>Ga0114129_10016769_pt1 | contig 10428 bp, 14 predicted proteins | sample RhiMetdeltSRZDD1_FD_80071 | JGI IMG/M metagenome (GOLD analysis project Ga0114129, IMG submission 80071) | Populus rhizosphere microbial communities from Tennessee, USA - Rhizosphere MetaG P. deltoides SRZDD1 (version 2) (version 2) | ecosystem: Host-associated > Plants > Roots > Rhizosphere >... | reverse complement strand
GTCGTGCGCGTCGAGGCTCGCGCCGTAGTGGCTGCCGTAGACGGCGCTCAGGAAGCGGGCGCGGGCCTCCGTTGCCGGGGCGGCTTCGAGGGAGCAGCGCGGCGCGGCGTCGGTGCCCTCGTCTCCCTCCAGCCGTCGCACGGCGGCGGCCGCCGCCGCCATCGCGCGGCTCATGCCGAGGGCGGTGAGGTGGCAGTAGTCGAGGAACAGCCGGCGTCCGGGAGGCGTCACGGCGGTGAACAGCCGCGGCAGGTCGACGAACGGCACCTCGAGCCGGGCGGCCATGCGGCGCATCGAGAGGGCGACAGCCGTGGTCGCCGACGGCAGCGTGGGCACGTTGTCCCACGCGCGGGCATCGACGGCCTGGCGCCAGGCCACGGCGGCGGCGTCATGCCGGCCGAGAAGGGCCAGCGCTTCCGCCTCTACGCGCCACGAGGTCGAGCACGTGCCGTCATCCCGCGTGCGCATGGCGTTCGTGTGGGCGAGGGCTCCCTCGGCATCGCCGGCGGCGAGACGCGCGGCCGCTTGCCGATGATGCTCGTGCCATTCCGCGGAGCCGCCTCGGGGAAGCCACATCACCGGCCGGTCGCGCCGCCAGTCGGCGAGGTTCACCTCGGGCACGACGAGCACGAGGGGGACGCCGGCGCCGCGGGCGAGATGGGCGAGGGTCGCGACCGTCGCTTCCACCGAGCGGCGCGTCAGGTCTTCCGACAGTTGGCGCAAGCCGGCCGGCCCGTTTTCGCGCAAGGCCAGCGCGGCGTGCAGCGGGACAGTGGTCGGCGCCTCGTCGGACGAGGCGAGCGGCACCGACCAGTTGTTCCCGGCGAAAACGAGCAGGAGATCGGGACGGAGCTGGAGCGATGCCGCGGCCAGCTCGAGCAGGGCGCCCGCCTGGAGGTTGACGGCGGCGAGGTCGACGACCTCGTACGCACCGTGCCCCGCCCGTGCCTCGAGCTCGGCGGCCAGCACCTTGGCCGGCGTCAGCTCGGGCGCGTAGAACCATCCCGCCGCCGTCGATTCGCCGAGGAAGGCGATGCGCCGGACAGACGCGGCGTCCTTCGGCACGAGCGTGCGATGCGGCGCCCACCACTCGCTCCGGTGGGCGTTCGGGTCGCGCTCGAACACGACCGCCCCGTCGTGCGTCGTCGGCTTCCAGATGCCGATCGGTACGGGCTCGCGGCCGCGGACCTTCTCCAGGAGCCGTCGTGCCGCCTCTTCGGGAGCCGGGCCGGCGAGGGCCAACCCTTGCCACACGAGGCCGGAGAACTGGAACTGCGAGAGGGCCCGGAGTCCGTCGCCGGCGAGATCCGAGGCCAGCGCGTCACAGACGTCCTTCCGGGGGTCGCGCCGTTCCACGGTCAGATGAAGGTGTAGAGCGCTTCGGTGCCCGACGTGCCCCGATGCGCCCGCGCTCGCGCGCAGGTGACGGCGGCCACGAACGGTGCCGGCAGCCGCTCGCGATCCAGGAGGAAGTCCTCGAGGACGAGGGCGTCGATCCCCGAGTCGACCATGCACGAGAGTGCGTCTTGCGGCGTGGCCACGATCGGCTCGTCGCGCACGTTGAAGGAGGTATTGACGAGGATCGGGCAGCCGGTGCGGCGATGGAACGCCTCGAGCAGCGCCGCGTAGCGCGGAGACACGCGCGGGTCCACCGTCTGCGGCCGCGCGGAGCCGTCGACGTGAGTGACGGCGGGCAGGTCGAGCGGCGAGCGCACGCGGCACGTCTCCAGCATGAACGGCGACGGGTGGTCGAGCTCCAGGTGGGCCGGGGCGTGGTCCAGGAGCACGCTGGGGGCGAAGGGGCGGAAGGCCTCGCGTTTCTTGACGGCGCGGTTCAAGCGATCGCGCATATCGGGCACGCGCGGATCGGCGAGCAGGCTGCGCGCGCCCAGGGCGCGGGGGCCGAGCTCCATGCGGCCGTGGAACCAGCCCACGACCTTGCCCGCCACCAGGCGATCGACGGTGGCTTCGAGCAGATCGCCCTCGCGGCCGCGGAAGTCGAGGGCGTCGAGCCCGGCGGCGTCCAGGACCTCGAAGACCTCGTCCGGCGTGAACGAGGGCCCGAGGTAGACGTGCTCGAGCGGGCCCACCGCCGGACGGCGGCCGGTCAGGCGCACATGGGCGAGCGCGGCCGCGCCGAGGCTGCTGCCGGCGTCACCGGCCGCCGGCTGGACGAACAACCGTTCGAACGGGCCCTCGCGGGCGAGGCGGCCGTTGGCGACACAGTTGAGAGCGACGCCGCCGGCAAGGCAGAGGTTCGCGCTCGGCACGAGGTCGTGGAGATATCGGACCTTCTCGAGCAGCACCTGCTCCAGCAGCTCCTGGAGGCTGCGCGCGACGTCCTTGTGGAAGGACGTGATCTCCCCCGCGCGCTCGCGAGGCGGTTGCCCCAGGCGCTCGGCCAGGCGCGCGCTGTACATCCGCTCACCCTTCACGAAGTCGAAACACGTGGGGTCCAGCCGATAGCCGCCGCCTGGTCCGACCGTGATCAGCGTCCGCAAGGTCTCGAGCAGCCGCGGCTCGCCGTACGGCGCCAGGCCCATGACCTTGTACTCGTCGCGGTTCACGCGGAAGCCGAGATACGCGGTGAGCGTGCTGTAGAGGAGGCCCAGGGAGTCGGGGAACTCGACCGAATCCAGCAGCGAGAGCTCGTGCCCTCGGCCGCGGCCGTACGTCGTGGTGTCCCATTCGCCGACGCCATCCACCGTCAGCACCGCTGCCTCCTCGAAGCCGGAGTAGAAGAAGCTGCTGGCGGCGTGGGAGAGGTGGTGGTCGAAGAAGTGGATCGGGCCTTCGTAGCCCAGCACCTCGCGGATCTCTCGTTCCGCGCGGTGCGGGTCGGGGAGCCAGCTTCCCGCCCGCGAGCGTCCGGCCCACAACTGCCGTCCCAGCTTCTTCACCGGCGACTCGTAGTAGGCGACGGCGTCGACTTCGTCGACATCGATGCCGCCCGTTTCCAGGCAGAAGCGCCAGGCGCGCGCGGGCAGGGCGGCGTCGTGTTTGATGCGAGAGAAGCGCTCCTCCTCGGCGGCGGCGATCAGGCGTCCGTTCTGGAGGAGACAGCAGGCGGCCTCGTGGAAGTGCGCGGAGAGGCCGACGATGTTCATCGCGTGGAAACACTGCGGGCGGGTGCCGGGTCGCCCCTGGCGACCCGCCCGAAGGTCACTTGGTCGGGTTGTTGAGGATGTCGGTGCTGGGGATGTTGGTCGGGTTCTGGACGGCCGGGAGCTGCACCGCGGGGAGGAGCGTCGGCTGGCTGAGGCCGATCAGCACGCCGCCCTTCGGGTCCTCCGTCGGCTCCAGATCCTTCAAATCCTCGGGCTGCTTCGCGTTCTTCTCGTCACTCATGGCTTCCTCATCTCTCGCGTTTGCCCTTCTTGTCCGAGGGCGGACGTCCCGCGGCCGGACCCTGCCCGAAGGGGATCTTGCCGCTCCCGCCTCGCACATCCTCGCGAGGGGCCAGGTCCTCCAGCAGGACGGCGTCGTCCTCGGCAGGCTCGGGCGGGCTCGAGATAGGGTCGTTCACGTCGCGCTTTTTCTTCACGTTTTCCCTGAACATCATAACGGCTCTTCCCCCCTGATGAAGGGACGCCCATCACACGGACGACTGGCTAACCTAGTTGATACGACGTGATCTGAACGTTTTCGAGCTCGTACTTCAGGTACGTCTCCTGGGTCGTCGTCGTCGTTGACTTCGTCTTGGTCTCGCCGCCCTTGGGATCGACCTTGGGCTCGAGGTCTTCGAGGCCGCTCTGGGCTTCCTTCTGGGTCTCTTCGGTCATGACTGTGTTGTCTCCTCGACTCCGGATCCAGCAAGGCCCGTACCGTGTCGGTGTCGTCGGCATGATTGCGGAGACTCAAGCACTTAGCGCCGCCGCCGTCCCGGGGCGCGGTCCTGTTCTGGAGCCGATGGCCTCGAAACGAAGCCACGGCCGGCTCGGACCGGAAACGCCCTCAAGCCCCGAGCAGGATGTCGTACAACTGCCCTCGCAGCCAGGCGAGCTCGGTCACGGACAGCCCCTTGCCGAAGTGGATCGAGGCGCGGTCGCTCCGCGCCGCGAGCCGTGTGTGTGTGCCCAACTCGATTTCCAGCTCCTCGAGCTCGTCCACCGGCATCGTTGACGTACGGGACCACACGAGCCCGATGTGGCGAACCTGCAGCCGGGACGGCGTCGCAACGACGGTGGCGCGCGCCCGGGCCGGCGCCGCGAAGTAGACGAACGTGATCAGGAAGTTCAGCGCTCCAGTGGCCACGACGGAGAACAAGCCGGGGAGGCGGTCTTCGGGACCGGCAAGGACTGTCACCGCCACCACGCCGGCGCCGGTGAGGGCGGCGATCGCCACGAGGATGGCGATTTGGAACCAGCGGAAGCCCGCGGGCGGGATCTCCACCCGCAGCTCGCCGCTCGACTGCACCACGCGGGTGCGCGCGCCGGCCGGACGCTCGATGGGTGCCGGCCGTGGGCCCCCGCGCCGGACGCGCGTTCGCAGCGACTCGTCGAGCGCGCCCGGCTCTCGGACGATGGGGGCGTCACCGGTCTCGTCCCGCAGAGGCAGGCTGAGGAAACGGGCGACCTCCTCTCCTCGCGCGCGGGACGCCACGGGATCCTTCGACTGTTCGACCGCGAGCGAGGTGACACCGGCCCCCGCGAGGTGCACCCGGTAGTACTCGCGCCAGCCGCTGCGTTCGCGCCGGAGGGTCTTCGAAAGGAGGACGTGATCGAACCGCTCCAGCGGCTCGGTGCGCGCGAACAGGGGGAAGAGTGGGCCGAACCAGCGTGACGCCGTCCGCCGGCCGCGGTCGATGTCGACGCCCATCCGCGCGAGGGCGAGGGCGAGGCCCAGCGCGCCCATGACTGTCGCCATCACCGCCGTCCAGGCCCACACGCCGGCGGGTACCGTGGGATCGGGCGGGGGGCTCGCCGCGAGCAGCACCGTCACGATCGCGCCCAGGAACCAGAACCCGCCCAGGAGAGCGAACACGCCGGCGCTCTTCACGATCGAGATGCGGTCGGGATCCTTCACGAGGACACCCCTTTCTCGGCTATGTCAGCTTGTCTCGCCTCAGCGTGAGCCCGCCGTCAACAGTGATGACCTGGCCGGTCATGTACGAATCCGGCTCCAGCATCAGGCGGACCACCCGCGCCACGTCCTCAGGCCGGCCGAAACGCGGCACGATGCCGCGCTCGACATAGGGGTCGTACTTTCCCGACTCGATCGACGCGCGGGCCATGCCCGTGATCGTGGCGCCCGGGGCCACGACGTTCACGCGGATGTCGGTGGGGCCGCCCAGCTCCTTGGCGAGGATGAGGGCGGCGTGCACGAGCGCCGCCTTCGGCGCCGCGTAGGCGACGCTGCCTTCGAACGGATGGACGCCCTGCATGCTCGAGACGAGCACGATGGCGCCGCGGGTGCCCTTCTTCGCCATCGGCTCCGCGCAGGCCTTGGCGAGCAGGAACGGCGCCTCGAAGTTCGCGCGGAAGGAGGCCTCGAGGGCGGCGCCGTCGAGCTCGCCGCCGGGCACACGCGCGGGATCACCGGGCAAGGCGACCAGGCCGTAGATCTCGTCCTTGAGCGCCAGCGCCGTCTTCACATAGTGATCGCGGACGGTCGGGTCGACGATGTCGCCCTCGACGAGCGTGATGAGCCCGCCGTACAGGTCCTGCATCTTCTGTTGAAAGGCCAGCGCACGGCCGCGGTTGCTCCGATAGCCGACGACCGGCATCGCTCCTTCTTGAAGGAGCAGCGCGGTGATGGCGGCGCCCAGGCCCGAGGCCCCACCGGGGAGAAGCACCACGCGGCCCGACAGGCCGCGCTTGTTGAAGTCGTACTTGTGCTCGGTGATGCGTTTGGCGGCGTCGGCGTCCAGGTATTTGGAGGGCATGTCAGAAGAACCCCTGCACGGCCGTCGTATCGAGGCCCTTGAGCGCCGGCACCACGTGATGCGCCGACTGCAGCTTGGCCGGGGGATACGTGTGGGCGACGCCCACGACCTTCATGCCGGCGGCGAGACCGGCGGCGATGCCGGCCACGGAATCTTCGAACACCACGCAGTCCGCGGCGTCGAGATCGGGTACGCGCGAACGCAGGCGCTCCATGGCGGTGAGGTATGGCTCGGGATGCGGCTTGCCGCGGCTCACGTCGTCCGCGCCCACGATGGTGACGAAGGCCTGCCGCAAGCCGCCCGCCTCCAGGATGCGCTCGATCTCGTGGGTCAGCGCGCCGGAGGCGATGGCCAGCGGCACGTTGCGCCCGAGATCGGCGATGAGCTCCCGCGCCCCCTCGAAGAACGGGACCTGGGCCAGCAGCGCATCGAAGAGCTGCGCCTTGCGAACGGCGGTGGCCTCGATGCGCTCGGCCGTGTGGGGCACGCCGTGGCGCTCGAAGGCGATGCGGATGCACTCGCGGTCGGCGTAGGCGAGATACTCGCGCGCGTATTCCTCGGGCGTGATCGTGATCCCGTCGGCGATCAGGCTCTCGCGCAACGCGCGGTAGTGGAGTGGCTCGCTGTCGACGAGCACCCCGTCGAAATCGAAGATGACGGCTCGCATGGGCAATGGACCTCGTGAAGAGGGCATTGTATGCGAGCCACGTTATGATCCGTGCCCGCCCTCATGCGCACGCTCATCCAGGTCGCCGCCGGCTTGCTGCTCCTTCTTCTCTTGTGGAGGGCCTTCCGCATGGCGATGGCCATGCGCTACACGCGGGTGCTGCGCGAGGAGCAGCGGAGGGCCCTGGAGGCGCGCGGCCAGCGCGTGGTGGCGGAGGTGCCGAGCCACGAGGGCGACGTCTACTTGTTCCTCGAGACGCCGGAGGGGTTCGAGTGGCGCGGCCATACATTAAGGAAGGCGGATATCGTCGGCGCGCGCCTCCTGTTGAACGGCGCGCCGATGGCGAGCGCGGCGCGGGCCGGCGTATCGCTGCCGGAGCCGGCGTCTCCCCCCGACTTCGAGGGCCGGGAGCGATGGGACGTTCGTCTCCACACGGGGGAGGGCCCCGTGGAGGTGCCCTGCGGCACCCTCCGGGAGGGGGTCAGCCGCGAAGCCGCCCGCGCCGTCTTCCAGGCCGTGCGGACCGCCCTCGGCTCAAACGGTTGAGCTGTCAGCCGATCGGCCGCTTGCATGGCACCTTGGTTCTAGGGTACTTTACGTACGCAGTAGATTAGCGCAGCGGCGCGCAAGCAGAAATGCGAGGGCCGTGGACATGATGATCGAATTGCATCCCAAGAGCTGCAACTGTCACGGTGGCAGTTGGATGTCCTTCGTCGGACAGAGCGGCTCCCCGTGTTCCCGAGATGGGCGCCTGCCCACGGGAGCCGTGCTCGTACCTCTCGACCAGTGGCGCGCGATGGGCAAGCCCCATGACGTCGAAGAGTTCGATCTCGCACTGGAGAGCCTCTCCACCACGACGGTGACCCGGCAGTTCGAGCGCTTCCCGCTCTCGCTGGCCGTGCGCCTCTGGCGTCTCGAAGACGATCATCCCGCCGGACCCGCCGAGGACACCGCCACCGAGAACGTGAGCCGCGGCGGCGCCCGGGTGCCCAGTGCCCTGCCCGTGAAGAAGGGCGACATCGTCTGGTTCGAGCAGGTGTCCGGCCACTTCCGCTGCCGCGCCCAGATCCGCGAGGTCAGCGGCGGCGACCAGGTCGAGCGGCGGCTGCACCTGCGCTTCCTCGACGGGCTGGCCCCGGAAGACCTGCTGGCCACCTCGCATTGACGTCTTTTTAGCCCTCTCCTTTCGTCTACATCCACAGGGCCCACTTGACGGCCGCCAACGCGGGCCAGAGAATTCCCTTTGCATCCGTTCCAAGGCAAGGAGGTTCAATGCAACGACGATCGCTCACCACGATGATGGTGCTGGCGGGGCTCTCCGTTTTCGGGCTCACCGGCTGCGACGACACGACGTACGAGACGTACTCGGCGACCATCGAGGCGGCGCAGGAGAATCCGTCCACGGGATCGACGGCGGCCGGCACCGCCAAGCTTCTCGTCTCGCAGGACGGGCAGCGGGCCGATCTCACCGTCACCCTCACGAGCCCGCTCATGGGTGACCTGCGCCTGATGCACATCCACCGGGCGGCGCGCGGCACCAACGGCGGCGTCATCCACAACATCTGGGTTCCCGGACCGGGCGGGGCGGCGACTGTCACGCCGCTGGAAGCGTTCGAGGTCGGGACTCCGATCGGCCGTACCTTCCAGTTCACGGCCGAGAACCTCGCGGATCTGCGAGCGGGGAACTACTACGTGAACATTCACTCGTCGCGCAATCCGGGTGGCGAGATCCGCGGACAGCTCGTCCGCGACTAATTGATGACGACGAGCGCGGGTCTCTAATCCGGGTGGCGAGACCCGCCACGTTTCACGCCTTGGAGGATCGATGCGAGGGCTAGGCCGGGCACTGGGGACCCTGATGGCGGCCGGCCTGCTCGTGGCGGCCTCCGGATGCAACGTCTTCGACGACCTGACGGATCGCTTCAAGACGTGCGAAGACACCCCCGTCGACCTCGTGAACAGCGAGCAGACGCGTTTTGCCGTGAACATCGCCGGTCCGGAAGAAGAGTTCTACCCGGACAACCGCCTGGAATCGGGCCACTCCCGCCGCATCTACCTCTGCCTCGAGAAGGGCAACCGCAAGAAGTTCCGCGTGGAGCGCGACGGCACCGTGATCGCTGTCGTGAACTGCGTGGCCTCGCATTCCTCGTACGAGACGCGCACCGTCTCCGTGATCTGGACGCCGACGGGCATCGTCTGCGAAGGCTGGTAGGTCTCCGGCTGGTTCCCGCCGCTAGACGTGTTTGATGAGCTCCGTCATCCGGCGGAGCCTCGTGTTCACCACGCGCAGGATGTTGTAGAGCAGCTTGGCCGCCACCGCCGGGTGGTGCGCGATCAGCTCGCGCAGCGACTTCTTCGAGAGCACGATGAGCTCGCCGCCGTCGCGTACGGTGGCGGAGGCAGAGCGCGGGTTCTCGTCGAGGAGCGACATCTCCCCGAAGAACTCGCCGGGCATCAGGGTCACGAAGACCTTGTCCTCGGCGTTCGGCGTGCGCTTCGACAGGTCCACGCTGCCGGACTTGATGATGTACATGACCTCGCCGGGCATGTTCTCGAGGAAGAGCGTGGCCTGCTCGCGGTAGCTCCGCTCGAAGGCCGCCTTGGCCACGAGGGTCAGCTCCTCGGCGGTCAGGTCCTGGAAGATCGGCAGGCCCTCGAGGCGCGCGGGGTCCATGCGCCGATCTTACTCGCGCCAGTGCTGAAGCGGCAGGCCCAGGAGGGAAAACCTCTCGCGCAACGCCTCGACGTGTCCGGCGTAGTCGCGAAGGGCGATCTCGCCTTGGACCTGGCGCCCCTTCAGGCGGCGCACCTCGTCGAGGTAGACGTCGTTCAGCCGCTCGCGGAGCGACTCCGGCGTGTCCGTCTCCGCGGGCTCGATGCCGTGCGCACGCAGCGCGTCGGCCACGCGCGGGCGCAGGGCCGTCACCAGAGGTCCTCGGCCCGGCCCGCCCGCTGGTTCTCGGCGCGGGCCAGGACGAACAGCAGGTCGGAGAGCCGGTTGAGATAGACCACGAGCAGGGGATCGATCGAGGCCTGTGCCGCCAGCGTCACCACCGCGCGCTCGGCGCGGCGGCAGACGGTACGGGCCACGTGGAGGGCGGCCCCCGCCCGTGATCCGCCGGGGAGGATGAAGGCGCGCAGCGGCGGCAGCCCGGACTCGGCGGCATCGATCGCGCGCTCCAGCTCCTCGATGCGCGCCGCCGGTACCGCCGCTTTCTCCGCGGGCGCGGCGGCGCCCCCGCCGCGAATGTCGGCGAGCTGGGCGCCCAGCGCGAACAGGTCGCGCTGGATTCCCTGCAGCAGGGACTGCAGCCCGGCGTCGTCGACGTCGACGCGGACGAGGCCGACGACGGCATTCAGCTCGTCGACCTCACCGTACGCCGCCACGCGCGGGTCGTCCTTCCGCGTGCGCCCGCCGAGCAGCCCGGTCGTCCCGTCGTCGCCCGTCTTCGTGTAGATCTTCATTTGCGTTCGGGGGTCAGGTCTGTCGTATGGCTTATAGCGGGTGTCTATAAGCCATACGACAGACCTGACCCCAAGAGTATCAGGCCATCGGTAGCGGCGTGACCTCGGCGCGGGTGCCGTCGGCGTCGACGACGGTGCCCGGCTCGGCGTGGGCGCGCTGGACGTACCCCATCGCGATCGGTCCCAGGCGCGGCGACACCGCGGCGGTGGTGAGGACGCCGGCGTCCTTGCCTTCGGCGCGCAGGACCGTTCCCGCCGGGCGCGGCTCGGCGAGCTTCAAGCCGCGCAGCCTCTGGTTGACGTTGGCACCCCGCGCTTCGAGCCGCGCGATCACCTCCTGGCCGACGTAGCAGCCCTTCGAGGGCGAGTGGTACTCGCCGACGAGGCCGGTCTCGTGCAGGAGATTGCGCGT
>Ga0114129_10016768_pt1 | contig 10428 bp, 11 predicted proteins | sample RhiMetdeltSRZDD1_FD_80071 | JGI IMG/M metagenome (GOLD analysis project Ga0114129, IMG submission 80071) | Populus rhizosphere microbial communities from Tennessee, USA - Rhizosphere MetaG P. deltoides SRZDD1 (version 2) (version 2) | ecosystem: Host-associated > Plants > Roots > Rhizosphere >... | reverse complement strand
CCCTGTCCGCTCAGGGGCGAGAGCGCCGTGATGGCCGCTGCGAGCGCGAGAAAGAGGTCACGCGTTTTCATAGGGTCCGCACGCGCGCAGTATACGCGCTTCGGGTCGGGAGATGAGGGTCAGGCGGCGGGGCGCGGGCGAAATGTCGCGATATCCGGTCGTTCGGCGCGGAAGACGGCCAGGCAGGCATCGCCGGGCTTCCACGTGGCGGTCACGACCTCGTCGGCGCTTTCCTGGGCGTCACCGTGCGGATCGAAGTACGCGAACCGGACCCGGAATCGCGTGGCGTCGGTGTACTTGACCGGCTCGACTGCAGTGACTACGGCGGGCGCGGTCAGGTACTCCCGCCGGCGCGGCGCGGTCAACAGGCCGGAGACAAAGGCCGCCACGACCAGGAGCACACCGCCAAACGCAAGATCGAACATCGCAAACGCCCATCGCGGGTTCTCGTCGAGCCGGGCCGGTCGCATCTCGCTCTTCCCCCGACGCACGTTGACCGTCTGGCCGACCTGAAGCCGGCGCCAGAGCGCTTGCGGTACGAAGTCTCGGCCCGAGCAGCCGTACGCCGCCTCGCATCCGTACCGGTACTCGACGACCCACGCATTGAACGAGCCCGTCAAAAAGAGCCGCGCGAGGTCGTCGTGAATCGCGAAGCCGTTCGTCCGGAGCAACCAGCGAGAACGGGAATAGCGTCGCGCACCGATCCGTTGCGAGCCGTCGGCGCGAACGGAGCTGAGCTTGCCGACGACCGTGCCCATCGTCACGCGGCCTGAGTGCTCGCGTTCGTACTCTCTGCCGGCGAGGGTGGATCCGTCGTACAACGCCCGGGCGGCCAACAGCGCGAGCAATATTGCACCGATGCCGCCCTGGGCCCCCGGGCAGCCCAGATATACCCAGTACATGATGGCGGCGAAGATCACGAGCTCGACGGCGATGATCACCAGCCAGGGATCAGCAAGCTCCTCGCCTGCGGCCCGGGAGCGTAAGACGGTGGTGCGCGACGTCTCGACCGCGGGTTTCGCTGCCGGATTTGTATCCGACCGACAAATCTGTTGTTCGACTGGAACCACCAGACCGAACATTGCCGCGAGGGTTCGCTACCCGCCGATCATGCTCAGCGCCTTCCTGACATCGCCTGCGCCTTCGAAATTCGGCGTGCTGAGCGCTCGCTCGAGGGCTTGTCGCGCCTTGGGCCAATCGCCGGTCTGAATGTACGCCATACCAAGGTGGTACTGGTGAAGTGGATTCGTGGCATCCCGCGTGACGCTCTCTTCGAGCGACGCAACTGCCTGTCCCAGGAGCTTTTTCTTGTAATACGCCCAGCCCAGCGTGTCGTCGATCCGGGGATCGGTGGCGAGATTCTGCTTCGCGCGCTGCGCCAACTCCAGCGCCGTATCGAGATCCTTGTCTTGCTGCACGTATAGCCACGCGAGGTTGTTCGTGGCCACGACTGCGTTGGGATCGATATCCAGGACTCGCAGATAACGCTTCTTCGCCTCTTCGACTTTGTGTTGCGCCTCGAGAATCATCGCGACAATCGTGTTCGCGGCAATGGACTTCGGCTCCTTCGCCACGGCCTTTTCGTATTCGAGACGTGCGGATTCGAGACGTCGATCGGAGATGTAGATCTGGCCGAGCATGCCGTACGCTGAAAGATTCGTCGAGTCCTGCGCGATGACCTTCTTCAGCATCTGTTCGGCAGTCGGGTGGTCGCCGCCGGTGGAATAGGTGCGGGCCGCGAGCATGAGCAACCCCGTATCGTTGGGGGCTGTCGCCAATCGACCGTCGATGATTCGACGGGCCTCATCCAATTGGTTCGTCTGCGCATACACATCGAGCAGCTCCGACAGCGCGTCGCGGTTGTCGCGATCGAGTTGCAGGGCCTGCTCGAACGCGCGCCTCGCGGCGGGGAGATCCTGCCTGCTCACATACATCGAGCCCATGAGCGCGTGGACCGCCGCCGACTGCGAATGGTTCTTCAGGAGCGTTCGTATTTCGGGTTCGGCTCTGCCCATGTCGCCCGACCGAAGAAGACCGCGCGCGAGCAGTACGCGCAGCTCGAGGTTCTCGGGGTCGGTCTTGAGAGCCTCACTGGCCGCGCGGCTCGAATTCTTCGGGTCGTCGACCGCACGATACAGTTTCGCCAATTCCAGATGGGCGACCGCCACACGCGGGTTGATCTGCAGCACTTCATTGAACGCTTTGATGGCGGGGCTCGGTTGATTCATGTCGGCGTAGAGACGGCCCAGCAGGTAACGGGCCCGCACGTTCTGTGGATCGGCCTCGGCCGAGGCGCGTGCCTGTGGGATCGCCTCGGCGATTCGGCTACGTGCGACGAGCGTCTGGGCCTTTGCCAGAAGGGCCGACGCATTGTGCGGCTCGGAGAGCAGGACGGCGTCGATCGACTCGTCGGCATCCTTGATTCGCCCCTGCGTTAGTCGGAGTGTGGCAAATCTCAGCCTGACTTGTGTCGAGATCGAGGTATCGGGAACGAGCGAGCGGAGCACCTGCTCCGTTTCACGGAGTCGTCCCTGGGCCAGGTAGTAATCGGCGAGCGCCAACCCGAAGCGACCCTGGGTATGAGCCAGCGTCTTGAGATAAGGCTCGGCCTCGGCCACGCGGTTGGTGGCCAGGAGCAACACCGCGAGGATCCGGTTCACGAGCGCACTCTGTGGATCGAGCTCGAGCGCTTTCTTGAACGTCGTTTCCGCCTCACGGAGCTGCCGCGTCGCCCAGAAATAGTACCCGAGCGCGATATACGCGCGCGCCGATCGCGGATCGAGAGCGATGGCTCTTCGAAACGCCTGCTCGGCTCGCGTGATCTGCCCCCTCGAGAGCTCGAAGCCGCCGAGGGCCGAATACGCCCGGGGCTGGCTCGGATCGATCCTGATGGCGTCCTCCATCTGTGCGACGGCACCATCGAAATCCTGGAGCCCGACGAGCGTCGCCCCCGCCAGCAGCACGGCATCGATGTTCCGGGGAGCCAACGTCAGCGCTCTCTGCGCGCGCGCGTTGGCATCTTCGAAGCGCCCGGCGCGCTGGAGCAGTGTTCCGGCTCGTAACTGCACTTCGAAGTCGTCGGGAAGGAGATCGGCGGCGCGCGCGAATTCACTCAGCGCGTGCGCGTTGTCGCCGATGTCGAGATACGCACGGCCAAGTTTCTTTCTGATCTCGCCGGACCGCGGATCGATTTGGGCGGCGATCCGGAACTCGATGATCGCCTCGTCGAGTTTGTGTTGCGCGATGTATTTTTCGCCGCGAACGAGATGCTCGCGTCGAAGTGCCTCGTCGCTCCGTGCGCACGCGCTCGCGACGACGCACGAGGCAAGTGCGGTTAGCCCACAGCCCAGCCGTATTCGCCGACCCCCCCGAGGAAAACCTTGCAAGGCTTGGAAGCCCGGGCACCAGAGTTGCACTCCGCGTGCCACGGAGGCGTGTCCGTTGCCGCGAAAAAAGCCAGGACACGACCAGGAATGAACGCGAATCGAACCCTCAGCGTGCCCTCTCGTGCCGACACCATTCTTGTGATGCTGGCGTGCGCGGTTTTTGGATTCGCGTCGAGCGCGAAAGCATCGCCATTCATGCTCAACCTTTTTAGTCCCGGATCGTCCGGCGGTGGTGGCGGTCACGTTGCGGGTGGCGCCGGCAACGCCGACATTTCGCGTCTCGGTCTAAATGTTGTGGGCCCGGTGGCACAGCTGCCCAGGAGTGGCGGGTCGCGGATCACAGATCCGTCGACGACAACTCCAACGACACTCTTGTCATCGTCCCCGTCCTCGACGTCGGGAGCGGCGGGCACCACCGTGCAGAGTCTCACGGCGGCGGTAAAGTCCAGCATGGCGTCGTTGACGGCGTCCGGTCCCCTGTCCAATTTGGATTTGGGAAACGGCGAGACGTTGTCCGTGTCGGGCACAGTCGCAGACTCGATGATCAATTCTGTTTCTGGCAGTAGCTCAGCGACCGGTAGCGTCACACCCAACACAACCGAGCCGTCTCCGCCGGATACAAGTGGCGTCGCGAATGGCGTCACGAATGGCGGCCGTGGCGATCTTCCAGGCACCGCACTCGTGCCTCAACGTGCGCTGAGCGATACGCCGGCGGGCAGTCAGGCGATTCAGGGCAGCATCAACAGTACGATTGACACTGGCATCAATAGTACCGGCCTACCCAGCACCGTTCCTGATGAGATGGTGCAAACCGTTTTCGCCGACGTCGCGTCCGGCATCATTTCAACGGCAGCTGGAATTACGAATCTGTCGCCGGATGTCGTGGCTGCCGACGATCCCATCCAAGCGGCGGAACCGGCGACCCTGGTTCTCTTCGCCACCGGTCTCACGCTCACCGCGCACCGGCTACGACGACGTCGCTAGGCCGCGCGTCGCTGTCGCCCTTCGACACGTGACGGCGATCGTCTGCCTTACCACTGAAACCACCAGACCGGGAACATCGCGGCGAGCGCCGCGCCGATCTGGAGGGCGAGCACCATCGTCGCCTGTCGAGGCTGGGTGGGCAGCCACTTGAGGGCGAAGAACGCGACGACCGGCACCTGCCCGGCCATGAGCAGTTGCCAGATGTGGGCGGCGGTTCCTTCGTCGGCCTGACGGGCGGTCCCGAACATCGTGACGTACACAATGATGGTGGCGAGGGCAGCCAGCGACATCGCGAGCGGCACGAGCGCGCTTGGCCGCTTCAGCAACAGAGTGTTCACAGCATCTCCTGGGTTGAGGGTGCTATAGTGAAAAGCGCTTTACATTGTAAAGATATCCCCCGGACTGCGCAAGCGTCAGCGCATCCGCTCCTTGCTCCGGCAATTTCAGCCTAGAATCCGGGCAGCATGAATCCCCTTGCCGACGCGCATCTGCAGGACATCGTCCGGACGTACAAGAACGACAAGGCGCTCGGCGACCGCGTCACGCACACGGCGTATCACGTCGAGCAGATCGTGTATCTCTCGCGGCATTTCGCCGGTCCCGCCTTAAAAAGCTTGTCGATTCCGAAGGGCGCGTCGAAACAGCACACCGTCGGCGATTTCAAGACACGCCACCTGGCCCGTTAGCGCGCCAGGCCGAAGCGCGTTGAGGCCCCATGACGAACCTGCTGCTCAGAATCGAACACAGCGGCCTGGCCGAGTGGATTCGCAGCACCGACTCGATCTTCGGCTATTACGGCCTGCTGACGATGCACACGATCGGCATGGCCATCGTCGTCGGCATCAGCGCCGGTTTCGATCTCCGGATTCTCGGGTTCGCCCCAGGGCTGCCGCTGGCGGCGATGGAGAAGTTCCTTCCGTTTCTCTGGACAGGGTTCGCGATCAACGCGATCAGCGGGACGCTGTTGCTCGCGACCGACGCGACGCACAAGCTGGTGAACCCCGACTTCTACGTGAAGATGGTCTGCATCGCGCTCGGTCTTGGCGCGCTGCAGCTCCTCATGCGTGACCTCGGCCGCGCCGCCTCGGTTGACACCGCCGCGCGGTCGACGAACACGAAAGTGATGGCAGCGGTGTCGCTCGCGTGCTGGCTTGGGGCCATCGTGGCTGGCCGTCTGCTGGCGTACGTCGGCGCCGGCAGCGACGTGCGGTGAAGGCCGCATGAATTACATCCACCTCCACCTGCTGCTGAATCATTTTCCCACCGTTGGCTTCGGCCTCGGCCTCGCGCTGTTTGTGGCCGGGCTCAGTCAGCGAAGCGCCGACCTCAAGCGAGCCAGCCTCGTGATCTTCGTCCTGCTCGCGGCGCTCACAATCCTCACCTTCGTGACCGGCAACGATGCGCAGGCGGCGTTGCGGGAAACGCCCGGTGTGCCGGCGCCAGCGGTCGATGCGCACGAGACGGCGGCGCTCTTGGCGTTCGTCGTCATGCAGGTAACCGGTGTCTTCTCCTGGCTCGGCCTGTGGACATGGCGGCGTGCAGGCGGCCTCGTCAGATGGAACGCGGCAGCGATTCTGATCGGCGCGGTGGCGACAACCGGCTTGATGGCCGGGGCCGCAAATCTCGGCGGCCAGATTCGGCATCCCGAAATCCAGGGCGCCGGGGTCCACGACGCGGCCGCGATCGATCCGGCGCAGGTCGCGGGCGCGACGCCGCAGAGATCGCGAGGCCGCTACGTCGAAGAGCACTCATGGGTCTGGCCCACGTGCGAAGTGCTTCACTATGTCGGACTTTGTCTACTGTGCGCCGCCGTGATCATCATCGACCTGCGAATCCTCGGCGTCGGCAAACAGGTGCTGTCCTTCGGCGCCGTGTATCAGCTGTTGCCGCTCGGCGAGATCGGGTTCGTCCTGAACCTGGCGACTGGGCTGGTGTTCTTCACGGCCACGCCGCAGCAGTACACGGGAGTCCTGTTCGTGCTGAAAATGTTGCTTGTCGTCCTCGGCGCGGCGAACCTCCTGTACTTCGTGCTCGCGGACGAACTCTGGACCATCGACGAGGGACACGACGCGCCGATCCGCGCGAAGATGGTCGCCGGGACTGGACTCGCGATCTGGGTGGCGGTCGTGTTCTGCGGCCGGATGCTACCCGCGCTCGGCAATGCCTTCTAGTGGACTGTCCGAACGACTTGTACAGCGATCATGCGATGCGCCTCGTGGGATCGGCGAGGCCCACCGACCTGCTCGACTACTGTCACCGGATGCGCTGGCGATGGCTACCTTCTCGGCTCATACCGCATCGCCACCGCCCCCGGAGCCGAACTCCAGCCGGCTCACGAGCCTCAAGGCCCACCGGACCGCTCCACCTGGTTCAGCCACGACGAGTACGTCGGCGTGTAGTGGAGCCTGACGTTCGGATGTGCGAGGAGAAAGGTGCGGACCTTCTGCGTCTTATGAGCGGAGAGATTGTCGGCGCGGCACGGCGCTGCCGAGCACCTCACGTGTGGGTATTGGGCGCCGCATACAGGGACAATGTGCCGTGCCGATATTTCCCGCGTCTCTACGTGAAGGCTAGCGCAGGAACTTGCGCGCGACCTCCACGTCGCATTTCTGATTCGAATGCGGCATGGTCGGCCGGTATTCCCACTTGCCGGACCATTGCACCGGCGCGGTGAGGTACACGGGATCTTCGATCGTTCCGGAATACACCAGCGTTTTGCCGTCCTCGCCGAGCGCGAAGCGCTCGACGAGATGTTTCTGGGTGCTGCCGGGAATCGACATCGACAGACCCATCGGGTGGTCGCTGAAATTCGTCGTGTCCACGACCAGCGTTTTGCCTTCCCAATGTCCCACTGAATGGCCGTGGAGCGAGGTCTGACTCGCCGGCGGATGCTTGCGTCCGTCGAGGTACGCGACGCGTTCGGACTCCATCCAATCGACCTTCATCACCACGCGATCCCGCTGCACGCTGATCGTGTTCGCGACCGGATAGAACATCAGCGCCGGGGCGCCGACCGGAATGCAATCTTTTTGCGTGGTCGCCGCGGGGTCGAACCTGGCTGTCGCTGCGGCTCGTCCTTTTTCGGTGAGCGGCCAATTCCTGCCGCTGCCGAGGAAGGCGTTGAACTCGGTCCGCGGCGAGAACCACGTCCCCGCAATACTGGTCGCCGTCGCCTTCTTGCTGGTGTCGTAGATGCTGCGAGACGCGATGTTCAGCGGCACGTAGCTGCCGTCCGGCTTGAAGAGATCCTTGCCGAGCATCAGCTTGTCGGGATCCTTTCGCGCCGGATTGCCGACAACGGTCACGACTTCGCCGACGGCCAGTGACGTTTTCGTGAAACCGAGGCCGTTCAGCACGGAAGCGGCTCCCGCCTCGACCTCCATCAACCCTTTCGAGCCGTCGTCTCTCGTCACCTGGAGCGTGATGTAGATGTGCGGATTCGCGAACCGGTATTGATCGACGAGGCCTCTGACGGTGATTTCCTTCTGGGTATCGAAGGCGGCGGCGCTGTGATGGGCGATGGTTGTCGCCGACATCAAGAGGGCAACGGAACAGACCAGCAGGCACAGCGTGCGCGTCATCGTCTCCTCCCTCGTGGTGCCGGAATTCTGCTATCCGTGTCGCTCCTTGTCAAACGCTGATATCCTTCGCGGGCGCCCCCATGACCCACTGGAACCCGATCACCGAGCGAACCGTGGGTGACCTGGTCATCCTCGACATGAGCGTGGACTGGGTGTCTCTGTCCGACACGCCGAGCCGGCTCGTGGGCCGGATTCACGAGCTGATCGAGCAGGGCTGCGTCAACGTCCTCGTGAATCTGAGCGCGGTGCGATCGGTGGACAGCGACGGTCTCGGCGAGATCGTGCGGGGGTTCACTGACGTGCGGGAGGCCGGCGGCCGGCTTGCGCTCTGCGGCGTCACCACGCACCTGCGCGAGCTGCTGGTCACGACGAAGCTGGACGCGTACATCCCGGTGTTCGAGTCGGAACGCGAAGGCGTCCGGAGCTTCGCGTCGCCGGTCTAGCCGTACCGGACTTCAAGAGAGTCGCTCGAGGTGCGCGAGGACGGCGCGCCGCAGGCCGTCGAGCGAATAGCCTCCCTCGAGCACCGCGACCAGCCTGCCGCCCGCGTGCTGGCGCGCGATCTCGACCGCCACACCCGTCAGCGCGGCAAAGTCGTCGTCCATCAGCGTGAACTGACCGAGCGGATCGCCGACGCGTGAATCAAAGCCGGCCGACACCATTACCAGCTGCGGTTTGAACCGCTCGGCCGCCGGCACGAGCGCCTCACGAAATGCGCCGAGGATTTCCTTGCGGCCCGAGCCGGAGGGAAACGGGTTGTTCATGATGAGGCCGCGTCCCTTGCCCTCGCCCTGCTCGTTGGGCAGACCGGTGCCGGGGTACCACGGGTGCTGATGTGTGTCGAAGAACAGCACGGAGCCGTCGCTCCAGAACACATCTTGCGTGCCGTTGCCGTGGTGGACGTCGAAGTCGGCGATGAGCACGCGCTCGACGCCGTAGCGACGCTGGGCGTGCCGCGCGCCGATCGCGATGTTGTTGAAAATGCAGAAGCCCATGCCGCGGCTCTGAGACGCATGGTGCCCAGGCGGGCGAAGGGCGCAGAATGAATGCCGCGCGCGGCCGGTCATCACAGCCTCGACTCCCGACACGACGGTTCCCGCGGCAGCGAGCGCGGCAAGCCACGAGCCTGCCGAGAGCTCCGTATCGCCCGTGCTGAGCGTCCGCCGGCCAGCCGCAATCTCGGCTCGAACCTTGTTCATGTAGGGCAGCGTGTGCACCAGCAGAATCTCGTCCTTGCTTGCCGGCCTCGGAGCTGCCACCGACACGCGTCCCAGCTTTTCGAGCGCGCGAACGCTCTCGAGCACGGCGGTCATCCGTTGCCGACGCTCGGGATGATCGCCGCCCGGCTCGTGCTTGAGCGTCGTGGGGTCGTAGAACACCGTCGCCGCCGGAACCTGAGCCGGAAACGGTGCGAGACCATCGCCAAACGACAACACGGCGCTCGCGCCAAACGCGGCGTCGAGAATGAAGTCACGACGGCTGGAAGTGCGGTTCCCCCTCATCACAGTCCTGCGCCGAGCATCTGCGAACGTTACCGCCGCCAGCGGTGCCACGTCACGCGGATTCGGTCCCAGAGCGGGAAGCTCAGTCCCTGTGTGGGTTGTGCCAGACGAATCGTTCGTAAGATGCCTTCGATGTCGTCGGACTCGAAGGTTCCTTGGCGCTCCGGACGCGCGCACGTTCTCGATGATAGGCGTCTGGCCCGTCTGGAGAATGGTGGCTAACGCGTCCGCCCCAGATGCAGCGGCCTTCGTCGTGTGGATCGCGCGTCCTTGACCTTATGCCGCTTTGCGACGCGTACGCCACCGGCGAACGCCCGCGCCGATCAGCCCGCTGCCGAGCAAGACCAACGACGCGGGCTCGGTCACCGCCGTGTCCGTTGGTGCAACCGTCAAACTCCAGGTGTAGTCGGCCAGCCAGCCGCCGTTGAGGACGGCTGGGGCTGTTGCAAGCGAATCGTTGGTGATGCCATATGGCCCGGCATTCAGGGGCAACCCTGATGTGAACATCACCACGGGGCTGGCGCCGAACACATTGACGATTTGCATGCCAAGGTCGGGAAAAACAGGAAAGGTGCCATTGTCCAATGTGAAGCCGGCACTACCAGAGGTTATGCCGACTCGCACAAATGCGTATGAGATGTTGGTGACTATCAGGCCGACCGGAACGCTAAACTTCCAAAATGAAGACTACTCGCGGCATGTCGGTTCACGGTGCGAGCACTCGCCATTGTTCGATTACAACTGCATCGGCTGAAGGATTGAGGGACAAATGGCGGGGACAATCCGGCGAACGCAAGCGCCGATGCCAAACCGCAATCCGCGTAAATCGTTGATACCATAGCACCGCACTCAACAGGCCGGGGTGGCGGAACTGGCAGACGCACAGGACTTAAAATCCTGGGTCCCGCGAGGGGCGTGTGGGTTCGATGCCCGCCCCCGGCACTCCGCAGACACAATTGGCGAATGAGTGAGTTG
>Ga0114129_10016767_pt1 | contig 10429 bp, 8 predicted proteins | sample RhiMetdeltSRZDD1_FD_80071 | JGI IMG/M metagenome (GOLD analysis project Ga0114129, IMG submission 80071) | Populus rhizosphere microbial communities from Tennessee, USA - Rhizosphere MetaG P. deltoides SRZDD1 (version 2) (version 2) | ecosystem: Host-associated > Plants > Roots > Rhizosphere >... | reverse complement strand
TGCATCGTGCCGGACTCATTGACGTCGCGTCGATGGCGGCGATCCTGGCCGGCCTCGTCGAGGCCGTCTCGAGCCCCGGCCACCTCGTGCGATCCGCCGAAGAGATGAGCCGCATGGCGGCCTTCGTCGACGGTGCACGCGCGATCGACAAAACGAACTGGTCGATCACCAACAGCTCGTACTATCCCGTCGGCGGCGCGATTGCGCTGGCGCTCGATCTGACGCTGCGCGATCGGAGCGACGGCCGGCTGTCGCTCGACGACTTCATGCGGGCGATGTGGCGCACGTACGGGAAGCCGGGCGGCAGCCGCGAGGGCTACGTCGATCATCCATATACAACGGCCGACGCCGAGGCGACGCTCGCCGCGGTGAGCGGCGATCGCGCCTTCGCGCGCGACTTCTTCGGCCGGTTCGTTCAGGGACACGACGTTGCCGACTACGCGCGCCTGCTGGCGCGCGCGGGACTCGTCGTGCGGAAGCGAAACCCGGGCGGCGCGTGGCTCGGCGATCTCCGGATCGATGGGCGCAATGGCGTGCGCGTCGGCAATCTGATCGCGCCCACGTGGCCGGTCTACCGATCCGGTCTGGACGAGGACGATCTGCTCCAGACGATCGATGGTCGGACGATCAACGGCGACGGGGACGTCTCCGCCGTTCTCCACCAGCGCAAGCCGGGTGATTCCGTGTCGATCGGGTTCGCCGATCGGACCGGCCGGTCGACAACCGCCACGGTCGCCCTGGTCGAGGACCCGCACGTCGAGGTCGTGCCGGCAGAGAGTGCCGGTGTCGCACTCACCGAGGCGCAGAAGGTGTTTCGGACGGGATGGCTCGGAGCGAAGTGATGCCGTTCCCGTGGCTCCAGGTCCTCGACGCGGTCATTGGCGTCACGGATCTCGCCCGCAGTCGCAAGATTCGGAAGATGAGCCAGGAGTCGGCGGACCCACAGCAGCAGCTCGAGGCGGGCGGCCGATCGGGGCTTGGCGGCATCGAGGCGCGGCTTGCGGGCGTCGTCGTCGCGGCGTTGAAGGAAGCCTTCGAGCGCGACACGCATCGGCTGGAACTGGAGCGGGAAGAGATCGAAGCCGAACGGCTCCGCGCCGACCGTGCCCTCGCGCTGGAGCTCCGCAGGCAGGCCAGCGACCGCGAGATCGGCCGGCTGCGACTGCTGGCCGGCGTGGCGGTGGCCAGCTCGATCGGCACGCTGTTCTTTTCCGCGCGGCTGATCGGCGGGCCGCCCTGGACCCGCGCTGCGCTTGGAGGCGCGTGGGTGCTCCTGCTCTCGGCGTTCGCTTCCTCGTTTGTCGCGCAGTCGCACGTCGCAGAGGCCGCGAGCCGGCCGGACGAACGGGAAGTCGACTCCGGTGTCGTCGGCGCCCTTGCGCTGTGGCTGATCGTGTTAGGTCTCGCGCTGGTCGGCGTGGCGGTTCTCGTGTCCTGAGCAGCCCTTTAGGGCTGCCGCGGGAACAGCACTCCAGGCGCCATCTTCCATTCAGGATCCAGCGCCCGCTTGATGGCGCGCATCTCGTCGATTCCGCCGCGTCCGTACATGTCAGCCAGCAGCTGCTGCTTGACCGGATGACGACCGACGCCGTGTTCGGCGAGCGGCGAGCCTCCCAGTCGAATCACTTCGCGTCCGAATGCCAGGATCGCTTCCTTGCCCGACTCGACGTCGGCGAACGAGCACGGGATGACGTTGGGGTGCAGGTTCCCGTCGGAAATATGGCCCCATACCGCGGCGTCGAGGCCGCGGCGCTCGAATTCCGTGTCGTACAGGGCCATCAATGTTTCGAGCGACTCGAACGGCACGATCATATCCGCGGCCGTCTTGGCGATGCGCGAATCGACGTCGTGCTTCGCGCGCCCCACTCGCGCGTTGACGGCAGCAGGCACTTCCTCCCGCAGCGCGATGAGTTGCGCCGCTCGGGGGCGATCGCCGGGCAAGGCGATCTCGACCGCCTCGAGCACGCCAGCCTCGTCCAGCACGCGGCAGAGGCGCGTCAGGCGCGTGTCGCGCGCAGTCGGTTCGCGCGCGCGGCCGATCTCGTCGAACGCGTCGGCAGCGGTCGTGCCAGGTGTCAGCTCCAGCGTGATCAACAGCGCGATTGCCGCGTCCGGCGGGATACGGACGCCAAACCGGCGGTCGGAGCCGTCCTCTCTGAGCAACGCCAGGGAGCGCCGGTCCATATGCTCGATGGCCGACACATCGAGGCCGTGAGGATCGCCGTTGCGCCAGGTCGTGCGCGCAGCCTGGCGCAGGCGCGACACGACACCGAGCGCGGTGTGCCGATCCTCGAACGGCACGAACGCAAGACACAGCGCGGGGCGCCTGGGCACAACCCGGAGCGTCGCTTCGGTGATCACGCCGAGTGTGCCCTCGGATCCGATGAACAGGTCGATCAGATCCATTCCGGGCGCAGCGAAGTACCCGGCCGACACCTTGGGCACCTCCGGCCGGCGGTACGTCGGAACCTGGAGACGAGCGATTCGTTCGGCGAGAACGAGCTCGAACCTGCCATCGGTATCGGCGACCGTGGCGCCACGCTCGATATCGAGCACGTCGCCCTCTGGAAGAACGACCGTGATCGCGCGGACCCAATCGCGCGTCGTCCCGTACTTGAATGTCGCAGCGCCGGCGGCGTTGGTCGCAATCACGCCGCCGACGAAGGCGCCCGCAAAGGTCGGGGACGGCGGATAGTATTTCCCGGCGCGCTCGAGCGCCGCATCGAGGTCCAGAAGCGTCACGCCGGCTTGAACGCATACGCTGTCTGCACCGATCTCCAGGATGCGGTTCAGCCGCGACGTGCTCAGGAGCACCTCGCCCATGGGCGTCGCGCCGCCGGTCAGCGACGACTGCGCGCCGATCGGAAGCACGCGGGCCGCCAACCGCAGGACCGCAGCCACCTCGCCTTCGCTCGCGGGAGTCGCGATCCCCGCGGCGTGGCCTCCCGGGAAGTGAGCGGCATCTTCGAGGAAGCCTCGAATGACGTCCGAGTCGTGTCGGATGTCTGCCGTCGCGGCCGCCTCGCTGCGGGGCCGCCTGGCTTGAAGGGAATGGCCCTGCATCGTTGCCGCCGGCTATGGACGACCAGCCAGCGTCCTGATCAGCCGGTACTGAAACTCGAGTCCTTCATAGAACTGCTTCACACCGACCCGCTCATCCTTACCGTGCGCACGGACATCATCGATGTCGCCGAACCGGCCGTCGATGCCGTAGGTGGGGATCTCGGCGTTGCGGAGGTACAGCCCGTCCGTCGCGCCCGTGCTCATCACGGGGACGACGATCACACCGGGGAACATCTGCTTGGTCAGCGACTCCACGGCGTTCATCACATCGGCGCGGAGCGGCGACGGCTTGCTCGGATTGGCCTCGCCGACGAAGGACACCTTGATCTGCGGATCGGCCAGTACCTCGACCAGTTTGTCTTTCACGGAGGTGGGTGACACGCCCGGCAGGATGCGGCAGTTCACGTTCGCGCCCGCCATCTGCGGCAGCGCGTTGTTCGCGTGGCCGCCTTGAAGGCGCGTGGCCACGCAGGTCGTCCGCATCAGCGAGTTGTAGAAGGGGACTGCGGCCGACAAGCGCGCGGCAGCCGCCAGGTCGGGTGTCGGCCGCGCGACCGCGCGCATGTCGGTGGCCACTTTCGGATCGTCCTGCACCGCGGCCGACCGCTCGAAGTAACCACGTGTCACCTCGTTCATCTGCACCGGGAAGTCGAACGCGCTCAGGCGCGCGAGGCCGGCCGCGAGGTGGTAGATGGCGTTGTCCTTCACCGGCAGGGAGCTGTGACCGCCCGGGTTTGTCACCTCGAGATGAAAATCCTGAAACACCTTCTCGCTGGCCTGGATTTCGTTGGTGAGGTACTTTCCCTTGCGCATGTTGCCGCCGCCGCCTTCGTTGATGGCGAACTCGGCGTCGATCAGATCTTTGTGGTTCTTCACCAGCCAGTCGACGCCGTTGAACGTACCGCCTTCCTCGTCGGCGGTGAGCGCCAGGATCAGATCGCGATCAGGCGTGAAGCCTTCCTGTTTCAGACGGATCAGGTTGGCGACGAATTGCGCGGCCATCGCCTTGTCGTCGCTCGTGCCGCGGCCGTAGAAGAAGCCATCCTTCTCGAGGAACGTGAACGGATCGAACGACCAGTCTTCGCGCTTCGCTTCGACGACGTCGAGATGTGCCAGGAGGAGAATCGGCTTGCGGCCGGTGCTGGCGCCGGTCCGCCAGCGCAGCACGAGGTTCCCCTTTCTGGCGTCCGGTCCGAGCACCTTGATGTCTGCAGCGGGAAAAGCCGCAGCCTTCAGCCGCGCCGCCATGGCGTCGGCGGCCTTCGTGACGTTGCCGGCCGGCGTGTCGGTCGTGTTGATCTCGATGAGCTCTTTGTAGATCTCACGGGCCCGCGAATCGTTCGGGCCCGTTTGCGCGTGGAGCGCAAACGTCGAGGTTACGCACAGCAACGCTGCACACTTTGGGATGCTTAGCATAGGCATAGGTTTTTCACTGGCGCGCTGCGATTCAGATCACAAGGACAAAGGCATTAAACCACAGAGACACAGAGGCGCCGCGAATCATCAGAGCGCGCTCTCTGAAACCGATGGGGCTGGAACGAGTCCTCGTCTCTGTGTCTCTGTGCCTCTGTGGTTGGTTTTCTTCGTGTCCTTCGTGACCTTCGTGATCTTCGTGGTAAACCGTTGAACCCGATATACTCGCACCGATGAAGTTCGCGCCCGAGTACGTCACGTTCGTCCTGAACGAAAACTTCGAGGACGCCAAGGCGCTGCTCCTGTCGCCGATGATGGCGATCAACTACGCGCACCTCGTGATGCTCGCGGCCCAGGGGATTGTATCGCCCTCCGACGCGCACTCCCTGCGCGAGGCGCTCGATGGCGTGTCGCAGGACGCTATTCGCGACGTGAAGTACGACGGCACCTACGAAGATCTCTTCTTCTACGTCGACCGCCTCGTCGTCCAGGCGTGCGGCGAGGACATCTCGGGCCGCTTGCACACCGCGCGCTCCCGTAACGACATCGACATGACGATGTACCGGATGCGCCACCGCGAGTTCGTGCTCGGCCTGCTCGCCGCCACGTTCGACCTCCGGCGCTCGCTGCTCGACGTCGTCGATCGACACCGCGATACGATCTTCGCGGTCCACACGCACACGCAGCGCGCCCAGCCCACGACCGTCGCGCACTATCTGCTCGCCGTCGTCGAACAGCTCGAGCGCGATGCCGCGCGGCTCAAAGGGGCCTACGAGCGGACGAACCGCAACCCGCTCGGCGCCTGCGCGATCACCGGCACCGGGTTCCCGATCGATCGACAGTTGACCTCGGACCTCCTCGGCTTCTGCGGTCCGACGGGCAACACCTACGGCAGCATTGCCACGGTCGACTATCTCCTGGAAAGCTCGTCGGCCGCTGCGGTCCTGCTCGCCGGCCACGGCCGTTTCGTGCAGGATCTGCTGCTCTGGTCCACCGCGGAGTTCGGCTATGTCCGCTTTGGCGACGGCTTCGTGCAGTGCAGCAGCATCATGCCGCAGAAGCGCAATCCAGTCGCCATCGAGCACGCGCGCGCCATCGGCAGCAAGGCGCTCGGTCAGGCGCAGGCTATCGTCACCGCGGTGCACAACACGCCCTTCGGTGACATCGTCGACACCGAGGACGACTTGCAGCCGCTCGTCTTTTCCATGTTCCGCGACGCGACTCGTGCCGTGAAGCTCGTGGCCGCGGCCATGGCGACCGCCGGGTTCGACCCGGCGCGCCTCGAGGCGCGCGCGGGCGACGGCTGGACGACGTTGACCGAGCTGGCGGACACCCTCGTCCGCGATCGCGGATTGCCGTTCCGCACGGCGCACGCGATCGCCGGACGGCTGATCGCAGCTCGTCAGCGGGAGCCGGACCGCCCGCTCGCGGACGTCCTGGCCGGCGTGTCGAAGGAGGTCCTGGGCGCGCCCATCACCTACTCGGAGGCCGCGCTCGGGGAGATCCTCAGCCCACGACATTTCGTCGCCGTGCGCCGCACGCTCGGCGGTCCCGCGCCGGAAGAGACCGCGCGGGCGGCCGCTGTCTCGCGTCAGCTGCTCGGCGCCGACGACGCATGGTGGGAGCAGACGACCAACGCGCTGGGCGACGCGGAGCGCCGCCTCGCTGAACGCAGTGCCGCGCTCTGAGCACGGAACGAGCGCGGAACTCAGAACTCAGAACTTAGAACTTAGAACTCAGAACCTGAACCACGAACCGTGGACCCTGAACCCGGAACCTTGAATCCCGAACCCGGAGAGCGCGCCGGCGAGCGTGACACACCCATGACCGCGACCTACGTCCGCGTGCTGCTCCTCGAGGTCGCCATCCTTGTCGTGCTGTGGCTCTTCGCCCGCGCTTTTTCCTAATTCCTAAACTCCTAATTCTCGATGCGAGCGTTTGACTGGCTGGTCGTCGTCGCGTACATCGGGTGGATCGTCGTCGACGGTCTGCGCCGGTCTCGCGACACCGACAAGGTGGACGGCTACTTCCTCGCGAGCCGCTCGCTGCCGTGGTGGGCGGTCGGCCTCTCGGTGATGGCGACGCAGATGAGCGCCGTCACCATCTGCTGTACGACCGGGCAGGGATACCTGTCGGGCCTCCGCTTTGTGCAGTTCTATTTCGGCCTGCCGCTCGCGATGGTGATTCTTTCGCTCACCGTCGTGCCGTTCTTCACGCGGGCGCGGGTCTACACGGCGTATGAGTATCTCGAGCGCCGCTTCGACGTCCGCGTGCGCTCGCTGGCGAGCTTCCTCTTTCTCGCGGGCCGCGCTCTTGCGCTGGGTGTGACGCTGTCGGCGCCTTCAGTCGTGATGTCGGCCATCCTGGGTTGGACGCTGCCCGTCACCGTGCTCGCGATCTGCGTGCCGATGATCCTCTACACCACCATCGGCGGCGTGCAGGCGGTCGCCTGGACCGACGTCAAACAGATGTTCATCGTCGTCGGGTGCATGTCGATGGCCGTGGCGATTCTGCTCTACGGCATCCTTCAGCACGTGGGATTGGGCCAGGCGCTGCACCTGGCCGGCGCGACGGGCCGCTTGAACGCCATCGACTTCAGTTTCAGTGTGAGCGAGCGCTACACCTTCTGGTCGGGGATGATCGGCGGCCTGTTTCTGATGCTGTCGTATTTCGGATGCGATCAAAGCCAGGTGCAGCGGTATCTCACCGCGAAGTCGATCGACGAGGCGCGCCATTCGCTGCTGATGAGCGCGTACGTGAAGATCCCGCTGCAGCTGCTCATCCTCGCCTGCGGCGTGCTCGTCTTCGTCTACTACCTGTTTCAGACGCCGCCGATGCTGTTCAATCGCGCCTACGACGCGCGGCTGACCGCGAGCCCGCAGGCCGCGCAATATGCGGCCTTGCAGCAGACCTTCGACGCCGAGATTGCCGTCCGGAAAGATGCCGCGGAGCGGTATGACCGCGCCGCCTTCCTGGCGAGCGATGCGCGCGTGCGGGACATTCGCGCCCGCGCCGTGGGCGTCGTGAAGGAGGCAACCGGCGATCAGACCTACAACGACGTCAACTACGTGTTCCCGACCTTCATCATCACGAGGCTTCCCATCGGCCTCCTTGGTCTCATGATCGCGGCGATCTTCGCGGCGGCGATGTCGGCCAGCGGCGGCGAGTTGAACGCCCTCGCCACCGCTACGATCATTGACTTCTATCGTCGACATTTCGTGAGGGAAGCATCGGACGCGCATTATCTGCGCGTGTCGAAGCTGGCCACGATTGCCTGGGGGCTCGTGGCCTGTGTGGTGGCGATGCGCGCCGCGAATCAGGGATCGTTGATCGAGGTGGTCAACCGGTATGGCTCCTTCTTTTACGGGTCGCTGCTCGGCGTGTTCATCCTTGGCATCCTGACAACGCGTGCAACCGCGACCGGCGCCTTCTGGGGATTGTTGGCGGGGATGGCGGTCGTGCTCGCGGTCGCATTTCAGCTGCCCTGGATCGAGTTTTTATGGCACAATTTGATAGGTGCCATTGTGGTCGTTAGTGTCGGTCTAGTGATCAGTTTGGTCATTCCGAACACGAAACGGTAAGTCGCTCACCCGCGCACGTCGCGTCATTTTTTTCCTGTAAGTCATTATAAATAAGCTGTTTATCTAACCTTATCCGTGCCGGCCCCTCTCTTGCTGCAGACGGGGGCGTGACGGAATCAGCACTCGGCAAGACGTCCGACCGCCAAAGAGCCCGCAGGAACACACGCGGCCGGCAGCATGGCTTTTCGATACTCGAGGTGCTCATGGTCGTGGGCATCACCACCGTCGTTGCGGCGATTGCCGTGCCGATGATGAAGAACACGATCGGCGACTTCAAGCTGAGCGGCGATGCTCGCGCCATGACAAACGCCGTGTCTCTGGCGAAGCTTCGAGCGGCGTCTGACTTTACTCAAGCGCGGTTGTACGTCGACCGCGACGACCGGTCTTATCACGTAGAGATCTGGTCGAAGACCGCCGTGCCGCCTGACTGGGTGACGGAGGGCGGCGTCACGAGCCTCTCGACGAGCGATATCTTCGGTTTCAGCGTCGTCGGGGCCGCACCGGCGAACACCCAGAACGTGCTTGGCCAGGCTCCGCCGTGTCTCACCAGGCTCGGGGCGGCCATCGCCAATACCTCCTGCATCCTGTTCAACTCTCGCGGCATTCCCGTCGATTCGGCTGGAGTCCCTCCCGCTGTTGGCGCGCCGACGGGGAACGATGCCATCTACATCACCGATAACACCGCTGTCTTTGGCGTGACGATTTCAGCGACCGGGCTCGTCAAACTCTGGCGGACGAATCCGCGCGCAGTCCCCGATTGGGTGCTGCAATGACGCGCCTCCGAGCCGCGTTCGAGCGCCTGAAATCCGAGAACGGCACGACGCTGATCGAAGTGGCCGTGGCCAGCGGGATCCTTCTCGTTGTCATGGCTGGATTGATGGGGATGGCCGCCCTCGCGACGACGATCACGGAAAACCAGGGCCACCTCGGCGCGCGGACCACGGAGTACGCCGTGGACAAGATGGAACAGCTGCAGGAGCTCACCTACGGCGATGCCCAAAGCAACACGACGGTGTTTCCTTCGGTGAACAACGGCGGAACCGGACTCGCAGTCGGTGGAAGCTCAAATCCCGCTGCGCCGGTCGTCGGCTACACCGACTACCTGGATCAGAACGGCACCATTCTGTGTACGGTCGCCAATCCCTGCGTCGCGGTCCCTCCAGCGACCTGGTACTACAAGCGGGTCTGGCAGGTGTCTACGCCAATCGCGAACCTCAAGCAAATGACCGTGACTGCGATTGTGAGGACGAGCGTCGCCGGGGCGCAGCTCTCGCAGTCGACCGTCTCCGCGTACAAAACCAATTGTCCGACGGGATGCTGACGCCGTGACCCATCACTCATCAAGTCACTCTTCACAAGCCGGGTTTTCGCTTCCGGAATTGCTGATTTCCGTGACAGTACTCCTGATCATCTCGAGCGCCGTGACTTCGGCGCTCTTGCAGATGACCAACTCGCAGCGCACGATCTGGAACCGTACCCAGCTCCACGCCGGCGTGCGGAGCGCGACCGAGCTGCTGCAGCAGGAGGTCGGACAGGCGGGTAAGATTTCTCTGCCTGGAGCCGTCACTCTCGCCGCGGCAGTCCCCATTGGTGCGCAGACGGTGGGGGTCCGCGTCAACGGCGCCGTGCCGGCGACGATGACCGGCTTCTTCGTGGGAGAACAGCTGGTCGTGGACGTGGGCGGCCCGACGCCGTGCGTCGTCATCTCGCCGTGCACGGAAACGGTCACCGTCACCGCCGTGAACGTAGCAGGGAAACAGATCACCGCAACGTTCGCATACCCGCACAACGCCAACACATCCGTCCAGGCGCTCGGCGGCTTCGGCACGGGCATCGTGCCACCGCTAGCTGCCGGGTTCGCGAGCGGCTCGCTGCCGTCGGTGCTGAAGCTGTACGGCGATGTGAACAGCGATGGACAGATGGTGTACATCGAATACACGTGCGACCCTGCGCCAGGAGGCACCGGGAATCTGTATCGCAACGTGATGCCGTACGATCAGGCGCCGCCCAAGCCGGCTCCGAACGCTGGTCAGGTGCTGCTCAGCAACATTCAAGCGAATCCCGGCGGGGTCGCATGCTTCACCTACATGCTGAATCCGGCCGGCGCTGGCACATACGTGCTCGACGTCGCGATCACGTTGACCGTGAACACGGCGGTGATCGACCCGGTCACGAAACAGTTCCAGACCGAAACCAAGGCGCTCTTGAACGTTTCACCGCGCAACGTGTTCAACGTCTGGCAGCTGGCGATGGCGAACATCAACGAACGCGTCCAGCCGATGCCGCCGACAGTGACCGCCCTTCTGCCCTGAACCCAACGATAGCCATATGATGAGAAACGAAAACGAAAAAGGAATTGCGCTCGTCCTCAG
>Ga0114129_10016766_pt1 | contig 10429 bp, 7 predicted proteins | sample RhiMetdeltSRZDD1_FD_80071 | JGI IMG/M metagenome (GOLD analysis project Ga0114129, IMG submission 80071) | Populus rhizosphere microbial communities from Tennessee, USA - Rhizosphere MetaG P. deltoides SRZDD1 (version 2) (version 2) | ecosystem: Host-associated > Plants > Roots > Rhizosphere >... | reverse complement strand
GCGCGGATGGGCTCGCTCCTCCGCCGGATATGGACTCGCGTCGCCGTCAGCGTCGGCTACTACCGCGGGCCGCGCTACATGTCGGAGCTGCGCAAGCTCTGGGTGCGACTGCGCAACCCACAGGCCGACATTCGTTTCGGGAAGTACACCTACCTGGGCCCGGGGTTCAGCCTCCACATGCCGCAAGGGGGCACGTTCATCACGGGCGTGGCGGTCGAGTTCCGCAGGAAGTTCCGCTGCGAGGTGATGGGTGGGGCCGTCGTCAAGATCGGCGACACGAGCGTCTTCACCTACGACGTGGTCATGCAATGCGGCAAGTCGATCGAGATCGGCGAGCGGGTGATGTTCGGGCAGTGCACGCTCGTCGTTGACGGCAACCACCGGTTCCGGGATCTCTCGAAGCCGATGCTCTTGCAGGGTTACGACTTCCGTCCGCTGCACATCGAGGACGACGCCACGATCACAACCAAGTGCACGATCATCAACGATGTAGGCACGCGCGCCTTCATCGGAGCGAACAGTGTGGTCTCACGCCCGATTCCTCCGTATTGCCTGGCGGCAGGTGCCCCGGCGCGGCCCGTCGAGTACTTCGGCCCGCCGGGTCAGGAACCGCCGGGCTTGGAGCCCGGCGACCGCGAGGCTGCGGCCGACTCGGCCGACTGATCTCTACCGCCGTCCGCGCTGGCGGCCATCCACGCCGCAGACTTCGGTCCCTCGTCCCAGGCCTCGAGAAAGTGTGGCGCGAGCTCCTGCCAGTAGGTGCGCCGCGCGTTCTCCCAGACCTTCGGGCCCAGCCAGGGCACCCAGCGCGGAACGTAGGGCGCGAGCCTCATCGCGCGCCCGCGTAGCGGTGGGCGGCGGGCAGCCGCGGCGAACTTCTTGTGGAACCACGGCTCCATCTCCGGGTGCTTGGTGACGAACTGCCGCTCGGCGGCGGCCATCCGGCGCGCCTTCTCCTTCCAGAACTCGAGCGTCATGCCGGGCCGGACGTGGTCGACCAGCGCGCGCCGGTTGTAGAGCACGCGCAAGCCGTGCTTGCTCGCGCGGTACGCCCAGTCGAGGTCTTCGTAGAGATAGGGAAGCCGTTCCTCGTCGAAGTCACCGACGCGCTCGAGCAGCGACTTCTTCACCGACGAGTTCGCGCCGTAGAGGTGCGCCCACGCGGCCTCCGTGCCGACGATGCTGCCGTAGTCGAACTGGACGCCTTCGTCGAGCCAACGCATGAACGGCGTCAGCTTGAGCTCGGGCGCCCAGCGAACGTGGCCCACCACGGCGACCTCGTCCTCGGGGTTCTCGGCGTGCCACGCCAGATGCTCGGCGACGAACTCGGGCACCGGGATCGTGTCGTTGTCGGTGAACAGGACGATCGGCGCGGCGGCGGCGCGCCAGCCCGTGTTCCGGTTCGCCGATAGGCCGGGGCGGTGCCCGGTCAGGCGGCGGACGGTGTAGGGGCGCGTCCCGATCGCCTCGTCGACAGCAGCCGGGTTCGGGTCGGCGCAGTCCATGACCACGATGACCTCGAACCGGTCCGGCGCGGCCGTCTGGCGCTCGTATCCGTCGAGCACGCGCTTCAGCACCGGGTAGTTCCCGAGGCTCGAGAGGACGATGCTGAGCTCGGCCGCGATGCGGCGAAGGTACCAACGGCCCGTGGGATAACGTCCGCGCGGTGCCCGACTCGCCGCTGAGCCTCGATCCGGAGCGCGAACTGGGCGAGTTGAAGGCGTACCTCGGCGACGCCTATGACCACGATGCGCTGCAGCGCTACCAGCAGACGCTCGACGACGAGTGGGCAGGCTGCGACGACGAGGACAGCTTCTACCGGACGTCCGAGGGCTACCTCTACAACCTGACCGCGTTCGCCATGACGGGGACCAAGCTGCCCTACCTGTGCGAGCTGACCCGCCACGTGCCGCGCGGGGCGCGGCTGCTGGACTACGGCTGCGGGATCGGGTCCGACGGCCTGCTCCTGCTCGAGGCGGGCTACCGGGTCGAGTTCGCGGACTTCGACAACCCGAGCGCCGCGTTCCTGCGCTGGCGCCTCGAGCGACGCGGCTTCGATGCGCCGGTGCACGACCTCGACCAGCACGTGCCGGCCGGCTTCGACGCCGCGTTCGCGTTCGACGTGATCGAGCACGTGCCGGACGCGTTCGCGTTCCTATCCGAGATGGAGCAGCGCGCCGCGCTCGTCGAGGTGAACCTGCTCGGACCCGAGCCGGGCGACCAGGACCTCCACCACGAACTGCCGATCAGGCCGATCCTGCGGCACGCCGCGCGGCGGCGGCTCGTCGCGTACAGGCTGCTCCATGGCCGCTCGCATCTCGTGCTCTACCGGCCCGAGGCGTCCGGCCCCGCGGGCCGAGCGCTCGGGTATGCCCGGCTTGCAATCGGCTTGACGCGCGCGCGAATTTCCGGTTCCGCGCCAACTTAAACGCCCCCGCGCAAGTTTTGGCGGTTCCCACACGTTCTGACGGTCAAAAGCCCTGCTAACGCAGCGAAGCGAACCGTTGACTGGCCGACGGGGGGAGGGTGGTTTTGAAGGTCAAGATGATGGTGGCGTCTCTAGCGCTCGTCTCGAGAGCCGTCGCACGAGCGCCCGTCGCCGGCGACCTGAGCGAGCTCCCCATGCCGAGCTCCCGCCGCTACGCCCGACCGCGGCGCCGCTCGCGCCGCCGCCGTCCGGCCCACGTGGCTGGTTGCAGGATCGACCGGCTCGACATGGAGGCGACGCTCACGCGCTGCGAGGAGCTCATCGCCGCCGGAGGCCCCGCGCAGCATGTGGCCATCAACGCCGCGAAGCTCGTTGCGATGCAGAGGGACGAGGAGCTGCGCGAGATCGTTTCCGACTGTGAGCTCGTGTCAGCCGACGGCCAGGCGGTCGTCTGGGCGTCCCGCCTGCTTGGCGACCCGCTGCCGGCGCGCGTCGCGGGCATCGACCTGATGCACGAGCTGCTCGGCCTGTCAGAGCGCAAGGGCTACCGGGTGTTCATCCTGGGTGCCAAGCAGGAGGTCCTGGAACAGGCCGTCGCCAGCGCCTACGACATGTACCCGGGCCTGCAGCTCGCCGGCGCCCGGGACGGATACTTCGACGATGACGAGGCGGAGGACGTGGCCGAGGAGATCCGCGCGGCTGACGCGGACATCCTGTTCGTCGCGATGCCCTCGCCGAAGAAGGAGTACTGGCTCGCCCGCTACAGCGCGCAGATCGACGTGCCGTTCGTGATGGGCGTCGGCGGATCGGTGGACGTGCTCGCCGGACAGACGCGCCGGGCACCGCGCTGGCTCCAGCGCGCGGGACTCGAGTGGTTCTATCGCCTGGTGCAGGAGCCGCGCCGCATGTTCGCGCGCTACCTGTTCGGCAACCTCCGCTTCTGCATGCTCGTGCTGCGGTACTTCGTGTTCGGCCGCCCGCGCCAGGCCTGACGAATCGCCGGGGGTTTAGCGGCCGCCGGTTGGCGGTACTCTCCGGGCGCGGGTGGTGCAGGGGCTAACGAGGTGGCTTGTAGTTGCCGGCGCGCTGTGCGCGGCATTTCCGCCTGCGGCCTCGGCGGTGACCTGGTCGGTCAGCCCTGACGGCTCCGACGCGAACCTCGGCACGTCCCAGTTCCCCTTCCGCACGATCTCGCGCGCCGCGGCCGTCGCCACGAACGGCGACACCGTGCTGGTCGAGGCCGGGCGGTACCCGGAGACGATCAGCCTCTACTCGCGCAACAGCGGCGTGGAGTTCCGCGGGGTGGGGGACGGCCGGCCGGTCGTCGACGGTGCGAAGCAGCGCGCGTACGGGTTCCGCATAGCCCGGGCGAACCGAGTGACGATCACCGGCTTCGACGTCACCCGCCAGACGGACGCCGGGATCTACGTGCAGGGCGCGGAGAACACGGTGAGCGGAAACCTCATCCACCACGTCGGATCGGCAGGCGAGGAGGAGAGCAACGGCGTGCGCGTCATCCGCGGCCGGGCGAACACGATTTCGGGGAACACGATCCACCACATCGGCCCCGGGTACTCCGCGATGGGCATCTGGCTCGTCGAGACGCGCGACACCCGCGTCGAGGGCAACAGCGTCTACCTCGTGCGCAAGGAGGGCATCCGCGACTGGATGGGGCTCGACAACACGGTTGTGGGCAACAGCTCCTTCCTGAACTGGATCGGGATCTCGCTCAACACCTCGACCGGCAGCCATGCCGCCGACAACCACGTCTTCGACAACGTCGAGGGCTTCGCGGTCAAGCACGCGTCGTATCGCACCGTGCTCGACTACTGGGACCTCGACGCCGCGCACTGGTCGCGCGTCGTGCACAACACCGTCGCGCGCAGCTCCGAGGCGAGCATCTGGATCGCGCAGAGCGACGAGCCGCTCGACTACGTCGAGGTCAACGACAACCGGTTCGCGGGGGCCGGGGCCGCCTTCCTACGCGACGTCCCGTCGCTGCGCGGCCCCCACGTCGCCGTCGACCGCAACGAGTACACGAACGCCGGCTGGGAGCCGCGCTGGCTCTATAAGGCCGGCTGGGACGCGGGCGACGGGCTGACCGACTGGGCGTCCGTCCGGCGGGCGACAGGGTGGGAGACCACGCCGGCCGCGGCCGACGCGGGCGCGCTGAGCACCGATCCGGCGACCGCGAGCTGGACGCAGTTCCCGATGACGCCGGTGAGCTCCTCGTCCAAGGGCACCTACTACACGCGCAATCACCTGGGCGCGGCCGCCGACGACGACCAGAGCACGTACTGGATGACCGAGACGAACCGGAACGAGTACGTGGTCTTCGACTTCGGCCAGCCGCGGACTTTCAACCACTTGATCCTCACGCTCTATTCGAACGACGACAAGCGCAACCCGCGCGGGTACCGCTTCGCGGTCTCGAACGACGGCGAGTCGTGGCACACGGTCGCGAGCGGCGTGAACGGGGACTCGTCCCAGGCCGCGCGCTACTACGAGCTGCCCGACCCCGCGACGGCGCGCTTCCTGCGCTTCACCATGGTCGACACGTTCTGCGACACGTACCTGCCGCGGCTCGGCTGCGGCGAGCGGTTCGTGCTCAGCGACCTGAAGGCGGGCATGGTCACTGCACCGAACGCCGCTGGTCAGGGACCGGCGATCGAGCTCGCCTCCAAGGCGGTGCTCACCCGACGGGGAACGCTGAAGGTCCGGCTGACGTGTGACGGCGCTCCCGGCGACGCGGCGCGGATCGTCGTCGGCCGGGTGGGGGAGAAGCGGGTCGCCTTGAAGCCGGACTGCAGCCGGGCGGTCGAGATCCCGCTCCCGCGCCGCTTCGTCAAACGGCTGCGCAGCGGCAGGGTGGAGCGCGTGCGGGTCACCGCCACGGCACCGCGCGACCGCGTATCGAAGCGGCTGCGCGTCAGGACCTGACCGCGACGGCGCCGCCGGACTCGGCGGAGCGCAGCGCGGCCAGCGTGACCGCCATCGAGTCGAGCGGATCCGGCTGTTCCGGCGCCATACGTCCGGTCACGACCTCGCGCAGATGTGCGAACTGGGCGTCGTGGCCCTTGTCGCGCCTGAAGTCGTCGAGCACCGCGGAGTGCCCGTCCGCGTGCGCCTCGACATATTCCTTGCCCACCTCCCGGCCGCCCGCCGCGGAGTAGAAGACGGTCGCCAGCGACCCGTCCGCGAAGTCCAGCGCGACGGTGAACGACTGGGCGGTCGCGAGCGGCTGCCCCGGTGCCGCGCGCATCGCCGTGGTGACCCGCGCCGGCAGCTCGCCGGCGAACCAGCAGGCGAAGTCGATGAAGTGGCAGCCCTCGCCAAGCAGCCGGCCGCCGCCGTCGGCGGGGTCGTTGAGCCAGTGATCGTCGGGCAGCGGTCCCGCGTTCACGCGGAAGAGCAGCTCGAACGGCCGCCCGGGGCGCCGTACTCCGTCGCGGAGCTCGACCGCGAGCGGGGCGTGGCGCCGGTTGAAGCCGGCCACGAGCGGGAGGCCGGTCTCCTCGGTCGCCGCGCGCAGGCGCTCGAGCTCGTCCGCCGTGAGGCAGGGCGGCTTCTCGACGAACACCGCCTTGCCCGCTCGGAGCGCTTTCTCCGCGAGCTCGGCGTGCGTCGAATGCCGGCTCGCGATCGCGACGAGGTCGACGTCGTCCGCGCCGAGCAGCTCGTCGACGCCGTCGAGCCGCTCGAAGCCGAACTGCGACTGGGCGGCGTGCGCGGAGCGCCCGGTCGCGCTGGCGATCGCCTTCAGCTCGAGGCCCGCCGCCGCGAGCCCGGGGATCAGCGTGCTCTGGGCGAAGCTACCCGCGCCGATCACGCCGACACGCGTGCCGGTGGCCGTCGCGCTCGGGCGTGAGGCGGGCGCGCGCGGCTCGACCGGCGTCTCGTCGTAGCGGATGACGATTCCGAGTGGCGACTCGCGGTCGCCGACCAGCCGCTCGTAGGCCTGCTCGGCGTCGTCGACCCCGATCCGCGCCGTGACGAGCGCCTCGGTGTCGACACGCCCGGCGGCGACCAGGTCGAGGAAAGCGGCGATGTTGCGGCGCTCGGTCCAGCGCACGTAGCCGATCGGGTAGTCGAGCCCGCGCTCCTCGTACTCGCGGTCGTAGCGGCCGGGGCCGTAGGACCGAGACAGGCGCAGGTCGAGCTCCTTGCCGTAGTAGGTCGAGCGCGGGAGCTCCATCGTCACGTCGCCGACGATCACGACGCGGCCGCGGTCGCGGCACAGGCGGGCGGCGAGCTCGACCGGGTCGGTCGAGTTGGCGGCAGCGGTGATCACGACGGCGTCACAGCCCGCGGCCTGCGCGGGCGGTTCGCCATCGCCCAGGTCGGCACGCGCGAACGCGACGTCGGCTGCGCCGTCGCGTGTGGCGCGCTCGACCAGGTCCTGCGACAGGTCGACGCCGACGACGGTGCATCCCGCTGCGCGCAGGATCTGCCCCGTCAGCTGCCCCACCAGGCCGAGCCCGATCACCGCCACGCGCTCGCCGAGCCGCGAGTCGGCCTGCCTGACCCCGTGCAGAGCGATGCTGCCGACGGTGCCGAAGGCACCCTGGTCGAACGCGAGCTCCTCGCGCAGCGGCACGCAGAGGTTGCCGGGCACGTGCACGACGTCAGCGTGGACCGCGTAGTCGGCGCCGCCGCAGGCGACGCGATCGCCGGGGACGAGGTCGGACACCCGCTCGCCGACGGCGAGCACGACGCCCGCGCACGAGTAGCCCAGCGGGCTCGGCTGGTCGAGCCGCGAACGAACGGCCCGGACGGTGTCGCGCAGGCCGTCGCGCTGTGCCTTCTCGATCACCTGCTTGACCTGGTCCGGACGCGAGCGAGCCTTGCCCAGGAGGCTCTGCTTGCCCGTCTCGACCTTGGCGCGTTCAGTGCCCGCGCTCAGGAGGCTCGCCCGCACGTCGACCAGGACGCCATCCGGTGTCACGACCGGCGCGGGAACGTCGATCACGGAGATCTTCCCGTCCCGGAGGCGCTGCGTTATCTGCTTCACGAGTCCTCCACCCGACGCGCAATCTGCCATACCCTGCGCGCCCGTGGCTCGCATGAAGATCGTGAGCGTGGTGGGGACGCGGCCCAACTTCATGAAGACGGCGCCCGTGCAGGCCGCACTGGCGGCGCGTCCCGACGACTTCGAGACCGTGCTCGTCCATACCGGGCAGCACTACGACGCCGCCATGTCGGACATCTTCTTCGAGGAGCTGGGGATCGGCCCGCCTGACCACATGCTCGACGTGGGCTCGGGCACACACCCGCAGCAGACCGCGCGCGTGATGGAGCGGCTCGAGCCCGTGCTCGAGGCGGAGCGGCCGGACCTGGTGCTCGTGCCGGGCGACGTCAACTCGACGCTCGCCGCCGCGCTCGTCGCGGTCAAGCTCGACATCCCGGTCGGGCACATCGAGGCCGGCCTGCGGAGCTTCGACAGGACGATGCCCGAGGAGATCAACCGGGTTCTCACCGACCAGATCGCCGAGCTCCTGTTCACGCACTCGCCCGAGGCCGCGCGGCACCTCGAGGCCGGGGGGTCGGATCCGGCGACGATCCACTACGTCGGCAACACGATGATCGACACGCTCGTGGCGCTGCGCGCGCGAATCGAGGCGGAGGGGGCGGTCGCGAAGCACGGGCTCGAGGAGGGCGGCTTCGTGCTGGTCACGCTTCACCGTCCCGCGCTCGTCGACGGCCCGCTGCTCGAGGAGGTGGTCGCGCAGCTGGGTGCGCTCGCGCAGAAGATCCCCGTCTTCTTCCCGGCGCACCCGCGCACGCAGAAGGGCATGGAGCGCCTGGGCGCGGGTGGCGAGCCCGGGCTCGAGATCGTCGATCCGATCGGGTACCTCGAGTTCCTCAGCCTGCTCTCGGGCGCGGCTGCCGTGCTGACCGACTCGGGCGGGATCCAGGAGGAGGCCACCTTCCTCGGCATCCCCTGCCTGACCCTGCGCGACAACACCGAACGCCCGGTCACTGTCGAGATGGGCACGAACATGCTGCTCGGGCTGCGGCCCGAGCGCGTGGCCGAGCTCCCGGCGCTCGTCGAGGAGATCCGCGGCCGCCAGGCGAAGGTGCCGCCGCTGTGGGACGGCGCGGCCGCGGGCCGTATCGTCGAGGTCCTGCTGGAGCGGCGGTGATCTCCCGCCTGCCGGGCCTGCGGCAGCTGCCCCAGGCGGCCGGCCCGATTCTCGAGGACACCGTGCTGTTCGACAGCTGGCGCGGCGAGTTCTCGGACAACCCGCGTGCGATCTCGGAGGAGCTGCACCGCCGCGGCGCGGACTTGAGGCACGTCTGGGTGCTGGACCCCGAGCGGGCCGGCGAGGTGCCGGCGTGGGTCGAGCCGGTGGCGCCGGGCAGCCTCAGCCACCTGAGCATGCTCGGCCGCGCCCGCTACCTGGTCGCCAACCGCACGGTGCCCGGCTATCACCGCAAGCGGCGCGGGACGACGTTCCTCCAGACGTGGCACGGCACGCCGCTCAAGCGGATCGGGTTCGAGACCAGGTGGCGCGACTCGCGCGGGGGGCGCCAGGCGGAGCGGACCCTGGAGCGCAACGTTCCGAACTGGGACCTGCTCCTGTCGCCGAACAGCTTCAGCACCCCGATCATGCGCGAGGCCTTCCGCTTCTCGGGCGAGATCCTCGAGACCGGATATCCGCGCAACGACCTGCTGGTCTCGTCCGGGGCGGGCGAGGTCAGGGACCGGGTGCGCGCCGAACTCGGGATCCCGGACGGCAAGCGCGCCGTCCTGTACGCGCCGACCTTCCGCGACGACGCGCCGTTCGCGCGTGAGCCCGACGTGCGAGAGCTCGCGCGCGGCCTCGGCGACGATTACGTCGTCCTGCTGCGGACCCACACGCTCGACGCAGAAGGCCTGTCGCTCGGCGGCGACGCCCCGTTCGAGGACGTCTCGCGCCACCCCGACAACCGCGAGCTGTACCTGGCGGCGGACGTGCTCGTCACCGACTACTCGTCGCTCATGTTCGACTTCGCGGTCACGGGCAAGCCGATCCTGCTGTTCACGCCCGATCTCGCCCGCTACCGCGACGAGCTACGCGGCTTCTACTTCGACCTCGAGGCGGAGGGGCCCGGGCCGCTCTTCGACACGGTGGAGGAGCTGCAGGCGGCGATCGAGAATCTCGACGCCGTGTCCCGGCGCCACGCCGACGCGTACGCGCGCTTCGTCGACCGCTTCTGCCATTTGGACGACGGCCACGCGTCCGAGCGCGTGGTGGACGCGCTCCTGCGGGCCGGCTAGCGCGCGTCCGCGGCGACGCCCCTGAGCAGCTCGACGAGCTCCGGCGTCGTCTTACGCGCGTCGTAGTGCTCCTCGGCGCGCGCACGGCCCGCCTCGCCGGCGGCACGCCGCCGGGCGGCGTCCTCGATCAGAGTCCCGAGCGCTTCGGCGAGGCCGGCTGTGTCGCCGGCCTCGCAGGTCAGCCCGCCGTCGCCGAGCAGTTCCGGGATCGAGCCGACCCGCGTCGAGACGACCGGGACGCCCGACGCCATCGCCTCCAGCACGACGAACGGGACGGCGTCGATGAGCGTCGGCAGACACAACAGATCCGCTCGCGCGAAGAGATCCTGAATCAGCGAGCTGCCGGGCTGTGCTCGGTGCAGGTTCACGCCCTCGCGAGGAGGTAGCGACGGCTCGGTGATGATGTCGAGCTCGACGTCGCGGCCGAGCCGGGGGCCGAGCGCGGCGAGCAGGTCCGGGCCGCCCTTCTCCTCCCACCGGCCGCCGACGAACAGCACGCGCACGGGCCCATCGCCGGTCTTCGGTGTCGGGCGGAAGTCCTCGAGATCGAGCCCGGGGTGGAGGGTGGTCACCTTGGCGCGCGGCTCGAACTCGCGTATCCGGGCGGCGACCGTGTCCGTCCACGCGATGTTCAGCGGCGCTGCGCGCAGCGCGAGGTGCTCGAGCGGCTCGAGCGGCTTCAGGTACGACGGCGTCCTCGCGTCGGCGGGAACGAACCGCTTCGCGCGCGCCCAGTCGCT
>Ga0114129_10016764_pt1 | contig 10430 bp, 11 predicted proteins | sample RhiMetdeltSRZDD1_FD_80071 | JGI IMG/M metagenome (GOLD analysis project Ga0114129, IMG submission 80071) | Populus rhizosphere microbial communities from Tennessee, USA - Rhizosphere MetaG P. deltoides SRZDD1 (version 2) (version 2) | ecosystem: Host-associated > Plants > Roots > Rhizosphere >... | reverse complement strand
TGTTGACGAGGTTCTCGACATCGTCGACTTGCGCGACCGTGCGCGAGATCCCGTAAAGGATTATTCGTACGGCATGCGTCAACGTCTCGGAATTGCTCAGGCACTGTTGCCAACGCCGGAGCTCATCATTCTCGACGAGCCGACCAACGGTTTGGATCCACAGGGAATACAACAAACGCGAAAACTGATTCGACGTCTCCGAGATGAATCCAAGTTAACCGTATTGCTTTCGAGTCATCTACTCTCAGAGATCGAACAACTTTGCAATCGCGTTGGAATCATTCACGAAGGACGTCTGCTCTATGAAGGTGGGCCGGAGGCGTTGGTAGCGCCCACCAAGCTTTACAAAGTCAGAGTTGACGACTTATCAAAGGCCTTTGAGCTGCTGACCAGAAAACCCGGTGTGACAGTCAGCCGAAATGGCTCATCGTTTTTGCAGATTGATACAGATGCGGAAAGCATTCCTGACGTGAATGCTTTGTTAGTCGCTCACGGAATCAAAGTGTATGAGTTGAGCCCGGCACAGGAGAGCCTGGAAGAAGCTTTCCTTCGTTTGACTGAAACAGTTGCTGCACCGTCCAACAAGTAGAATTTCGGGCGTACAGGAGGACCAATGAGTAGCTCACTACACGATAGAGACACGATCGAAGGGCAGCGCGGCCGCGCCCAGGTTGCCCTGACTTTTCTGCGGCTTGGACTGGGAAGTCTTTTTATTTGGGTGTTCTTTGAGAATCTTGGAAAGGGTCTTTATAGTCCCTCAGGTTATTCCGGACTGATTAATTACTACATCGAAAAAGGCCACGCGCCACAATTGCTGAAAAGCATCATGGCATTCATGGCAAGTCACGCAAGCCTTGCTGGCCCAATGCAGGGCTTAACTGAAATCACGTTCGGAGTGTTTTTACTGATCGGGTTTCTGACGCGGCCCGTCGCACTCGGGGCGTTCTTGTTTTTAAGTACGCTCTGGATTGCTGAATGGGGCACCGCATGGATCTGGGAACTGTTAATGCCCATGATCGTGGCGTTGGTGCTGATGATTGGAGCGGCCGGGCGCAAATGGGGAATCGACGAGCTATTAGCGCGCCGTTATCCGCAGTCTTTGCTCTGGTGAACGCGGATGACGCGGATTGCAGATCGGATCAGCGCAGATCAGAAGCTAAATCCGTGTTATCCGCGGCTTTTTTGGAGAGCCAGCCGGGCGAGTGTTATGAGGATGCGAGTAGCTGCCAAAATGGAGCCGCGCACCGTGCCCGCGATTTTTGAATTACCTCCCGCCCGTCGTCGATAGTCCACGGGTATTTCTATTGTGCGCACACGCGCCTGAGCCGCCCGCATTTGCATTTCCAGCGGCCACCCATATGTTTCTTCGCGCAGTCTGAGCCTCTCTAAAGTGTCCCGACGAATCGCGCGAAAAGGCCCCATGTCCGTGGAGTGAACGCCATATAAGATGCGAAGAATAAACCCAACCATATACCCGGCGAGGACCTGATGAAAGTTCATGCTGCCGCGTTCACGAACACCTCGCGTTCGCGAGCCAATTACAAAATCGGCTGTTCCCTCGATGATTGGCCTTACGAGCTGATCCATCATTTCGGGACAGTCGCTGCCGTCGCCGTCGAGAAATACTATGATTTCACAGTTGGGCGAGATTGAGCGCAGTCCTGCGCGAAATGCGCGCCCATAGCCGGAAATAGGCTCCTTCACAACGTGAGCGCCTGCCGTGCTCGCAATTTGTGCTGTTCGATCCCTGCTGCCGTTATCAACCACCACGATCTCGTCTGCAACGTTTCGAGGGATAGAGTGGATCACTTGTGCGATCGCTTCTTCTTCGTTCAGGGCGGCGATAATTACCGAAACAAATGGCTTTTGCTTTTCAGAAGTCATTTACGAGAAAACCGTTTGATTATCAGCACAAGAATCAAAGCCGGCCAAAAGATAAACATCTTCAACATGAAGACGCGATCGGAACTGTCACCAAGCCACGTCAGATAGAGTACGAAACTCGCAACCGCGAGATAAAAAACCGGAATGGATGGAATGAAGCATAAGAAAGGTATCAGCCAGATGAAATACCAGGAAAAATGAGGAGCAAGAAGCACCATGAAAACGGAAGCCATAACCAAGCCGTTTCGTAAATAGCCAATATCGTCGCTTCGCCGATCTTTCATCATCCAGAAAGAAATAATGGCGAGCACCGCAACCACAAAAACGAGATACGCCAGAGCCGGCACATTTAAAAACTGACGCGCAAGTGCCAGAAGAAAAAACTGTTCTCCGCTTAACATGCCTCGTTCACTCGCATAACCGGGCAAGAATCCAAGGACTCCCAATGGTCCGACGCTGAGATAGGGCAAATACGCGACCAGCACGGTAGCAACAAATGCCAGCGGCATCTTCCAGCTCCTGCGCAGGTAGAGTGCCGGGAATAAGACCACCGGAAAAAATTTGACGCACGTGGCGCACGCGATTAACACGCCAGTTAAGGTCTCGGCGCGCTTGCGGCGGGCTAGCAGGGCCAGCGCGATGAAGGCAATCGCCAATGCATCAAAATGCCCGCTGCCGGCAAACTCCCAGACCGCCAGCGGATGCCACGCATAAATCAAAACTCTTTGGCGTGCGAAACCAAATGATATAAGCAACTGAACGATCGCCCAGATCGCGATGGCCTCAAATCCGACCATGGCCGCTTTCATCCACGTCACGGATTCGCTGAACCGAGTTATTAAGAGGAAGGCACCTTCCGCGACAGGCGGATACATGGTGCGTGCATAGTTGCGCCTGTTGATATGCGGATAGATCTTCTCGTCTCGAAGCTCAGCAAGTGATTCGTCGGCCGGAATGTATCGATAAGGATTTATGCCTGCGAACTGCACTCGGCCGTCCCAGATGTAACGGTAGATGTCGTCGGATAAATAAGGCGGCGAAAAAATTATGCTCAAACGGAAAAGAGCAGCAAAGATTAATCCGAGCAGTAGTAGTGAACGAGAGTCACTGCTGCGTAAACTGAGCCACGCTACAGCAAAATAGATCACTCCCTGAACGACGACGAGTTTTAGAAACCAGGCAATGTCCGCAACGCTTTTGGATTGAACTGCAATGCGATACAACACCAGCATTGCGATGCCAAGCACGCTCACCGCAATTACGGCCCATTTGGTATTTATAAACTTCAGAGCGGCGGGCGGGTGTTCGCTCATCGCCGCATTCGACCCGAAAATTTAGGACAGATACGTTGCAACCCTTCGCTCTTAATTATCGCTTCCAGAAAAGCACGCGTGTGAGGCGCGGGATAGGCTCCGTTCAAAGACGATGTGAAGAGTAGTTCCTCACAGAGTCGATCGAGTGTTTCTGCATCGTCCACGTCGTACCACGGCGGTAGCAATTCGACCGGTAAATCAACTTCTGCTGCTCGTTGTCGAGTACGAGCGAGCACGTCCGAAGTGCTCCAGGCAATTTCATTAAAAAGATTCCGATGAGCATGCTTCAAACCAATTAGATAGTAGCCACCGTCTTCCGCAGCTCCCAGCACAACCCGATCACCCTTAGTCGCAAGCGACTCAAGGGCTCGAATCAGGAGCGATTTCGGCAAGGTTGGACTATCTGAATTGATGAGGCAGACGGCACCGTACCCCTGACTCAAAAGATCTTCAGTGGCATTGCAGAGCCGCTCGCCCAGGGATGCGCCGCGTTGGGCCAGTAACTTGAATCCTGGCGGTAAGACACCATCAAACGCAGCCTCCGAACCGGTTGGCGTATAGACCACGAATCCTGAGCTTGCCGCTGTGTCAGCAACGCTCTTGATGTTCTCGGCCATGTCGCGGAGAAAGCAGGTATTGAGTTCTGCGGCTTCTCGCGCCGTCAAAGGCGGCACGAGCCTTGTTTTAACCTCGCCCGCAAAGGGCGCCTTGGCCATAAGTCCGAGCGCACAAAAGGGTGTGGGTGCCATAGAGTTTGTCATAGCATGATATAACATGCGGGCTATGACTCACGATGCGGCTACATTGAAAGCTCGCGATATCGCCAGTAACTTGCTGGCGCCTTCAGCAGGGCAAAACGATACTGAGGGCCGATTTTCTACCGAAGCAGTCCAGGCGCTTGGAGAGTCTGGATTGCTTGGCCTGTTGCTGCCTGTAGATCTTGGTGGTGCAGGGTTAGGTCCGCGCACGTTTGCGGATGTAACCGCAACGCTCGCCGAGGCAGATGCTTCCGTCGCGATGGTTTACGTGATGCACATATGCGCCACCGCGACTATCGCAGCAGCGCGCCCAGGCACGGCCCACGCATTCGTTACCATACTTAAAGAAATCAGTGCGGGTCGCCACCTATCCACTCTCGCTTTTAGTGAGGCTGGCTCACGCAGTCATTTCTGGGCGCCTATCTCCCGTGCTCAGCATAATGGTGACGGCGTTCAAATAAGCGCCAGGAAATCGTGGGTGACGAGCGCGGGTCATGCGCAGAGTTACGTTGTTTCTGCGCTTGCCCCGGAAGGAACTGGCCCTACTGATTCGACCCTTTATCTTCTTTTAGCAGGAACACGCGGGCTTTCAGTTGCCGGCCCGTGGAATGGATTAGGACTCCGCGCCAACGCCTCTGCGCCGGTCGAGCTGGATAACTGCCACGTGCCTTCCGATTTTCGCCTTACTGATGACGGCGGCGGCTTTCCAGTCATGCTGAACGTGGTGCTCCCACTTTTTAATTTGGGTACGGCAGCAGTCGCCTTGGGATTATGCCGAGCGTCCGTCGCCGGAACTGCCTCGCACTTCAAGAGCGCGAAGTTCGAGCATCTCGGCCAAAGCCTCGGCGAGAGTTTGCCTACGCTTCGGGCGCAACTCGCGACGATGCAGATCGAGACCGATGGCCTGGCAGCGCTTATCGACGATTTGATCGATCATCTTGAAGAGCCGCGCGAGACGACGATGCTGCGTGTGCTCGAGACCAAAGCCGCCGCAGGCGAGGCCGCTATTAGCGTTACTTCAGCCGCAATGCGCGCTTGTGGCGGCGCGGCGTTCTCAAAACATTTGAGTATTGAACGACTGTTTCGCGATGCGCACGCGGGTGCTGTTATGGCGCCGACCGGCGATGTTCTGCGCGAGTTTATTGGGAAGTCACTGTTGGGAATTCCGCTGTTCTAATAGGTAGACGTAATGAGCAAAACAATCTGGGTGGGAGCCGTTGCCTACGATCCGAAAGTGGTAACGATTTGGGAAGGGATGCGTCGTTATTTTCACGAGGAAGCACATCTTCCCGTCGAGGTCGTACTGTTCCAGAGCTACGAGGCACAGGTCCGTGCGCTCCTCGCGCAACCGGGTGACTCCGTTCCGCGGATCGACATTGCCTGGAACACAAACCTTGCTTACCTGCAGGCGGATGAGTGGACCGGCCACACGTGTCGTGCGATCGCCATGCGCGATACTGACCTCGGTTGGATGACAAAGATCGTCGCGGTCACCGGAGGACCTATTTCTACAATCGCGGAGTTGAAAAACGGAACGCTCGCACTTGGCAGCCGAGATAGCGGGCACGCAGCGATTCTTCCGGTCTACTTTTTAGAGCAGGCAGGGATGCGCGAGGGAGTAGACTACCAGACGCTACGCTTCGACAGTGACGTAGGCAAACACGGTGATACCGGTACCAGTGAAGTGGAAGTGGTGCGCGCCGTTCTCGACGGGCGAGCCGACGCGGGCGCTATCGGCAGCCCCTTTTGGAACACAGTACGCAACGAACATCTCGTGCCCGAAGGTGCACTACGTGAGATCTGGTCCTCGCCGGCCTACAACCATTGCATGTTCACAGCCAGACCTGATCTCGACCGCGAACGAGAGCAGCTGTTTGTCGACGCCCTCTCAGCCATGAGTTACGACAATCCTGTCCATCGATCCATACTCGACGCGGAAGGGCTGAAGCGTTGGCTACCGCCTCACCTTGAAGGTTATGTTGCGTTGCAACAAGCCGCATTGCAACAGGGATTTTTGAGCCACAAAAAGGCACAAAAGGCATAAAACAGAAATAGTTCAGAGTTCAAGCTTGAAGATCGGCGTTAGTTATCGGAATCATTCGTTCCCTATCGTGTCCGGCCAGTCCATTGCTTCTACTTCTGCACGGATGCGTTCAGGTTCGGTTAACGACCATTTACACTTCTTCTGGATACGCCAAGCGCGGCATTAAGGTCTCAATCTTCGACTCGCCCCATGACTCTCGCAACCGGCCAGTCAATCGAAAACCCGCTGTCAGGTGAAGGCCGCATGTACGCAAGCTCAACAGATAGAAGGGGGATAATATAGGTAGCTGACCGACAATCACTTCTTGCGTCTGTTCAAGATTAGAATTAAAGCGACCATTGCCGCAATAGGCACTCCAAAAACAATCGTCAAGAAAAGCAATATAATGACGATTTCGGGCGTCCCGATTCCACCTATCAGCATGATCTATCCCCCTTTCAGAGCATCACTATTTCCGTGGACGCCTCCGCACTGGAGTCCGCTTCTTCAGCAAGTCTTTGTGCCTGACCTGCGCCGTGAGTGACTTGCTTCTGAGTCTCTGACCAAACTTCGACTTGATCATGTGAAACGATATTGCTGCGCTTGTGATAGTGCTGCAGGAATTCTTCCCGGTGCAGACTATAGAAGTGAAACATCCGTGTCCAGACTTCCGAGTGACCATAGGCGGCATTGCCGCCACCTTTTGAGTTGACCTTGGACGGAATATAAGGAATCGCACCATGCTTCAAAGTGGTGAGCAACTGCGCGAGGTATCGGCAGACAAGGCTTATCTCGGGGTGACGAACATGAATCCAATAAATCACAAGCTGGAAATTTTCATAAATAACAATCCTGAACCGTGAAGGCCGGTTTCCCCGTTTGCGCAAGCCTCACCCTTGCGCACTTCACACCACAAATTCTTCCGATGCCAGGCAAAGGAGCTTAATGGATATTCAGTTTGAAGTTGACTCGCTCGATACGGTCGCAGATGAGTCACTAAAGTCGGTTTACGTTGAACGTGATGGCAAATTCCACTTCGACCCCGACAAATACGCAGAATCAAAAATCCAGTCCTCGGGACTGAAGAAAAAGAACTCAGATCTTATTGCCGCCAACAAGCAGGCGAAAGAGACTCTGAAGCGTTTTGAAAAATTCGCGGCACTCGGAGACGACGATCTGGCGGAGCTTTTGGAGTGGCGCGAAAACAAAGACAGGCAGCGGCAGCGGAGCGCCAAGTTCAAGCTTTAGCTTGTTTTCCTTCTTTTGTGACTTTTGTGCCTTTTTGTGGCTAACTTATGCGCAGTTAAAGATTTTTGCCAGCTTATTGGAATGTTCGTGTTCGCGGTCGAAGGCGCGGCGAACGGCGGCGGAGGACTCGGACAGAGGAAAAATTTCGCGCGTAACAAGAAGATCGTCATCTTCGGCACCAACTGGATGCCAGTACACACCCTCCGCAGTTATCGTGACTTCCGGCACTAAATCGGTTCGAGTAACAGCAATACCTTCGCTCGCAACACCTCGCAGTGCAATCCGGCGTATGACTCGGTCCTCTTCCGCAATCTTCTCCTCGTCGAGGAATTGACGGAACTCGTCAGCTTCAGCATCAGTCGAAACAGTCGCTGCCAGTCGCACACGAAACCCCTGCGCAAGAGCGTACTGAATGCCTGCTCGGGTTCGGGCCCATGTTCCGGGCCCGCGATGGAGGTCGTGGCGGTCGGGGGTCGCGCTGTCGAGACTGATTTGCAGCACAGTTCGATCGCGGGGTAATGCTCGCAACATTTCCGCGCGCCGCCCGGTAAATAACATTCCGTTGGTCAGTACCGTAGTCGGAGCGGCGGCAGTGCAAGCAATCAGGATTTCGTCAATATCTTCCAGCAGAAACGGCTCGCCTCCGGTCACGAAGATCTCTTTCACGCCAAGGTCCGCAGCTTCACGAGCTATGCGCCGAATACGGTCGAGCCCCAGTTCTCGTCGTGGCGCCGCCGGCGAGGAGCGCACGCAACAATAGTCGCAACGCAAATTACAGTCGAAATTCGTGTACAGCCAAAGCCGCGAGCCCAACGGCCGATTGTCTTCTTTAGGCGCCGTAACAGTCCCACATCGGAAAACCCACCGCGAACGACCTTTTTCGATCGTAGCCTTCAGCAATGCATTCCCCGTGAACCGGCACCATCTTTCCAACTCAGGTCCAATGCTTTCTTCGTCACCAACCACTGCGACCAGATCGCCTGATCGGCTGCGACGTAGCACGCTAATCAACTCAGGCAAAAGGCCAGATGCGAAAGTCTTTCCGCCGATGTCCAGATTAATGTCCGCCCTCATCGAATTACTGCGCGTTGATCCAGTTTTCTGAGCCCGTCATTTTAACCGCCACATCAGTAATAAAAATGCGCACTGCGTTTCCGTCTGCATTACCGTTGTGGTCCGTCGAGACAAGAAGAGGGCCGGCTTTCTTGTAGCCGTCCCACGTTACGCTGACGAGACTCGGCTTCTTGGGCCCGCCGCGGTGGTAGACCATTTGCTCGACGCGATTGTCTTTGCCGATGTAGAGGTCCCAGGTGTCGCCGGGCGTGTAACCGCCTTCCGACGGATACTTCACTGCGACCAGTTCAGCGGAGCCGTTGCCGAGCGGCAGAGGTTTCGTACCTTGATCTGTCACCGTGGCGCTCTTGTCCCAGTAAGCATGGAAGGGAAATAGAAGCCAATAATTATCGTTCACGAAAGCGGGGTCGATCTCGTTCTTCACATTGCCAGGCTGGTTGTTCAGCTGAGAGCGAAGATATGTAGCCTTTACAGGTTTGCTGTCCTTATCTTTTCCTTCATAGGAGACTTGGTTCTTCTTGGGTTCCCAAACCCACGAACGGGATAGATTCACTCCGGGAAACTGTGCGTTCCACGTATACCGGATCGCTTCGATTTGCCCGAACGAATCAAGCCCATGGGCTTTGGCAATCTGTTCGGCGCTGAGATTAGCGTTTTTGACAGTCTGCTCAGGAGCGGGCGGGTGCTTTTGCGAGCAGGAAGTTGCCCATAGAACCAGCACGCCCAAAAATAGGAATCGAATCATCTTTGAACGGTCCACCTTTGTCATGGAGCCAGCCTCCTCAATGCAGCGAATAAATGTGGGGTGAGCCAGTTTACCTTAAAAACAGCCCCTAAAAGTACAAAACTCAGGTAAACCTTTTGTGCCTTTTTGCGGCTAATTCGCGGATCAAAACTGACCACGCCTTCTCCTCGCGCGCGGGATCGAAAAGCGGAGTTAACTCCTTAACGCGACTTGCGTCCTTATTTTTGGAAAGTAAACGTGCAACCTCTGTGGTTATTGTATCTAACAATTCATCAACCACAGAGGCACAGAGGCACAGAGGACACAGAGGTTGCACAGAGAAGAACTCGCATAAGGCCTATTCATGCAACGTCGCCACTACGTAATATTCGGTGGCAACTTGAACTGACCCGGCCCCATTTGCGCGGCTTCGCGCGGTCGATATTCCCAGTGCCATGATTCTTTGTTCACCGTGCGGATGAAGCCGTGTTTCGGACCATTCTTCTTCAGCCACTCGTAAACTTTGTCGCTGCCGTCGAAAACGTTGTGTCCAGTGTTGAGATCGAAAGCCTGCCCATGCTGGTGATTCGACGATCCCGGAGGCGCGGCGTTGTTACCGCCGTGATGCGACAACTCAAACAGTTCGGCCTGGCGCTGGAAGGTGCGAAAGGCGCTGTTGATGAGAATCGCGAGATCGTCTTCGTCCTTGGCCGCCTTTACCATTTTCAGATATGGCGCGAGACTGTCGAAAGTTATCTGTTCCATTTCGATGTCATTGCCAATTATGTTGACCAGCACTTTCGGGCCCAGGAACTCGCCGTGCGCCCAGCACCCGTTCGGCCCCTTCTTGTCTAACCATTGGGCAGTCAGGAACTCAGTCGAAGAGCACCCGTCAGCGAGGTTGGCGGCTCTCGTCCAACCAATCTCGTTGCCGACGACGATGTCGCCGTTTACGAGATCAAGTTTGCTAACCTTAACGTTCATCTTGTCGTCTGACGTGTCGGTGACCACGAGAAAAGTTCCTTGCGGAATCGTGCCGCCTGCGGGGGCGAAGTTTGGCGGGCCGGTTCGAATAACAGCGTTGGGATCGAAGCAGGTTTTGTTTTTGCCGTCCGGTTCCATTTCGAACTTGGACGGTGCAAAGCCGGTGACCTCGCCGAGGAAACTACCGGCTAGATTTCTGGCTCTTGTCCAACCAAAAGCGCCGGCACTATCCCCTGCTGGGCGCGCAAAAATCATCACGTCTTTGCGGCTCAGCGCTTTAACGTCGGTAACGTTAATCTTCGCGTTCTGCGGAATCATCTTTGTCTCGCCGACCTGCGCGCCGGGCGGAAGCACGTCGCCCGCTTTGTATTTAAGCGCGACGCCATTCTCATCTCGAATGATGGCTTCGTCGGATTGAACCA
>Ga0114129_10016762_pt1 | contig 10431 bp, 12 predicted proteins | sample RhiMetdeltSRZDD1_FD_80071 | JGI IMG/M metagenome (GOLD analysis project Ga0114129, IMG submission 80071) | Populus rhizosphere microbial communities from Tennessee, USA - Rhizosphere MetaG P. deltoides SRZDD1 (version 2) (version 2) | ecosystem: Host-associated > Plants > Roots > Rhizosphere >... | reverse complement strand
CTACTCCGAGGAGCCGGTCAGGCTCATCGCCTCGTTCGCGGCCTTGATGACATCGGGCGGCATCGCGTAGGCGCGATTGAGGATGTCGGCGATCTTCTCGCCGGTGATCTCCTCAAGCTCGATGTTCGCCTTCTTTGCCTCGGCGATCAGGCCGGGATCGTTCATCGCCCCGTGGAACGCCTTGCGCAGCGCCGCCACGCGCTCGGCCGGCGTGCCGGGCGGCGCCAGGATCGGCCGGTCCATGTCCATGGGCGAGAGGATGAGCTGGAGGATCTGCTTTGTCTTCTCGTCCTTGGCGAACTCCACCAGCGCCGGAGAGTCGGCAAATTCGGGATCGCGCTCGAGCGCGATCTGGATCGGCACCGAGACTTTCTTCTGCGGGAACCAGTCCGGCCGCGTCGATTTGATCGACGACTTCAGCCCGCCGCAGCGGCCGTGCACCTCGCCGCGCTCCATCGCGAGGTAGACGTCGTTGCCGCCCTTGTAGCCCGAGACGATCTTGATCTTGGTGCCGAACAGCTTGTTGAGCATCGCCGGCATGGTCTCCATCTGCGAGCCCGCGCCGGTGCCGCCAACGATGAATTCCTTCTGGAACAAATCCTGCCATGTCGTCACGCCGGAGGCGGTCCACGAGACGCAGATACCGGTGGCGGCATTGATGCTGCCGATCCAGTGCATTCGCCGCGGATCGAAATTGGCGCCCTTGATGCCGTAGAGAGGCGCGAACGGCACGCTCGAATGCACCAGCCCGATCGTGGTGCCGTCCTTGGGCGCGACGTTCTGGAGATAGATCATGGCGCGGATGCCGCCGGCACCCGGCATGTTCTGCACCACGATGTTGGGCTTGCCGGGGATGTGCGCGCTGAAATAAGGCGCGAACACGTGGGCATAGCTGGCATAGCCCCCGCCCGCGCCGGCGCTGAGGATCCAGTTGATCTGCTTGCCCTTGTAGAAATCGGCAATCGGATCCGCCGCTGCGGTGCCGGCGCCGAGCCCGACGATCACGCAGGCAACCGTGGCGCGCATCCAACGCATCATCTCGTTTCCTCCGCTCGGCAGTCCCGGCTAATACATCGGCGGAAGGCTGCCAAGGCGACCAATTGTCGTCATTCCATCACGTCGATCAAAACGCCGTCGGGATCGGCGAGCCGATGCTGCCCCATGGCACAGCTGCGCTCGAACAGCTTGTCGAGCGCCGCGCCTTCCTTGCCGGTGTGCACGGGTGCCGGCGCCAGCCGCGGATTGTCGCCGGCGATGCGCTCTACGTCGGCCTTGAACGCGTCCACGCTCTCGACCTTGAAGCCGATGTGGTCCATGCCGGGCGTGATGATGCCGGTGCCGTCATAGTCGGTGATGTCCCACGGCATGATCACCAGCGTCATGTGGCCGTCGGTCAAGTAATGGTTGGGATCGTCGGAGCGCTTCTTCACGTTGCTGGGAGCGAGCTCGAACACGTCGCGATAGAACTCGGCCATGTTGTCCGGCCGCAGCGTGCGCATGGCCACATGGTTGATATGGCGCGGATTGGCCTTGCCGTCGTTCTCGACATAGATCGAGGTGCGGTTCGCCATGTCCTTCTGCGACAGATCGAACACGTTGCCGTCGGGATCGTGCGTGGTGATGCCGGCAAACGGCCGCGTGGAGGGGCGCTTGAGCCATTTCACGGTCGGATATTTCTGGCGCATGCGGTCGAACACGGTGTCGCAGTTCTCGACCTGGATGCCGAAATGGTCGAGCCCGGCAGAACGTCCGGCGCGGCGCGGATTGATGTTGAGGCCGACATAGCCGTCCCCCACAGTCACCGCCCGCCCGGGTCTGGTCTTGGCCGAGGTGCGCATGCCGAAGGCGGCTTCGTAGAACTGCGCGAGCTGGGCGTAGTTTTCGCTGACGATGGCGACGTGGTTGATCTTCGAGAACATGCAAAGGCTCCCTGCCGTGGACGTCCGGCGTTCGCTGCGCGCGGGCATTATGTTGATCGGACGCCAGTGTGCCCGATTTTTCGCCGCAGGGGAAGCTTCGCCGTCATTCCGCGGGCTGCGCGCGTCGCGACCGCTCGTCGTAGACGAGGAGGCCGAGCATGATCACGACCAGAGCGATGGAGCTCAGAGCCAGCGACCAGTGGACGCCGATCAGGCTTCCCGCCATGCCGACGGTCACGCCCGAGAACGCGCGCATGCCGTGGAAGCACATATTGTAGAGCCCGATCACCCGCCCGCGGATGTGGTTCGGCGCATGCAGCTGCACCAACGTCTGCGACATGGCGCTGAAGGTGAGATTGAGGAAGCCGCCGACGAGCAGAAGAACAATCGAGAGCGCATAGTCCGTCGACGCAGCGAAGCCGGCCATGCACAGACTCCAGACGATGACGAGCCCGACCGCGACCCGCGGGCTCGCCCGCACGTTGCCGAAGAACTCAAGCAGGATCCCGGCCGCCAGTGCGCCAGCCGCATTCGCGGCAAGCAGCATGCTGTACTGGAAGTCCGCGTGGGCGTGGCCGAGGTCGGCGGCGAACTCGGGCATCTGCGCCTGATAGGCGTTGCCGACCACGAACGACGAGGCGCCGGCGAGCAGCATCATCGAGACCACCACGCGATTGCCGGCGACATCACGGACGGTGGCCACGACGCCCGCCCATCCCACCTCGACCGGCGGCGCCGCACGCGGCTCCTTACGGAAGCGCGGTCCATACGGCGCGCGCCACAGCCAGAGCACGAGCGGCAGATAGATCAGCACGTTGACCAGAATGCCGATCGAGGGGCCGAGCGTGAGCAGCATCGCGCCGCCGACCGCCGGACCGCCGAGAAGACCGAGCGTGCGCGACACCGCCATCAGGCGCACCGCGCTGTAGAGCCGCTCACGGCCGGCAATGTCGTGGACGAGGAGCTGCGATGCCGGCGCCCACAGCACGCCGGCAATGCCGTGGAGGGTCAGCAGCACGACTGCCTGCCAGAGCTGCAGCGTATCGGTGAGGAAGAGAATGCCCCAGCCGAACGAGCAGAGCATGAACAGGGCCATCCCGATCTGGATGATGCGCCGGGGATCGAACCGGTCGGCGAGCCCGCCGGAGTAAAGGGAGAACAGCAGGAACGGCAGCCAGTGCGAGATCACGGCGTAGCCGCCAAGCGCCGGCGACTGGAATTTCTGATAGATGATCCAGTAGCTGATCACGTGCTCGATCGAGTCCGCCATCATGGCGACCGACGAGCCGAACAGATAGGCGGCATAGCCCGGCTGCCGGAGTGCGGCAAAGGCCTGGTGGGGCAGCTGCTTGCGATCGGCTCGGATGGGTTCGCTCAAGATGCGACTCGGCGTGACGGTGCGGTGTTAGCGGGCGCCGACCACCGTCCGCAAGAGCCTCGCCTCAGTCGCGAATGTCCTGCAGAAACCATTCGGTTGGAATCTCGCGGCCCTTCTTCTGTTTCACGGCCTGCGAATAGACCCAGCCGCCGACCGACGAGAACTGCAAGCCCTGATTGCCGACATTTCGATAGAAGGTCACCTGGTCGCGGCCCACCCGTCCCTGGCACTTGCCGGTGACAAGATCGGCGAACTCGGGCTTGTCGCCACCCTTTCCCCGATCCATGAATTCCGGGCTGTCGCCACCGAAGCCCGGCTGCAGATTTTTTGTCGGAAGCCGCTTCATCTCCTCGACCGTGCCGCCGATGAAGGCGGCCGGCGACAGGCCCCGCTCGGCCTGGAAGCGCTCGGTCTGCCGCATCTGCAGGCCGGCGGTGCCCTGGCGCACGACGACGTCGAATTTGTCAATTGCGCCGTCGGGCATCTCGCGACGGCCGAGATTGGTCACGTGCATCCCTTTCTCGATCCAATCGGCGTCATAGACGGGCTGCATGCTGTCGGTGCAGGAAGAAAGAATATCGGCCCCGCGCACAGCCTCGCGCGGATTGTCGACGACGCGCACCTCGATGTTGAGCCGGCGGCTCATCTCCTCGGCGAAGGCTTCGCGATGCGCCGGGGTCGGGCTGTACACCTTGCACAGCCGGATATCGCGCACGCATTTGAAGGCTTCGAGGAACGTGCGCGCCATGCCGCCCGAGCCAAGCATTCCGACCACGTGTGAATCCTCGCGGGCGAGATACTTGACGCCGATGCCCGCGCCACCGCCAACCCGCATGTGCTGGAGCACGCCGTCGTTGATGAACGCGAGCGGCTCGGCGTTGCGGGTGGAGACGAGCAGGATCACCCCGCAATAGGTCCCATGCTCGCGACAATATTTCTCCTCGGTCCAATTGCCGTTTTCATCCTTCGGCCAGGTGACGATATCGGACTTCATGCGGATGGCGAAATAACCATCGTTGGCGCCTTCCATGGCGCCCCAGCGAAAATAGCCGTCCTCACGCTCGCACGGGAAATACATGTCGATGCGCGGCCGGTGGATGGCGCCGCCGCTCGGAAGCTTGCGGAACGCCTGCTCCTGCACGCGGATGCAGTCGTCCATGGTGAGCAATTGCGAAACGATTTCGTTGTTGATGATAAGCATGTTCTCAAGCCCGATGAGCGTGCCGAACGTCTTTAACCGTCCGCCATAGACCGCGCAATATTTCGGGATGCGCGCGCACCTGCACGCTTGACCGGCCACGCCTGCCCCGATAGCAGAATCCAAAGGAGATAATGCCAAGATGACGGGTGCGAGGGCTCTGCGACACACATTGCCGATCTTTTTCGGCATCTGCATCGCAATCGCCGCGAGCCAGAGCGCGGCGGCACAATCGGTCGAGCAGTTCTACCGCGGACGCACCATCAATTTTCTGGTCGCCAGCGCACCCGGCGGCGTGAACGATCTGATGGCGCGGTTGATCTCGCGCCATCTCGGCAATCACATTCCCGGCAAGCCCACGTTCGTGGTGCAAAATCTCCAGGCCGCTGGGCTCGTGCTCGCCAACCGCATCTATGCCACCGCCGAAAAGGACGGCACCGCGATCGCGATCCTCGAACGCGGCACGCCCCAGCTTGCGGTGCTGGGCGAGCCGAATGCGCGCTTCGATCCGCTCAAGATGACCTGGCTCGGCAGTGTGTCGTCCTACGCGAACGACTCCTACGTGTTCTGGGTGAACTCAAGCTTTGCGGCGAAGACCGTGGCCGACCTGAAGCCGCCCAGCAGCCTGATCGCGCGGGTCGGCACCACCGGCGCGGGTGCGACCAACGTGGTCTTCACCCTGATCGCCAAGGACGTGCTCGGCCTGAACATCCAGCACGTGCGTGGCTATCGCGGCGCCGCCGACGTGTTCCTTGCGCAGCAGCGCGGCGAGGTCGATGGGCAGGTCGTCGGCCACAGCGCGATCAAGGTCGGCCAGCAGCAGCTCTACGCATCGGGTTTCTTTCGGCCGCTGATCGCATTCGCCCGCACCGCCCGCGCCGCCGACCTGCCCGACGTGCCGACCGGCCGCGAGCTTGTGACCGACCCGAAAGCGAAGGCGCTGCTGGCCTTCGCGGAGGCGCCGTTTTTCATGGCTTTGCCGGTGGTGGCGCCGCCGGACCTGCCGCCCGAGCGCGCCAAGGCGCTGCAGACGGCGTTCATGGCCATGACCGGCGACCCGGCTTTTGTCGAAGACCTCGCCCGGATGGGCCAGGATCTCAGCCCGATCGACGGCGAGGCCGTGCGCAAGCTGATCGCGGAGATGAACGCGACGCCGAAGGACGTCATCGAGCAGTTCAAGCAGATCGTTTCGCCGAAGAACTGACCTCGCGCCGCCGGCTTCTGAACCAAAACACGAATACGACCGCCAGCATCACCGCGACGCCATACCAGGTGATGGCATATTGCAGGTGGTCGTTGCGCAGGTTGATCTTGAGCGGAGCCGGCCGCGGCACGCCGCCGGCCAGGACCGGCGCCTCCTGATCGATGTAGAACGGCGCCACCTCGCCCCAACCGTAGCGGGCCGCCATCGCCAAATGATCGCGCCCGAACCAGAGATTCTGCCGCGTGTCGTACGCGGTCACAAACCAACCGGGCGGCTCCGGCCAGCGCATCACACCGATCACCTCGACCGCGCCACCGCTGACACCGATCGGACGAAGCGATGCGTCCGGACTGGGATTGATGACATAGCCGCGATCGACAACCACGACCCTGCCGTCGGCAAGCCGCCCCGGCGCGAAGGCGAAATAGCCTGGGGCTTTGATATCGTCGCGCAAGCCGGAGCCGCTGGTATAGACGCGCGCTTCCTGATCGGACGGAAAGACCGCGCGGAACAACACGCGGCGGAATTCATAGTCCGCGCGGTCGAGGTCTCGCCATTGCACGCGCGGCGGCAGCGGCGCGGGAGCAGCGGCCAGCCGCTGCTCGAGCGTGGTGATCAGATTTTGCTTCCAGACCCGGCGCTCGAGCTGCCAGGTGCCGAGACCGATCAGCACCGCCAGCGCCGCAAGGACAAAGATGCCAGGCAACAGCATGCCGGCGCGTCCACCGCGCGCTGCGCCGGCGCTCACGGCGCGTCACCCCCGGCCAGACGGCCTTCCGCCGCCTTATGGTGATACTGCAACGCGATAAGCAGCCCCTTCATCGGCCGCAGCGGCGCCAACGTGGTGAGCAGGATCAGCGGGACCCACAATAGCGCATGCAGCCAATACGGCGGCTGGTAGACGATCTCGACCAGCAGCGCCGCGAACACCACCACGAACCCGGCGAAGAAGATGACGAACACCGCCGGGCCGTCGCCGGAATCGGCGAAGGCATAATCGAGCCCGCAGTGCTCGCAGCCGGGCCTGAGCCTCAGGAAGCCTTGGAACAGCCTGCCTTTGCCGCAGCGCGGGCAGCGGCAGGCAATCCCCCGCAAGATCGGCACGCGCAAAGACGATTGGTCGGACGAGTCACTCATGCTGCGGCTCAATCTAAAGGTCCGCCGCAAAAACGAAAGGGGCGGCAGCGCGCCGCCCCCTCGATCTCGGGCTGTCGCATGCTCAATGCGAGGCGGCGGCGTGTGCACCCGCGCCCCAGACGTAGATGCAGGCGAACAGGAACAGCCAGACCACGTCGACGAAATGCCAATACCAGGCGCAAAACTCGAAGCCCAGGTGCTGGTCGGGCTTGAAGTGCCCAAGGAAGGCGCGGATCAGGCACACGATCAGGAACGTCGAGCCGATGATGACGTGCGCGCCGTGGAAGCCGGTCGCCATGAAAAATGTGGCGCCGTAGATGTTGCCTTTGAAGTTGAATGCGGCATGGCTGTACTCGTAGGCCTGCACCGCGGTGAAGGCGAGCCCGAGCGCGATGGTCAGCATCAGGCCCCACTTGAGCCCCTGCCGGTCGTTCTCGAGCAGCGCGTGGTGCGCCCAGGTCACCGTCGTTCCTGAGGTGAGCAGGATCAGCGTGTTGAGCAGCGGCAGGTGCCACGGATCGAAGGTCTCCAGCCCCTTCGGCGGCCACTGACCGCCGAGGAACTCCTCGCGCATGATCTGGGTGGGATCGGCGGGAAACAGCGCGGTGTTGAAATAGGCCCAGAACCAGGCGACGAAGAACATCACCTCCGAGGCGATGAACAGGATCATGCCGTAGCGGTGCGAAATTTGCACCACACGGCTGTGATAGCCCTGGTAGGTCGCTTCACGGGCGACGTCGCGCCACCAGCTGATCATCGTGTAGGCGATGCCGATGACGCCGGCGCCGAAGATATAAGGGGCGGCCGCGAACGAATGGTGCATCCAGAAGATCGCACCGACCGCCATCAGGAAGACGGAGACGGAGCCGACGATCGGCCATGGGCTCGGATCGACCAGGTGATAATCGTGGTGCGGTTTGGCGTGCGCGTCGGCCATCGATAAATCTCCGTCCCTTCGGCTCGTCGTTATCCCGTCAGATCAGCTTCGTCCAGGCGCGCCGGATGGTGCGCGCTCGACGCGCGGCGGCTCGCGTACCGGATACATCGTGTACGACAACGTGATGGTGGTCAGCCCGTCCTGCTCGGCATCCTTGGCCAGCGCGGGGTCGACGAAGAACACGACCGGCATCTCGCGCGTCTCGCCCGGCTTGAACCGCTGCTCGGTGAAGCAGAAGCAGTTGATCTTGGTGAAATAGGCGCCGACGGTCGTCGGCGAGACGTTATAGGACGCCTGTCCCACCGTCTCGCGCGCCGATTCATTGACGACGATGTAGTTGACGGTGACAACATCGCCCACCTTGACATCGATCGAATTGCGCTCCGGCTGAAAACGCCAGGGCAGCCCGCCGGTCACATTGGCATCGAAGCGCACGGTGATCGTGCGGTCGAGCACGTTTCCGGGCGCCGAGGCCGCGACCTGCGGCGTGCCGGCGAAGCCCGTGGTGCGGCAGAACCAGTTGTAGAGCGGCACCGCGGCATAGGCCATTCCCACCATCCCAACCGCGAACGCGCCGCAGGCGGCGGCGACGGTGAGATCGCGGCGGCGGCGCTGCGCAGGGGTCCGGTTGCTGGAGGCGTTCATCGCATTCGGCTCTGCTTTACAGCGGGCGGTTCAACACGCCCGGTCCTTTCACCAGCGTGACGATATAGAACAGGAGCACCAGCGCCCCGAGCACGAGCGCGATCGCAATCGAACGCGCGCGCCGGCTGCGCTTCTGCGCTTCCGTGAGCACGATCCATTCCGGTTTCTCGTCCATGGCGCCATCCGGGTGCTCACGCTCCGCGCCCGAGGAGGCCGACCAGCCCGTGCTCGACCAGAAGCATGGCAAAGAGGATGAAGAGATAGACGATGGAAAAGCCGAACAGCCGCCGCGCCGCCCGTTCGGCCGGCTCGCCCTCGCGCTCGACACGCACGCGCCAGGCGAACGCGACCATCAGCGCGCCGGCGGCGATGGCGGTCGCGCCGTAGAGCAGCCCGGCAAAGCCGAGGAGCCACGGCGCCGCGCCCACCGGAATGAGCATCGCCGAATAGATGAGGATCTGGCGCCGCGTCTCGTCGGGCCCGGCGACCACCGGCAGCATCGGCACGCGGGCGCGCGCATAGTCGTCGGCCCGCAGAAGCGAGAGCGCCCAGAAATGCGGCGGCGTCCAGAAGAACGTGATGAGGAAGAGCAGGATCGGCTCGACCGCGATATCGCCGGTCACCGCCGCCCAGCCGATCACCGGCGGCAAGGCCCCGGCAGCGCCGCCGATGACGATGTTCTGCGGGGTGCGGCGCTTGAGCCAGATCGTGTAGACCGCGACGTAGAAGAATATCGTGAACGCGAGGAGCGCCGCCGCCAGCCAGCTCACCAGAAGCGCGAGCACCGCCACCGCGAAGGCGCCGAGCGTCGCGCCGAAGCCGAGCGCCTCGCCCGGCAGGATGCGGCCGCGCGGGATCGGGCGGCCGGCGGTACGCGACATCACCGCGTCGATATCGGCGTCGTACCACATGTTGAGCGCGCCGGCGGCGCCCGCGCCGACCGCGATGCAGAGGAGCGCGGTGAAGCCGAGCACCGGATGGATGTGGCCGGGGGCGATCATCAGCCCGACCAGCGCCGTGAACACCACGAGCGACATCACCCGCGGCTTCAGCAAGGCGACATAGTCGCCGACGCTGGCGATGCTCGGCTCCAGCCGCACGCCTGCGGATGACGTGCGCTGATCGATGGCGGTGACGTCGATCATGCGTTGCGTTCGGCCTTTCGCCTTTTGGCCCTGCGGTTTATCCACTCGATGCGGCGCTCGATGTCTTCCGGCGAGAGACGCCGCTCGTCTGCCGATGCCTGCTCGATCACCGACCGGGCACTCTCGCGAATATTGCGAGTCGGCACCCGATCGGCGCCAAATCTGCGCGTTACTGGCCGCGTGTCGAGCATCACGCCAATGGGCAGGTCCCGATATTTGTGTCGCTCCGGATGCAGGCCTTCGAAAGTGGCATCCGCGAGTCCGGCGTCAACACGCGCGGTGTCATCGCCCGTCCGCGCGATTTTCCTGACCAGTTCGGTCGTCTTCCGGCGAAGGCCGCGGTTGGAGGCTGCCTTTTTCCTTGGAATCGCCTTGCGTGAGGCCTTGTCGTTCTGACCGTAGACGTTCATGCAATCGCGTTCGTAGGAGAGTTTCTTCTTCTCCTGCGGACTACGACTGGGACGGCGTGGCCTGTCGGTCATTGCGCTCACTTGATCAGCGGCAGCTCGTTGTACTGGTGGAACGGCGGCGGCGACGGCAGCGTCCATTCGAGCGTGGTCGCGCCCGCGCCCCACGGATTGTCGGCGGCGCGCTCCTTGCGCGCGAAGGCGTATGCGACGCCGAAGAAGAACACCAACGTGCCCAACGCCGACACATAGGAGCCAAGCGAGGAGACTAAATTCCAGCCGGCGAAGGCATCGGGATAATCGGCGATGCGCCGCGGCATTCCGGCGAGGCCGAGGAAGTGCTGCGGGAAGAACACCACATTGACGCCGATGAACGTCAGCCAGAAGTGCAGTTTGCCGATGAACTCGCTGTACATGTAGCCGGTCATCTTCGGGAACCAGTAGTACCAGCCGGCGAAGAT
>Ga0114129_10016760_pt1 | contig 10432 bp, 9 predicted proteins | sample RhiMetdeltSRZDD1_FD_80071 | JGI IMG/M metagenome (GOLD analysis project Ga0114129, IMG submission 80071) | Populus rhizosphere microbial communities from Tennessee, USA - Rhizosphere MetaG P. deltoides SRZDD1 (version 2) (version 2) | ecosystem: Host-associated > Plants > Roots > Rhizosphere >... | reverse complement strand
GGGCGTTGATCGACGTCTGGTAGACGAACTTGAGCTTCTTGCCGTCCTTGGCCCGGATGCCATCAGAGCCGCGCTTCCAGCCGGCGGCGTCGAGGATCTGGTTGGCCTTCTCGACGTTGAACTCCCACTTCGTGTTCTTCGAGACGTACCGGGCCGGCGCGTTCACGAAGTTCGCTGTCGCGATGCCGGTGCGGCCGTAGATCTCCTCCTGGACCGACCCACGGTCGACCAGGACGTTCAGCGCCTGGCGCACCACCGGGTCGCTCAGCGTCGGGTGCTTGGTCTTGATCGACGACCGCTCACCGTCGACCTCGGCCCACGGATCGGTGGTGTTGATCTGGATGTGCTCGATGTTACCGCCGGACACGATATCGGCGCGGCCCTTGCCGCCCTGCTCCCAGCGCTTGAGAATCTCGTCCTCGACCTGCATGTTCCAGGCGTAGTCGAACTCGCCGGTCTGCAGCACGGCGCGCGCGGCGGAGGGCGCGTCGCCGCCGCCCTTCATCTCGATCTGATCGAAGAAGGGCCGATTGGCCACGTGGTAGGTGGGGTTGAGCTCGCCGCGCACGATGTCACCCGGCTTGAAGTCGACGAAGCGATAGGGTCCGGTCCCGACCGGCTTCAGGTTGGTCGGCGCCTCGCGCGACTTGTCACCCTTGAAGGCCTGGAAGAGATGCTTGGGGACGATCATGCCGGTCGGCCCACAGAAGGCGGTCGACCAGAAGGGCGTCGGCGATTTGAATGTGAGCTTCACGGTGTGGCTGTCGAGCTTGTCGATCCGCGCGATATCGCGGTACTGGCCGATCGTGACCGCGGCCGTACCGGTGTCCATGACGTACTCCCAGTTGAAGACGACGTCGTCGGCCGTGAAGGGCTTGCCGTCGTGCCACACGACGTTCTTCTTCAGGCGCCAGGTCACGGACAGCCCGTCCTTCGATACAGCGCCATTTTGGAGACTGGGGACTTCGGCGGCGAGCGCCGGCACGAGGTTGCCGTCGGGATCGTAGGACGCGAGCGGCTCGTAGAAGATGCGCGACGCATCTTGATCCTTTGTGCCGTTGGCGAAGTGCGGATTCAGGAGCGTGGGCGCCTGCCACCAGAGCGTCTTGACGAGGCCGCCGCCGCCACGCTTCGTCGGATTGAACGCCGACTTCGTCTGGGCCTGAGCCACGCCCGCCGACGCCAGCATGTGCGCCGCCATGGGCGCCGTCAGGCCCAGTCCGACCATCGTCTGAACGAACCGCCGTCGACTCAAGCGGGCGCTCTTCACCTCGCCGAGCAGCATTCTCAGCTCACGCTCGTCCATTCAGTCCTCCACCGAGGGTGATATCGAGTCACACTTTGTGCCAGTAGGGCAGTCGCCACATGTTCGAGTCCCAGCCGCTCAGGTCCAGGCCGCGCATCCTGGCGGCGGCGACGGCCACGCCGTGGCGCCAGAGAACGGGGATGACGACCCCGTTCTGGATCACCAGATCGTTCATCCGGACGAAGAGCGCGGCCCGCTTCACCGGATCCATCTCGGTCTCGGCCGCCTTCCAGAGCCGGTCGTACTCGTCACTGCGCCACCGGGTGACGTTCCGGCCGGACCACTTGTTGTCCCGTGTGGCGACCTCCTGCGAGGTGAACACACGCATGCCCCAGAGCGGGTCGACTCCGGTCGTCGTGTTGTACATCTGCAGGTCAGCGTAGAAGTGGGGGAAGGTGTCGGGATTCGCCGGATCGGAAGCGAAGAAGACCGAGGCGACGACCGACTTGATCTCGATGTCGATCCCCACCTTTGCACAGGCCTGCTTGACGATCTGCTGCGTCTTCTGTCGTGGCGGGTTGGTGGACGTCTGGTACACGAACTTGAGACGCCGGCCTTCCTTCGTACGGATGCCATCGCTTCCGCGCTTCCATCCCGCGGTGTCGAGGATCTGATTGGCCCGGTCGGGGTTGAATTCCCAGCGCGTGTTGCGCGAGGCGTACCGAGCCGGCGCGTTCAGATAGTTCGCGGTGGCCTGGCCCTGACGCCCGTAGATCTCCTCGTGCACCGAAGCGCGGTCGACGAGCACCGCCAGGGCCTGGCGGACCGCCGGGTCCGAAAGGATCGGATGAGTCGTCTTGAGGCTCGAGCGCTCGCCGTCCACCTCGCGCCACGGATCGGTGAAGTTGCACTGAATGTGCTCGATGTTTCCGGTCGGATAGATCTCGGTTCGGCCTTTGCCCCCTTGCTCGAGGCGCAGAAGGATGTCGTCCTCGACCTGGACGTTCCACGCGAAGTCGTACTCACCCGTCTGGAGCACGGCACGCGCGGCGGATGCCGCGTCCCCGCCGCCCTTCATCTCGATGGTGTCGAAGAAAGGCCGGTTGGTTACGTGGTAGCTCGGGTTGATCTCCCCGCGAACCATATCGCCCGGCCTGAAGTCCACGAAACGGTAAGGACCGGTTCCGACCGGCTTGAGATTCGCGGGCGCCTCGCGTGACTTCGCTCCCCTGTAGGCGCCGAACAGGTGCTTGGGGATGAGTGCCCGGTTCTGCCCGCAGAAGGCCTCGTACCAGAAGGGCGTGGGCTGCTTGAAGACCACCTTCACGCTGTGGTCGCCAAGCCGTTCGACGCGGTCGATGTCACGGTAGGCGCCAATCGTCACCGCGGCGGTGGTGGGATCGGCGGCATATTCCCAGTTGAAGATCACGTCGTCGGCGGTGAACGGCTTGCCGTCGTGCCAGGTGACGCCCTTCTTGAGGTTCCAGACCACCCAGGTGCCGTCGCGGCCGAGCCCGCCGTTGTCGACGCTCGGGACGTCGGCGGCCAGGACGGGCACGAGATTGCCATCGGGATCGAAGGCCGCCAGCGGCTCGTAGAAGACCCTGGATCCGTCCTGGTCCTTCGTCCCGGTCGCGAAGTGCGGGTTGAGGAGCGTCGGCGCCTGCCACCACAGGACCCGCAAGGGCCCACCTCCGCCGCGCCGCGTAGGGTTGAACGCCGACATTCTTGGTTGGGCGTCGCTCTGGTCGGCCGTGAGCAACCGGGCCGCGAGGGGAGCGGTGAGTCCCATGCCGACCATCGTCCGCACGAACTGCCGTCGGCTCAGCCGGCCGGCCGTCACCTCGGCGAGCTGGGCCCGTATTTCTTGCTCGTTCATCGGGACTCCCTCCCACCGATCATCGAGGGATTCGTGTGGGCGCCGGCGCCATTCGAGTCCGCCTACTATAACAAGTGTGGCCGGATCGTCGAGTGAATGTCGGGGTATACTTTTCCGTGGTTCCGGTGTGACGAGCAACGGTCCGGGGACGACGATGCGACGCCAGCTCGCGCTGACCGCGGTGGTGGTGGCCGCGGCGGTCATCGCGGGAGTCGGGCTCTTCACTATTCTCCGATCGACGCCGGACGCGCCCGCCGTCGCGGCGACTGACGCGCCGTCAACCGCGACGGCCACCGCGCCCCCGGCGCGGCTCATTCTGGACGAAGCCGTGCGCGAGCTCGACCTGGTTCGCCCGCCGCGCTTGAAGCGGGCTGAGGACTTCGCGGTGGCGCTCTTGCGCGGGGAGCCGCTCAGGCTCAGCGAGCAGCGGGGTAAGCCGGTCATGATCAACTTCTGGGCGACGTGGTGCGCGCCCTGTCGCGAGGAGATGCCCGCGATGGAGCGTCTCTATCGCCGCCACCGCGACCATGGCTTCGTGCTGCTCGCCGTGTCGGTCGACACCGATGCCGCCCTGGTCCGGCCGTTCCTCGAGCAGCACAAGCTCACGTTCCCGGTGGCGCTCGACTCGAAGATGAGTCTCGCCAACGCGTACGGCGTTCGCGCGCTGCCTTCCAGCTTCCTGATCGATCGCGACGGGAACCTGGCGGCGCTGGCCCTGGGCCCGCGAGCGTGGGACAACCGCGTGGCGCACGCGCTCGTCGAGGGGATGCTCGCGCGATGACCGGCGAGTCGCTAGGGGTCGCGGTGGCGTTCAGTGCGGGGCTCTTCTCGTTCCTGTCGCCCTGCGTGCTGCCGCTCTTTCCGTCGTACGTCTCGTTCATCACCGGCATGTCCGTCGCCGACCTTACGACCGATCTCACGCCGACTGCCCGCCGCCGCGTCCTGATCCACGCCCTGTCGTTCGTCCTGGGCTTTTCGCTCGTCTTCGTGGCGCTCGGCGCGTCGTTCAGCGCTGCCGGACAGTTCCTGCTGGACTACCGTGAGTGGATTCGCCGCATCGGCGGGGCGCTCATCGTCGTCTTCGGGCTCTACATCGCGGGATTGCTACGGGTCGGCTTCTTCGGCCGTACGCAGCAGTGGCAGCTGCGCGAGAAGCCGGCGGGCTATCTGGGCTCGCTGGCGGTAGGCATCACGTTCGCCATCGGCTGGACGCCGTGCGTGGGTCCGATTCTCGGCGCCATCCTCTCGCTCGCCGGCACCGCCGAGACCGTGCAGCGCGGCATCGGCCTGCTCGTCGCCTACTCGGCCGGGCTCGGGCTGCCGTTCCTGATCTCGGCCGCCGCCCTCGGACCTTTTCTGGCCTTCTTCAAGCGGTATCGGCCGTTCATCCCGGTGGTCGAGCGCGCCGCCGGCGTCATCCTCGTCGTCGTCGGTGTCCTCGTGTTCACCAACTACTACGTGGTTCTGAACTCGTGGGCGATCTCGCTCACCCCGGACTGGCTCCTCAAGCGGCTGTAGCCGCGTGCGCGCTCACGTCCGCGTTCCTGCCACCTCGGCAAACCTCGGCCCCGGCTTCGACACGCTCGGCCTGGCGCTGGCTCTCTACAACGAGGTCGTCGCCGAAGAGGGTCAAGGAATCACGGTGCGGATCGAGGGCGAGGGCGCTGACCGTCTGCCGCGTGACGCCGCTAACATCGTCGCCCGTGGCGTCAGGCTCGCGTTCGAGACCGCCGGGCGCCCTTTCAGGGGGTGCGCGCTCACCTGCGTGAACCGCATCCCCGCCGCGCGCGGCCTCGGCTCGAGCGCCGCGGCGTGGGTGGGCGGATTGCTCGCCGGCAACGCGCTCGCCGGCGGATCGCTGTCGAAGGAGACGCTGCTGACGCTCGCCGCGCGCGCAGAAGGCCACCCCGACAACGTGGCCGCCGCGATCTTCGGCGGCCTGACCGTCTCGTGCGGCACGCCGGAGGGCGTCGTCGCCGTGGCACTGCCCGTGCCGGCGAATCTCGCGTGGGTCGTGCTGGTGCCCGAGGTCACGAGCTCGACGGCCCAGGCGCGCGCGCTTCTGCCACCCTCGGTGCCGCGGGCGGACGCCGTCTTCAACGTGCAGCGCGTCGCGCTGCTGCTGGCGAGCTTGCAGACGAGCCACCCCGCACCGCTCGCGACCGCGCTCGACGACCGGCTGCACCAGCCCTATCGGCTGAAGCTCTTCCCGTGGCTCCCGGCGGTCGTTGCCGCAGCCCGAGAAGCGGGGGCTCTGGGCTGCGTGCTCAGCGGCGCTGGGCCGTCGCTCCTCGCGGTGGTCGCCGGTGACGGCGGCGCGGCGGCCCGGGCGATGGAGAGTGCCCTCCGCAAGGCCGGCGTTTCCGGGAGTGCGCGAGCGCTCGCGGTTGACTCCGAGGGCGCGACGAGCCAGATCCGCTAGGTCGCCGAGCCATCTTCTTCTCCGCGCGCGCAACGATCGTTCTCGTCGTATGGGTGGCGCTCGCTGTTGCCAACGGCCTCTACTTCACCTTCTCGGTGTTTCTGGTTCCGCTAGTCGAGGAATTCGGCTGGTCGCGGGGCCTCACTGCGGGCGCGCTGTCGCTGTCGACGGTGCTCCAGGGGCTGCTGTCGCCGGTCGCCGGGGTCCTGGTCGACCGGTTCGGGCCGCGACGGGTCATCCTCAGCGGCGCGGTCCTCCTTTCCGCCGCGTCGATCCTGACCGCCACGACCAGGACGGCATCGGAGCTCTACCTCTACACGGGTCTGCTCGGCGCCATTGGCCTCGTCGGGCTCGGCCCGGTCCCGATGGGCGTGTTACTGGCTCGTTGGTTTTCGGCGCGGCGTGGGCGCGCGGTCGGCATCGCCTTCTCGGGCATGGGTTTCGGCGTGTTCGTCATGGGCCCGCTCGCCCAGTGGCTGATCGCCTCCATGGGCTGGCGCGTCGCGAGCGCCGTGCTGGGTCTGGGCGCGCTGTGCGTCCTCTTTCCGATCGCGTGGGTCGGCGCGCGCGACCCCGAGGCGCGGCCCGACGGGCCGGCGCGACCAACTATGGCGGCGCCTCGGCCGGCGGGGCCCCAGCCCCACGACGGCCTGCGGCGCTCATCACGGGAGCCGACTTCCGGGCCGGCTCCCGACTCGGCGCTGCGGCAGGCGATCAGGACACGGACGTTCTGGGCACTCTGGTGCGCCTACCTCTGCACGCCGCTGGCGGTCTTTCCCGTCACCACGCACCAGGTCGCATTCGCGATCGACCGGGGATTTCAGCCAATCCTCGCCGCCTCGATCTTCGGCGTGATGGGATTGCTGTCGATCGTCGGCCGCGTGAGCTTTGGCTACGCGGCCGACCGGTTCGGCGGTGCGCTGGCCGCCACGATCTCTTATGGATGTACCGCGGGCGGCGTGCTCGCGTTGCTCGCCCTCGAGAGCGACGGGCGCGCGGGCTGGCTGGTCGCCTACGCGTTCCTGTTCGGCCTGGGCTTCGGTGCGCGCGGACCGATCATCACTGCGATGGCCTCCGACCTCTTCGGCGGGCGCCGCTTCGGCGTGATCTACGGCGCGCTGAGCGTCGGCAACGGCCTGGGCGGCGCTATTGGCCCGTGGTTCGGCGGCGTCGTCCACGACGTCCTCGGCTCGTACCGCGTCGTGTTCCTTGCCTCGGTCGCCTTCTGCGTCCTGGGATCCGCATGCTTCTGGCTGGCCGGCCGGCGCGTGCCTTGACGGGTCGCGCACGCGGTGCTAACTGGGTCGAGCATGCCTGAGGGCGTTCTCTCGGATCGCGAGCTTCGCGCGGCCGTTCGCGACGGCTGGATCGCGGCGCCGGACGGCATCGACGACCGCCAGTTCCAGCCGGCGAGCCTGGACCTCCGCCTGGGTCCGCAGGCGTATCAGCTGCGAGCGAGCTTCCTGCCTTTTCGCGAGACGGTGCAGAGCCGTCTGGGTGAGCGCGGTCTCGTCGAGAGCGATCTTGTCATCGACCAGCTCTCGCTGACGGGCGCGGGCGCGACGCTTCAGCGTGGCTCGGTATACCTCGTCCCGCTCCTCGAGTCGCTCGCGCTGCCCGACGACGTCCGCGGCCGCTCGAATCCGAAATCGACCACCGGTCGGCTCGACATCTTCACGCGCGTCATCACCGACGCCACGCCACGGTTCGACGAGATCCGCGCCGGCTACCGCGGCGCACTCTATCTGGAGGTCTCGCCGCAGTCGTTTCCCGTGCGCGTGCAGACCGGCATCTCGCTCAACCAGCTCCGGCTGCTCTCCGGGCAGACCTCGCTCTCGGATCCGGCGCTGGAGACCTTGTATCGCGAGACGCCCTTGCTCTACGACGACGACGAGCGCCCGATTCCGGCGGAGCGCACGGTCTTCAACGATGGGCTTTGCATGGGGGTCGATCTCTCGGGCCGGCTGACCGACGGGATCATCGGCTATCGTGCGCACCCGAATCCGCCGGCCGTCGATCTGAGCCGGATCGGGTTCTACGACCCCGCCGAATTCTGGGAGCCGATCAAGCGGCCGTCCCGCGACGCCTACATCCTCGAAGCCAACCGCTTCTACATCCTCCTTTCGAAGGAGCGCATCCGCGTGCCGCCTGAGTTCGCGGCCGAGATGGTCGTCTACGACGCGGGCGCGGGCGAGATCCGAACGCACTATGCCGGCTTCTTCGACCCCGGATTCGGTTGGGGTGACGGAAGCATCCTGGGCACCAAGGTCGTCATGGAGGTGAGGGCCCGGGAGGTGCCGTTCATGGTTTACGACGGCCAGACCTCGTTCAAAGTGTGGTTCGAGCGGCTCCGCTCAAGGCCCGAGCGAGTCTACGGCTCGGACCTGGGTTCCTCCTACCAGCGCCAGACGCTGACCCTCAGCAAGCACTTCAGGCGCTTGTGAGAGGGGGCATGCTAAGATGAGCCCAGTAGCGATCGTTCGGATTTCGCCACCCGGCTCGTTGCCCCATGGAGGGCGAGATGGCAGAGCAGAAGAAGAAAGAGACCCGACCGACGAAGCCCGCTGAAGGCGGTGGCGACGGCGCCGCCGCGAGCCCCGAGCTGGCCAAGAAGGGCAAGAAGATCAAGGAAGACATCGACAAGCTCCTCGACGAGATCGACGACATCCTGGAGGAGAACGCCGAGGAGTTCGTCAAGAGCTATGTGCAGCGAGGCGGCCAATAGCGCATGCCGATCTACGAGTACCGCTGCAAGCAATGCGAGAAAGAGTTCGAGAAGTATGTCGCGGGCGCCGGAACAGCAGTGGCGTGTCCCTCCTGCGCCAGCGGCGAGGTCATGCGCAAGCTGTCGGTCTTCGGCCTGAAGACGGTCGGCGCGGTGCAGTCGTCCGCCCCCATGACATCGGGCGGAGGCTGTTGCGGCGGCGGCTGCGCCTGCCACTGAGAGGCCTCTCCGCTTCCGGCTCCTTCTGATGGATCTTCGGCGCCTGGAAATTTTCGCGAAGGTGGCCGAGCTCGGGAGCTTCTCGCGCGCCGCCGAGGCGCTCTTCCTGACCCAGCCGACGATTTCGGAGCACGTCCGCGCGCTCGAGGACGAGCTGGGCGTCCAGCTTCTCGACCGCCTCGGGCGCGGCGCCACGACCACGCGGGCAGGCGAGCTCATGCTGGGCTACGCCCGGCGGATGCTGGCGCTCTCACGCGAGGCGCGGCAGGCGCTCGATCAGTTCCAGGGGCGCCTGAGTGGCCAGCTGGTCGTGGGCGGCTCCACCATCCCCGGGGAATACCTGCTGCCGGCGCTCATCGGCCAGTTCAAGACGAAATATCCGGACATCTCCATCTCGCTCCTGATCGGCGACAGCCGCCAGGTCACCTCGTGGATCGAGGATGGCCGCGCGGAGGTCGCAGTGGTTGGCGCGCGACCGGGGGCCCGCACGCTGGTCTCGCGCGAGCTGATTCCCGACGAGCTCGTCGTCGTGGTGCCGGCCGATCATGCCTGGGCCGGACGCAAGAGCGTGACGCTCGCCGATCTCCGCCGCGAGCCCATAATCGTGCGGGAGCAGGGGTCTGGCTCGCGGGAGGCGCTGGAGCACGCGCTCGGCGAGGCGAACGCCGATCTCACGGCGTTCCGGATCGTGGGCGAGATGGGATCGACCCAGGCGATCAAGCAGGCGGTCCGGTCCGGGGTCGGGCTCTCGATCATCTCCAGGCGAGCGGTCGAGGACGAGTGCAGGGCCCGGCTACTCGCGTGCCTGAAGCTGAAGGATCTGAACGTCTCGCGGTTCTTCTATCTGGTGACGCACCGAGACCGAAGCCGCTCGCCGCTTGCCCAGGCGTTCGTCGATTACGTGGAATCGCAGCTCCCGGAACGCGCGTCCCAATAGCGCCATGACCGAGCACACTCACACCGAAGTCCGACTGACGTCGTACGCCGCCTGCGCCGGCTGAGCGTCCAAGATGGCTCCTGGAGATCTCCAGGAGGTGCTCGGGGTGCTCAAGGCCGCCGGCCCGCCGCCGGCTGATCTGCTTGTCGGCCTCGGCGCGGCGGACGACGCCGCGGTCTACCGTCTCGCTCCTGATCTGGCGATCGTCGAGACCGTGGACTTCTTCCCGCCGGTCGTCGACGACCCGTGGACCTGGGGCGCCGTCGCTGCCGTCAACGCGATGTCGGACGTGTACGCCATGGGCGGTGAGGTGCTCTTCGCGCTGGCCGTCGCGGGGTTCCCGCGCGAGATGTCGAAGACGATCGTCTCGGAGGTGTTCCGCGGGGGCCGCGACAAGGTCGGCGAGGCTGGCGGCGTGATCGCCGGCGGTCACACGGTCGTCGACGCCGAGCCGAAGTACGGCCTATGCGTGACGGGCCGCATCCACCCGGACCAGGTTCTGGTCAAGGGCGGCCTCCGATCTGGAGACCGCGTGTTCCTGTCCAAGCCGCTCGGCACGGGCGTCATCACGACCGCGGCGAAGAACAGCGTCGCCAAGCCGGAGGTTCTCGCGGGCGCCGTGGCGAGTATGTTGCGGCTCAACCGCGTCGCCGCTCGTATCGCGCGTGAGAGCGGGGCGAAGGGAGCCACCGACATCACCGGATTCGGCTTTCTGGGTCACGCCGGCGAGATGGTCAGGGCCTCGCGCGCCGGTCTGGCGCTCGAGGCCTCGCGGCTTCCGATTCTTCCGGGAACTCGCGAGCTGGCCGAGGCAGGACAGTTCAGCGGCGGAATGAAGCGCAATCGCCGTCACGTCGATACGATCTTCAGAGCCGATCTGTCGATCGATCCGTCCGTGCCTGGCTATCTCGTGTCGCTGCTGACGGAATCCGAGACGTCGGGCGGCCTCCTGTTTTCCGTTGCGCCGGAGCGAGCCCGGACCGTGCTCGACGCATTCCGACGGC
>Ga0114129_10016759_pt1 | contig 10432 bp, 7 predicted proteins | sample RhiMetdeltSRZDD1_FD_80071 | JGI IMG/M metagenome (GOLD analysis project Ga0114129, IMG submission 80071) | Populus rhizosphere microbial communities from Tennessee, USA - Rhizosphere MetaG P. deltoides SRZDD1 (version 2) (version 2) | ecosystem: Host-associated > Plants > Roots > Rhizosphere >... | reverse complement strand
AGGCAAGAGCACACTGTTGACCATCGCCGGCAGTCTCGAGGAGCCGAGTAGCGGCGAGGTGCTCGTCGGCGGATCCTCGCTGCGGAGCATGTCCGCCAACGAGCGAGCCCGACTGCGCCGCCGCGCGATCGGCTACGTGTTCCAGGACTTCAACCTGCTCGCCGGGCTGACCGCCGTGGAGAACGTCGCGCTGCCGCTGGAGCTCGACGGCGTCGGTCCGAAGGCGGCGCGCGAGGTCGGGCTTGCCGTCCTGGAGGAGCTCGGACTCGCCGGTCAGGCACGCCGCTACCCGGACGGGCTGTCCGGGGGCGAGCGGCAGCGGATCGCGATCGCGCGGGCGATCGTCGGCGACCGCCGCCTGATCCTCGCCGACGAGCCGACCGGCGCCCTGGACTCGGTAAACGGTGAGGCGGTCATGCGACTGCTGCGGACGGCGTGCAAGCGAGGCGTCGCCGGCGTCGTGGTGACGCACGACGCCCAGCTGGCTTCCTGGGCCGACCGCATCGTCTTCCTGCGCGACGGCCGCGTCGTGGACCAGACGACCCGACCTGCCGGCCCGGAGTCCCTGCTCACAGACGGCACGAGCCGATGACGCCGGCACGCTCCGCCTGGCCAGCCCGCGAAACGGCCGGCGGTCGCAACGCGCGCCGGGCGGTGGCCCGGTGGGCCTGGCGGATGTTCCGCCGCGAGTGGCGCCAGCAGGTGCTGATCCTGGCGCTGCTCACCACCGCGGTCGCCGCCTCGATCGGTCTCGCGTCGGCCGCGTATGCGACGACGGCGGTGCCCGACGAGGCCGACTTCGGTGGGGCCAGCCACTTCATCAAGTTCGACGGCACCGACCCGCGGGTCCTCGCGGCCGACGTCGCCGCCGCGCGGGAGGCCTTCGACACCTTCGAGGTGATCCACCACAGCAAGGTGCCGGCGCAGGGCCTGTTCGAGCCCGTCGACTACCGGGCCCAGGACCCCGACGGTCCGCTGAGCGGGCCCCGCCTAGCGCTTCTGGAGGGTACGTATCCGGCCGGCGGCCAGGTGGCGATCACCGACGGCCTCGCCGACCTCTTCCACCTCAGCATCGGTGCGTCGGTCGCGCTCGACGGCACTGCGCGGCCGGTCGTCGGGATCGTGGAGAACCCGGGCAACCTGGCCGACGAGTTCGCGCTCGTCCCGGCGTCGCAAACCGGCGACGCGGACGCGGCGACCATCCTCGTCGACGCCAGCGACGATCAGGTCAACGCGTTTCGGGTGCCCAGCGGCGCCGTCATGGACATGGGCTTCCGGATGGCCAACGCGGACGTGGTCGCCGCGGTCACTGTGCTGGTCTTCCAGGCCGCCGCGCTGCTGCTGATCGCGCTGATCGCCGCGGCCAGCTTCGTCGTCATCGCGCACCGGCGGATGCGCCAGCTGGGCATGCTCGCCGCGATCGGCGCGACCGAAAAGCAGCTCCGGTTGGTCACCCTGGCCAACGGCACGATCATCGGACTCGTCGCAGCGGTGATCGGCGCGGCCACCGGATTCGCCGGCTGGGTCGCATTGGCTCCGCTGGTCGAGGAGGCCGTCGGGTACCGCGTCGCCGAGCTGGACGTGCCGCCATGGCTGGTTGCCGGCGGGATGCTGCTCGCGGTCGCCGCCGGCACGGCCGCCGCCTGGTGGCCGGCGCGAAACGTGGCCCGGGTCCCACCGGTACGCGCGCTTTCCGGCCGCCCGCCCGAGCCGCCGCCGGCGCGACGCGCGGCAACTCTCGCCGGCGTGTTCGCCACGGTGGGCGTCGTCTGCCTCGCGACCGGCGGCGACGTGGCTGGCGAAACGGCCGTCGACTGGACGAACGCCGCGCTGCTCGTCGCCGGCACCATCGCGGTGGCTCTTGGCGTGCTGCTCGCCGGCCCGCCCGCGCTCCGCCTGCTCGCAGCATGCGCCGGTCGGCTCCCCATCGCCGTACGGCTGGCGGTCGGCGACCTCGCCCGCTACCGGGCCCGCGCCGGCTCCGCGCTCGCCGCGATCAGCCTCGCCGTCGGAGTCGCGGTCACCATCGTCGCCGCCGCGACCGCCGCACAGGCGGCCGACAAAGGCAACCTACCGCCCAACCGGGTGCTGATCCGGGCCGCGCACCTCGACGGGCCGTTCATCCCCGAGGCCACCGAAACGGAGCGCCTCCAAGCCGCCGCCAACCGGGTGGCCACGTCGTTCAGCGACGCGAAAGTGACGTCGCTGGACGTGGCCCTGCATCCTGCCACCGAGCCGGACCCAGTCTTCGACGGCCGGGAGGCGATCCGCCTCGCCGAACGCTCCGGCGACATCTGGATCGACCTCAGCCTCCTCTACGTCGCCACGCCGCCGCTCCTTGCGTACTACGGGTACGAGCTCGACGGCGTACCCCCCGGTGCCGTCATCACCAAGGAGACCGGCGACCTCGCCATCCTCGGTGATCCGCAAACGAACGGGTCCACGCCCGGCGCCCTCACCGGCACCGAGCCCATCCCGTCCGACTACCGGTCGCTGCCCGGCACCTTCATCACCGCCGAAACCCTGCGCGAGCGGGGCTGGGTGACCGCGCCGTCCGGCGGCTGGCTCGTCGAGACCGCCGGGCCGCCCACCGCGGAACAGCTCGGCGCCGCTCGGGAAGCGGCGGCCAGCGCCGGCCTGACGGTCGAGATCAGGGACGCGCCGCCGGGCGTCACGTCGCTGCAGTCCGGCGTAACGGTGGCCGGGCTGCTCGTGGCGCTCGGCGTCGTGGCGATGACCGTCGGTCTCGTGCGCAGCGACGCGGCCCGCGACCTCCACGTCCTCGCCGCGACCGGGGCCACCAGCGGCACCCGGCGCACCCTCACCGCGGCCACCGCCGCCGGGCTCGCCGTCCTCGGCGTCATCCTCGGGACAGCCGGCGCCTACCTGGGGCTGGCCGCGAGCTTCGCCCGAGACCTCGGCGCCCTGTTCCCAATCCCAGTGGCACATCTCGCCGTCATCGTTGTCGGACTCCCGCTGCTGGCCACCGGCGCCGGCTGGCTCGTCTCCGGACGCACCATCACAGACATCGCCCGCCAACCGCTGCAATGACGCTCATCCACCGGGCACAGCGTTGCGCCGGTGTGACGCCAGTCAGCACGCGTAAGCCTGGATCCGCAGATCGGTGGCCTCCTTGAACCACCGAAGGACCAGCACCGCCTGCACGTACGGGGTCGCGGCACGCTCCAGGGACGAGCGTCGTGGACCTTGCGATGAGCGGCCAGCCAGCGCGACACCAGCCACCCGATGGCGGTCGGTTGCTGTTGGCAACAGTTCTGTCAGTCACTCTGTCAATCAAAACGAGTCACCGCGAGACGAATCTGACAGTGCTGACAGCCGATCGGCCACTCTGGACGCTGCAGACAGCGCAGTTCGAGCGAGCCCCCGAACTTGTAAACAACGGGTTAGGGTTCGAGTTCCCTCGTCGGCTCCAATTCTGGCCAGGCGGACTAGCACTCTGGGTGGGCTTTTGTGTGTTCTCTGAGCCTCGCTCACCCAGGCCGGCGCGACCGGCAATCAGGGCAAAGCGCTGACCAACGCGGCATTCAGCGCACTGGTCACCGCGGCCGGCGGCACCGACAAGCTGGACGACTTCCGCACGACTCTGATCGGTGCGCCGAGCACTCACCCGACGGGTAAGCCCACCACACTCTCGACCGGCGCTCCCAGTTCGCGCCCGGCCGGTAAGCCGACCGCACTCCCCACGACGGGACACCCCACCGGCCAGCCAACCTCCACGCCGGCAGGCCCGCCGGCGATCCGCCCCAGCGGGCGGTAGCCGCGGATTGCCGTGCGGCCGCTCTCTCAAACTGTCTGGCCGATCCGGTGCCCGCCTCCTGCGGTGATCGCCGCAGTGGGGGTGCGCCTGGGGTACCACCTGTCCGTCCAGTGTGTTAACGCCGTTTCCGCGAGGCCCGCCACGACGCGAGCCCATGGGGAGCGACGAACCTGACTCAACGGTGCGAGGGCTGGCGATCGCGATGCGAGATGCCTTTGCCCAGGGCTCGATGGAATCCCGATGATGACCCCGCGGTGGTCGTGTCGGTGCTTGAGCACATGAGCAGCCGCATCGAGGAACTGGTTACCGTCGAGGACGCTTGGTGGTCCCTCCGCCACGAGCAGCTGGGCGAGACATGTGGGATCGCTTGGTCGGTCCATTGGGGGGGCGGGAGTTCTTTTGGGTGAGTCCCGGCCTGTCGAGTTCACTCGGAGAGGTATTCGTGGACGAGCTGGATGGCGATGGCTCCCTCGCCGACGGCGGACGCGACGCGCTGCGGTCGACCGCCACGATGAAGAAGATCGGCTGCGGCATGAGCCCACACCCGAGGACGCACTCTGCCCTCCGGGCAGATCTCCTGTCCGTATCGCCAAGAGTCCTAGCGGCGGACGGAACGACGCCGCAAGCCGAGAGTGCGCGCTCCACAACGCATCCACCGACGGTCGTGTGCAAACACTTGCGAGGAGCCCGGCGGAGCGCAGCAGCCGCAATACCCGGGCGAGCCCGGGTCCCAGCACCTCGTGCACCGTTGCTGCGGGCAGGTACGTGAGTCTGTCTTGTCGACGGCCGGGTGACGCGCTGCATGGCCACCGGCGCCAGGGGGCACAGTTCTCACGTGGTCGATGAGCCCGAGGTCGTGCCGCGCGACGATCGCGCGTGGCCGCGAAGCGCGCTTGTCGCCTCGGCCGTCTTGTTCCTGGTTGCGGTGGCAGCGGGCGTGGGGCTGGGCTTCGAAGCGGCGGGTCGCGGCGCGCTGACGGTCATAGTCGTGAGCAGCGCCTTCGTCGTGGCCTTCGGCTTCGGATTCGCCCTGACGGCATCCGGCATCCGTCGCTGGATCGACGGGCATCCGGTCCCCGGACGGTCTCAGTTCGGGGCATCGGCCGGAATTGTCGTTGCGCTCCTCATCATGGGCGCGGTCGACGCCATGGCGGGCGGTGCGCTACTGGCCGGTCTGATGGGCGGGATCCTCGTGGCCAACGTCTGGGCTATTCGTCGTGCCCGGTCGAACCGCGAACTCGTCGACAAGGCAGAGGCCGCCGGGGCACGTGAACCGACCGTGGACGACGCCCGCACCCGGGCGCCCCGTCGCGTCGGCAGCGGTGTCGACGCGGCGCTTCGGCCTACGGTCGGCCAGGCGCTCCGCCACGTTGTTGGCCTCGAGCGTCACCGTTGTCTTGCCTGGCTGATCGCCACGGCGGTCGCCACCTTCGCCTGCGCGGTGCTCGACGCGCCCGAAGGGGTCACCTTCGTGGTCGTGAGCATCGGCGGTGGTGCGTTCATCTGGGTCGCGCGAAGACTGTGGGCCGCGTGGTTGGCCAACCGGGATTTCACCCAGGCTGCCACGCCGCCTCGCCGAGCATTCGTGGTGTTGCTGCGCGACCCAGCGCCGAAGCTGATCAGGCCGCTGCTCGGCGTCTGGTCTGAGCCTCCCATGCCGCGCGGCGGCCGCTTGCCGAAGGCCGATCGCGTCTTTCGATGCGATGACGAGCTCGACGAGCTGCTGTGTCTGCAGGGCAGCGTTGAGGTGCATGAGGCGTGGGTCGACACCGGACCGCGGCGCGGTTCCAAGCCGCGCTGGGTGGCCGCCGATGCGGGCATCGTCCTGCCACACCGGCGTGCCGTTTTCGGCCGCGGGTACCTGTCTGCGCTGATCGGCGGTGACAGACCCAGTCGGCCGCGACCGCTGACACTACCGCCGCCGCACAGCCAGCTACAGCCCACAATCCAGGAGCACCCCGACGTCGGTAGTCTCGCCGCCGCGACGACCGTACGCCTCGCAGGCCTCGCCGCGATCGGCATCGTGTTCCACTGGATCACCTGACGGGCGCGGACCCGCAGCCTCCCTGCCTTGGCCTTGCTCGCCTGTGGTCGCGCTGCGGTCTTCGACGATCGCAGCATCGAGCACGTGGCGCACGATCTCTGAGCGCCGGGGTTGGCAAGAACAGGACCTCCCGAGCGCACCCAGGCGACGTCATGATCGCTCGTCTGGTCACCGTCGTTCAACGACAGCCAGCCTTCGAGCCCGACTCGACCGCGAGGACCAGCTCATCGCCGACGCCCAACAGCGCGGGTGGCAGCGGGAAGTCGAGCGACACCAAGCCACCAAACGACGCCTGGAGCAGCTGCCGACCCGACCCGGCAACGAGAGGTGTTCGGCCCATCGTGGTGAGATGGAGGGTGTGGACACGCACGGCGACCTACGGCTGTCCGACCTGCTAGCTGCACCACGTCCAGCACATCTACGCCAAGATTGGCACGTCGACGCGGGCCGCAGCAGCCTTGTTCGCGATGGAGCAGGACCTACTGCCTCGTTAGGCGTTTGCCGAACAGAAGTCGAGAACGGTCGCCACGAATTCCTCGGGGTGGGTGACGTGCGGGATGTGGCCGGCTCCGGCGTACTCGATGCGGTGGGCCTGGGGCAGCAGCCGCGCGAGGTAGTGGACCACCGGCAGGAAGATCGGGGGGCTCTGCCCGCCGAAGGTGACCAGGACCGGGCCGGCGAATCGCGCGAGTGCCGCCTCATCGACAGTCCGCGAGTCCGGCGCCAGCTCTTCGTCGAGGTACGTCGGCGCGTTGTCGGTCATCGTCGCCCGCATCTGTTCGGGCAGCTGAGCCCAGGCGCCCGGCCCGAGCGCCACATCATTGACGAACCTCTCGGCGGCACGCGAGTGGTCGCCCGCGCGGATCAGGTCGAGCACCACCGTGAGAGGCGCGTCCGCACCACCCTCGGACAGCGGCGCTCGCAGTGGCGGCTCGTGGACGATGACGCCGCGGAGAACATCGGGCCGTGCGGCGGCGAGTTGCAGCGTGATGACGGCCCCGACCGAGTTCCCGATCACCCACGCGGGCGCGGCGTCCAGCGTTTCCATCAGTGCCGCCAGGTCGGCGACGTCCTCGGCGAACGTGCCCTGTCCCGTGGGCCGCTCGCTATCGCTGTGTCCTCTGCGGTCGTAGGTGATCACCCGGTGGCGCTCGGACAGCCCGCGGACGACCGGGTCCCAGTTGTGGTGCGAACCCCAGGATCCGTGCACGAGCACGAGCGGCTCGCCCCTGCCGATGTCCTGGTAAGCAATCCGGACGCCGTTGACCTGGGCGTGGAGCATCCCAGGTACGACGTTGCTGGTAGTCATGGCTTGGCTCCTCTCGCCGTCCGGCTCCCTCACTGTCGTTCGGTGGCCGGCACCGCCGCATCGGTAGCCCTACCTATCGCGTGTGGTCCTCTCCCTCAGCTTCTCGAGAGCGACTCCGATAGGTAGTTCTGCCGATGCGTCCCTCCATCCGCTGCGCGACGCTGATCGCACCCGAGCAGAGAGGAGCGGCAGCCATGACAACCATGGACACGGCCACCGCGCGGTTCGACGTGCGGTCGGCGGACGGCACCACGATTGCCGTGTGGGTCGAGGGCGACGGGCCGGCGCTGGTGATGGTGCACGGATCGATGCAGGACCACACGGATTCCGCCGCGCTTGTCGGCGAGCTGCGGGCAGGCGTCACGACGTACGCCGTGGATCGCCGAGGATTCGGCGCCAGCGGCGACCACCAGGAGTACTCCCTGGAGCGGGAGACCGAGGATGTCGCCGCCGTCGTGGGCGAGGTCGCCGCCCGGACCGGTGGCCCGGTCGCCCTGTGGGGACACTCATACGGCGCGAGCTGCGCGATGGGTGCGGCCACCCTCACCACCGGGGTCGGTCGCCTTCTTCTCTACGAGCCCAGCATCGGCCTCGGCAACCCGCCTGGCTGGATCGAGACGTACGAGACGATGGTGGCCGAGGGTGACCGTGAGGGCGCGACCGTCATGATGTTCCGGGACCTGCTGGAGTTCAGCGACGACCAGATCGACGCCATGTGGGCGGGTCCCGAGTGGTCCAGCCGGGTCGCGGTCGCCCACACGATGGCGCGGGAGGCGCGTGCGGAGGAGGGCTGGATCTACCGGCCGGGTCAGTTCGACCGGATCACCGCGCCGACGATGCTGCTCTCCGGCTCGGATAGCACCGCCGATATCAGGCGGGCCACAGACGCGGCGGCGGCTGCCATCCCCGACGCACGGATCCACGTGCTCCAGGGCCACGCACACATCGCGCACCGGACGCACCCCGCCCCTGGTCGCCGCGATCGTCCGGGACTTCATCGCCGGCTGAAGGCTGAGCGGTCGACCGCCCACCGATCGAGTGCATCATTCTGGGCGGAATGATGCGCGGTGTTGCCGTCCCAAACGGGCGACGACGAGTGCTCGCTCATCGGCATGGTCGCGCTTCACTATCGGCGGTAGATCCGTAAATCGTCAGACCTCGCCATCCCGGGATGGAAGCCGACTACCGGCGGGGGTCGCAGGCGACGCTCGGACAGTAGCGGATGCATCTTTTCTCGGGCCGAACTAGGCCGATTCCGAACCGCTGACAGCAATATCTGTTCAAGAACCTCCACGGCAATCGCTCCCACATCGCCACGGGATCAAGGTGCCGGTCACGGGCTGAGGCTTCACGAATCGTCGTGCTGCCCGTGCTCATTCGAAGGGGGTGGTTCGGCAGTCAACTCCGAGGCCACGATGCCGACAACCGCGACGGCGATCACGACGGCGACCCATCGGCAGTACCGCGTCAGACGCGGATCCTTCCTCACCAAGCCGACGGGGAAGAGCACGATGGCGGCAAGAAGGCTGATCCCGCCGCTCGGCACGAAGACGAACCATGCGATGTCGAAGACCGGAAGGTGGTGGATCTCGCCCGTCTCACCCTCGGCCCACTGGATGAGAGCCTTGAGCAACATGGTGAGCAACGCAATGGCCGCGACAGCGAGCACGACGTACAAAATCTTGAGCCACAGCGGACTCCTGCGCGGTGTCTCGAGCCTGTCGCTCACCGTGCCTCTCCCTTCGGGAGGAGTCCATCCTTCAGGCTAGATCCACGGCCGCCGGCTCACCTGTCGCGGGGCCGACTTCACCAGCAGTACCTGTATAAGAACCCCACGGGTACCCCTACCGTCGTCGACGGGCATTCCTTTCCCGAGCGCCGCCTGAAACCGTGCCGCGTGACCCTGAGACGAGCTGAGCAGGCTGAACTGTCCGAACGGAAGGGGCGCTGAACGAGCCGATCTCGAACGTCCTCAATTCGGCATGACCGCGCTTCACTCTCGGCGGCAGATCCGTGCGAATTGGTGCGACAGACCGGTCTGCTGTGCCTCGCTCGTTTCATGCGTCGACCGAAGACTCCGTAGGAGGAGAAGTGGTTGAGCTTGGCGAAGGACCGCCGCAACTCCTACGGGGAGGATCGACAAGGCGTGGCGCGCCAGGATGGCTGGGAACCATTCCTTCTCCGTCGTTCCTAGGCCGGGACGGCGTGATGCGGTGCCTCGGCGGCGATCTTGCCGGCCATGCAGACGGCTTCGGTCATCGACGGCTGGGAATGTCAGAGCTGGTCTACCTTCTAACCTGTGGACCCCATGACCGGCCGGCAGCCCTTCTTCGTTGGTCGGTTGCTCAGCGGGGAGAGGAGAAGCGGTGGCCGTCATGCTGACCGTGGGGCATGGTGCTCGGTCTGCCGAGGCGCTCCTCACGGTCCTGCAGCAGGCGGGTGTCGCCACGCTGATCGACATCCGGCGGTTCCCGGGCTCGCGCCGTCATCCACAGTTCGCGCGTGAGGCGCTTGCGGTGAGTCTGCCTGCAGGTGGCATCCGGTACGAGTGGCAGGGCGAGGTACTGGGTGGCCGGCGATCCCGGCGTGCGTCGTCGCGGCATGTGGCACTCGCTGATGCGGCATTCGGCGGCTATGCCGATCACATGGATACGCCAGCATTCCGTAGCGCCGTTCAAGCGCTCATTGGGCGGGCCGAAGCCGAGCAGCGGCTGGCAGTCATGTGCGCGGAGACGCTGTGGTGGCGGTGTCACCGCTCCCTCGTGGCTGATGCCCTGGTGTGCCGCGGCGCCGATGTCGTACACCTCCTTGATGTCGGTCGACGCGAACCGCATCGCGTGCGGGCGACGATGCGGTGCGGCGACGACGGCTGGCCGGTCTACGACGTTCCCGATACGTTGCCGCTGCAGACCAAGGGTGGGGAGGAGGACGGAGCCGATGGCATCGAGTACGAGCGCCGCCGCCCTCGTTGACCAGATTCGGGCCGAGCTGGCACCGATTGACCGGAAGCTGGCGAGCCATCCCTTCATCAGTGCGCTCGCCCGAGGCGAGGTCCCACTGCGTCGTTGGCGCGGTTCGCCGGTGAGCAGCATTGGACCATGTCCAGCAACCGGCGCAGCTTCGCCGACCTCACGGCTCGATATGCCGACTCCGCCGCCGGCGAGCTCTTTCTGAGCCTTGCGCAGGGTGAAGGAACCGCGCTCGGCCATCTGGGCGGCTTTGCTCGGTGGCTGGGGCTGGATCCCGGCCGCCTCTCCGAGTATGAGCCCACGCCGGGAGCGCATGGCTACACCGCATATGT
>Ga0114129_10016757_pt1 | contig 10434 bp, 11 predicted proteins | sample RhiMetdeltSRZDD1_FD_80071 | JGI IMG/M metagenome (GOLD analysis project Ga0114129, IMG submission 80071) | Populus rhizosphere microbial communities from Tennessee, USA - Rhizosphere MetaG P. deltoides SRZDD1 (version 2) (version 2) | ecosystem: Host-associated > Plants > Roots > Rhizosphere >... | reverse complement strand
TGCCGAACGCCTCCGCCTGCTTGCGCAGCTCGTCGTCGGCGGCGGGCACGAAATGATTCCAGGACAGGAAGGAGAGCTCGCGCTTCTGGGCGAAGGCCGGGGCCTTGCCGACCGCGAGCCAGGACGCCATGCCGGCGGAGGCGCCGGCAGTCGAGCGCAGGAACTGACGGCGTGTCGTTCCTCTCATGAGCACACTCCTGTGTGGTTCAACGTGATTTCGGGAGCGGGATTTCGACGCGGGAGCCTTGTCGGGCCGGTCACCCCCTGGAGTCGGGGAGCGGTCTCGAACGGTGGCGGACTAAGTATCATTCGGCCCCCGCCAAGTCAACGGCGGCCCAGCTGCGCGTCAGATACCGAGATGCTGGCCGAGCACGTCCCGGGCGCGACCCACCTCCGCGATCGGGCCCTCGTGGACCACTCGCCCCGTGGTCAGCACGTATACATAGTCGGCGACGGCCAGCGCCAGCTCGACGTTCTGCTCGACGAGGAGGATGGAGTGACCGCCGCTGCGCAGCCCCCGCATGATCTCGGCCAGGCGCGCCACGATGACCGGCGCCAGGCCTTCCGACGGCTCGTCCATCAGGATCAGGGTGGGGTTGGCCATGAGCGCTCGCGCGATGGCGAGCATCTGCTGCTCGCCGCCGGAGAGGTGACGGGCCCGGTGATCGACGCGCTCGGCCAGGTTGGGGAACTCGCGCAGCACCCGCGCGAGCGTCCAGCCGTCTTCGCCCGCACCCCGCGGCCGTGCCGCGAGCGCGCTGGTCGGCAGGAGCAGGTTCTCGCGCACGCTCAGCGAGGGGAACGTGCGCCGGCCCTGGGGGACGAGCCCGACCCCGAGGCGGGCGATGACATGGGGCGGCAGTCCGGTGAGAGGGGCGCCGTCCAGGTGGATGGCGCCGGCTCGAGGCGGTGTGAGGCCGGCCACGGAGCGAACGAGGGTCGTCTTGCCCATCCCGTTGCGTCCGAGCAGCGCCACGATGTGGCCGCGCGGTACCCGAAGCGAGAGTCCCTGCAGGGCGTACGAATCGCCATAGTACGTGTGGATGTCGTCCACCCGGAGCAGCGCCTCAGCCCTGGCCAAGATAGACCTCGCGCACCTGCGGATCGCGTTGCACGACGCCGGGCGGGCCTTCGACGATGACGCGCCCACGGTGGAGCACGGTGACGTGGTCGGCCAGCGCGAGCGCGATCTTCATGTCGTGCTCGATCAGCACGATGGTGACGCGACGGTCGATGCCGGCCAGCGTCTCGGACAGCCGTGCGCGCTCGGCCGGCGCGAGCCCCGCCGCGGGCTCGTCGAGCAGCAGCAGGCGCGGCTCCGTCACCAGCGCCAGGGCGAGCTCGAGCTGTCGCCGCTCGCCGTAGGAGAGCGCCCGCACGGGAATCTCGCCGCGCCCTTCCAGGCCGAAGCGATGCAGCGTTTCCACGGCCTGCGCTCCCGCCGCGATGTCGCCGTCCACGCTGCGGTGCATGACCCACTTGCGGCGGCGCGTGCCGTGCAGGGCCAGCAGCACGTTGTCCACGGCGCTGAGGCGGGGAAAGACGTTGGTGATCTGGTACGTGCGCCGGACGCCCATGGCCGCCCGGCGATGCTCGGCCACGGTCGTCACGTCGCGTCCGAACAGCGCGATCCGGCCGCTCGTCGGCCGGAGCGCGCCGGCGAGGCAGCTGAAGAGGGTGGTCTTGCCGGCGCCGTTCGGACCGATGATGGCGCGGCGCTCTCCGGCGGCGACCCGCATGGACACGCCTTCGACGGCGTGCACGCCGCCGAACGTCTTGCGCACGTCGGCCAGCTCGAGCGCCACGGCCGCGCTCATCTCGGCCCGCGCCGGATCGAAGCGCCCGTCAATGCGGCCGGTGGCACGGCCGGCGCGCTGGCCGACCGCGCTCGCGCGCGCCACTTTCGCGCGGCGCCGAGCAGGCCGTCCGGAGCGTGCAGGACGGTGACGATGAACACGACTCCCATCACCGCCGTCCACCAGCGGATGTAGGCGCTGACCCAGTTGCGGATGCCGAGGATGATGGCGGCGCCGAGGAAGGGACCCAGAATGGTGCCGCTGCCGCCGAGGATGCCCATCAGCACGGCTTCCGCCGAGGCGTGGAACGTGGCGGCCGCCGGCGACACGAAGCGATTCCAGTACGCGTAGAGCACGCCGGCCACGCCCGCCAGTCCGCCGGAGATCACGAAGGCCACGTACTTGTGGGCGAAGACGTTGTAGCCGAGGCTCCGCATGCGGCTCTCGCTCTCGCGGATGCCGCGCAGGGCGAGGCCGAACGGAGAGCGGATCAGCTGGCGATACAGGAGCCCGCACGCCAGCACGACCGCGAGCACGAGGTAGTAGTAGACGGAGAGGTCCGCGAAGCGAGCGCCGGCCACGGCCGGCGGCGGCACGTTGCTGACGCCGTTCTCGCCACCGGTGAACGTGGTCCAGCGCATGGCCACGCCCCAGACGATGTGACCGAGCGCGATGGTCAGGAGGATGAAATAGACGCCGCTCGTGCGTACCGCCAGCCCGAAGACGAGCGCCAGCAGCACGGCCACGAGGACGCCGCCGCCGGCCGAGATCCAGAATCCCTGCGCGTGGCGGACCTCGAGGATGGCCGTGGCGTAGGCGGCGACCGCGAAGAAGCCCGCGTGCCCCATCGGAAGAATTCCCGTGTGACCCGTGAGCAGGTCGACGCTGAGCGCGAGCAGGCCGAAGATCAGCATCTGCGTGACCAGGCTGATCCAGAAGGTGCCGAGGAGCCACGGAGCGGCGAGGCCGGCGGCGGCGAGCGCGGCCGCGCCGATCCTCACGCCTCGCGCCCGAAGAGACCGGTGGGACGGATCAGCAGGAGAAGCGCCATCGGTCCGAACACCATGAAGTACGAGAACTCGGGCAGGAGCCAGCGGCCATAGGCGTCCACGAGGCCGACCAGGAGGCTGCCGATCATGGCGCCCTCGAGGCTTCCGAGCCCGCCCACGATGACCACCACCAGCGCGTAGGCGAGGATGTCCCACTCGGCGCCAGGATAGAGAGTCAGGAAGGCGCCGCCCACGACGCCGGCCACACCGGCCAGGAATGCGGCGGCGCCGAACACGAGGGCGAAGAGCCGTCCGACGTCGACCCCGAGCGCCTCCACCATCTCGCGGTCGTCCACGCCGGCGCGGACGAGAGCGCCGAGCTGCGTGCGCGAGTACAGGATCCAGAGGGTGGCGGCCACGATGATCCCGAAGACGATCAGCAGGAAGCGATAGCGGGGATACACGATGCCTCCCGGCAGATCGATCGGCCCCTGCGCGAAGGCGGGCGCGGGAACGCGCAGCGGGTTGCCACCCCACAGCGCGAGGCAGACGTCGGCGAGCACGTAGGCGATGCCGATCGTCAGCAACACCTGCCCGAGCACGTTGTCGCGCGTGCGCTTGATCAGGAAGCGATCGCAGGCCCAGCTCACGGCGATGACCGCGAGGCCTCCGGCCACCAGCGCCAGCCAGAAGCTTCCCGTCGCGCGGAGCGCGCTGAGGCCGAGATAGCCGCCGAGCAGGTAGAAGGCGCCGTGAGCCAGATTGACGACGCGTCCCAGTCCAAAGGTCAGCGTGAAGCCCGAGGCGAGCAGGAACAGCAGGGCGCCCATCGAGACGCCGTTGAGCGCCTGGAGGATGAGCGGCGTCACTGACGCGGGTACGGACCTCGGGCCAGCACCTCCTCCGGCTTCCACGTCCAGAACTGCGAGACGTTCTCGTAGGTCTTCACCGGCACGCTGACCTTGACCTCGCCGAGCACCGGATGCTTCTGCTTCACGACTTTCTGGATGTAGACGTTCTGCACCGGGTTGTCGTACTGGTCGAGCGCCAGCGGTCCGCGCGGAGCCTTGACCTTGGTCTTCCGCACGGCCTCGAGGAACGCCGCCCGGTCTTCGACCTTGCCCTTGATCGTCTCGATGGCGAGCTTCGTCCAGAGGCCGGTCGAGTAGTTCGCCTCCGCGAACCACGACGGCACCTGCTTGTACTTCTTCGCGTAGGCGTCGATGAAGGCGCGCGCCTCCGGCGTCTCCAGACCGTCGGCCCAGATGAGCGAGGCGCCGATGAGACCGACGGCGCGGTCGCTCGCCTCCGGCAGCACGTCGGACATCAGCCAGTACAGCCCATGGATCTTGTACTTCCGGTCGTAGCCGAAGTCGTACCACTGCTCGAGAAGCCGGAGGCGGTCCGTGCCTACCACGGCCACCACCACGCAGTCGGTGCCGGCGGGGATGCCGGCGAGGATCGGGCCGTAGTCGGCGGTGCCGATCGGCGACCAGAACACCTTCGAGACCTTTCCGCCCGCCTGCTTGAACGTCGTCAGCGCACCGCCGATGGCCTCGTGCGGGAACGTATAGTCGTTGCCGATCGTCGTCACCGCCTTGCATCCCGCCTCGCGGGCGAGCCATTCACCGAAGGGCTGCGACGTCTGGCTCGAGGTGGCGCCGGTCCGGATGACCGTCGGCACGCGCTTCCACTGGGTGATCTCGTCGGCGCCCGCCACCGGGACGAACACCGGCACACCCGTCTCGCGGCTGACCTGTGCCACCGCCGGGCCCTCGTGACCGCACAGCGGACCCACCAGGAAGTGGACCTTCTCGGCGTGCACGAGCCGGCGCGCGTGGTTCAGCGCGTTGTCCGGGTTGCAGGCCGTGTCGGCCACGATGATGCGCACCGGCCGGCCGGCCACCTTGTTGCCCTGCTGCTCCCAGAAGAGCTCGTGTCCCCGCACGGTGTCCTGACCCGATTTTGCGAGGGCCCCGGTCAGCGGCGCCAGGAAGCCGATGCGAATCTCCTCCTGGGCCAGCGCCGGCGACGCGGCGGCGACGGCGGCAACAAGGGCGACGGTGAGGCTCCATCGTGTCATGACATGTCCTCCGGGGCCGAGAATGGCGCACGTATAGCACGGTGGGCGCGACTGGGGAAGCCGGGCGCTTGCGACGCCGGCCGCTTGTTGATAGCGTCCCGGCTGCACGCGGATGGGGGGAGGCAACTCATGATGCGAACCGGCCTGCTCGTCGTGGACATGCTGACGGACTTCTTCGTCTCGAAGGAGGGACTGCCGATGCCGGTACGCACGGCCGCCTTGCTGGAACACACGCAGCGGGCCTGCCGTCAGGCGCGCCAGCGGGGCGTTCCCGTGTTCTTCGTGAACGACAGCTTCCAGAAGACCGAGATTCCCATCGACCGCCACTTCAAGCTGTCCAGTCCCCACGCCATCATCGGCACGGAAGGGGCGGAGGTGGTGAAGGAGCTCGAGTACGACGAGGAGCGCGACTTCCTCATCCCCAAGAAGCTCTACGACGGCTTCTACAACAGCCGGCTCGACTCCGTCCTGCGCGAGCTCGACATCAAGACCTGCGTGCTGGCCGGCACCTGGACCAACGCGTGCGTGCAGCACACGGCCATGGGCGCCTGGTGCCGCGGCTACGACGTGATCGTGCTCGAAGACTGCTGCTCGTGCCCCGACGAGCGGGAGCACGCGCACGCGCTCTCGTACATGAAGCAGTTCTACGGCGCCGAGGTACTTGACTCGGACGCCTGGCTCGCCCGCCTCGACCGGAGCTGAGACATCCTCTGTCGACCCCGAGGCGCGCCACGGCTTCGCCGGGGCGCGTCCGAGCGTCGGGGGATCTGGGGGCCATTTCGGGGCCCCCAGGAAGCAGGTATACTTTGCCCTGGACGTCGTGGGGGGAGGATTCCTGAGAACCGGGTGCGGCCCGGGACCCCTCGAACCTGATCCCGGTAATGCGGGCGAAGGGAACACGGCGCGCCGGAGATTTCGGCCGCACCCTCACGGGAGCGGCCGTTTGTGTTTATGACGATCGTGGTGAACGGCAAGGACATGGACGTGGCCGACGGGCTCAGCGTCGAGGGGCTGCTGGTGCACCTCGGCGTCAAGCGCGAGTACACGGCCGTGGCCGTCAATCGCGACATCACGCCGAAGAGCGCGTACGGGATCACCGTGCTGCGTGCCGGCGACAAGGTGGAGATCGTTCGACCTATGGGAGGCGGGTAGTCATGTACGACACGAATCTGGTCCTGGGGGGCAAGGAGTTCTCCTCGCGCCTGATCGTCGGCACGGGAAAGTACTCGTCCAACGAGATCATGCGACAGGCCCACGAAGAGTCGGGGGCGCAGATCGTCACGGTGGCGGTGCGCCGCGTGAGCCTGCCGGGGGCCGGCGAATCGATCCTGGACTTCATCGACACCGCACGCTACACGCTGCTGCCCAACACGGCCGGCTGCTACACCGCCGACGAGGCCGTCCGCACCGCGTATCTCGCGCGGGAGGCCGGGCTCGGCGACATGGTGAAGCTCGAGGTGATCGGCGACGCGCGGACGCTCTTCCCCGACGTGCAGGGGCTGCTGGAGGCCACGCGGACGCTCGCGCGCGAGGGCTTCACCGTGATGCCATACACCAACGACGACCCCGTGGTGGCCAAGCGGCTGGAGGACGCCGGCGCCGCGTGCGTGATGCCGCTCGGCGCCCCCATCGGCTCCGGTCTCGGCATCCGCAACCCGTACAACATCAAGATCATTCTCGAAATGGTCTCCGTCCCCGTGATCGTGGACGCCGGGGTCGGCACCGCTTCCGACGCTGCCATCGCCATGGAGCTCGGCGTCGACGGCGTGCTGATGAACACGGCCATCGCGGGCGCGCGGGATCCCGTGTCCATGGCCCGCGCCATGCGGCTCTGCGTCGAGGCGGGCCGGCTCGCGCATCGCGCGGGGCGCATCGGCAAGAAGCTCTACGCGACAGCGTCCTCGCCGCTCGAGGGCCTGCCGGATTGGACCAGCTGAGCCTCACGCTCGTCACCGACCGCACGCAGACGCGCGGCCGCGAGCTGACGGCGGTGGTGGCCGAGTGCCTGGCGGCCGGGCTGCCGGCCGTGCACGTGCGGGAGAAGGATCTCGGCGCCGCGGAGCTGGCCTCGCTCTGCCAGAAGCTGCGGGATCTCACGCGTGCCCACGGCGCGCGGCTCATCGTCAACGACCGGGTGGACGTTGCCCTCGCGGTGGGCGCCGACGCCGTGCAGCGCACGCACGCCTCGCTGCCCGTCGACCACATCCGCAAGATCGCGGGCACGCGGCTGGCGATCGGCGCCTCCGTTCACTCGCTCGAGGAGGCGGTGGACGCCGAGGTGCACGGCGCCGACTTCATCGTCTTCGGTCCGGTCTACGACACGCCGTCCAAGCGCCGCTGGGGCCCGCCACAGGGCCTCGAGCGACTCGACAAGGTGACGGCGGCCGTCCGTGTCCCCGTCATCGCCATCGGCGGCATCACGCCCGAGCGAATGGCCGCCGTCCGCGCGGCCGGGGCCGCGGGGGTGGCGGCCATCGCCGCGCTCCTCGACACGGACTCGCCGGCCGACGCCACCAAGCGCTTTCTCGACGCTCTCGGCGCCGCATGAAGATCGCCGTGGTCGGCGGCGGCATCATCGGCTGCGCGACGGCGTGGGAGCTGGCCAAGGCCGGCTGCGCGGTGACGCTCTTCGAGCGGGCGACGCCGGGCGCCGAGGCCTCCGGCGCCGCCGCCGGACTCCTGGCTCCGCTCGGCGACTCGCCGGAGTCCGCCTACGCGCGGCTGGCGCTCGCCAGCTGGCGCCTCTACCCGCCGGTCGTGGAAGCGCTGCGCGAGCTGACGGGCATCGACGTGGAGTACGTCACGCGCGGCACCATCTATCCGCTGTTCAGCGCCGACGACGTACGGCGGGCGGCGGCGCGCGTGGCCGACCGCTTCGCGCCGGAGTACGGCATCGCGGCCTGGGACACGGCCGACGTGCGCGCCAACGAGCCCGCGCTCTCGACGGAGGTCCGCGGCGCGATGTTCGTGGGCGCCGATCACTGGGTGAACAACCAGCGGCTCGTGGTCGCCTACGCGCAGGCCGCTGTCGCCGCCGGCGTCCTGCTGCGCGCCGGCGCCGCGGTGACGCGCGTGCCCATCGAGGCGGGCCGTGCGCGCGGCGTCGTGGCCGAAGGCGAGCTGTGGGAGGCGGATGCCGTGGTCCTGGCGGCCGGGGCCTGGACGGCCGAGGTGCTCGCGGCCTCCGGCCACCGCCTGCCGGTGGAGCCGAGGCGCGGACAGATGCTGGCGCTCGGACACGTGCCGTCCGTGCTCACGCACTGTATCCACGGCGATGACGTGTACCTGGTCCCACGCCCGTCGGGCGAGCTGCTCGTGGGCGCCACGGTGGAGCGCGTGGGCTTCCAGCGCGCGGTGACCGCCGACGGCATCGCCGGGCTGCTGCGCGCCGCCATCGAGCTCTGTCCCGCCCTCGGCGCGCTGCCCATCATGCGCACGTGGTACGGCTTCAGACCGTGGGCGCCGGACAGCCTGCCGGTGCTGGGGCCGTGGCCGGACGTGGACGGCTTGTGGGTGGCCACCGCGCACTATCGCAACGGCATTCTCCTGGCGCCGATCACGGCGCGGCTCATGACCGACTGGCTCACGACCGGAGACCCGGGCGTGGACGTCGACGAGTTCCTGCCCGCGCGCTTCGTCAGACGCGCGCCGGCTGGGAGACAATAGCGCCCGAAAGGGGAGACCATGACCACGTCCGAGCTGAAGCACCGCGTGTACGCCGCCATCGACCGGCGGGCCGAGGCGATCGTCGGCATCGGCGAGACGATTCGCAAGCATCCGGAGCTCGGCTTCAAGGAAGTGAAGACCGCGCGTCTGGTGGAGGACACGCTGGCGGGGCTCGGCCTCAAGCCCAAGGCAGGCCTGGCCCTCACCGGCGTGCGCGCGGACGCGCCGGGACGCGCCGGCGACGGCCCGACCTTCGCGCTGCTCGGCGAGCTCGACGCCCTCGTGGTGGCCGGCCATCCCGACGGCGATCCCGCCACCGGCGCCGCCCACGCGTGTGGCCACAACGCGCAGGTGGCGGCGCTCATGGGGGCGGCCATGGGCCTCATGGACGCGCAGGCGCTCGACCACCTCAGCGGCCGGATCGTGTTCTTCGCCGTGCCCGCCGAAGAGTACGGCGACATCGAGTGGCGCGTGACCCAGGCCCGCGCGGGCAAGCTCGAGTTCCTCGGCGGCAAGCCCGAGCTGCTCCGGCTTGGCCACTTCGACGACGTGGACCTGTCGATGATGATTCACATGACCTCGCGCGCGGAGGACGGCAAGGCGGGCGTCCCCGCCTCGAATAACGGCTGCATCGTGAAGACCATTCGTTACGTGGGCCGCGCCTCCCACGCCGGTGGTGCTCCGCACCTGGGCATCAACGCGCTCTACGCGGCGCAGATCGGCCTCGCGGCCGTCAACGCGATCCGCGAGACGTTCCGCGACGAGGACACCATTCGCGTGCACCCGATCATCACCCACGGCGGCTCGCAGGTGAACGTCATCCCCGGCGAGGTCCGGCTGGAGACGTACGTGCGGGGGCGCACGGTGGAGGCCATCCTGGACGCGCAGAAGAAGGTCGATCGCGCGTTCAAGGCGGGCGCGCTGGCCCTGGGCGCCAGCGTCGAGATCGAGACGCTGCCGGGCTACATGCCGATGACCTGCGACGCGACGATGGCGCGCTTCTTCCAGCAGACGGCCGGCGAGCTCGTCGGCGCCGAGCACTATCGTCAGATCGGCCATCGCACGGGCTCGACCGACATGGGCGACCTCAGCATCGTCATGCCCGTCCTGCATCCATATATCGGGGGCGCCACCGGCAGCGGGCACGGCGCCGACTACCGGATCGTCGACGCCACGCTGGCCTACGTCACCCAGGCCAAGGCCCTCGCCGCCAGCGCCATCGACATGCTGGCCGACGACGCCCGCGGTGCCCGCGAGGTCCTGAAGACGGCGAAGCCGGAGATGACGCGGCAGCAGTACCTGGCGTTCCAGCGCGGACTGGCGCGGCGCGAGATCTACGAGGGCTAGCGCTGGCGCGCGTTGCCGCCGCGCTGCTCGCGCTCGGCGTGGTGGCGGTCTCCGGCTGCGCGGGTTTCCTTCCCGCGCCGGAGCCGCCGCTGCGCTGCGCGGCCGGCGCCGCGCTGCAGACGCGCGGCTGGCCGGAGGGCGGTGGTGAGTGGTGCACGACGGCCGCAAGCGTCCGCGAAGGCCCGGCGCGCCTCCGCCTGCGCGGCTTCACGGTGGACGGTCAGTACCACGCCGACGATCCGACCGGACGCTGGAAGGTCCAGTGGCCCCGCGGCGCGCGGGCGGCCGAGCTGGACTTCGCGGGCGGCGTGCCTCACGGCCGGCTCATGGCGTGGTACGAAGACGGTCGGACGCTCGTGTCGGGAGCGTTCGCGAACGGACGCGTCAGCACTCCCGTCGAGTTCTTCGACACGCGCGGACGCCCGCGTTACCGCCTGGGCCTCGAGGCGGCTGAGGTGATGGACGGACACGCGTTCGACGAGAAGGGCGCCGAGATCATGCCCGGCGACGAGTGGCTGCCGAGAACCTTGCCCCGCGCCTATGATCTGCTGAT
>Ga0114129_10016755_pt1 | contig 10434 bp, 6 predicted proteins | sample RhiMetdeltSRZDD1_FD_80071 | JGI IMG/M metagenome (GOLD analysis project Ga0114129, IMG submission 80071) | Populus rhizosphere microbial communities from Tennessee, USA - Rhizosphere MetaG P. deltoides SRZDD1 (version 2) (version 2) | ecosystem: Host-associated > Plants > Roots > Rhizosphere >... | reverse complement strand
TCCGTGGTGTTCGCCGCGGCCCGCGGACGCGCCGTGCCCCTGGGCGTCTTCCGCCAGTTGATCGGCGACGCCGCATTCGGCGCCGCCGGCTTTCAATACTGCGGAAACATTCTCGGCGCGGCCGCCGACTCGCAATTCGGCCGCGACGATGCGATTGTCGACGCCGCGTGCGCCCTGGCCCGCTGCGCGGCCGACGCGTTCGGTCTCGTTGGCCTCAACGGCATCGATTTCGTTGCGCGCGAGGGCGTTGCCTACGCGATCGAGATCAACCCACGCTGGTGTGCGTCGATGGAGCTCGTCGAGCGCGCCTGCGGCCTCTCCCTGTTCGCGACGCATGCCGCCGCGTGCGACGCGGGGACGCTGCCCGATTTCGATGTCCTGCAAGCTCGAGCCGCCGCTCGGCGCACGTTCGCGAAAGCCATCGTCTTCGCGCGCGAGGACGTCACTGTTGGCGATACACACGGCTGGATGCCGCGAGCGCCCGTCGATGCGCATGCAGACCTACGCGACATTCCGCTCCCGGGCACTCGCATTCGCGCCGGCCGGCCTGTCTGCACGGTGTTCGCCGAAGGTGCAGACGAGGCTGCGTGCTACGCGGCGCTCGCCGCCCGCGCCGAGCGCGTGTACGCCGAGCTCAGGACGCTCGGCTAAACCGTTTCGCGTTTCGGTGTAGCGCGGCCCTTTCAGGGCCGCGTCGCGGGGCTGAAAGCCCCGCGCTACACCAGGAAAAAGGGCGCGTTGACCACACTAGCGTCGGGTGCTACGTTACGCGTGGAGTTGTTATGCGTGCTCGACTTGCTCTGCTCGCCCTAGCAAGCATCGCCTTCACCCTCGCTGAGGCCTCGACCTGGGTCGTGCGCGCGCAACACCGGACCGATACTGCGCTGACCGGCCTTGTCGCCTCGAACGAAGAAGGCGCGATGGAAGGCGTTCTCGTCAGCGCCCGGAAGGCCGGCTCCACGCAGACCATCACCGTCGTCAGCGATCGACAAGGTCGCTATCGCTTCCCCCCGCGGAAGCTCGAACCGGGCCAGTACGCGCTCCACATTCGCGCGATTGGCTACGATCTCGAACGCGACGTCACCATCTCGGTCGCGCCCGACAAGACAACGACCGCGGACATCGCGCTTCGGAAGACGACGAACCTCGCGTCGCAGTTGACGAACGCCGAATGGCTGGCGAGCTTTCCCGGCACCGAAGAGCAAAAAGCCAACATCCGCAATTGCGCGCATTGCCACACGCTGGAGCTCGTCACCAGATCGACGCACGATGCCAACGCGTTCGTGCCGGTCATCGAACGGATGTCGGGGTACCCGCCGCTCGCATTTCCCCTCATGCCGCAACGCACGCCATCACCACGGATCGGCGGCGGGGCCGTGTCCACGGAGCGGCAGCAGCAGGCGTGGCGGCGTCAGGCCGAGTACCTGAGCGGCGTCAATCTGAGCTCCGGCCCTCAGTGGAGCTACAGCTTCAAGACGCTGCCCCGCCCGACCGGCGACGCGACGCGCGTGATCTACACCGAGTACGCGCTCTCGCCGCGTACGAGGCAGCCTCACGACGTCATCGTGGATTCAACAGGGATGGTGTGGTACGCGAGCTTCGGTGAACCGATCCTGGCGAAGCTCGATCCGCGAACGGGCGCGGTCGTCGAATTCCCGGTGCCGGTCCTCAAGTCGAACGCGCCCAAGGGCACGCTCGGCATGCGGTTCGACGAAGACGAGAATCTGTGGCTCGGCATGCAGTTCCAGGGCGGCATCGCGAAGTTCGACAGGAAGACGGAAACGTTTCAGACGTGGAGCCTGCCGCCGGCGCTGAACGGGGACCACGTGCAGATCAATCAGGTGAGCCCCAACAGGCATCACGTCGACGGAAAAGTGTGGCTGCAGGACGCGGGCACGTACACCGTCTTGCGCCTGGATGTTCGCACCGGCACGTTCGAGGTGTTCGAGCCGTACAAGATCCCGCGACCGAATGTCTACGACGTGATTCCGGACAGGAACAACAACGGCTACTTCCTGCCGCTTGGGAGCGAGGAGATCGGACGAATCGACGCGAAGACGGGCGCCATCACGATGTTCAAGACGCCGACGCCCGGATCAGGACCGCGGCGCGGCATGATGGATGCCGAGGATCGCCTCTGGTTCGGCGAGAACCGGTCCGATCGCATCGGCATGTTCGACACGCGGACCAGCCGCTTTCAGGAATGGGCCGCGCCGACGCCCGGCGCGTGGCCCTACGACGTCACCGTCGACAAGAACGGCGACGTCTGGTCCGGCGGCGAGTACAACGACCGCATCCTCCGGCTGAACCCGAAGACGGGACAGTTCATCGAGTACCTGCTGCCCGGGCACACGAACGTGCGCAGGGTCTTCGTGGACAACTCGACAACCCCGGTCACATTCTGGGTCGGCAGCAACCACGGCGCATCGATCGTCAAACTGGAGCCGCTCGACGCTCCGTCGACATCGTCCAGCCGTTGATGCCGCGCTACGCGCTCAGATGCCGGGCCAGGAATGGAATGCCGCGCTTCCCCCAGAATGAATGCTCGCCCGGGAAGACTTCCTGCTCGATCCGGTCCGCCGCTCCGAACACGCGATAAACCTCGCGAACGTGGTTGAAGCTCTCGATGCTCGCCTGAATCGGAAAGATGTTGTCTTTCTCGCCCGATTCGACGAACAGCGGCCTCGGCGCAATCAGCCCGGCGATATCGTGCATCTCGGCCCAGTTCAGAATTCCCGGGATGTAATTGTCGACGCAATGGGCAAGGCTGCCGACGCTGTCGCGAAACGTATTGAGATATCCGCTGACCATCGCCGCGCGAAGCCGCGGTTCGAGCGCCGCGGCAAACAGCGTGGCAGTGCCGCCCCCTGAAATCCCCACGCATCCGACGCGACTCGCATCAAGCTCGGGACGCGACGCAATGTAGTCGAGCGTCCGCATGATGTCCCATACGCGCCATCCGATCAGGGTCTGACCGATCATCAGGGCGCCGCCCGCAACCGGTTCGCACGCCTTGCGCGACAGTCCCTGCCGCGCGTTGAGGGGATCGCGCCGGCAGCCGAATGCCATCGGCTCGATGGCGACGGCGGCCATCCCGGCTTCCACGACTTGAATGGCGAAATCGTGCTGATACCCGGCCTTGTCCGTGCGGTCGCGCCCTTGCTCGTCGATGCCGACGATGTCGTCCACGCCGCGGCCGTGACCGGGCACGCAGATCATCGTTGGGGCGGGCGTTTTGGCGGCCGTCGGCATCAGCACGTAGGCGAGCACGGTCACGCCCGGCCTGCTGTCGAAGACGATCTGCTCGCGCCGGTATCCAGGGAACGCGCGCGTCTGGAGCAGCTTCGGCCGCAACGGGCTCCGCTCCGCCGGAAACCCGCCGACCAACTCGGTCAGTTTTGCGTGCAGGGTCCGCTGCCACGCTTCGGCCTCGCCGCGCCTCCGCGCCTGAAATCGGAGCCGGCGGGGCGCGGCCGCGTACAGATCGCGGCTGAACGCGACGGGATCGAACCGGCGGTCGTCGAGACCTGTCTCGATCCCCGTCAGCGGGCCGATGTACGACGCTGTCGACGTCGCCTGCCCCTGAAGGCGAGCTGCGCGCGCCGCGGCCAGGCCGGCGGCGAGGCGCCCGAGCTCACGACGTGAAAGCCTGGCCATCAGAACTCGAGCCTGAGTCCGAACCGGTACACGCGCGGCGCGAGGATGACGGTCGGCCGCAGGAAACGCTGATATTCAACGGGCTGACCGTTGACGGTGGTCGTCCGGCGGCCGGTGATGTTGTCCTGCGTCTGCGACGCGCTCGTGTTCGTGAGGTTGAACGCATCGAAGAACAGTCCGAGGCGCCGCCGCGACTGCAGCCGGATCTCCTTTTCCACACGCGTGTCGAAGAGCGTGACATTGTCCTCGCGGTATCGGCCGAACGGCTCGGCGGTGTAATTGAACGTGCCGGTTCTCAGCGTCACTTCGAGAACCCGTCGCAGCGGGTCGCCCCCCTGGTGCCGAACGACCGGCGATACCAAGAGGTTCCCGGGCGCGCGGTACGTGCCGAACAGCTTGAACGCCCACAGGGTCGAGTCGTACCGGTTGTACTGATCCTGATTCGGATTCTGCGGCAGGCCGTACAGCGAGTCGTCGGTCCACGTATAGAGAAAACTCGACACCAGCGACCAGCGGTTCGCCATCCGCCGGTTGAGGGTCACGTCGAGGCTCTTGTAGTTCCGGTAGTTCTCGTCGGGCGTCTGCAGATCCGTCCGGCCCACCGGAAGGGTGACGCCGGCTGGAATGTCGAACACACTCACGTTGCCGCCACCGTCGGCCGTCCCGCGGATGCCGTCGGGGCCGGCATCGAACGCCGTGGCGGTCCCCGTGTAGAGCGACCGCACGCGGTTCTGCTCGATGCTCTGATACTGGTTCCGCTGACGCTTCGTCACGAACCCCACGCGTCCCGACGCGCCGCCGGCGATCTGCCGCTCGAGCCAGAGGCTGATATCGTCCGTGTACGGATGGCCGATGTTCCGACTCACTGTGTTGTTCACGCCGCCCGAGCTGCTGACGAACGTGCCGAGCTCGTCGAGCGTGAACAGGCGGTCGCCGTTCCGATCGATCCAGGTAAAGGTGTGGAAGATCTCCTGCAAGGGATTCTGATCGCCGCGCGGCCCGGGGTTGTGGTAATAGCGTCCCCAGTTCGCCTTCAGCGCCGTGCGGCCGGCGTTGCCTGGACTCCAGGCGATGCCGAATCGTGGACCGAAGTCGGCATCGTACGCGATCACGTCGCGGCGCCCCGGGATGAGGAAGTTCGGGTACGCGGCGGGAATCGAATAGCCGTTGGGCAGCGCCGCGCCGGCGTAAAAGTAATCGCGGAAGCGGCTCGGCTGCTTCTCTTCGTCGTTATAGCCCACACGATAGCCGTCCCAGCGCACGCCGAGATTCAGCGTGATGCCCCGGCCGAGCACCAACTGGTCGTGCAGATAGGCGCCCTGATGAAACTGCAGATCCGCCGGCGTCGTAGGCGTGTTGTACAGCTCGACGCGCCACGGCACGACGAAGTCGGGTCCGCCCGCCGGGCTGTCGAACCGCAGCCGGATCTCGTCGCGGTAGCCGTCGAGCGTGTCGCGCTCGATCTCGCGCTCGTTGGTGTAGCCCATCTTGATCGCATGGTTCCCGCCGAGCCAGTCGTCCTTGAAGTAGGTGCCGGTCCAGTCGAACTGCCACCGCCGGCGAAACGTCCGGTCCGCGTAGGCGCCGCCCGCGGAATTGCCCGTGGCGCGCTCGATGCGGCGGAATTGAACGTTCTCGTTCACGATGCCGCCGCTGCCATACACGAAGTTCGGCCAGTTGTAGCCCCACGACGAAAAGCGCGTATTGAAGAAGAAGCGCGGGCTGACGATGCTGTGCCATTCGCCGCCGCCGTAAATCGAGATGCTGTCCTGCTTGTACACGCCGTCGGTGTAGATGGTGCTGGCGGCGCCGCGGAACGGCTGCAGCTTCTCGCGCGCCTGGATGTACTGCGAAAACCTGTTGTTGGCGTTGAGCTGGTACGACAGCTTGTACGTGAGATTGGTGAGACGCGTCGTGAACTCGAAGGCGCCGGGCTTTTCGACTGGAAACCCCGTCACGGTCGTCCCGATGTGCTGATTGCGCAGCGAGAGGAAGTACCAGAGCTTGTCGCGCTTGATCGGACCGCCGACGTTGATGTTCGGATCGTAGTACGAGGTGATACGCGTCCCCTCGCCGACGCCGAGGCGCAGCAGCCGATCATCGACGTTGCGCGATTGCAGCGATTCGTTTTCGTAGTCGGTGTAGATTTCGCCTTTGAAGGTGTTGCCGCCTGACTTCAGCACCGCATTGAGCTGCACGCCCGGGGTCGGCATCGACGCATCGTTCGAGTCGGTGCCGATTTGCACCTCTTCGAACGCGCCGTAATCGAAGTACCCCGTCCCGCCCGTGTCCTCCGTAGCGTTGACGCCGTCCACCTGCACGCGAACTTGACTGCTGAGCCCGTACGCCGAGTACCCGGTCTGCGTGCCGGCCATCGATCCGCCGACGTCGAAGCGAGCCACGGTGGTCCCCGGCGTCACGGCAATCAGAGCCCAGAGGTCGCGCGCGTTCGGGATGCTCTTGAGGAGCTCCGTGCTGAAGTTGTTCTGGACGTTCGTGTTCTGGATGTCCACGACCGGCGAGACGCCGGTCACAGTCACCGACTCCTGCAAGCTGGCCAGGTTCAGTTGGACGTTCACCGTCGCGGTGAACCCGATGCTCACCAGGATTCCCTCTCGAGTCACCGTAGTGAAGCCCGTCAGCTCGAAGGTCAGGCGGTAGGCCCCCGGCGCCAGCGCCGGGAATCGGTACTGGCCTTGTTCGTTCGTGTGTGTGGTTTGCGTGCCCATCAAGGCGGGTCCGGCCACCGAAACGGCGACGCCAGGCAGGATCGCACCAGTGTTGTCGACCACTGTGCCGTTGATGCTGCCGCTCGTGGGTCCCTGCGCAAAGGACGTTGGGGGAAATGCGAGGAACGCCGCCAGGATGGTCGCGCCGACCAGGATGCGCCTCATAGTCCTCCTCGCGCCGGAATGCGTTCGGTGTGGCCGCGCTTGTTGGGGCGCGCAGATCCTATCACTCTCACGCGACGTGTTATAACCGTATTCCGATGGCAGCCAGGCGCTTCATCATGAACGCGGGCCGCACGACGAAACAGGGCCAGCAGATCAACATCGGCAAAGATTCGGCTGAGTATCAAGCCATCGTCAGCACGCTGACGATGCACCCTGACGATATGAAGGCGGTCGGCGTTCAGCCGGGCGGGAGCGTTCGCGTCCGTTCGGAGTACGGCGAAGTGACGTTCACGTGTGTCGAGGGAAAAGTGCCGGCGGGGATGGTGTTCGTTCCGTACGGTCCGCCCACGTGCCACCTCATGGGACGGTATACTGACGGAACGGGAATGCCCACGTCGAAGGGCTGGGAAGTCGAGGTTGAAGCGATTGCCTGACACGCCGCGAGAACGTGCGTCACGATCGGAAGTGGCGCAGCCCTTTAGGGCTGCGGACGCCCTTCGACGAGCAGAAGACGCACCGGCCTGGGAGCAGATCGAGACGGGCCGTTACATGCCGCGCCGCATTCGCGGCAGCTTCCCTGGCCGGGAGCTTGGTTGAACCTTCGTCGTGCCGCCCGGTCCGGGCGGAACGAAAAGTCTGAAGTCTGAAGTCTGAAGTCTGAAGTTCGAACGCGTTCAAATGGAGGCGTCGCCTCGAATGAGCCTCACTGTCGTCAAGAATGCGACCTGCACCTTCTGCGGCTGCGTGTGCGACGACATGGAGCTGCACGCCGACGGCGATCGGATCGTCAAGGCGAAGAACGCGTGCAGTCTGGGCGAGGCGTGGTTCAAGCATCACACCGCCGAGCACCTGTATCCCGACGCGCTCATCGACGGCCAGCCGGCCGCGCTGGACGACGCGATCGAAGCCGCCGCCGGCTTCCTCCACGACGCCAACATGCCGCTGGTGTACGGGCTGAGCAACATCACCTGCGAGGCTCAGCGCGAAGCGGTGGCGCTCGCCGAGCTGGTTGGAGGTGTGGTCGACAGCCACACCTCGCTTTGACACGGCCCCACTGAGATAGCTGCCCAGTTGGGCGGCAAGATCACGTGCACCCTCGGCGAAGTCAAGAATCGCGCGGACTTCATCGTGTACTGGGGCGGGAATCCCGCGGAGTGCCATCCGCGGCACTTCACCAAGTACACGATCATGCAGAAAGGCAAGTTCGTGCCCGAAGGCCGCAAGGGCCGCACGATGGTGCTCGTCGACATTCGCGAAACGCCGAGCGCGAGAGCCGCGGATATCTTCCTGCAGATCCGGCCGGGCAAGGATTTCGAGGTGGCGACGGCGCTGCGCGCGCTGATCAAGAGTCAGCCGGTGGACCGCGCAGTCGTCGAAGAAACCGGCCTGACACTCGAGCGCCTGCAGGACATCGCGGACCGCATGAAGCGCGCGAGGTTCGGCGTCATCTTCTTCGGTATGGGTGTGTCGATGACGCGCGGGAAGCACATGAACTCCGGCGCGATTCTGAACCTCACCGCCGAGCTGAATGCGTTCACGAAGTTCGTGTGCATGCCGATGCGCGGCCACGGCAACGTGACCGGCGCCGACGTCGTGCTGCGGTGGACCACGGGATATCCGTTCGGGATCGATCTCTCGCGCGGGTATCCGCGCTTCAACCCGGGAGAGTTCTCCACAGTGGATTTGCTCGTACGCGGCGATAACGACGCGGCGCTCATTCTCGGCGCGGATCCGGGAGCGACGATGCCGCAGCCGGGCATCGACCATCTCGCGCGTATTCCCACGATCGTGCTCGATCCGAAAGTGACCCACACCAGTCGTCTGGCGCGCGTGCACATCACGACCGCGGTCACCGGCATCAGCGCGCCGGGCACCTCGTATCGCATGGATGAGATCCCGCTTCCTCTGCGCCCGGCCCTCAAGTCGCCGTATCCGACCGACGAGGAGGTTATCCGTCGGATCCGCCTCGCTGCCGCGGCCAAGCCGGCCTGGATTCCGGCCCCAAGCGCGATGATGCAGATCGCGTAGCAGCGCCGAGATTAGAATTCCCTCGATCGATGACCCTGGCGGCCGGTACTCGGCTCGGCTCCTACGAAATCATCGCGGTCCTCGGCGTTGGCGGCATGGGCGAGGTCTATCGCGCGCGCGACAGCAAGCTCGATCGGGACGTCGCGATCAAGATTCTTCCCGAGGTGGTCGCCGGCGATCCTGAACGCAACGCCCGCTTCGAGCGCGAAGCCAAGACGCTCGCCGCGCTGAACCATCCCAACATCGCGCACATCCACGGGCTCGAAGACTCGAGCGGCATCCGCGCGCTCGTGATCGAGCTGGTCGAGGGCCAGACGCTCGCCGATCGGATCGCCAAGGGTCCAGTCGCCCTCGACGAAGCCCTTCGGATTGCCAGGCAGATTGGCGATGCGCTCGAAGCGGCGCACGAGCGAGGCATCGTCCACCGGGATCTGAAGCCGGCGAACGTCAAGATCACACCGGACAACGTCGTGAAGGTGCTCGACTTCGGCCTGGCGAAACACGCTGATGCGGAAACCTTCGGTGGAGATCTCGAGAACTCTCCGACCATGCACCCCGCCACGATCGCAGGCGTGATTCTCGGCACGGCCGCGTACATGGCGCCGGAACAGGCACGAGGCCAACCTGTCGACAAGCGTGCGGACATCTGGGCCTTTGGCGTCGTCCTCTACGAAATGCTCACCGGCCGTCCACCGTTCAAGGGCGACACGGTGTCGGATACGCTGGCGGCGGTCCTCACCGCTGAACCCACCTGGGACCGAGTGCCTGCGACGGTCAGACCGCTGCTGGAGCGCTGCCTCGCCAAAGATCCGAAGCGGCGGCTTCGCGACATCGGCGACGTCGACCTGGCGCTCGATGTCGCACCCGTGACGCCCGCGACACGCTCGCCGGGGCAGTCGTGGGCTGCGTGGATCGCGGCCTCGATCCTGCTGATCGTTTCGATCGCCCTCGCGCCAATCGCAGTGCTGCATTTCCGCGAACGGCCGCCTGCGCCGGCGCCGATGCGCTTTCAGATTCCCTCATCGGTCACGCTGGCCGCGTCCGGCAACATCGGCCTCTCGCCGGACGGCCGTCATTTCGCGTTCATGGGCGTCGGCGCCGACGGGCTGGTCCGCGTCTGGATTCGCGAGATGGACACGCTCGAGATGCGCCCGCTTCCGGGATCCGAGGCCGCGGCCAACGCGCCGCCGTTCTTCTGGTCCGCCGACAGCCGCTTCATCGCGTTGGAATCGGGCGGGAAGCTGAACAAACTGAACGTCTCCGGCGGCCCCGCGCAGGCATTGTGCGACCTTCCGGGAACGGCGATCGGCGGTTCGTGGAATCGCAGCGGTGACCTCATCGTGGGGAACATCGCCGGTGGGATCCTGCGCGTTCCCGAGAACGGCGGCACCGCCACGCCGGTGACGACGATCGATCCGTCGCGAAAGGAGAACAGCCACATCGTTCCGACGTTTCTCCCGGACGGCCGTCATTTCGTGTACCTGCGCGTGTCGAGGACCGCGCCGGAGGCGAGCGGCATCTACCTTGGCGCACTCGATGAGAAGCCCGGCGATCAGAGCGCGCGTCGGTTGCTGCCGTACGCACCCGGCCTCACGTACGCGCCCGCCACCGACGGCAGCGTCGGGCACCTGCTCTTCGTGCGAGAAGGCACGCTCCTGGCGCAGCCGTTCGACGAGCGCCGGCTCCAGCTCGCGGGCGATGCCGTGCCGCTCGCCGAACAGGTGGGCGTGTATCTCGATACGGCGTTTTTCGCCGTTTCCCGGAACGGCGTCCTGATCTACCGCACTGCGGATCCGCCGTTTCCGATCACGTGGTTCGATCGGCAGGGTATTGTGCTCGGCCGCGTGTCGGATCC
>Ga0114129_10016753_pt1 | contig 10434 bp, 7 predicted proteins | sample RhiMetdeltSRZDD1_FD_80071 | JGI IMG/M metagenome (GOLD analysis project Ga0114129, IMG submission 80071) | Populus rhizosphere microbial communities from Tennessee, USA - Rhizosphere MetaG P. deltoides SRZDD1 (version 2) (version 2) | ecosystem: Host-associated > Plants > Roots > Rhizosphere >... | reverse complement strand
GTCGAGTGCGCGGCGGCGTCGATGTGCCTGCTGAGGGGCATCCGCCAACGACACGGCGAGCTGCGCTATCTGCTCGACGGCGATGGCGGCGATGAAAACCTGAAATCGTATCCCCTCGAAGACTCGGATCTGACGCTATCGAGCGTCCTGCGCAATCCGTTCCTGTATCAGGAAGGGTGGGGGATTGACGCGATCAAGCACAGCCTCGCGTATTCCGGTGGCCTGTCCAGGAGCTACGTCCGGACGTACGCGCCGGCGGCGGCGCTCGGCTTCGAGGCCTTCTCGCCGTTCACCGCGCGTTCCGTGATCGCGGCGGCTGTGGCCATTCCCTTCGAGGCCATGTTGGATGGGCGTGACGATCGGCTGCACACGCTGAAGGGAGAGGTCGTTCGCGCCGGGATCAAGGCGGTGCTCGGCATCGACATGCCGGCACACGAGAAGCGCCGGTTCCAGGACGGCGCGATCGCCGGGCCCCGCGAGCGCATCTCGAAGGCCTGGTGCCGACGGACGTTCAATCGCCTGTGGCAGGAGAGACAGAGAGAGGCAGAGGCGCTCGAGAAGCGGTCAGGCAATGAGACAGTGAGCGTGTAATGCAAAATGCAAAATGCAAAATTCAAAATGAAAATGAAAAAGAGATCTGAGAGTGGGTCCGGTCGGAACAGGAGTGCAAGAACGGCGTAAGCCTTTTGCATTTTGCCTTTTGCATTTTGCATTACACGATCACTTCGTCCTCTCCCACCGTCCTCCCAAGAATCGCGTCGATTCCGATCGCGCCTACGCCACAATCTGGGAAGAGGAGCGTGACTCGTCCGGCGCGCTCGTGCCGACGGCCGTCATTTTCCTGACCAATCGCGAGTGTCCGTTTCGGTGCGTGATGTGCGATCTGTGGGTCAACACGCTCGACGAGTCCGTGCCGTCGGGTGCGATCGCCGGACAGATTCGGCGTGCGCGCGCCGAGCTCGCCCCCGCCAGGCACGTGAAGCTCTATAACGCCGGCAGCTTCTTCGACCCGCACGCGATACCGCCGGAAGACGACGAGGAGATTGCGGAAGCGCTCAGCGGCTTCGATCGGGTGATCGTGGAGTCCCATCCCGCGTTTCTTGCGCGCACGTACGGAGATCGATGTCTCCGATTTCGCGATCTCGTCGATGGGCAGCTCGAGGTAGCGATCGGACTGGAGACCGCGCATCAGGACGTGCTCGCGCGGCTAAACAAGCACATGACGCTGGACGCCTTTCGGCGCGCCGCCGACTTCCTGCAGGGGGAGGGCATCGAGCTGCGCGTCTTCATCCTGCTCAGCCCGCCGTTCATGGCCGCGAGCGAGGCCGTCGAGTGGGCATGCCGGTCGATCGACCTCGCGGCCGAGTGCGGCGCGACCGCCTGCTCCATCATCCCGACCCGCGGCGGCAACGGTGCGATGGAGGCCATCGGCGACGAGTTCGCGCCGCCGCGGCTCCAGGACTTCGAATCGGTCATCGAGTACGGCTTGACGCGCGGCGGCCTGCGTGTGTTTGCGGATCTCTGGGACGTCGAGCGGTTGTTCTCATGCGGCTGCTCGCCCGCACGCGCGGTCCGACTCGAACTCATGAACCGCGAGCAGCGAGTACCCGCACGCGTCATGTGCGCATGTACGTAGTGTCCGGCTTTAGCCGGACCCCGCCTCCTTCTACTTGGCCAGCAGGAGGTGTGGCACGTCCTTCTCGTTCTCCAGGCACTGAGCGTCCAGCATCTCGGTGTCCATCACGGCGGCCATCTCGACGAGCACCGTCCACGGCCGCGTGTACGCCTTCGGATCGTTCACGGTGATCTCAATCTGCAGGTGCCCGAAGTCGGGCCTGCGAAAGCGCTCGGTCACCTTGGCGGCGTTCGTCAATGGACTGCCTGCCGCATCGAGCCACTGATCGTCACGAAATCCGATGCTGTCGACGACGAGCGTGTCCCCGTCCCAGCGTCCGATCGAATAGCCGTGCCAGGTCGGCTGCGGATCATCGGGCAGCGGCCGCCCGTCCAGGAAGATCTGACGATAGCTCGCGTTGTACTCGTTGAGGATGATGAGCAGCGCGGGCATCTGCGCGAACTTCTTCATGGTCGGCAGCAGGTGCATCCGCGGGCCGCCAGGCGTCAAACAGCGAGTGTACGGATCATCGGCGGGACCTTTCGCCGCCATCCGTTCGCGTGCCCACGGCTGATAGGGCAACGCGTCCTTCAACCCGGCGCCGATGTTCGTGAATTGAACGCTGATGGGCAGGTCGGTGCAGATGCGCGTGACGTCGTTGCACGGGAGGAGAGTTGCCACGTGCCACATTCCCGAGAGATCGGGCCTGCCGTCGGATCCCCGTGGCGTGGGCGCCGTCAGGTCGGGTTTGCCATTCGCCAGCCGCGGAATTCCAGGCGTCGGATAGTTCAACCACTGGCCGTCGACGACGGCGGACCAGAGCAGCAAAACACAGGCGGCGAGAACGATGCGCATGACGTTGGTGCTCCTGATTGCGTTCTCCACCTGCTGGAGTCGGCCGAATTCGGGTGAGTATAGACTGTGGCCAGACGCCGATTAATCTCCCGACTACTGAAAAGAAACGCGCGCTCAGCCGAGGCCAAGCGAGCACGTAGAATGTTCCCCGATGGCTTTGCCCCCTGGCACGCGACTCGGCCCATACGAGATTGCCGCCCAGATCGGCGCGGGCGGCATGGGGGAGGTCTATCGCGCCCTCGATAGGAATCTGAAGAGGGCCGTCGCGATCAAGGTGCTGCCTGACGCACTCGCATCCGACTCCGAGCGCCTGGCCCGCTTTCAACGTGAAGCCGAAGTCCTCGCGTCGCTGAACCATCCACACATCGCCCAGATTTATGGTCTCGAGAGGACGGATGGTTCTACAGCACTCGTCCTGGAGCTCGTCGAGGGTCCGACGCTGGCCGACCGAATTGTCGAGGGACCGATTCCCCTCGATGACGCGCTGACGATCGCCAAGCAGATCGCGGAGGCGCTCGAGACCGCGCACGAGCAAGGCATCGTCCATCGTGATCTGAAGCCAGCAAACGTGAAGCTGCGGCCTGACGGCCAGGTGAAAGTGCTGGACTTCGGACTCGCGAAGCTCGCGACAGGCGATGTCGCGCCAGCGAGTGCGGCCGCGATGACCGCGTCGCCAACGCTCACGCTGCACGCGACATACCTCGGCGTCATTCTCGGCACCGCAGGTTACATGAGCCCGGAGCAGGCCAAAGGGAAGGCGGTCGATCGACGTGCCGACATCTGGGCGTTTGGCGTGGTGCTCTGTGAGATGCTGACCGGCCGACGCATGTACGACGGCGAGACCGCTGCGGAAACGCTCGCGCGCATCATCGAGCGCGAGCCCGACCTGAATGGCTTACCGGCCTCGACGCCGGCGTCGATCCGTACCGTGCTCGGGCGCTGCCTCACGAAGGATCCTCGCGAGCGGTTGCAAGCCATCGGCGAAGCACGCATCGTGCTCGATCGCGTGATCGCGCAGCCGCGCTCGTTCGCCGACAGCGAGTCAGGCGCGACGCGACAAGATCTTCGTCGTCGTTGGAGCAGCGTGGCATCGTGGACTCTGGCGGGCGTCTTTGCGATCGCTCTGGCCGTAATGCTGGTCTTGTGGGCGCCCTGGAGGCGTGCATCGCCCCCCGCAGCGGTGCGCATGAACGCAGACATCGGCACCGATGCTTCGCTTGCGACGGATGTGGGCACCGCGGCCGTCCTTTCGCCGGATGGACAGACGCTTGTGTTCGCGGCAAGACAAAACGTTCGCGATCCATCACACCTGTACGTGCGCCGGCTCGATCAGCTCTCGGCCACGCTGATGTCGGGGACCGACGATGCGCGCGCACCATTCTTCTCGCCGGATGGTCAGTCGATTGCGTTCTTCGCAGGAGGAAAGCTCAAGAAAGTCGCGTTGGCGGGAGGCGCCGTCGTGACGTTGTGCGACGCACCGGTTGGACGCGGCGGAAGCTGGGCGGAGGACGGGACGATCACGTTTCAGCCGGACATCTCGGTCAATGCGAGCCTCGCGCGTGTCTCGTCGGCGGGGGGGAAACCGACGCTGCTCGCGCGGGAGCTGAACGGACGAGCGCGATTTCCGCAAGTGCTCCCAGATAGCCGGGCGGTGCTGTACACGAGATACGCTCCCGGTGGCCCCGCCGAGCTCCTCATCGAGCTGCCCGATGGCGAGCGCCGAGTGCTCATGAAAGGCGCCCACGGTCGCTATCTGCCGAGCGGACACCTTGTTTACCTCCAGGACGCGACGCTCTTTGCGGTTGCGTTCGACCTGCAACGCCTCGAACCGATCGGCCAGCCGGTCCCGGTCATCGAGGGCGTCATGACCGGAGATGCCATCTCGGCGGCGCAGTTCGCCGTTTCGGATATCGGAACCCTGGTGTATCTCCCGGGCGAGAGTACGACCAACGATCCGCCTATCTCATGGCTCGATCGCAGTGGGAAGGTCACACCGTTGCTCGCGAGCGTCCGGAATTGGGGCAATCCCAGCTTCTCCCCTGATGGGACTCGACTGGCGATCGACATCATCGATGGCTCGACGGATATCTGGACGTACGACCTGGTGCGAGGCTCGCTGGATCGTCTGACATTCGGAACCAACACTGCGGACGCCGACCCCGTCTGGACGCCAGACAGTCGGCGTGTCGCGTTCACGCGCGGCACGGGGTCTGTCAGCAACCTTTACTGGCGGCGGGCCGATCTCTCCGGCGACGTGGAGCGGCTGACAGAGAGCGACTTCAACCAGTTTCCCGGTTCATGGCATCCGAGCGGGAAGTACTTGGCCTTCCAACAACAGAGCCAGCAGACCAATCCGGACATCTGGATCCTGCCGATGGAGGGCGATGAAACCTCGGGTTGGAAGCCGGGGAAGCCGAGCGTTCTGATGAACACACCGGCTAATGAGAATGGCCCTGCGTTTTCACCCGATGGCCGTTGGCTGGCGTACTCGTCGAACGAAACGGGAACTAACGAAGTGTACGTGCGGTCGTTTCCCGGGTCCGGCGGGCCGTGGCAGATTTCTTCTGGCGGTGGCGTGTTCCCCGTCTGGTCCCGCACGAAGTCTGAACTCTTCTTCAGCGCGCCCACCACCCAGCAGATCATGGTGGCGTCGTACCGCGTCGCGGGCGACTCGTTTCAGAAGGACCAACCCCGTCTCTGGTCGGAGACGCGCTTCCTCGGGCGTGGGCGCCGACCCTTCGATCTGCATCCTGACGGCAATCGCTTCGCGCTAGCCGTGGCTCCGCAGGTGGACGCCATCAAGCGGGACGAACTCGTGTTCGTCTTCAACTTCTTCGACGAGCTCCGTCGTCTGGTCCCGGTGAAGAAGTGATTTCCTATCTGAGCGGCCCGTTTCGAACGCGAACCACGAACCGTACGCCGAACATGAACACGAACCGAGAACGCAGAAGCTAGAAGCGTGAACGACACGGATCTTGTCATCGTCGGCTCCGGGTTTGGTGGCTCCATCCTCGCGATGATCGCGCGGCGGCTCGGATACCGCGTCATGCTGGTCGAGCGTAGCCGTCACCCGCGTTTCGCGATCGGTGAGTCGGCATCGCCGCTGGCGGGCGTGCTCATCGAGCAGTTAGCGGATCGATACGATCTGCCTCGCCTGCGACCGCTGTCCGCGTACGGCACATGGCAACGCGCGTATCCGAACGTCGTCTGCGGGTTGAAGAGGGGATTCACGTACTTCAAGCACGAGAACGGCAGGAGGTACGAAGCGACCCCCGACCGATCCAACCAGTTGCTCGTCGCAGCAAGCCCGAGCGACGAGGTTTCCGACACACATTGGCTGCGTGCAGACGTCGATCACTTCCTGGTGCGTGAAGCCACCGATCTCGGTGCGGAGTACCTCGACGAGATCACGCTCGATGCATTGGAGTGGAAGGCCGATGGCTCGGCGGACCTCCGCGGCCATCGTCGCGGCGCAACCATTCGGGTGCGAGCAGGGTTTCTGGTCGACGCGAGCGGTCCGCGTGGTTTCTTTAGTCGAGCATTGAATATCGAAGAGCGAGGTTTCGAGGGCTATCCGGCAACGCAGGCGCTGTTCTCGCACTTCACCGACGTCGCGCGTTGCGATGACATGCCCGACTTCACCCTCGCACCCTCGCACCCTCGCACCCCCGCACCCTACCCCATTGACGACGCGGCTTTGCATCACGTTTTTGACGGTGGTTGGATGTGGGTGCTGCGATTTGGTAACGGGGTCACGAGCGCTGGTGTCGCTGTCGAGGATTCGCTGGCTCAGGATCTCAGGCTGTCCGATGGCGCGCCCGCGTGGGAACGGCTGCTTGCGCGGTTTCCTTCGCTCGCTTCGCAGTTTGCCGATGCCCGACCGATTCGCGAGTTCACCTGGATGCCGAGCCTGGCGTATCGCGCAACGGTGGCCGCGGGAGAGCGATGGGCGATGCTGCCGTCGGCGGCGGCGTTCATCGATCCGTTGTTCTCGACAGGAATCCCGCTGACGCTCCTCGGGATCGAGCGGATTGCGCGGATTCTGGAAGCTGGGTCTCACAACCCGCCTCTACCCGTACGACACGCCGCGCGCGATTGTAGAGACGGGTCTGTGGACCCGTCTGAACGACTACGCTCCTACAACGAGGCCACGCTGGCCGAGGCCGACCACACAGCGGGCTTCATTGCCGGCTGCTATGCGGCGTTCCCGGACTTCGACGCGTTCACCGCCTATTCGATGTTCTACTTCGCCGCCGCCAGCTTCAGCGAGATGGAGCGCCGGCTCACACCCGAGCGCGCCACTCATGGGTTCTTGCGTGCGACCGATCTGGACTTCGCGTCCGCTATGCGGGATCTCTCCCCAACGGTTCGCCTCGCGAGTCGAGATCTCTTGTCTCAGGTGGCGGATGCCACGAGCCGTCTCAATATCGCCGGCCTCTGCGATCCGCAGAAACGAAACTGGTATCCCATCGATCTCGAGGACACTGTGCGAGCCGCCGGGAAGCTTGGGCTCACATCGGATCACGTCCGCGACACGTTCGCGCAGTGGCTTTGTGTTGGTGAGGCTACAATTCGTGCGCTGTAATTCAGAATTCGGAATGCAGAGTGCAGACAATGCAGGCATCGATCATTCTGAATTCTGCATTCTGAATTCTGCATTACTCGGAGGTTCCAATGTCTCATCCCAGACGCACGTTTCTCGCAACCGCCGGACTTGGTCTGCTCACGACAGGAGTGGCACGCGTGTCCGCTGCTGAATGGACCGTCGACGAGAAGGCGAACGTGCAGCTCGTGAAGGATTTCTGCGCCTCGTGGTCGACTCGCGATCTGAAGCAGATCCTGCCGCGTCTCTCCGACGACTGCGTCTACCGCATGACGGAGACGACGCCGCCCGCCAACGGCCACGCGGGCGTCACCGAGCGGCTCGGGTCCTGGATGCCCAGCTCCGATCTCGGCATCGAGTTCAAGATCCTCGAGACGTTTGCAAACGGTCCGATCGTGATCAACCGGCGCATCGACAGCTTCAAGTCCACGACCCGCCCGCTCACCTGGGAAGGCGTAGGCGTGTTTTTCGTGAAGGACGGGAAGATCAAGGAGTGGTCTGACTATACGATTCGGGTGGTGAGATGAACTGAGTAATTCAAAATGCAAAATTCAAAATGCAAATCCTGTCCTCCTCCATTTTGCATTTTGCATTTTGCATTTTGCATTACGTCTTCGCCTGCTTCCCCATCTGCTCCCTGATCAGCGACACCATGCCCGATGCGGCAGGCGTCAGATACCGGCCGCGCGCCGTAATGAGGCCAACGGACACCGAGAGCGCCGGCTCACTGAGATGCGCCGCGTGAAAGCCTTCTCCCCACTGTCTGTCGGGAAGACACCCGGATGGCAGGATCCCGATGGCGACACCGGCGCACACGTGATGGAGGATGCTGATCAGCCGGTCGACGATGATGCTGTAGTGCAGATTGAACCCGGCCGATAACGCGGCGGCGTCGGTCAGTCTGCGGAGATACGTGTCGTTGGGCGCGGACACGAGCGGCTCGTCGCGCAATTCGGCCAACCGGATTCGTGGACGTTTCTTCGCCGCGAGCGGATGGGAATTCGGGATGAGCACGAGCAACGGCTCTTTTCGCAACGGCGTGCTCTCCATCATTTCCGGCAGCGAGTTCACGTAGCCGATGCCGAAGTCGGCGGCGGCGTTCCGCACGTCCTCGACGATCTCCGATTGCCGCCCTTCGCGGATGCGTATTTCGATGAGCGGTCGGGTTTCCCGGTAGCGCCGGATCATGAACACCAGCGGATTGACGGCGAACGACGAGTAGGTGGCGATGGTGATGCGGCCGCGCTGTTCGTTGGTGACCTCGCTCAGGTTTCGCACCGTGTGCTTCAAGTCGTTCAGCATCCGTTCGGCGACGGCGACGAACTCGCGCCCGGCCCTCGTGATTTCCACGCGGCGCGTATTTCGGGCAAACAGCGTCACCCCGAGCACGCGTTCCACTCGCTTGATCGTCCGTGTCAGCGCAGGTTGCGACGTCTTGAGATAGGAGGCGGCGGCGACGAAGCTGCCGTACTCGGCCAGCGCGAGCACGGTCAGCAGTTCCCGCGCCCGGATGTCGGGGATCTCGGATGGATGCATGGACGTGCTCGACGCGAACTTATTCGCGCGTCGCAATTGTAGCCGCTATCAGGCTACTCTTGAAATAAGCAACGGGCGACGGGGAACCGCCGGGCCGGTTGTTCTCGGCGTCCCGAATCCGGTAATGTTCACTTGTCGCGGATGCCCGAGAGCCGGATCTCAGACGGTCGCCAGTGTCCTCTTTAAATGACCCCCGACCCCATTTTTCAGGGAAGACAATCATGACAAGACGTATGAGGAGCGCGGCGCTCGTGCTGTCGGTACTCGCCTTCTGTGGGGCCGGCACGAACGCGTACGCACAGGCCGTCGGTGCCGACTTCGTCGGCGTCTGGCAGCCGCGATATCAGGAAGATCAGCCCGAGCGCATCCCGGGTCCGGAGCTCCGCGACTACCTCGGATTGCCCATCAGCGACGGGGCACGTCAGTTCGCTGACAGTTGGGACCCTTCACGCATCACGCTTCCCGAGGAGCAGTGTCGCGTGCACGTCTCACCGTACATCTATCGCGGGCCGACCAACCTGCGGATCTGGGAAGAGAAACACCCGAAGACGCAAGACCTCATCGCCATCAAGCACTACACCAGCACCTACGAGCAGACGCGCACGATCTGGATGGACGGACGGCCTCACCCCGGCCCGAACGCTCCCCATACCTGGATGGGGTTCTCCACGGGACGCTATGACGGCGACATGCTGATCGTCGAGACAACGCACCTCAAACAAGGATGGGTGCGGCGCAACGGTCTGCCGATGAGCGACCAGGCGAAGCTCACCGAATACTACGTACGGTTCGGCGACATGTTCACCATGGTCACCGTGCTCATCGATCCGGTGTACCTGACCGAGCCGCTGGTGAAGAGTCAGGAGTTCTACCGGAGCGCGCGCGAATTGCCCGCGCAAACGTGGTTGTGGGTGTGCGATCCCGTCGTGGAGATCGCCGATCGTCCGGACGGTGAAGTCCCTGCGTACTTGCCCGGTGAGAATCCATTCCTCGACGAATTCGCCCGACGTCATCAGATTCCTGAGATCGCAGCGCGAGGGGGTGCGGCGACGATGTACCCGGAGTTTCAGGACGTGCTGAAAAAGAATCCACCGCCACCGCCCCTGCCCCCGCCTGCGAAAGGTGCGTCGCGGGTCAGCGGGCCCGGCCAAACCCAGGGACAAGATCAGACTCGAGGACGCGGGCAGACGCAAGGGCAGGGCCGCTGACATGATGAGCAGCTCTCTTCAGTCCAAGCGGCTCCGGCTGATCCTCACCGGCGTTGCCATCGCTGTGGGCGCGGCGCTCGCGGTGGCGAGCCGCGCCGTCGCGCAGCAGCAGAACTTCGATGCCGTGCAGATGGACCTGGTGCAGGTCCGCCCCAACGTCTACATGATCGTCGGCGCCGGGGGGAATACGACGATTCAGTTTGGCGACGAGGGCGTGATCGTGGTCGACACGCAGTTCGCGGAGGTCAGCACAAAGCTGTTGAACGCGATCCGCTCCGTCACCACCGCTCCGATCCGCTACGTCGTCAGCACGCACGTGCACGGCGATCACATCGGGGGCAATGAAGCGATCTCCAAGGCCGGCCGCACGCGCGCCGGCGGCAACGTCGTCGGCGACCTCGGTGCGGCCGCGACGTCAACGGCGGGCATCATCGCGCACGAAAACGTGTTGAAGCGCCTGAGTGCAGAACCGGCGGCCGGTCAGCAACAGGTGGCGTTTGCGAACTGGCCCACCGAGACCTTCGCGAACAACAAACGTGAGTTCCTCTTCAACGGCGAGGCCGTGCAGATCATCCACGAGCCGGATGCACACACCGACGGCGACAGCCTTGTGTTCT
>Ga0114129_10016752_pt1 | contig 10435 bp, 4 predicted proteins | sample RhiMetdeltSRZDD1_FD_80071 | JGI IMG/M metagenome (GOLD analysis project Ga0114129, IMG submission 80071) | Populus rhizosphere microbial communities from Tennessee, USA - Rhizosphere MetaG P. deltoides SRZDD1 (version 2) (version 2) | ecosystem: Host-associated > Plants > Roots > Rhizosphere >... | reverse complement strand
TGACAGTAACCTGAACCAGTGGGAATTTCTGAAGCACCTCACCATGATCGGCGCCAAAGAACGCTATGGTGATATTACGCCCGATATACAGGAACGGCTCGATTTTGAGCTGTTTACCGTTAAAACCATGGGGTTTGCGGGTTACTTCCTTATTGTAAGTGACTTTATTAAAGTGGGCCGGGAACGGGGTGTGTTCATTGGCCCGGGTCGTGGTTCGGCGGCGGGTAGTGCGGTGGCCTATTGCATTGGCATTACCAATATCGACCCCATTAAATACAACCTGCTGTTCGAGCGCTTTCTGAACCCCGACCGTAAGTCGATGCCGGATATTGATACCGACTTCGACGATGAAGGTCGCCAGAAAGTGATCGATTATGTGGTGGAAAAATATGGCAATAACCAGGTGGCGCAGATCATTACCTATGGTACCATGGCCGCCAAAAGTAGTATCAAAGACGTGGCCCGGGTGCTTGACCTGCCCCTGGTAGAATCGAATGCCCTGGCTAAAATGATCCCTGAAAAACCAGGTATTGAACTGAGGCGGGTGTTGAAAGCTCCGTTAACGGCAAAAGAGGGCGAAAAATCGCTCGAGGAAAAAGACGGCATTGGACCCGATGAGATGGAAGTCATTAAAAAGCTGCGCGAAATTTACAACGGTACCGGCATTACCGCCACGGTATTGCACGAAGCAGAAAGGCTCGAAGGGTCTGTTCGCAATACCGGTATACATGCCGCCGGTATTATCATCGCCCCCCGTGACCTCACCGACCTGATCCCGGTTTGTACCGCCAAAGATTCAAGCTTGTGGGTTACCCAGTTTGAGGGAAGCCTTATTGAAGACGCCGGGGTAATCAAGATGGACTTTCTGGGTTTGAAAACCCTTACCATCATCAAAAATGCCCTGCGCCTGATCAAAGAAAACCATGGCGTAGAGATAGATATAGATACCATACCGCTCAACGATGCCAAAACATTTGAACTTTATCAGAAGGCCGATACCATCGGTACGTTCCAGTTCGAAAGTCCCGGTATGCAAAAATACCTGCGCGACCTGAAGGCTGACCAGTTTTCTGACCTCATCGCCATGAACGCCCTGTACCGGCCCGGTCCGCTCGCCTACATTCCCAACTTCATCGATCGTAAACACGGCCGCGAAACCATTTCCTACGATTTGCCCGAAATGGAGGAATACCTGAAAGATACTTATGGTATTACCGTGTACCAGGAGCAGGTGATGTTGCTGGCCCAAAAGCTGGCCGGTTTTAGTAAAGGGGATGCCGACGTACTGCGTAAGGCGATGGGTAAAAAGCAAAAGTCGGTACTCGATAAAATGAAAGCCCAGTTTGTAAAAGGAGCTACCGAAAAAGGGCATCCGGCCGATAAACTGGAAAAAATATGGACCGACTGGGAGGCATTCGCCCAGTACGCGTTCAACAAATCGCACTCTACCTGTTATGCCTATGTGGCGTATCAAACGGCTTATCTGAAGGCCCACTACCCTTCTGAATACATGGCGGCCGTATTGAACAACGCCGGCAGCATTGAAAAGATCACCTTCTTTATGGAAGAGTGTAAGGCCATGGGCATTAAATGTCTTGGCCCCGATGTAAATGAATCGAAAAAAGGTTTCTCGGTAAATAAAAACGGTGATATCCGGTTTGGAATGGCGGGTATGAAAGGCGTGGGTGAAGCTGCCGTGGAAAGCCTTATTGAAGAACGCGAAAAGAACGGGCCGTTTGTGTCGATCTTCGATATGATCAAACGCGTTAACCAACGCACGGTAAATAAGAAAACACTGGAAAGTTTGGCCTATGCCGGCGGATTTGATTGTTTTCCCGATCTGCACCGCGCCCAGTACTTTTTTACACCGCCCAACGACACCAGCTCAGGGCTCGAAAAGATCGTACGGTTCGGCAACATTTACCAGGCACAGAATACTCAAAGCAGCAATACGCTGTTTGGCGACCTGCCTGCCGTAATGGATATTGCACCGCCTAAAATTCCGCCCTGCGAACCCTGGGCATTAACCGAGTTGCTGAATTACGAAAAAGAGGTTACCGGTATGTTCATGAGCGGTCATCCGCTCGACCATTTCCGGTTCGAAATAAAGCATTACGGCATCACCACCATGGCCGAATTCAACGAAATAAAAGAAACCTTAGCCATTCAACCCAATCCCGGCCGCCCTTTCAGGCTGGCAGGACTGGTCATTGACGCCCAGCACCGGGTAACGCGTACCGGCCGTCAGTTTGGTGCTTTAACCATCGAAGACTATTCGGGCAAAAGTGAGTTCATGCTGTGGAGCGATGATTATATGCGTTTTACCAATTATCTCGAAAAAGGAAAGAACCTGTTCATTACCGGCGCTTTCAAAACCCGGTTCAACAAGCAGGAATATGAGTTTAAGGTAGAAAAGATCATTCTGTTGGAGAGCATTAAACAAATTCTTACAAAACAGGTTATTATAGATGTTGAAGCGAGGTACATCAATGAAGACATCGTTCAATTCTTTGAAAAGAACATGAAATCATTTCCCGGACGTTCGGGTTTGAAATTTAATATAAAGGAGCCTAAAAGTCATTGTAAGATCGTTTTGCAAACCCTCGAAACCGGGATAGAAATGAATGACGAAATGGCTGCTTTTTTACAAAGCCATCCCGAAATTGACGTGCAGGTGGTAACGGCGTAAAGAAGCAAAACAGGACGAGCCATTTCCGAAAACTTTCGGGATCAAAGTTTTAACGGTGAGCAGACAGATAATTGTGAAGCAGACAATTGAGCTCAGATACTGACAGGTTTGACAAGTTTTCAGAATGGCATAGAATTCGTCGAAACAATGACAAAACTTTAAAAAATAATTGTTCAACTTTACATTGGCAATTCGATTCAAACTTAACTAATACTAAATTTTATATTTATGGCTTTAGAATTCACAGACACAAACTTTCAGGAAAAAGTTCTCTCTTCAGATAAATTAACTGTAGTTGATTTTTGGGCTGAGTGGTGTGGGCCCTGCCGTGCTATCGGTCCGGTAATTGAAGACTTATCAAAAGAGTACGATGGTAAAATAAATGTAGGTAAAGTAAATGTTGACCATAATCCACAGTTATCTATTAACTATGGCGTTACCTCGATCCCCGCAATTCTTTTCATAAAAGACGGCAAAGTGGTAGATAAACTGGTTGGCGCACAACCTAAGAGCAATTTTGTAAAAAAGATCGAACAACATATATAATTTTATCAACCGATTGTGTATTTTACAAAGCGTCCCGGATTGTCGGGACGCTTTTATTATAACTATTAAACGACCACATGAAATCAATCCGTTTCTATTCATTTTTAATTCCGGTAATCCTGTTTATGAGTGCCGGTCAGTTATCAGGTTATGAAGCGCCTGACAATATGGTAGCTGGTAATAATACACCTGCTATCGAAAATAATAAAGAGCATCCTGCAGAATTCACCGACGCTAACTTTAAAAGCAAAGTACTTTCCTCCGATAAATTATCTGTTGTTGACTTTTGGGCAACCTGGTGTGGCCCCTGTCGCGCAATGGGTCCTGTAATTGAAGATTTGTCAAAAGAATATAAAGGCAAAGTGAACATAGGGAAAGTAAACGTTGACGAAAATCCGAATGTAACCTCGTCATATGGCATTACATCTATCCCTACTATCCTGTTCATAAAAAACGGGAAAGTGGTTGATAAAATAGTTGGTGCATATCCCAAAAGTTATGTGGTAAAAAAGATCAAAAAACATATGTAATTAATAGCACTGCGGTCGCCGTAGCGTAAGCGAAGGAGACTACGTTAAATTTCGCAAAAGCGTCCCGACAATTCGGGGCGCTTTTGTTTTGCCGGCACCTTCTCAACCTCTTCCGACTTCCGACTTCAGACTTCAGACTTCAGACTTCAGACTTCCGACTTCAGATTTCAGACCTGCCTGCTGCCGCTCATGTTTATACTTAAACACCAGCGGGAAAACGATTCCTAACAACAGCGCATAGCCGGCAAAGCTAAACCAGATGGAACGCCAGTCTTTAACCCCGTCGATAGTGAAATAATCCACTACACGTCCGCTGATATAATTTCCCAGGAAAGCGCCTATGCCATTAGTCATCAGCATAAATAAGCCCTGAGCGCTTGCCCTGATTTTCATATCGGCTTCCTTCTCCACAAACAACGAACCGGAGATATTAAAGAAGTCGAACGCCATTCCGTAAATGATCATGGAAAGGAGGAGCAACCAAAGACCGTCGCCGGGATCGCCGATAGCAAACAGGCCAAAACGGAATACCCACGCGAAAATGCTCATCAGCATTACCTGCTTTATACCAAACCGTCGTAAAAAGAAAGGAATGGTGAGGATAAATAATGTTTCGGATATCTGTGATATGGAAATTAACAAATTTGAATGCTTTACGCCAAAAGCATCGGGGTAGGAATTTTTAAAATCGTCGAGGAAGGTTGAGCCGAATGTATTGGTTATTTGCAGGGCCGCACCCAGCAGCATGGCAAACAAAAAAAAGATGATCATCTTCTTTCTTTTAAACAATACAAAAGCATCGAGCCCCAGCGAGGAAACAAGGCTTTTCTTTTCGGTCGATTTAACAGGCGGGCATCCGGGCAGGGTAAACGCATACACACCAAGCAACAGGCCCGCACCGGCGCTGATGTACAACTGCAGCGGGCTTTTATTGAACCCGGCAAGATCTACCATCCACATGGCTGCAATAAAGCCGATAGTACCCCATACCCGAATGGGCGGAAAATCCTTTACAATATTTAAACCTCTTTTTTCAAGAACGATATACGACACGGTATTGTTCAAGCCGATGGTGGGCATAAACACAAACGAATTCAGCAGCATGATCAGGTACAACGTGGGGTAATCGGTTACTTTAGAGGCCCAGAACAACAACAGGGCGCCGATAATATGAGCAAGGCCAAATACCCGTTCGGCATTCAGCCACCGGTCGGCCACAATGCCAAACAACGCCGGTGTGAAAATAGAGGCAATTCCCATGGTGCCATATATACTGCCTACCTGCACCCCGTTAAAATGCAGCACATTAAACATATATGCTCCCAGTGAAATAAGCCACGAACCCCAAACAAAGAACTCCAGGAAATTCATTACAATGAGCCGAATTCTGATATTCACTACGATAATGATTTGGTTGTAAAAGATTGTTGCAGCGCCCAACCGGGTGTTGGGCTGTTCATTATGGTTTAGGAAGGGAAGATAAAGAATTTAGCTGATCTTTTAACGCTGGTAACAATCTGCAAAGCAGCTTCTTCGTATAACCTGAAACTTTGCAACCTGTACCCTGTTTTCCTGTAACTTTACGCCCGTTTAGTTGTTATAAGTCCGCCGGCTGGCGAACAAACATAAATTCGATCAAATGAGTACTAATATCCAGGCTGTAATAGCAGCAGAAAAAGATCCTGCCCTTCGTACCGTAGCTGAAAAAATAGTTAACCGCCAACGCATTACTCCCGACGACGGATTGTTATTGTTCGAAAAAGGCGGATTGCCCTTTTTGGGCGCCCTGGCCAATTTTGTTCGCGAACGCCTGCACGGCGATACCACTTATTTCAATCGTAATTTTCATATAGAACCTACCAATGTTTGTGTTTTTGCCTGTTCGTTTTGTTCATACAGTCGCCTGTATGCCCATCGCGAAGAAGGATGGGAACTGACAACCGACCAGATGCTGAACATTGTAAAAGGCTACGATGGCAAACCCGTTACCGAAGTACATATAGTAGGCGGCGTGCATCCCAAATTAACCCTCGAATTTTTTGCCGACCTGTTACGCAAAATAAAAGCCCACCGGCCCGATCTGCATATAAAAGGCTTCACCCCGGTTGAGCTTGATTATATGTTCCGCAAAGCAAAAGTGAGTGTTGAAGAAGGCATGAAGTACCTGCACGAAGCCGGCCTGGATTCATTACCCGGCGGCGGCGCTGAAATATTTCATCCCGAAATACGGGAAAAGATCTGCGCCGATAAGGTGAATGCAGAAGGCTGGTTGGAAATTCATGAAACCGCTCACCACCTGGGTATGCACAGTAATGCCACCATGTTATACGGACATATAGAAGAATTCCGCCACCGCATTGACCATATGGAACGCCTGCGCCAACTGCAGGATAAAACAAATGGCTTTAATACATTTATTCCGCTTAAGTTCCGCAATAAAGAAAACGATATGAGCAATGTGCCCGAGTCGGGCATCATTGAAGATATGCGTATGTACGCCATTGCGAGGTTGTACATGGATAACTTCCCACACCTGAAAGCATACTGGCCCATGCTTGGCCGTCAAAACGCCCAGCTTACCTTATCGTTTGGCGTAAACGATATCGACGGCACCATCGACGACTCCACAAAAATTTACTCCATGGCCGGCTCCGAAGAACAAACGCCCGCTATGTCTACAACACAACTGGTAACCCTCATCAAACAGGCGAAAAGAAAACCGGTTGAACGCGATACACTGTATAAAGTGATCCGCGATTATTCAGATATGAGTGTTGAGGAGATGGCATAGTTAGTCTAACCGGAATTGACATATGTTAAATTCCGGGGAACATATGATATAAAATTTTCTATTAAGAAAATTTTAATATAATCTTGTGCCTTGTTGAACTAAACACCTAAGCCCGTCCCCTCTATTGAACACCCCAGTGTTAAGCATGGTTTCCCCCTGACAGTATCCGTTGTGTACCGGATCAACTGTTTATTATTTTCCGCCCCTATACCATCAAAAGGTTTTGCTGGTAGCGATGTTCACGACATGGAACACCCGTAGTCAGGTGCCGTGAAGGACATCTTTTTTTTGCGATTGAAATATTTCAACCGCGTGGTCAATTCATTTTGAAACGCTCGCCCATATCCTGGTGAATTTCCATCAGTTTCATTCCTCATATCAGAATGAAATGGAATCCCACTATCAGGAGTAACTGAAAAACCATCTTTTATTGTATTTGATTCTGCGTGCAATTCGCAGCAGGGTTTTTATTTCCTATTGGAAACTTTTCAAAACAACATTTTATGAGTACACCAGATTTACACATTCAAAAAAGGTGGTGGTACAAGACCAGGGCATACTATCTGTTTGCAATAGTAGCAGCCCTGCTTGCCTTATTTCGGCCATTACCTGTAAAAGCACAGAACATCTCGGCCAACCTTGACCAGGGTTCTAACGACAAAAGCACATCGCCATTAAACCCTGTAAAATGGGTGAACGGCAACCTGAATGAAAATTCAGCACACTTTCGCGAAGGATATTCTGTTCCTTACCGCGCGGTATTAAAAGGCCTCACCGTAAACAAAACATACACGCTCGTAATTGGGTACGATGTTAAACATGGCGGCAAACAGGCGCTTGATTACCTCACTCATTTCCAGCGACTGGAACCACATGCTCTTTTCGGGCACACTGCAGAAACCGTAAATCCTTTACTGGATATTGCAGGTTTTCCGGCTGCTTATTTCACCAGCACCGACACTTACCCCATTCCCCCACCATCAAGCGCAGGTTCACCTGTGCCCGGAATGCCAACCTCAAGTTTTAATGCATTACCTGGCACAGAAAGGGTAGTTACCGGTTACAATGCCGACATAACCGCCATGACCTATGTTTCGAATGGTGATTTAGGTGCAGCCCAATCCGAAACAGTGATGAACATTACCTTCACAGCACTGAAGGAAACAGTTGTTTTATCCTGGGGCGGTCATATTGCCAGCATTAACGACTGGGGCCTTGACCCCGCTACCGGTGAGCCATGGTCGGCTACCGGCATCAGCGGTTCGCCCTATCATATGCGTTTGAAAGAATGGATCGTAGACGGAGAGGTAGTAAGCATCGGTAACCAGGACAGGTCGCTGAAAACAGCAGCGGTATTTGCACCGCCTGAATGTGATGTTACCGGCCCCATCAAAGCGTGCGCCGATGTACCATCGCTTAATTATTCGGCAACCATTAGCGGCGATACTATTGGGGCTAAATTTGCATGGAGCTTTATTACCAATACTACCAACGCTATTATTGAAAACTCCACGCTACAAAATATAACTGTAAAACCATCATCGGGCAGCTTCACCGCCGGAACGTTTACCCTGCGGCTGATTGTTTCCAACATGCATGGTTTAAAAGACACCTGCTACCTGAATTCGCATACAGCACCAGGTAATGTGGTTACCATTACAAAAATAAATGTAAATGCAACCGCTACTCCCGATCACATCGATCTGGCGATATCGAACACTTCGCAGTTAAATGCGGCGGCTTCGGGCGGTACGGGTCCTTATACATATAGCTGGTCGCCGGCAACGGGTTTAAGCAGTACCACTATTGCCAACCCCGTATTTACAGCGCCAGGCGCCGGACCCTTCCAGTTTATTGTAACTGTAAATAACACCGAAACCGGTTGTACCGGAAAAGATACCATAAACATACTGGTAGCAGCATCTCAAATGCCTTGCGATGTGAGCGGGCCCTCACCGGTATGTCCGGGTTCATCCAATGTATACAACGGACCGGCCGACCCCAACGGACTGATCGGTTCATACCAATGGGTTATTAAATCAACAGTCGGCAGCACCATCCAGGGCGTCAATAATCAATCATCTGTTACTCTAAAAGCAGGTACAAAGTGTGGAATTGATACCCTGTACCTGATGTTGACCTCGCCCAGTGGTTTGTTGCACGACACCTGCCACAAGGTTATTTTGATACAGGATGAAACAGCGCCATCGCTGTCGGGTGTGCCCGGCAATACAACCGTAGCATGCGCATCGAATGTGCCTGCGCCGGCCAATGTAACGGCATCAGACAACTGCGGACTGGTTAGATTGAACTTTAGCCAGGTAACGCAGGACAGCACCTGTGTAAACAAATTCACGATCGTTCGTACATGGACAGCCACCGATTCGTGTGGAAACACCCAATCGGCTTCTCAAACCATTACCGTAAACGATAATGTGGCGCCCGTAATTACAGCTGATTTCCCCAAAGAGGTAAACGTACAATGCGTAAGCCAGATACCGGATGCCACACCAACTGCAAACGACAATTGCAGCGGCGTAATTCAACCGGTGTTCTCGGCCATTGGCTCAGGTAAAGCCTGCGACAGCACCATCACCCGCAAATGGGTATTTACCGATGCGTGCGGTAACGCAGATTCAGTTTCGCAGGTGATACATGTGAAAGACGATACAGCGCCTGTTTTGAGTGGTTCAGCGCCGGATGCCAGCTATACCTGCGCAAACGAAGTACCTGCTCCGCCAGTCATTACCGCTACCGACAACTGCGGCGGCATCCCGGTTATTACTTACAACCAGGTTACCAGCGACAGCACCTGTGTGAATCATTTCACGCTCACCCGTACATGGTATGCAACAGACAATTGCGGTAATGTAAGCGCTACCTTAACACAGGTAATAACGGTGAATGATAACATCAAACCGGTCATCACAGCCAATTTTGATAAGGAAATATCAGTACAATGCGTAAATCAGATACCTGATGTACCATCTGCTACTGCTACCGACAACTGCAGCGGTGATATTCAACCGGCATTCTCGGCCATTGGCTCAGGTAAAGCCTGCGACAGCACCATCACCCGCAAATGGGTATTTACCGATGCATGCGGTAACGCAGACTCAGTATCGCAGGTGATACATGTGAAAGATGATACAGCACCTGTATTGAGCGGTTCAGCGCCGGATGCCAGCTATACCTGCGCAAACGAAGTGCCTGCTCCGCCAGCCATTACCGCTACCGACAACTGCGGCGGCATCCCGGTTATGACTTACAACCAGGTTACCAGCGACAGCACCTGCGCAAACCATTTCACGTTAACACGTACATGGTATGCAACAGACAATTGCGGTAATGTAAGCGCTACCTTAACACAGGTAATTACGGTGAATGATAACATCAAACCGGTTATCACCGCCAACTTCGAAAAAGAAATATCAGTACAATGCGTAAGCCAGATACCGGATGCGCCATTACCAACTGCCAGCGACAACTGCAGCGGTGATATTCAACCGGCATTCTCGGCCGTTGGCTCAGGCAAAGCCTGCGACAGCACCATCACCCGCACATGGATATTCACCGATGCTTGTGGTAATACAGACTCAGTATCGCAGGTGATACATGTGAAAGACGATACAAACCCTGTACTGAGTGGTTCGGCACCCGATGCTAATTATACATGCGCAAACGAAGTGCCTGCTCCGCCAGCCATTACCGCTACCGACAATTGCGACGCCAACCCGGTTATTACTTACAGCCAGGTTACCAGCGATAGCACCTGCGCAAACCATTTCACGTTAACACGTACATGGTATGCAACAGACAATTGCGGTAATGTAAGCGCTACCTTAACACAGGTAATTACGGTGAATGATAACATCAAAC
>Ga0114129_10016751_pt1 | contig 10436 bp, 11 predicted proteins | sample RhiMetdeltSRZDD1_FD_80071 | JGI IMG/M metagenome (GOLD analysis project Ga0114129, IMG submission 80071) | Populus rhizosphere microbial communities from Tennessee, USA - Rhizosphere MetaG P. deltoides SRZDD1 (version 2) (version 2) | ecosystem: Host-associated > Plants > Roots > Rhizosphere >... | reverse complement strand
TCGAGCTCGGCCATGCGGACGTCCGCGATCACGAGATCGTAGCGGCGCTGGTCGAGGAGCAGGAGTGCCCCGTCGGCGTCGCCGGCCCCGTCCACCTCGTGCCCGTCCAGGCTCAGCACGTCGATGAGGGATTGCCGCACGGCGGCTTCTTCGTCCACGGCCAGGATGAGGCGCGCGCCCACGCCAGCACGATACCGGGTCGGCCGCGCGGGAGCAAGATTCGGGAGCCCTCTCTAGCGGCGAGAGCGTCGGCAGCCGTCCTGTCGAGCTTCGTCCTCGGTGGCATAGCAGCGTTCGGTACGGCTCTCCGCGTAGGCGGAGCTGCCAGGCACGTAGTAGATGCAGCGCTCCGACGAATACGTCGTGAAGTCGGCTTTGATCGGATGGGTCAGCGGGCAGCTCCACCCCGTCTTCGGCGCGACGCCGGGACGGGCCTGCGCGACTTTCGGCGGCGCGGCGGGCGCGCTCTTCGCAGGAGGCGCTGGACCCGCCGTCTTCCAGATACCGAGCTTCGCGGCCCGGGCCTGTTCCTGGCGGCGCAGCAGCGTCTCCTGGTGCCGGACGTTGGGGCCACCGGTGACGACCTGCCCGAATCCGTGTCCGTTCAGCTCTGCGTTGACCATCACGTCGCCGAGCCAGACGTAGGCCAGCATCCGGCCCTCGGGATCCCGCTCCTGGACGTCCAGCTCGAGCCGCACGTTCTTGGCGTTCGTCAGACCGCGATTGAACTTCAGGGCCTCCCGTCCCTGCGAGTCTCCGGAGTCGGGCGAGCCGTCCCCCGGATCCGGCGCGGTCACGCCGATGTAGCGGACGCGCTCGACTTCGCCATTGACGAAGACGTGGATGGTATCGCCGCTCACGACCTTCACGACGGCGGCGGGCAGGCTGCGCGGCCGCGCCGGCTCCTGGCTCCACGTGGGCCCCGCGAGGAGGACCAGGAGGGCGCAGGGGAAGAGGAGCCGCCGGACCACTCCCGGCACTACTTGCGGCCTTCGCTCAGCGAGCGCTCCAGGGCTTCCCGGCGGAGCCGCTCCGCGGCCAGCTGGTCCGTCAGCGACTTGAGCTGCGCCTCCAGGCGCTGGAGCTCCTGGGTCTGCTGCCCGTGCAGGTTGGCCTGCTCCTGGGCGCCCTTCTGGCGCCAGAGCATGTCGGCGGCCACGCCGCCACCCACCACCCCCAGCACCGTCCACACCGCGACACGCTTGATCAGGGCCTTCGTCACGTCCATGGAGAGCCTTTCAGTCCACCAGGGCGATCGCGCGCACCGGCGAGCCGTCGGCTCCCGTGATCCGGAGCGGCAGGGCGATGACCCGGCAGCGCGCCGCGCCGATCCGGTCGAGGTTGGTCAGGTATTCGATCACCGTGATGCCCTTCGGGAAGAAGATGTGGTGGGTGGTGCACTCCTCGCGCGTGATCTTGGTGCCCGGCGAGAAGATCGAGGTGCGGATGCAGTAGTCGGGCGGATAGTCGTAGCCCACCGCCTTCACCCCGCGCGCCACCAGCCACTCGCAGGCGCTGGGCCCGGTGTAGGGCGCGTCCTTCCAGAAGCGCTCGCTCTCCACCGGGCACTTGCGCGGCCAGTCCGTGCGCAACAGCGCGATGTCGCCCGGCTGCACGTGGGTGGCCCGCCGCTCCAGCTCGGCGCCGGTCACCTCCGCGTTCTCGCCCAGGTGGGTCAAATCGACCACCGCGGCGGGGCCCATCCACTGGTCGACCGGCATGGAGGCGATGTCGCGGTCGCCCGGGAGGAAGTGCACCGGCGCGTCCACGTGAGTATAGGCGTGGCAGCTCACGGTGAGGACGGTGGACTGGAAGTTCGCCCCCGTCTCGTGGGTCGACCGCCGCTCGCTCGCCACCGTCCAGCGAAAGTGCGGGCCGATCGGGAAGCTCAAGTCCACCACGTGCATGGCGCTCATGGTGTCGCGCCCCCGGCATCTTGTCAACGCTCCCGCTCTCCCTCTCAGGGGAGAGGGCAAGGGTGAGGGGTGTGGTGGTGAGGAGTAGTGGTGTTGAGGGGTGGTGGTATAGTCCCCACACGATGGCCGAGACCCAGACCGTCCGCCGGGTCGCGGTGGCCCTCTTCGAGGGCTTCACCGTGCTCGACGTCTACGGCCCGGTGCAGGCCTTCGCGTCCACCCGCCTGACCCGCCCCGACGGCTCGATCCAGCGACTCTTCGAGATCCTGACCGTGGCCGAGAAGGCCGGCCCGGTCAAGAGCGGCGAGGGCCCGACCACGCACGCGGAGCATGCCTTCGGGGACGCGCCCGCCTACGACGTGCTGCTGGTACCGGGCGGTTTCGGCACGCGTCAGGCGGTGAACAACGCGCCGCTACTCCTGGCCCTCACCGCGGCGAGCCGCCGGGCCGCCATCACCACCACCGTGTGCACCGGCTCGGCGGTGCTGGCGCGCACCGGCCTCATGGACGGCCGCCCCGCGACCTCCAACAAGGTCGCGTGGGACTGGGTGGTGCAGCAGGGCCCGCGCGTGAAGTGGCAGCGCCAGGCGCGCTGGGTGGACGACGGCGATCTCGTCACCTCGTCGGGGGTGTCGGCGGGCATCGACATGGCGCTGTCGGTGGTGGCGCGCCTGCAGGGGGCGGACATAGCCCGCCAGTCCGCGCGGTTCATGGAATACGTCTGGCGCGAAGATCCGGGAGACGATCCCTTCGCCTGAACGCATGATCAAGCGGACCCCGATGCTCGGGCTCCTGGTGGCCGTCACCGTGCTGACCGGGGACCTCGAACCTCGGCCCGCTCACGCCCAACCTTCCCCCGCCCAATCTTCGCAAGTCCGCATCGTGACGATGCGCGCGGTCGCCGACGAGCCGTACCGCGCCCAGCCGGGCTGGAACGCCATGCTGCGCCGGACCATCCAGACGGTCTCGGACATCTACGAACGCCAGTTCCAGATTCGACTGGTACTCCACGACGTCGTGCCGTGGACCATCGGCCAGGCGATCCCGATTCCCCGCATCCTGGGCCGCGTGCGCGCGGAGGTGGCGGCCGACCCCGCCGACGTGCTCGTGGTGTTCGCGGCGGAGCGCTGCGAGAAGCTCGAGTACGGCTTCGCGCTGACCTTCGGCCGCTACGCCGTGGTGCAGACCGGCTGCCTCGACACCGCCGTGCTCAAGAATACCGCGCCGGACGCGGTGCTGTCGCACGAGATGGCCCATCTCTTCGGCGCGTTCCACCCGGCGGCGGGCCGCTCCGACACGGTGATGAGTGGCGGGCCCGCCGATCGCTTCGACGGCCAGACCGCGCGGGTGATCCGGCTCATGCGGGGCTACGACTTCACGCGCGGCGTCCTTGGCCTGGATCCGGAGGTGCGCCGCGCCTGGAGCGCCATCTACGCCGAGGGCCACGCGCGGAGCGACCCGAACCCGCTCGCCGGCGCGCTCTCCGGCGCGGGCGCGGAGCTGGGGCGGACCGGCCGGCTGGACGAGGGCGTGGCCCTGTTGCGCGAGGCGATCGCGATGGACCCGACTGCGGCGCGCCCCCGCACGCTGCTGGGCTTCCTGTTCCTGCGGCAGGGCCGGCTCGAGGACGCGGCCCGCGAGCTGGACGCCGCCAAGAGGATCAACTTCCGGGAGGTCGAGGCGCGGACCGAGCTCGGTCTCGTGCTGCTCCGGATCGGGCGGGAGGAGGAAGCGCTCGTCGAGCTCCGCGACGTCCTGCGGATCGATCCCCGCGCCCCGCGCGCGTATGTCGGGATCGGCATGATCCTGGCGAAGCGCGAACGGACGGGGGAGGCGATCACCTCGTTCCAGAGCGCCATCCAGGTGGACTCCACGCACGGACCCGCATACCTGCGACTCGCGGAGGTGCTCGACCGGATCGGCCGGCCCCTCGAAGCGTGGAGCGCGGCGGAGCAGGCGCACGATCGCGGCGAGGACGTGGCGCCCGCCCTCTGGCAGCAGCTCACCCAGAAGCTCCCCTCGGCGCCCGGCGCTTCCCCCGACGTGCGCGGATGCGGCCGGCGCCACGGTGGACCTGGATAATCTGGACTCAGCGCATCGCGGCTACGTCGCGCGGGTCCGCGAGCGGGTGCGCGCGCACGTGGTCTACCCGCGGGGAGCCGGGGAGCGTGGGATCGGGGGCGAGCTGCAGGTGGAGTTCCGTATCGGCCGCGAGGGGCGGGTCGAGTGTGTGGCGCTGCGACGCTCCTCCGGCTCGGAGCTGCTCGACCGCTACGTCCTGAGCGCGGTGCGGCTGGCCCAGCCGTTCGCGGCCCTGCCGGCTCAGGTCCTGTCGCCATCGCTACCGGTGAGCGCGACGTTCCGGTTCCGGGCCGAGGACGGACCGGCTTCCCGCTAGTCCTGCTCGCTAGTCCTGGAAAATCTGCTCGGGCTGTACCGTCAGGGCTTCGGCCTGCCAGGTCCCGTCACGCGGGCCGCCCGCGTCCCCCCGCTCTATCTGCGAGACGCGCAGGAGCGGCAGCGGATCCGCGTCTGCCTGCCACTCCCATTCCTTGGTCGCCGCGTACCCCGCGGCGGCCAGCAGAATCGCCATCACGACGACGGGCCGCTTGATCCCTGCGTTCATGGTCTTGCCTCCCCCGATACGACGTCGGCTGAACAAGCCGGACCCGCACTTGAAGGGGCAAGCGCTGTGCCACGCTTCTCGCGATCTAACTAGGTGATTCGACGGTGAATTGAGGCGAGGGAGCTTTCAGAGGAGAAGAAACTACCATGTAAGTCTTCTCCTCCGTCGCCCGGCTGACGCGGCGCCAGCCCCTCTGGTCTCGGACCGCTCACGTGGGGTAAGGTGGGCGCCGATGTCACCGCACGCTGGCGCCGCCCCGCTTGCCCTGCTCGAATCCATCCAGAAGCGCGTCCTCTGGCTGAGCGCTCACCTGGTGCACCACGCCAATACCCGGCCAAACCCCGACGGGACCAAGGTGGGGGGCCACCAGGCGTCGTCGTCCTCCGTGGTCTCCCTGATGACCGCGCTCTACTTCCACGCGCTGCGGCCCGGCGACATCGTAGCTACCAAGGCCCATGCCTCGCCCGTTTTCTACGCCATCGAGTACCTGCGTGGACGCCTCACCGCCGACCAGCTGCGGGGGCTGCGCACGCTCGGCGGGCTGCAGGCGTACCCGAGCCGGCGCAAGAATCCCGAGATCGTGGATCTCTCCACCGGCTCGATGGGGCTGGGCGCGGTGAGCGCGGCGTTCGGGGCCCTCGCCGTGCGCTACGTGAGCCAGCACCTCGGGAGCAGCCCGATGCCCCGACGCTTCATCGCCATGATGGGCGATGCCGAACTCGACGAGGGCAACGTGTGGGAGGCCCTGCTCGAAGAGGCGGTGCGCGAGCTCGACAACCTCCTCTGGATCGTCGACTTCAACCGCCAGAGTCTCGACCGCATCGTGCCCGACGCCCGCCGTGGCCAGCTTCGCGAGTGGTTCCGCGGCGCGGGCTGGCACGTCATCGAGCTGCGCTGGGGATCGCGGCTGCGCGCGCTCTTCGGCCGGCCCGGCGGCGAGCGGTTGCGCGCGCGGCTCGAGGGCATGGGCAACGCGGAGTATCAGTCCCTCCTGCGATCGGCGCCCGCAGGCGCACGCAAGGCGGTGATCACCACCGCGGCGGGAGAGACGGACCCGGCGGTGGACCGGCTGCTCGCGGATATCCCGGATGCGGCGGTGGGCGCGCTCGTCGCCGACGTGGGCGGTCACGACCTCGCGTCGATCCTGGAGGCCTACGAGGAAGCGGGCCGGAAGCGGAGCGGGCCCTGCGTGATCCTGGCCGACACGATCAAGGGCTGGGGCTACCCCTTCGGCGGCGATCCCATGAACCACAGCGCCCTGGTCACCCCGGGCCAGCTCGACGAGATGCGCGCCACGCTCGGCCTCGCGGCCGGCGAGGAGTGGGCCGCCTTCGCCCCGGGCAGCGCCGAGGCGGAGCTGATCAGCCACGCGCCGGCGCCCTTCGCGCCGCCGGCCCTCCGGCGCGACGCCGCGCTCGAGGTTCCCGATGCCCTCGACGAATCCTATCCGCCCCAGAGCTCGACGCAGGAAGCGTTCGGCCGCATCCTCGGCCGGCTGAGCCGCCTGCCGGTCGGCGACCGCGTGGTCACGTTCTCCGCCGACGTGTCGGTGACGACGCATCTCGTGGGGTGGATCAATCGCAAGGGCGTCTACTTCCCGCGCGCCAAGCCCGGCTTCACCGCGGAGGGACCGCAGGCGGTGCAGTGGAAGGAGTCGCCGGCGGGCCAGCACATCGAGCTCGGCATCGCCGAGCACAACCTGTTTCTCGCGCTGGGCGCCTTCGGCCTCACCCAGGAGCTGTCGGGCACGACGCTCCTGCCGATCGGCACGCTCTACGACCCCTTCGTCACGCGCGGGCTCGACGCGCTCTACCACGCGCTCTACGCGGGCGGGCGCTTCATCGTGGCCGCGACCCCGTCGGGCGTGAGCCTCTCCCCGGAGGGCGGCGCGCACCAGTCGGTGATCACGCCGGGGATCGGCATCGCGCTGCCCGCCATCACCTACTACGAGCCCGCCTTCGCACACGAGGTCGAGTGGATCCTGCTCGAAGGTCTGCGCGGGCTCGTGCGCCGCGGGGACGCCGAGAGCCTGTATCTGCGCCTCTCCACCAAGCCCATCGAGCAGGCCCTCGCCCCGTCGCCCTCGCCCGCGTACCGTGACGCGGTGCTCCGCGGTGGCTACCGCCTGATCGACGCGCGGGAGCGGCCCGGCTACGACCGGGAGGGCGACGCGGTGCACATCTTCGCGGCGGGCGTGATGGTACCCGAAGCGGTGGCGGCGAGCCGGGCGCTCGCGATCGACGGGGTTCACGCCAACGTGTTCGTGGTGACCAGCCCCGATCTGCTGCATCGCGGGCTGCGGACTACGTCCCCGTATGTACTCGACCTCGTGTCCGCGAACGAGGAAGGGGTGCCGGTGGTATCGGTGCTCGACGGCCATTCTCACGCCCTGGCGTTCCTGGGCGGCGCGCTCGGCGTGCCGCAGATCCCACTCGGCGTGGATCACTTCGGCCAGTCCGGCTCGCGCGGCGATCTCTACCGTCACTACGGCGTGGACGCCGCTGCGATCGCGCTCGCCGCGAACCGTTTGCTTGCCCGTGGAACGGCGCCGGGTTAACATTCGGCCCATCCCCGGTTCTGTCCCACGCGCTCCAAAGGAGGAGCCCCTTCATGGACAATCGCCTCAAGAATCTGGCCGAGCAGCTCGACGCAGGTCTCATCGCCCGCCGTGAGTTCCTTCGCAAGGCGGCGGTCATCACCGGTGGCACCGCGGCGGGGCTACACGCGCTGCGCGGCATGGCCTCGGCCCAGGCGAAGACCAAGCTGCGCGTCTGGCTCTTCAAGAGCTTCGTCACCGCGGGCAACGACGTCGTCGCCCGGCATGTCGAGGCGTGGGCCAAGGAGAAGAACGTCGACGTCGAGATGGACTGGGCCACCTTCGGCGATCGCGAGCAGAAGTTCGTGGCCGCCATCGAGGCCGGCAACCCGCCCGACATGGCGGAGATGAACATCTACGGCCCGATGCGCTACAAGGCCGCGCTGCGCGACGTGAGCAAGCTCGCCGGTGACCTGGCCACGGCCAAGGGTGGACTCCTGCCCTTCGCGGAGCGCGCCATGAAGGCCGACGGCAAGTTCGTGGGCGTCGCCCGCTACTCGATGACCACCGTGTTCTTCATCCGGAAGGACATCATGGAGGCCAAGGGGCTCAAGGTGCCCAAGGTCTACGATCCGGACGTGGTCGAGTTTGCCAAGAAGGCCCAGGATCCCGCGAAGGATCTGTACGGCTTCGGCCAGACGCTGAACCGCTCGGACGACGGCGACGGCTTCATGTCCAACATCCTCTGGGACTACGGCGGGGGAGTGTGGGACAAGGAGGGCAAACCCGCGATCGGCTCCTCCTTCCTCAAGCAGAATACGGCGGCGCTGCAGTTCGCGGTTGACACGATCAAGAAGCACGGGATCCAGCCGCCCGGCGTGATGGGCTGGACCGACGTGTCGAACAACGAGTCTTACATGGCGGGCAAGCTGGTGACCACCAACAACGGAGCCAGCCTCTACTACGCGATGGTCAGCAAGAAGCACGAGCTGGCCCCCAAGACGCTCTGCGTGCTCACGCCGGGCGGTCCGGCCGGATCCTTCGTGGGCTCGTCCTGCTACAACTGGGCGATCTTCCAGAAGTCGCAGCGAGCCGAGCTGTCCGAGGACCTCATCCGCTACCTCGAGGATGAGAAGCGGTTCGCGGAATACATGCAGGTCTCCGTCGGCCAGGCGGGTCCGGTCTACAAGGGCCGCGCCGACAATCCGTACTGGAAGTCCGACCCGAACTTCGACGCGATGATGCAGAACATCCTCCGGAGCGTCAATATCGGCTATCCGGGTCCGATGACGGCGGCGGCCGCCGAGGTGCAGGGGCAGAAGATCCTCACCGACATGGCGGGCCGCGTGGTGGTGGGCGGGTTGTCTCCCGAGGCGGCCCTGAAGGAAGCCCACGCGCGGATCGAGGAGATCTACAAGATCCGCGGGAAAGCCTAGCGTCGAACGTCCCATGGCAACTCCCGCCGCGCAGCTTCGCGCGAAGGCGGCGCTGATCCAGCCGCGGGCCCGGCTCGAGGTCACGCTCCGGCGCGTCCTCGGGCCGGACTACCGGATGGGCTTCCTGTTCGTGGCGCCCATCGTGGTGCTGGTGCTGGCGCTGGTGGCGTATCCCTTCTGCTACGCGGTGTACCTCAGCATGACCCGCAAGTACGTGGGCATGGCGCCGGTGTGGGTCGGGTTCGAAAATTACGTCCGCCTGACCTACGACGGCTTCTTCCAGCGCGCGGTCGTCAACAGCTTCGTCTTCACGTTCGCCTCCGTGGGCATCAAGCTGATCCTGGGCATGGGCATGGCGCTCGTGCTCACCTCCAAGATCCGCTTCCGCAGCTTCTGGACCGGCGTGCTGCTGATCCCGTGGGTCGCCCCCACCGTGGTCTCCGCGCTCAACTTCCTGTGGATATTCGACTACAGCCTGGGCGTGCTGAACTACCTGCTGGTCCACGTCTTCGGCATCCTGAATCGCGGCGTGGGCTGGCTCAGCGAGCCCAACACCGCCATGTCCTCCGTCATCGGTGTCAACGTGTGGCGCGGCTTCCCGTTCTTCGGCATCAGCTTCCTGGCCGGCATGAAGGCCATCCCGGGCGAGCTGTACGAGGCGGCGGCGGTGGACGGCGCTACCCCGCTGCAGCGCTTCCGCTACGTGACGATCCCCGGCATCCGGAACATCCTGATGATCGTGGTGCTGCTCTCCACCATCTGGACGTTCAACGACTTCGCGATCATCTACATCCTGACCAAGGGCGGCCCGGGCGGGGCCACCATGGTCCTGCCGGTGCTCACCTACGAGATCGCGTTCGGGGCGCAGCGACTGGGCGAGGCCATCGCGGTGGCGCTGTACATGCTGCCGCCGCTCGCCTTCGTGATCATCGTGCTGTCCAATTACATGAGAAAAGGCCGCGCGCGGTGATCGTCCGGAAGGGGCGCAGCACTGTCCAGATCGAGCGGACCCAGTCCGCGGTGTCCTACGCGATCCTGATCACGTTCCTGCTGTTCGTGATCTTCCCGTTCTACTGGATGATCGTCACGTCCTTCAAGGGCGAGACCCAGATGCGCAGCCTGGTCTCGATGTTCTGGCCGAGCCCGTTCGTGAGCGAGAACTACGACCACCTCTTCGCCAAGACCGAGTTCGTGAGCTGGTACAAGAACAGCATCATCGTGTCGGTGTCGAGCACGTTCCTCGCCACCGCGGTGGGCACGCTGGGCGCCTACGCGCTGGCCCGGCTCAAGTTCCTCGGGCGCGCGTTCATGGCCAGCACCGTGCTGATCACCTATCTGGTGCCGCCGTCGATCCTGTTCATCCCGCTCTACGCGCAGATCCGCAACCTGGGCATGGCCGACAGCCTCACCGGCCTGATCGCGGCGTACCCGTCCTTCACGGTGCCCTTCGTGACGTGGCTGCTGATGGGCTACTTCGAATCGATCCCGGTGGAGCTGGAAGAGTCCGCGATGATCGACGGGGCCACCCGCTTCGGCGCCTTCCGCCGCGTGATCCTGCCGCTGGCCGCGCCCGGCCTGCTCGCGAGCGGGCTCTACGCCTTCACCCAGGCCTGGAACGAGTTCCTCTACGCCCTGGTCTTCATCACCAACGTGCGGCTGCGCACGCTGCCGGTGGGCCTCTCCACCTTCATCACCGGCGACGTCTACGGCTGGGGCTACCTGATGGCCGGCGCGGTGCTGACGACCCTGCCGGTCATCGCCGCCTACATCTACCTGCAGAAGTACATGGTGGAAGGCCTCACCGCCGGGAGCGTGAAGGGATAACCTTTCGCCCTCTCCCCGAAGGGGAGAGGGCAGGGTGAGGGGCGGCCGGCGCCCGGCCCAGCGCCGACTCGATCAGGGCCTCCACCCAGCCGCCCCAT
>Ga0114129_10016750_pt1 | contig 10437 bp, 8 predicted proteins | sample RhiMetdeltSRZDD1_FD_80071 | JGI IMG/M metagenome (GOLD analysis project Ga0114129, IMG submission 80071) | Populus rhizosphere microbial communities from Tennessee, USA - Rhizosphere MetaG P. deltoides SRZDD1 (version 2) (version 2) | ecosystem: Host-associated > Plants > Roots > Rhizosphere >... | reverse complement strand
TGCATGGCTCCCATGGTCTGCCCTTTGTGCATGCGGATCCCGTAGAGACGGTCCAGCCGAAAGCAGTCCCCGAGCCGGAAGCGAAGAATTGGCATGATCGCCTCGTGATCCAGCAGGCGACAGAACGGCTCCCCCCAGTTGAGGAAGCCATGATCCGGTCCGTGCTTGCCCGCCGCGGAGCCGAACCGGATGCGTTCGCGAGGGCTGGGGAGCTGCTGCGCATCGATCAGCCCATTCAGCTCGGCCACCTCCGCCGGCTTCAGGACGTTGTGGATCACCAGATAGCCGTGAAGATCGAACAAGTACTGCTGCAGCTCGAGGTCCGAAGCGTCCATTGATCCTCCTGGCTCGAACGCCGAGTATGCCACCGGTGTCCGGCGGGCGCCGCGCCTCTCTGCTACTCTGCCGACCCGGGAGGAACGCCATGAGTGAGTCGAGATTCACGACGCTGACGCCGGAGACGATGACCGCGGATCAAAAGCGCGTGGCCGACGCCATCCAGTCCGGCCCGCGCGGCGCCGGCCTTCGCGGCCCCTTCAATGCGCTGCTGCGCAGCCCCGAGCTCTGCGATCTCGTCCAGCGCGTCGGAGCCTTCGTGCGGTTCGGCAGCTCGATCCCGCCACGCCTGAACGAGATGGCGATCATCATGGCCGGTCGCAAGTGGACGGCGCAGTACGAGTTCTACGCGCATCGCCGCCTCGCCCTCGAAGCGGGATTGAGCCCCGTCATCGCGGACGCCATCGCGGCGAACCAACGCCCCGCAGGCATGGCCAAGGACGAGGAGACCGTCTACGACTTCGTCTCGCAGCTGCTGGCCACGGGCAGCGTCTCGGATGCGGCGTTCCAGCGCGTCAAGGATGCCTTCGGCGAGCGCGGCGTCGTCGATCTCGTCGGTGCGGTCGGCTACTACAGCCTGGTGTCGATGACCTTGAACGTGGCCCAGGTACAGTTGCCTCCCGGAGTCACGCCGCTGCTGAAGTAGGGCGAGGATCTCGGGATGGGCGAAGCCATCGAAAGGCTCGCGCACTTCATCGCCGCCACGCCGTGGGACGCGATCCCCAAGTCCGTCCGCGAGCATGCCAAGCTCGTCCTGCTCGACACGGTCGGTGTGATTCTCGCCGGCTCAGTCCAACCCGAAGTCGCTGGCGTCCGGGCGCGACTGACCGCGACCGGCGGCCATGGCGCAACGATCCTGGCACCGGGAGCGCCGTCATCGGATCCGCGCACGGCGGCGTTTCTCAACGGGCTTGCCGGGCGCTCCATCGAGCTGTGCGAAGGACATCGCTTCGTCTCCTGTCAGGGCGCCGTGCAGGCGTTGCCGACAGCGTTGGCCTGCGCCGAATGGCTGCAGCGATCCGGCCGGGAAACTCTGGCGGGGCTCATCTTTGGGTACGAGGTCGCGGCCCGACTGGGCGCCGGACTGACGGCGCGTCCGCTCGCTCACCAGAATGGGCAGGCGCCCTTGCTTGGCGCGGTGGGCGCCGGCGCACGAGTGCGCAGATTGAACGGCGACCAGACGAGCCTGGCGCTCAGGCTCGGCGCGATCCTGATTCTTACACCGGGGTACACGAACGCCGTCGCCGGCGCCACCGCACTGAACGTCGCGGGGGGCATGAGCGGCTTCGCGGGAACACTGGCGCCAGAGCTGGCGCTGGCCGGCGTCACGGCGCAGCCAAACGCAATCGAAGAAGCGTTTGGCCAGCTGGTCGGCGATGGCTTTCGGCCGGAGACCGTGACGGAAGCGCTCGGCGAGCGATGGGAGATCACGCGGAACTATTTCCGGCTGCGCGCCTGCTGCAATCCGATCTATTCCGCGCTCGACGCGCTCGAGGAGATCCTCACCGAGCACACGCTGCGTCCCGAGAACATCGCGCGTGTCGACGTCGCGACGTATCGGTTCGCCGCCAACATGCGGGAGCCTGACCCGATCAACTACTTCGCGGCGAAGTACTCGCTCCCGCACGCGGCGGCTGCCCTGATTGTCCTGGGGAACGCTGGGTATCACGCGTTCACCGACGAGGCGGTGGCCGATCCTGCGATCGCGGCGATCCGCGGGAGAGTCGCTGTTCGCGAGGATCCTGCGCTCAACGCCAGCGTGCCGCAACTCAAGCCCGCACGGGTGACCGTCACGCTCACCGATGGGCGTCAGCTCACACGGCTGCGAGAAAGCGCACGCGGCGACTTTCAGGAGCCCTATCGAGAAGACGAAATTCGGGCGAAATTTCGAGAGCTGGCGGGTGTGGTGCTCAGCCCCAGCGCCGTCACCCGCGTGGAGCAGCTCATCGAGCGACTCGATGAGCTCGAGCACCTCTCGGATCTCGTCGTCGCGCTGACGCCCTGAGCTCGTGGGCCGCGCCGTTCACCTCTTCCCGTAGTTCGTAAAGACGTAATCTCTCGACTTCACGATCGTGTGGCACGCGAGCCCGCACTTGGCGTCGTTTGCCTGCGGCGGCTCGTCGGCCGTGGTGGCGGGCGTGAACGTGTCGGACGCGGCGTTGTAGTTGAACGCGCCCCATCCCCATCCGCCGCTGTCCGCGAACCGCTTGCTGTCCTTCACCATGAAATCGACGTCCTGCAGGCTTGCCGGCACTGTCGCAGTGGGGAGCGCCTCCAACTTTTTCGGGCGCCAATGAACCTTCGCCATCTTGGAGCCGTCGGGAAACGGCTTGCCGTTACCGGGAATGCCGGACTTGTAGGCGTCGATCATCACGGGGTTGGCGAGGATCACCGCCATCACCTTTTCGTTGTAACTGACGGCGACGGTCTGCCAGCCTTCGTATCCTCGGAACTCGGAGAACGCGAGCCCATTCGGCACTCGCACGTTGTACTTGGCCTGCGAGGTGTCCTGCGCGGTGACGACTCTGCCGCCCAGCACCGCGAGCACTGCCCCAACGGTCAGCGTCAGCACGGTCACAAGTCTCTTCATCGGCTATTGGCTCCTCCTTCCGCGTCTTCAGATGCGGCGCTCGTGGCGCATAGGTTACGCGACCCGCGCCGAGGCGAGGCTAAGGAAGTCAGCGGGTCTGGACGCGCGGCAGGGCGAATAGCGGCGAACCGAGCACGAGACGAATGCGCTCAGCGATTTCAGGCGCGCCGACGCGGTCGACGATCACGAACCCAGCGAGCGTGTCATACGTCAAGATCGTCGGGCGTGTGCCATCCGACAGCACGTCGTTCACCGGGCTCTGCCACCGCCGAGCGATGTCATGGAACACAGAAAGATCGCTCGCCTCATGCTCGGGCTCGCGTTCCCTGCCTTGCCGCGTGAGGAATCGTCGCCGGATCTCCTCGAGCTCGTCACAACGGCACAGGACGATCGTGGGCCTGGCGCGACGGAATCGACAAATTTCATAAAGCTGCTCACGTTTGTCCCATTCGCCGTACACAGCGTCCACGATGATGAGGGGTAAGCCCGCTTCGAGGCCGGCGTCGACCCGCTTTGCGATCACGTCATAAGCTTCGTCACGGACGCGATCGTAAGCCGCGACGTCGACCGTGAACCGTTGCGTGTGCTCCACCCATTGTGAAAGCACGATGCCAAGTTCTTGGTAGACGTCGCAGCTTCGGATCAACTGACCGCCCAACCCAGCGTGCAGGCGCATGGCGGTCGTGGTCTTTCCGGATGCGGGTAATCCGCACATGATGATGATCGCCGACGCCGTCGTCGAAGATGTGTCCCGCGTGCTCATCTGGCGCCGACTGCAAATCCCGTTTAACGCCGCATAACGACATCGTGTGCGGGAAGGCGCGCCTGCCAGCCGTGGCGTTCAAGCTCCGGATCGGCGTGTTCCTCTACCGGGTAGCCGACACAAAGGTACGCGACCAGTGACCAGTCCGCGGGCACGTCGAGCACGCGGGTCACTTCTCGGGGCTCGAGGATAGACACCCACCCTACTCCGAGACCGTAGGCTCGCGCTGCCAGCCAAAGCGTTTGCACGGCGGCCACCGCGGAGTAGCGCACCATCTCGGGCATCGTTCGGCGTCCGAGGCCGTGGCCGACTTCCGTCGTTTCATCGACGAAGACTGCGATGTGACCCGGCGCGTCCCGCAAGCCGGCGAGCTTCAGCTCACCGTAGAGCGCCGCGCGTGCACCCGTATAGGTCGCCCTCGCGGCATCGTTACAGCGAGCGAAGATCTCGCGGATCTGTTCGCGGCGCGCAGCATCCTCGACGATCACAAACCGCCAGGGCTGGCTGTTACCCACGGACGGCGATAGGCGGGCGAGATCGAGCAGCTCATTGAAGATCACGGGATCGATGGGCTGCTTCCGAAACCGCCGAACGTCTCGGCGCCATGCGAGCAATTGACGAAGCTGCCTGCGGAAGTCCTCGCTGAATTTCGGTGACTGCATCGTCTCGCGTCGTTATCGCTCGACGCGATAGCGCTTCAGCGCCGCGGAGTCGATCGTCGCGCCCAGGCCGGGCGCATCGACGAGGTGGAGTACGCCGGCGCCGAGCGTCACCGGATCCGCGACGACGTCGCCGGCCATCTTCAGCGGGCCGACGGCTTCGCAGCCGGGGATGACCGCGTCACTCGTGGCGGCCACGGCCGCCTCGGCGAGCGTCGAGAGCGTTAGGCCGAAGCCGTGTCCGATCACGACGCGCAGGCCAGCGGCGGCCGCGCAGTCGATCATCTGTCGCGTCCGCAGGAGCCCGCCCTGCTTCATGATCTTTACCTTGACGATGTCCGCCGCTCCGCGACGGATGATATCGATCAGCGACGCCGGCCCCGTCACGCTTTCGTCGGCCATGAGCGGGATACCGATCGCGCGGCGGATTTCGGCGAGGCCGGCGATGTCGGTCCGTGGAATCGGCTGCTCGACGAGCGTGAGCGCATAGGGCTCGAGCCGCCGGATGTACGCCACCGCCTCAGCGAGCGCGAGGCTCTCGTTGAAATCGACGCGCAGCGCCAGGCGATCGCCGACCGCGGCGCGAACGGCAGCGACCCGCGCGATGCCCTCGTCACCGGCGCCGGAGACCTTGATCTTGGCCGTCGTGAACCCGCGGCGCAGCCACTCGGCGGCCTCCCGCGCCGCCTGCTCAGGCGGCACGGTGCCGATCCACGCGTTCAGCGTCACGTCGTGGGTGAGCACACCGCCGAGGAGCGAGTGGACAGGAACGCCGAGCGCACGGCCCTTGAGGTCGAGCAGCGCCATCTCGATCGCGGCCTTGGCTTCGAAGCCCTCCGCCGTTTCGGCGTCCATCTGCGCGAGCGCGCGATGGAGGTTTAACGGATCGGCCCCCAGGAGCGCGGGGGCGAGGCGCGCGACGGTGTCGTGGATGTCGACCGCGGACACGAGCGAGTAGCCCGGGGTCGGATCGACGTTGCCCCAGCCCTCGATGCCCTCGTCTGTCGTCACGCGTGCGAGCACGCTGCGCTGCACGCTCGTCGTTCCGTGCACGCCCCGGACGGGCGCGGCGAGCGGAACATCGACGCGGACGGGCTCGATGGCGACGATGCGCATGGTCGTCAATTATCTACGGCTTGAGCCGCACGTCCTCCATGGGCGCAGAGTACGGAAACGCCGGGATGAGCTCGAGGCTGCCTTCCTGCACGCGGGGCCCGACGCCGCGGATGAAGCCGTTCTCCCAAATCGGCGCGAAGATGACGCGCTCAACGAGGATCTTCTGGATCTGGTGCAGCAGCTCTTCGCGCTTCCTGCGATCGAGCTCGCGCGCCTGACGCTGGAAGAGATCGTCCACTTCGGGCAGTGCCCCGTACGCAAACATGCCGCCCTTCGTCGCCAGGCCTTCGATTCTGGTAGCCGCGTTGCCTCCCGCACCCTGCGCGCCCAGCACAACTCCCTTCAGCTTCTTTTCGCGCCAGGCCGTGAGCCACGCGGCCCGTTCCATTGTCCTGAGCCTCACCCGGATGCCGACCGCGCCCAGGTTGCCTCCTATCGCTTCGGCGAGCGTGAAGTACGGCGGATTCGGCGAGATGTCTCCGCCGTCGAAGCCATTCGGGTAGCCAGCCTCGGCCAGGAGCTGCTTGGCACGCTTTGGATCGTACGGATGCGGATCGACCGGCAATGCGAATTCCATGTGACGAGGCACGATGCTCCCGGTAAGGCCCGCGAATCCGAGTGCCTCCGCCTCGTTGACCGACTTGCGGTCGATGGCGAGGCTTGCGGCCAGCCGGACCCGCTGATCGTGCCACGGAGATTTCGGATCCCACTGATCGACGAAGTCGAGAAAAAATACGGCATTCGTCACCGCGGCACTGAGCTTGAGGCCGGGCGTGCGCCGGATGTCTTCCGCGACCGGTCCGGTGAGGTAGTACGCGATGTCGACTTCGCCCCGCTTGAGCGCGGCGGCGCGGGTCGTCTCGTCCGGGACGCTCTTGAAGACAACGCGTTTCACGCTGGGTGCCTTGCGCCAATACCCGTCGAACGCTTCGAGCACCAGCTCGATGCCGGGCGTCTGGCTCACGAAGCGGTACGGGCCGGCGCCGATCGGCGCCTTGATGAACCCATCGTCGCCGACCTTTTGAACGTACTTCTTCGGCACGATCCATCCCGCGCCCGAGGCGGTGGTGCCGTAGAACGTCATGAAATCGGGCCATGGCTCCTTCATCACGAATCTCACGTGCCGAGCGTCGACGACTCGGACTTCCTTGACCCGATCCTTCAGGAGCGGCGCGACACCACCCCGGTAGCGCTCGAACGAGAATTTCACGTCCTCCGCGGTCACCGGGTCGCCGTTGTGAAACTTCACGCCATTCCTCAGCACGAAGTCGTAGGTCGTCCAATCGGGAGAGGCCGTCCACGACTCGGCGAGGCTCGGCGTCGTCTGTCCCTTCGGCATCGGTTTCACGAGCGCGTCGTGCAGGGCGTAGAGCACTATAAACGGGGTGATCGCGGTCTCGGCGTCGCCGGGATCGAGCCAGCGCGGCGCGATCGTGATGTGAACCGCCCAGGTCATCTGGCCGCTCGCCGCATCAGCCACGGACGCGCTGCCCGCGCTGCCGAAGATGCTGAACAACAGCGCGGACACGACACTGATGCGGGTCATTGACCCTCGCATTTCACACCACAAGATTCACCAACTTTCCCGGCACGACGATGATCTTTCGCGGACGACGCCCGCTCAGAAGCTGCTGCACACGGCGATCCGCAAGCGCGGCAGCCTCGATCGCGGGCGGCTCTGCGTCGGCCGGCAATGTGATCCGGCTGCGCATCTTACCGTTGACCTGCACGATGACATCCACCGTGTCCTCCTTCGTGAGCGCGGCCACGTACGTCGGCCAGGGCTCATACGCGAGCGTCGTCACGTGGCCGAGAGCCTGCCACATCTCTTCGGCGATGTGGGGAGCGAGCGGCGCCAGCATCAAGACGAACGCCTCCATGCATGACCGTGGCCGCCGTGACTGGCCCGTAAAGAAGTTGAAGAACTCCATCAGCCGCGCGATCGCGGTGTTGAACCGCAGCGCTTCCATGTCATCGGACACGGCTTTGATCGTTCGGTGCAGCACACGCGCTTGTTCGTCACTCGGCGCATCGTCGGACACGGCGGGATGCAGCCGCATCGTCTCCGCATTCTCGTCGACGATGAGACGCCATGCGCGCGCAAGGAAGCGGCTCACGCCCTCGACGCCCTGCATGCTCCACGGCTTCGTGTCCTCGAGTGGTCCCATGAACATCTCGTACAGGCGCGTCACATCGGCGCCGTACTGCTCGATCGGCATGTCGACGGGAATCACGTTGCCGCGCGACTTCGACATCCGCTCTGTCGCGCCCTCGAGGATTTCGCCGGTCTCGGCATGGCGCGGCACGCCGTCGGTGAACGTGATGCCCGCGTACGGGACCACCCGCCCGGTCGCATCGCGATACGTCGTGGACAGGATCAGTCCCTGATTGATGAGCCGCTGGAACGGCTCCGGCGTCGAGACGTGGCCGCGATCGAACAGCACCTTGTGCCAGAAGCGCGCGTACAGCAGATGCAGCACCGCGTGTTCGGCGCCGCCGATATACAGGTCGACGGGCATCCAGTACCCCTCGGCCTCGCGCGACCATGCCTGGCTGTCGTTGTCGGGATCGCAGAATCTCAGGAAATACCAGCACGAGCCCGCCCACTGCGGCATCGTATTCGTCTCACGCTCATAGCGGCGTCCGTCGCGCTCGACGTCGACCCAGCCGGTGGCCTTTGCGAGCGGCGGCTCGGGCCGTCCAGACGGCCGATAATCCTCCAGCTCCGGCAGCCGCACGGGCAGCTCGTCGACGGGGACAGTCCGCGTCAGCCCGGTGCGGCGCCCGTGCTCATCCAGCTCGTGGAGGATCGGAAACGGCTCGCCCCAGTAGCGCTGCCGGCTGAACAGCCAGTCGCGTAAGCGATACCGTACGGCGCGTCGGCCTTTGCCGCCGGCCTCGAGCCACTCGGTGATCCGTCGTTTCGCGTCCGATGTCGGCAGACCGTCGAGCGTGACGTCGTTCGACGCCGACTGGATCGCGGTGCCGTCGTCGCAGAACGCCGACGGCCACGCCTCGGGGTGGGCCATGTAGTCAGCGCGCGCGACGCTCGGCTCCACGCCCGCACGCGCCGCGGCGAGCCACGCGTCGGGCGGCGACACGACCGCGCGCATTGGCAGCGCGAGCGCTCGGGCGAACTCGAAATCGCGCTCGTCGTGCGCGGGCACGGCCATGATGGCGCCCGTGCCGTAGCCGGCGAGCACGTAGTCCGCGATCCAGATCGGAAGACGCTCACCGTTTGTCGGATTCACTGCATACGCGCCGGTGAAGACGCCGGTCTTCTCTCGCCCCGCGAGCCGATCCTCCTCGCTCCTGGTCGACGTCCGATGCTGATAGGCCCGCACCGCTTCGCGTGGCGTCGGTGCGGGCGGAGTGCCACGCCATGCTGCTGGTGTGTCGTCCGGCCACCGCTGGGCGACGAGGCAATCCGGGGACGAGAGGTCGACCAAAGGATGCTCGGGTGCCAACACCATGTACGTCGCGCCGAACAGCGTGTCGGGACGCGTCGTATACACGCAGATCGCTCCACGGTCGGTGCGAAAGTCGACCTCCGCGCCCTCACTGCGGCCGACCCAGTGGCGCTGCATCTCTTTGATCGCCGGCGGCCAGTCGAGGACCTCCAGGTCCTCGACGAGTCGATCCGCATAGGCGGTGATTCGCAGGAGCCACTGGCGGAGCGGAATGCGCACCACAGGGTAATTGCCCCGCTCGGAGCGACCGTTGATGACCTCCTCGTCGGCGAGCACCGTGCCCAGCCCTTCACACCAATTCACGGGCGCCTCGGCCTGGAACGCGAGACGGAAGCCGTCCTGGTAACGCCGGATAGCCGCCTCGCCCTGCGCGCGCACGTCGTCGGGAATGGGCAGGTCAGCGATCGGCCGACCGCGGCCGCGTCGTCGCCGGCCCGCGGTATCGATCCACGCGTCATCGGGATCGAACCACGTGTCGTGAAGGACGAGGAAGATCCACTGCGTCCACTTCACGTACGCGGGGTCAGTGGTCGCAATCTCGCGGTCCCAGTCATAGCTGAAGCCGAGGCGCTTGATCTGCCGCCGGATGTTCGCGATGTTCTTCTCAGTCGAGACGCGTGGATGGGTGCCCGTCTGAATCGCATATTGCTCCGCGGGCAGTCCGAAGGCGTCGTAGCCCATCGGATGCAGGACGTTGAACCCGCGCATGCGCTGGTAACGGCACCACACGTCGGTGGCCGTGTAGCCTTCGGGATGGCCGACATGCAGGCCCTCGCCCGACGGATACGGGAACATGTCGAGCACGTAGAGCTTGGGCACGCCGGGACTCGCAACGGCGCGAAACGTCTTCTGCGTCTCCCAGATGCGTTGCCACTTCGGCTCGATTGCGTGCGGGTTATAGCGCGGCATCGATCGACATCATAGCGTCCGCCATACCCTCGGGTGCGCGTCTTTGCCATGCCAGCCCTAGGGTCTTACGACACTTCCCGTTCGGCACTGTCGGTCATCCCTCCACGCGCGCATTCTCGCCGAACTGGAGGGATGTATGTCTGCCATCGACTTCTTCAAAGTCCTCGGCGAGCGAATCAACCAGGGGCCGGCGCTCGCCTTTCTGATCCTCACGCTGGCTCTCATCTTGGGACCAAAGCTGGCTGAGATCGTGCGGCTTCCTGCGATGGTTGGGCTCGTCCTCGCCGGCATGGCAGTTGGACCACACGCCGAGCGGTTGCTGAACACCCACCAGATCGCGCTCTCGGCCCTGGGAGAATTCGGCCTGCTCTATTTGATGTTCGCCGCTGGGCTCGAGCTCGACATCAAGCTTTTTTCGCGGATGAAAAAAGCGGCGATCACGTTCGCATTGCTGTCGTTCATCATCCCGTTCTCACTCGGCATCGTGAGCGCGAAGTTCCTTGGCTACGCATGGGCGGCGGCGGTGCTGATGGGTTCCAACTGGGGTTCGCACACGCTCGTCACCTATCCGATTCTGCGTCAGATGGGACTCGC
>Ga0114129_10016749_pt1 | contig 10437 bp, 9 predicted proteins | sample RhiMetdeltSRZDD1_FD_80071 | JGI IMG/M metagenome (GOLD analysis project Ga0114129, IMG submission 80071) | Populus rhizosphere microbial communities from Tennessee, USA - Rhizosphere MetaG P. deltoides SRZDD1 (version 2) (version 2) | ecosystem: Host-associated > Plants > Roots > Rhizosphere >... | reverse complement strand
TTCATCCTCTGGCATCCGTTGGACTGGCTGGAGGGCGTCACGACCCCACTGTCCGAGCCCATGTTCCCGCGCGGCGCCGGCATCATCTTCCTCGGGACGAACGGCGGCCTTCCGCTGCTGCCCGCCACCGCGTATCTCGCTCTCGAGGTGCTGGCTGCGCTCGTCTGTCTCGCGGTCGCCTGGCGCTCACGACGTAGCAGCCCGGAGCTCGGCGTTGTGCTCGCGCTCGTGCCGCTCTTCTTCGCCTGGCGGAGCCTCTTCTCGTACTTCTTCCTCGCTCCGCTCTTCGCGGCGGTCGCCGTGGCGCGGATGCCGCTGGGCGACCTCACGCCGGAGCGCGCACGGGCGGCCGGAGCGCTGACGTTCTTCGCGCTCCCCGCGCGCCGCCTCGCGCTCGTCGCCAAGCGCGGTCGCGCCGCCTGATGCCACCGGCACTTGTCCCTCTGGCGCTCGTCGCGATCGGTGTCCCCGCGGCGCTGCGCGCCGCGCTCGGGCGCCCGCGCTCGCTAGGAGCGGCCTGGATCCTCGCTGCTGCGGCGGTCGCGCTGGCACAGGCCGCGGGCGAGATCGTCGGCGCGCGGGTCGGCGTGCTAGGAGACGCTCAATTGCTTCTCGCAGGCCTGGCGGCCCTGGTCGCGGCGTTCGCTGTAAGTCTCGCGGAGCCGCGTGGCAGGGGTTAGGGTCATAAGAGAACGAAAGAAATAGGGAGACACGCCATGGGATTCATCATCGGTCTGCTCGCAGGCGCGGTTGTGGCGCTGCTGTATGCGCCGAAGACGGGCGACGTCACGCGCGAAGAGCTCCGCGTGCGGAGCGACGAGCTGAAGCGTCGCGCTGACGAGCTGCAGAAGATCGCGAACGATCTTTCTCAGCAGGCTCAGGTCAAGGGCAAGGAGCTCGTCGACGAAGCGAAGCGGCAATGGGACCGATCCGGCGTCGGCCAGCGCTCGAGCGACACCATCGGACGCACGAGCGAGACGGCCGGCCGCACCGCCGACACCATCCGGCGCACGAGCGAAGGCGGTCCGACCGCCAAGTCCTGACGTTAGACTCCTAGTCAGGGCAGGGGAACGCGGGGAGCTGACCGTGTGGTCGCCCCGCGTTTTTCGTTACTTGGAGGTCCGAAGGTCGAATCTGCGGAAATCCGCGAGAAGTTCGTAAAGTTCTTCGAGGAGAAGAACCATACCCGCATGCCCAGCTGGCCCCTGATCCTCAAGGACGACCCGAGCGTGTTGTTCACCAGCGCCGGCATGCAGCCGCTCGTGCCCTACTTCCTCGGCAAGAAGCAGGCGCCGGCGAAGCGGATCGTCGCGGTCCAGAAGGTCTTCCGCTCCACGGACATCGACGAAGTCGGCCGGGACGGCTATCACCAGACCTTCTTCGAGATGCTGGGCAACTTCGGCATCGGCGACTACTGGAAGAAGGAAGCGATCGAGTGGGGCTGGGAGTTGCTCACGAAGGTGTTCGGCTTCGATGGCGACAAGCTCGTCGCGACCGTGCACAGGAGAGACGACGAAGCCTACGAGATCTGGACCAAGACCCTGGCTCTGCTGCCGCCGGAGAGGATGTTCCGCCTCGGTGACGAGGAGAACACGTGGGCGCTCGGACCGACCGGCTTGTACGGCTACGACAGCGAGGTGTTCATTGACAAGGGTCCGCAGCCCGGCGCGCCGGAGCACGAGTGCAACCCGGGGGAGAACTGCGGCCGCTACCTCGAGGTCTGGAACTATGTCTTCCAAGAGTTCGACCGCAAGGCCGACGGCACGCTCACCCCGCTCGCGAAACGGAACATCGACACCGGCGCGGGTCTCGAGCGACTCACGCAGGTCCTGCAGGGCGTGCCGGGCGACGTATACCGGACCGATCTCTTCCAGCCGCTGGTCAAGAAGATCGAGTCGCTCGCGGGAAAGAAGTACGGCGCCGACAGAGACACTGACGTCTCGATCCGGATCGTCGCGGAGCATTCGCGAGCGGCGACGTTCCTGATCGCGGACGGCGTCGTGCCGTCGAACGAGTTCCGTGGCTACGTGCTCCGCCGGCTGATCCGCCGCGCAGCGCTACACGGGCGGAGGCTCGGCCTGAGGACCGGCGTCCTGGCCACGCTCGGCGGCGAGGTCGTCAAGGCGATGCAGAAGCACTATCACGAGCTCACCAAGGCGCGCGACCGCATCACACAGGTGCTGGCCGACGAAGAGGAGAAGTTCGAGAAGACCCTCGCGAACGGACTGGCGATGCTCACCGAGGCCATCGCCCGCGCGAAGGCTGAGGGACAGAGATGGATCGACCGGGACACCGCTTTCCGGCTCTCGGATACGTACGGCTTCCCGCTGGAGATGACGAAGGAGATCGCTTCCGCGTCCGGCCTGAGCGTCGACGAGCGTGGCTTCGACGAGCTGCTCGAGGGACAGCGCACACGCAGCCGGGCGACGGCCAAGTTCACACAGGACGCGATGCGCTTCGGCCAGTTCTACTCAGGATTGCGTGAGACACAGGGCCTTCGCAGTGAGTTCACCGGATACGACGAGCTCGCGACGGACGCGCGGATCGTGTCGCTGGTCGTGGGCGGATCGCGCGTGGAAGCCGCGCATGAGGGACAGGACGTAGAGATCGTCCTCGACCGCACTCCTTTCTATCCCGAGGGCGGCGGGCAGGTCGGTGATCGCGGGACGATCACCACGGACGAGGGCCGCGCGATGGTCGCGGACACGCAGACCGCGGCGCCGGGTGTGATCGTCATGAGCGCGAAGGTCGTCGACGGCGTTCTGCGCATCTCGGCGCAGGCGCGCGCCGCGGTCGACGAGGAGACGCGTCGCGACACGATGCGCAACCACACCGGCACGCATCTCCTCCACGCGACACTGCGAAACCTCTTCGGTGAGGACGTGCACCAGGCCGGCTCGCTGGTCCACGCGCCGAATCTCCGGTTCGACTTCACGTTCGGCCGGGCGCTGACGGCGCAGGAGCTGCAGCGCGTCGAGGATGAGGTGAACCGAGCGATCCTCGACAACGCCAGCGTGCACGCCCGGGTCATGCCGCTGAGCGACGCACTCGCCTCCGGCGCCATGGCGCTGTTCGGCGAGAAGTACGACGACCAGGTCCGGGTCGTCGAAGCGGGCCCGAGCCGCGAGCTCTGTGGTGGAACGCATTGCCACTGCACCGGCGATATCGGACCCTTCCTCATCACCAAGGAAGAAAGCATCGGCGCGGGCATCCGCCGGGTCGAGGCCGTGACCGGCGTCGGCGCGCTTCGGGAGATGCGCGACCTGCGCGATCGTCTCGCGCGCGCGGCCACGGCGATGCGCGTGCCACCAGCGCGCGTGCCTGAGGCCGTCACGCAGCTCATCGAGTCGCGCGAGCGGCTCGAGAAGGACCTCGCCACCTTGCAGCGGAGCGGTCTGGATGCCGCCGCGATGAAGCTGCTGGGCGAGGCCGAGATGCTCGGCGGCGCGAAGCTCGTCGCGGCCGACATCGGGGATGCGGACGTGAACCACCTGCGCGCGCTGGCCGATCGGATCCGCGCGACGATCGGGTCGGGCGCGGTCGTGCTGGGCGCTCGCCGGAACGGCCAGCCGGCCTTCGTCGTCACGATCACCAAGGACCTGGCGTCATCGCTCGATGCGGACAAGCTGGTGAAGGAGGTGGCCCCGATATTCGGCGGAAAAGGCGGCGGCCGCGCGGACAACGCGACGGCCGGTGGTGGCGAGCCCGAAAAGCTGGCTGAGGCGATCGAAAAGGCACGGGTTATGGTGCGCGAGCGTTTGAACGGGGGACGTGACCGCCGCTAACACGCGCGACACCCGCACGGTCGGACCGAGAGGCCCGCTGGTCGCCGGCGTGGAGCTCTCCGCCGGGATCGCGCGGGTGATCGTCGCGACGCGAGAGAACTCGCGGCTGCGCATCACCGGCCGCGGTGAGGCGGGTCTGGCGGAGGGTGCCGTGACCGGCGGATTGGTCGTCGACCGCGAGTCGGTCGCGGCCGCGCTGGCCACAGCGTTCGGCGCCGCCGAACGCGGGCAGCGGACGGAACGCTCGATCGTCGCGATCGACGGCGATGACGTGCGCACCTATCACCTTTCGACCTCATTCGAGCGCGAGACGTCGGCCGCACCGGTCGCCGCGAACGAGATCTCGCGCGCGACGCGCGAAGCCGCGACGGTCACCGCGAAGACCGCGGCCGCCAACGCGGAGGAGGACCCCGCGCTCCGCGGCGTCCCGACCGTGCGGCTCCACGAGGACGTCGCCTCGCTCTCGCTGGACGGACGACATCTCGCGAGCCTCGTGGGCCAGAGAGGCGGTCTCGTCGAGGTCTGGAGCGACGTCAGCGTCGCGCCGCTCGTACTCTCCGGCGCGGCGATGGGGTCGCTCGAGGCCGCGCGCCGGCGCGGCGCGGTCGTTCCGGGTGCGTACGCGCTGGGCCGGCTGCTCGCGGAGTCCGGCGTGCTCGATGCCGGCGTGCTGCGCCTGGGCGCTGATGTCACCTCGCTCGCGATCCTCCGCGAGGGACGCGTCGTCGCGACGCGCGCGTTCGGTCTCGGCCGCATCGGGGTGGCGTCGCGCCCGGATCGTCTCGAGGACGATGCACGGGTGTGGGCGGACTGCGTCGTTGCCTCGCTCCATGGGCTCGACGGCCTGCCGCCCGCGCGTTGGTTGTTCGTCGGCGTCCCCGAGTCGCTCCTGGCCCTTCCGCACGCGCTGGGCGAAGCGGTCAGCGGCGTTCGCGGCGGCGCCGTGGATGTCACGCCGTTGTCCGTCGGTCTCGCGAACCGCGCGTATGGCGACGTGCAGCTGCGCGCCGACGATCTCGTCGCGGCCGGCGCTGCCGCGATCGCGTCGGGGGTCTACGCCTCATGACCGTACCGGTGGCCGGCCGCACCGTGATCGACCTGGGCGCGCGCGCGAGCGTGCTGGACGCGGTCGAGCGCATCGCGGCGGCGCCCGCCGCGGACGACCTGGTGCTCTCGATCCAGGCCGGCGCGCCGGTCGCGCGCAACGCCGTCTTCTTCGAGGTCGCGCGCCGCGCGGCGGGCACACGGCGGCTCGCGATCGTGTCGCCGGATGCGCGTGCTCGCTCTCTCGCATCGTCGGTCCATCTGCCTTCGTTCGCCAGCACGACCGCGCTGGAGCGTCAGGAGCTCGATGCGACGGAGCAGCTCACGACCGCACGCCGGGCTGCGATCGCCGCGCGACCGGTGCGGGTCAAGCGCGCGGCGGGCGCGTCGCCCATGACGGTCTTCGGCATCCTCGGAAGTCTGCTCGCGGCGACGCTCGTCTTCATGGCGGTCATCGGCCCGACCGCCACGGTCGTCGTGGCGCCCGTGTCGAAGGCACTCGGTCCGTTCGAGTTCGACCTGCGTGCCGGACCCGACGGCGAGATCTCCGGCGCGCTGACGCTGGTCGCGAGCGACCTATCGCAGAAGTACACCGCCAAGGCGACCGGCGAACGCCAAGAGCCCATCAAGGCGACCGGGGTCGCCCGGTTCACGAACCGGTTCACACAGGAAACTCGCGTGGCGAAAGGAACCGTCGTCCGCACCCGCGACGGCGTGAAGTTCCAGACGGTGGATGAGAAGGTGATCCCACGCAGCTCGCTCGACATCCTTCCGCCGTTCGTGAAGTTCGGGATCGTCGACATCGCGATCGTTGCGCTCGACGCCGGCCCCGCCGGCAACGTTGCCGCGAACACGATCACGGTCGCGGATCGGGACGATTTCGCCGTCAGCAATCCGCAGGCGACGAGCGGCGGCGAGATCAAGAAGTTCGCCGTCATCACCGGGTCGGACTACGGGCTGGCCGCGGGCCGCGCGGACGAGGAGCTACGCAAGCGCGCGTCTCAGAAGGTCGACGAGTGGACGAGAGCCGAGGCGGCGAAGAGTCATGTCGTTTACGGACCGATCACGAAGGTGACCGCCGTCACGCAGTCCACTGGGCTCGTCGGCACCGAGCCGAAGGACGGCGTCTTCGAGCTCACGGTCACCGGGACCGCGACGGCGTACAGCGTACCGGCGGCGGAGCCGCGCGCGACCGCCGTCGCGAAGCTGAGGCAGCAGGCCGATCCGGACCACGACATCAACGACGCTGCCGCGGGCGTGGACGTGATCATCGGCCCGACGCTCGAGGAGAACGGCGTGCGCTGGCGCGTTCGCGGCAGCACGTCGCAGTACCCGCAGCTGAAGGAGGCGCCCCTCCGGACCGCGCTCGCGGGCCGCGAGTTCGACGAGGCGCAGGGCGTGATGGATGGCCAGGGCCTGGAGCTCCGGACGATCACGGTCTGGCCTGGCTGGTGGCCGCGCTTCCCGTTCTTCGACTCGCGTTTGCAGATCAGGGTGGACACCCCGACCCCGGCGAGTTCGGCGACACCCTGAGCGTGCGATATCTTGCGCTCGACGTCGGCGATCGCCGCATCGGACTCGCCGTCGGCGACGACGCCTTCGGCCTCGCGCGACCGCTCCGCACGTTGACACGACGCAACCTCGAGGCTGACCTCGCGACCCTCCGTGATCTGATCGCGAAAGAAGAGGTGGGTGCCCTGGTCATCGGCCTTCCGCTCACGCTGCGTGGCGAGGACGGAACCCAAGCGCAGCGCGTGCGCCGCTTTGCGGACGCGTGTTCCGCACTCGGTCTTCCGGTCGACCTCTACGACGAGCGATTCACGACCGCTGAAGCGGCCCACCGGGGCGCCGCCGACCTGGACGCCGGCGCGGCGACCGTCCTGCTCGAAGACTTCCTGTCGCGGCGGCGCGCCTGATGCCGGCACCCCGCGGCCCGTCTCGCGCCGTCCCCCCGCGGACGCAAAGCTCCGCGCTCGGACCATTCGCATTCCTGCTGTTCGTCGGCGCGCTCGTGGCCGCCGCGTGGTTCGTGGGGAAGCCCGCGGCGGAGCAGGCCGTCGTCGCGTACGTCGCCGACCACGACACGCTGCTGCGCCAGGACATCGTCCGGGCCTTCGTCGCGGACCACGTGAGAGCCGAGATCGACCTGGCGAAAGACACGCGTGCCGACAGCCGACCCTTCGTGATCACGCGTGGTGAGACAGCCGGTCAGATCGCAAGACGTCTCGAGGACGAGGGCGTGATCCGCTCCGCCCTCGCCTTCGCGTTCGTGCTCTACGAGACCGAGCGTGAGAACGCCCTGCAGTCCGGCAGCTACACGGTCTCGCCCGCGCTGACGCCTCGCAACATCGCCAAGCTCTTCGAGAAGGCGCCCGGCGAGCAGATCGTCCTGCGCATCATCGATGGCTGGCGCCTGACCGAGGTCGCGACGGCCGTGAGCAAGGCGTTCCCCTCGATCACCAAGGAGGCGTTCACGTCGGCGGCGGTCGTCGGTGACCGCAAGAACACGGTGCTCGCGGGGATGGAGCCGGACGCGCCTCTCGAGGGCTACCTCTTTCCCGACACGTACTTCATGCGTCCCGACATGACCGCCCCGCAGATCATCGGCGTGCTCCTGGACACGTTCGAGCGGAAGGTCGGCGCGACGCTCCGCGCCGCCTCCGCGGAGCGCAAGGTGGCGATCTACGACATCGTGAAGCTTGCCTCGATCGTGGAGCGCGAGGCGCGCGATCGCGCCGAGAGCGCGACCATCGCGGGCGTGTACACCAACCGCCTCGAGATCGGGATGAAGCTCGACGCCGACCCGACGATCCAGTACGCGCTGGGCGATTGGCGCGAGCTCTCACTGGAAGACCTGAAGCTCGATTCCCCGTACAACACGTATCGCGTCGCCGGACTGCCACCGACGCCCATCGCCAACCCCGGCGCCGCCGCGCTCGAGGGCGCCGCGAAGCCAGCCAAGCACGGCTACTTCTACTTCGTCGCGAAGAGCGACGGGACCGGCGGCCACGCGTTCTCCGTCACATTCGAAGAGCACGAGGCAAACAGAGTCAAGTACGGGAACAAATGAGCCGTGGCGACCGTGTATCTACTCGGCCATCCCGTCGCGCATTCGCTCTCGCCTGCGATGCACAACGCCGCGTTCGCCGCCCTTGGGCTGCCGCACCACTACGAGACGCGCGACGTTGAGCCCGAGCGTCTCCAGGACTTCGTAGACGCGCTGCGCCGCGACGACGTGCTCGGCGCGAACCTCACGATCCCGCACAAGGAGCGCGCGCTCCGATATGTCGACGAGGCGGGCACGGACGCTCGCCGCGTGAGCGCGGTCAACACGATCGTGCGACGCGGGACGCGCCTGATCGGCGAGAACACGGACGTCTACGGGTTTGAGAGGTCGCTGAGCGATGCGCCTTCGGGGAAGACGCTGCTGGCGGGCGGCACCGTCCTGCTCCTCGGCGCCGGTGGCGCCGCGCGCGCGTGCGCCCTCGTTCTCCTGCAGCGCGGCAACGAGGTTCAGGTCGCGAGCCGGACGCGAGCGCGCGCGGAGCAGCTCGCAGCGGGGATCGATGTCAACGGGCGTCGGCCTGTCGCAGTCCGCTGGCCCACACCCGACGACCTCGCGAGGGTCGACGGCGTCGTCAACGCGACGCCGCTGGGCCTGCACGGCGAGGACCCACTCGCCGGCATGGAGATCCACGAGCGCCTGCGGGTGGTCGACCTCGTGCCCACGGCCGCGATGACGCCGCTCGTCAAGAGGGCTCGGGCCGTCAAGAATGGCGTTGTCGTGGATGGACTATCGATGCTCCTGTACCAGGCGGCGCGCTCTTTCACCCTGTGGACGGGACGCGAGGCGCCGCTCGCGGTGATGCGCGCGGCCCTTCCGCGCGCGACATGAGGCTCATCACCGCCGGCGAGTCGCACGGTCCAGGGCTCGTCGCGGTCCTCGACGGGGTGCCCGCTGGCGTTCCGATCGCCGCCTCCGATATCGACGGCGATCTACGCCGCCGCCAGCTCGGCTACGGCCGCGGCGCGCGGCAGAAGATCGAGCGTGACGCTGTCACCATCACCGGTGGCGTGCGGCACGGGCGCTCCACCGGCGCCCCGATCGCGCTGCAGATCGCGAATCGTGACGCGGTCAACTGGGAGCGCGTGATGAGCGTGGAGCCGGTCATGGATCCGCCGGACCCGGTGACGCGTCTGCGCCCGGGTCACGCCGATCTCGCCGGCGCGCTCAAGTTCGGGCATGAGGACGTTCGCGACGTCATCGAACGGTCGAGCGCCCGCGAGACCGCGGCACGCGTCGCCGCGGGTGCGGTGGCCAAGGCGGTCCTGAGGCTGATCGGGATGGAGGTGCGAAGCGAGACGAAAGCGATCGGCGACGTCGAGAGCGCGCCTCGCTTCGATGTCGACGCGGTCGAGGCGAGCGAGGTGCGCTGCTCGGATCCTGCTCGTTCGGCGGAGATGGTCGCCGCGATCGCCGGGGCGCGCGACGCGGGCGACACCCTGGGCGGGATCGTTGCCCTGCGCGCGAACGGCGTCATCGCCGGGCTCGGGACCTCGGCACAGTGGGACAGGCGCCTCGATGGACGCATCGCGCAGGCGCTCCTCTCGATCCAGAGCGCCAAGGGCGTTCAGTTCGCCGACGCATTCATCGCGGCACGCGAACGCGGGAGCGCCGTTCACGATCCCATCACCGTGAAGGACGGCACGTTCAAGCGCACGCGCAACCGCGCCGGCGGCCTCGAGGGCGGGATGAGCAACGGCGAGGACATCACCGTGGAGGTGGCGTTCAAGCCGATCTCGACGCTCATGAAGCCGCTCCCGTCGGCGGATCTCCGTACCGGTGCGCCGTCGCCCGCGCACGTCGAGCGAAGCGACGTGTGCGTCGTCCCGGCGGCAGGCGTCGTGGCCGAGGCGATGCTTGCCTTCGTCCTCGCCGACGCGCTCGTCGAGAAGTTCGGCTGCGACACGGCCGACGACCTCGTCGCGGCCGTCGAGCGCTACCGCGCGCGCCTTCACCCGATCGACCAGAGGGCCTAGTGCATCTCTTCCTCGTGGGGCCGCCGGGCATCGGTAAGAGCACCATCGCACCGCTGCTCGCACGTAGGCTCGGCGCGAGCGTCGTCGAGACGGATCGTGCCATCGCGCGGCGGGCGGGCAAGAGCAACAAGGACGTCATCGAGCAGGACGGGATGGAGAGCTTCCGCGACCTCGAGTCGCGTGTCCTCGCCTCGCTCCGCCAGACCCCGGCGTGGATCGTCGTCGACACCGGAGGCGGCGCGCCGATCCGCGAGGAGAACCGGAAGCGCATGCGCGATCTCGGTCTGATCATCGGCCTGCGCGGATCGCTGGAACGGATCACCGCCGGCATCGCCGCGACGATGGCGAAACGGCCCGATCAGCGCGTGGCACCCGAGGACCGCGCGCGAACGGTGCTGCGGGAGCGCCGCGCCGCGTACGCCGACGCGGACGTGATCTTCGACGTCGACCGCGACGCCACCGCCGAGGCCTCCGCTGATGCGATCGCCGCCTGGCTCGTCGCGGCCCGCGGCATCCGCGTCGACGTCGGCGGGGAGCGCCCGTATCCGGTGCTCGTCCGCGCGGGACT
>Ga0114129_10016748_pt1 | contig 10439 bp, 4 predicted proteins | sample RhiMetdeltSRZDD1_FD_80071 | JGI IMG/M metagenome (GOLD analysis project Ga0114129, IMG submission 80071) | Populus rhizosphere microbial communities from Tennessee, USA - Rhizosphere MetaG P. deltoides SRZDD1 (version 2) (version 2) | ecosystem: Host-associated > Plants > Roots > Rhizosphere >... | reverse complement strand
TACGTCGCGCGTGGACGCGACGATGTCGGTGGGCGCGGTGCAGGAGACGGTGACGGTGAGCGGCGCTTCGCCCGTCGTCGATCTGACGTCGTCCGGCACGTCGTCGAACTTCACCGCGCAGACGATCGAGACCGTGCCGCGCGGCCGCGATCTGTGGGCGGTGGTCGACATGGCGCCGGGCGCGGCGCGCGAAGGCGCGCCCGACATCGGCGGCAGCAAGATGGCGCAGCGCCCCGACATGTCGAGCTACGGCGTCGTCGCGCAGCCGAAGCTGGAGGTCGAAGGGATCAACATCACGACCGGCGGCGATCCGCAGTCGGCGGTGTACTTCAACTACTTCGGCTTCGAGGAGGTGCAGTTCAAGACGTCGGGCACCGACGCGGAGGTCGGCGTGCCCGGCATCCACATGGTCGCCGTGCTCAAGTCGGGCGGCAACGACTTCCACGGGAAGTACGAGGGCTCGTATCAGGGACCGAGCCTTCAGAGCAACAACCTGACCGACTCGCTGCGCGCGCAGGGACTGAGCGACACCGAGCCGCTCCGGTATCACTACGACGCCGCCGCCGATCTCGGCGGCCGCATCGTGCGCGACAAGCTGTGGTTCTACGGCGGCTTCAGCCGTCAGCATCGCAACAGCAGCCTGCTTGGCTTCGTCTCGGGTCCCGGCGCCGACGGGAAATACCTGACGGGCGACGAGCCGCTCGCGTACCGCAACGGCGTCCTGACTCAGCACAACATCAAGCTGTCGTATCAACTGTCGACAGGCAATCGGTTCATCGGGCTGTATCAGCGCGGACTCAAGCTCGAACCGCAGCGTGACGGCGGCCGCTTCCGTCCGCTCGAAGCGACGCGCGATTATCGCGACCCGACGTACGTGAAGAAGGTCGAGTGGCAGAGCACGATCAACAGCCGCACGCTGCTGAACGTCGTCGCCGGCTACGGCGGGTACTTCGCCGACTACAGCGCCGTGCGGACGCCGGTCTATCGGGGCGCGGACTTTCCAAGCAAGCTCGATCGTGAGACGATGCTGCGGACCGGCGGACACGAAATCTCCGACCAGCGGCCGCGCGACAACTGGCAGTACGACGCGAGCTTCAGCTACTTCCCGGCCGGATCGTTTGCGGGGCGCCACGAGTTGAAGACCGGCAGCACGATGTACCGGCAGACGCACGGCACCGGCCTGCTGAATCATCCGCACGGAAACTACACGCTGGTCTACGACAAAGTGAACGGCGTGTCGAACCAGCCGGTGGAAATTCAGATCCAGAATTATCCGGTCGCGCCGCGCAACAGGGTGAACACCTTCGCGGGGTACTTCAAAGACACCTGGCGCATCAACGATCGGGTGACGGCGAATCTCGGCCTGCGCTTCGAGCGGCAGACGCCGTTCGTTCCCGCGCAGGCAAAGGAAGCAAGCCCGCAGTTTCCGCAGCTCTTTCCGGCCGGAAATTTCGATCAGATCGATCTGCTGACGTGGAATCGATTCCTGCCGCGCGCCGGCGTCGCGTGGAGTCTCAATCCGCGGACCGTCCTCAAGCTGTCGGGCGGCACGTACAACTATCTGTTCAACGATGCCGACGCGGGGCTCTACAACCTCAACTCGCAGCGGACCGCCGTGTTCCGCTGGCGGGACACCGACGGCAACGGCAACTACACGCCTGGCGAAGTCGATCTCAATCTGAACGGCAACGACTTCATTTCCATTTCGAGCGCGGCGAATCGGCGCTTCAACAGCGATCTGCGTCAACCGATCACGAGTGAGGTGACCGTCAGCTTCGAGCGCGAGCTGCTCGCGAACCTCGGCTTCCACGCGGGCTACGTGTTCAGGCATCGCAAGGATTACTACAGCAACAGCAACGGCGGACCGAACGAGCTGCGTCCGCGATCGGTCTACAACATTCCACTACGGCGGCGCGATCCCGGTCCCGACGGCAATGTGGGAACCGCAGACGATGGCGGGATGGTGACGATCTACGACTACGACGCCGCATACCGAGGCGCGGCGTTCGTGCGCAACGTGCTCGTCAACGCGCCGTACGCCGACAAGATCAACACCGTCGAGTTCTCGCTCTCGAAGCGGCTGTCGAATCGATGGTCGGCGCAGGGATCGTTCTGGGTCGTCAAGAACAACAACTGGATCGAGCAGACGTTCGAGACGCCGAACAGCGATTACTTCCCGAAGGACGAAACGTGGGACTGGGCCGGCAACTTGAGCGGGACGTACCTGTTGCCCGGCGACGTGCGTCTCGCCGGCTTCATCGTCTCCAAAGCGGGACTCAAAGGCGCGCGGACCAACGTCTTCCGCGCCGCCGATCCGAACGGCGGCCCGTCGCTCAGACAACTGAGCACCGTGACGCTGCGGCTCGAGCCCTGGGGCACCCAGCGCGCGCCGGCGATGACCAACGTCAATCTGCGCGGCGGCAAGGACTTCAAGGTCGGCAGGGGGCTGACCCTCGGCGTCGACGTGGACGTCTTCAATCTGCTGAACAGAGCGACGCCGAGCAACGTGACCTGGATCTCAGGGCCGACGTTCGGCTACGCGACGGAAGTCCTGCCAGCTCGCGTCATCCGCGTCGGCGGGCGATTCAGTTTCTAAGAGGATGGAACTGGATCCCGACGACCTCGCTCGATCAGTACGGCGCCACGCTCGGCAACTGGTTCGGCGTGGGTGACGCTGATCTCCATCGGATCTTCCCGAACCTGCGGAACTTCCCGGTCCGCCGGCTGAGCCAGTCGGACCTCTGGAAGTCAGACTACAGTCTGACCTTTGGAAGTCAGACTGTAGTACGACTTGGGACGGCTGTTACTGCGGGTGGATGCTGACGACCCCCGCCGTCATCGTTCCTGTGTTCTCATACACCGTCCCGCCGAGCGCATTGGTGACCAGCACCGTCCATGTGCCGATCTGCGGGATGATCCCCGTGGACAGATCGCACGCGGTGAAGCTCATCGCGTAGCCGGGATCGTCGTTGAAGAACGCGTCGGTCACAAAGGTGACGCACGCGCCGGCGTACGTGATGGACTGCGCGCCGTTGAGCGACTGCAGCTTCACGTTAGAGGTCCAGTCACGATACGAGACCGCGCTGGTCTCCGGACGGGACGCGCTGCCGCGGCACTGGAAATCGTGATTGGCGTCGCCGCCGCCGCATGAGTCTTCGTCCCATTCTTCGCGCCTGGTTGGACTTCGCCCGACGAGCGTGCCGTTGACGTCGATGTTGTCGAGCACGGCGAGCCCGAAATTGTCGGGACCGATATCCTGTCCCTCGTCGAAGATGATTTGAATGTTCTTCACCGTCGCCGTCGGCGAGATCGGCGTCGGCGTCGCGTTCGCCGGTGAAAAGCGCAGCCGAATCCAATTGTTGGATGCGGCCGCAGTCACTGGCAGCGCCGTACAGCCGAGACTATGTTTGACATTGTCCTGCGTCACGATGCTGAACCGGGGCGCTTTCGAGCCGCAGTGCGATCCCCGGGGATCGGTGACCACCCCTCCAGGCTTCCGAAGATCGTAGCCGAGCTCTGAGAGCGTGATGCCTCTCACGCCGACGAGCGTGGCGCCGGCGGACGCATTGGTCGCTGATGGTCCGGTTTTCGCGAGGACAAGACCTTCGACACGGCTGTCACGAATATCGGTGGATGGACATCCTGGGTCCGAGAAGGGAGGCGGATTCCGCGTCGCGGCGGCGGGGACGACCCCACTCGATGGACATCCGGTACCCGACTTCCATATCGACGCGACCAGATACGAACCTGGCGGATCGAATTCGAAAGGGACAACAGTGAAGTCCAACGCGTACGCCGTGTCGATACACACCAACATGAACACCGCCGGCAGGAACAGAACAGCTCTTTTCATGAGATCACCTCCGCCTCAATGGAAATCAAGCACTCGATCAAGCGCGCGAAGGTTCAATAGACGTGCCGCACGGGCAGCTTCGGCGCTCAGGCATTCACGACGCGTGTTTCATATGCCTAAGCGCTCAAGCATCGATGCGCCGCGCCCCCGCCGAGCTCGCAGGCGCGCCGCGTTTTGCGTCGAGGTCTCGTGGTCGTGGAACGGCGAGGTGGCACCGAAGGGTGACGACATCAGCGGACCGCGGCCCGGGCCGGCGGCTGCGCGAAGGGGCTGCGCCGCCGGTGATTTCAGTCGGCCGCGGACAAACGCAGACAATCGTGGCGAAGCCGCATAGCGTTGGCAATGGCGGGCTATAATTCGCGGGATGAAATGGCCAGCGGCCCTGGCGCTCGCCGCCGCACTCGCCACGGCCGGAGCCACCGTGCGCACGCAGCAGCCCTTCGACTCCGCTCAAGGCAGGCCCGATCCGCCTCAGCTCGTCAAGCAGTATTGCCTCGGCTGCCACAACGATCGAACGAAAGCCGGCGAGCTGACACTCGCGAACTTCGACGTCACCGATCCGCAGCACAGCGCAGAAATTGCGGAGAAGATGATCCGGAAGCTGCGCGCCGGCATGATGCCGCCGCCCGGCGTCAGACGGCCCGACGAAACCGCGCTGGCGGGATTGGCTGACCTCCTCGAGCGGCACGCGGACGCGCACGCGACGGAGCTCGCGCCCGGCCGCCGGACGTTCCAGCGGCTCAACCGCGCCGAGTACGCGCGATCCATTCATGATCTCCTCGCGCTGGACGTGAACGTCGGCGAGTACCTGCCGCTCGACGCGAAGAGCGCGAACTTCGACAACATCGCCGATGCTCAGCTCCTCTCGCCGACGTTGATGCAGGGCTATCTCACCGCGGCGGCCGAGATCAGCCGGCTCGCCGTCGGTGATCCCGCCGCGACCGCGCGCGAGGCGACCTATCCCGTCTCGCGGTGGACCTCGCAGCGCGAGCACGTCGACGGCGCGCCGTACGGCACGCGCGGCGGCGTCTCGGTCGTGCACACGTTCCCGGCCGACGGCGACTATCGGTTGCGCGTGTCGTTCTTCCACGAGACCACCGGCGCGCTGTACGGCAACGGCCGCGCCGCGCTCCACACCGCCGATGCGCCGGAGCAGATCGAGATCTCGATCGACGGCGATCGCGTCGCGCTGCTCGACATCGATCGATGGATGAGCACGTCGGATCCGGACGGCGTCAACCTGCGCACCGAGCCGATCGCGGTCACGGCGGGTCCGCATCGCGTGTCGGCGGCGTTCATCCGCCGCTTCGAAGGACCTGTGCAGGATCTGATCGCGCCGCTCGACTGGTCGCTGGCGAGCACGAGCATCGCCGACGCCTACGGCTTCACGACGCTGCCGCATCTGCGCGACATGGCGATCACGGGCCCGTTCACCGCGACCGGCGTCTCCGACACACCGAGCCGCCGCAAAATTTTCACGTGTCATCCCGACACCGCGCGTGCCACGCCAACGCGCGGAACGCGCGGCTCAACCGACCGGGGGCGGGAGATGGTCTGCGCGCGCGAGATCGTGGCGCGGCTCGCCTCCCAGGCGTTTCGACGTACGACGGCCGAGCGCGACCTCAATGCGTTGATGGACCTTTATCAGAAAGGATCGGCCGACGGCGGTTTCGAGGCGGGCGTGCGGATGGCGCTCGAAGGCATCCTCGCGAGCCCGCGCTTCGTGTTCCGCCTCGAAGAGCCGCCCGCCGGCGCTCGCGGCGCGAAAACGTATGCGTTGAGCGACGTGGATCTCGCGTCGCGCCTCTCGTTCTTCCTGTGGGCGACGGGTCCGGACGAGGCGCTGCTGCGCCTCGCCGAGAAGGGGCGGTTGTCGGACACGGCGACGCTCGAGCAGCAGGTGCGCCGCATGCTCGCCGATCCCCGCGCCGAAATCCTCTCGTCGCGCTTCGCGGCGCAGTGGCTGCGGCTGCAGGATCTCGACAAGATCAATCCCGACGTGCGCTTCTATCCGGACTTCGACGATCAGATCAAGTCGGCGATGCTGCGCGAGACCGAGCTCTTCTTCCGCTACATCGTGGCAGAGGATCGTCCGGTGCTGGACCTGTTTTCGGCGGACTACACCTTCGTCGACGAGCGGCTCGCGCGTCATTATCAAATCCCGAACGTCGTCGGCAGTCAGTTCCGCAAGGTGCAGTACCCCGACGGCCGGCGGCGCGGACTCTTCGGCCACGGCAGCATTCTGACGCTCACGTCGCACGCCGATCGCACCTCGCCGGTTCTTCGCGGGAAGTGGGTGCTGGAAGTGTTGCTCGGCGTGCCGCCGCCGCCGCCGCCGCCGAACGTGCCCGATCTCGAGGCGACCGCCGAAGCCGAGGACGGACGCATGCGGACGGTGCGCGAGCGGATGGAGCAGCATCGCGCGAATCCCGCGTGCTCGTCGTGCCATCGCGTGATCGATCCGATCGGTCTCGCGCTCGAGAACTTCGACGTCACCGGCGCGTGGCGCATCAAGGACAACGGCGTGCCGGTCGACGCGGCGAGCGCGCTCTACGACGGCACGCCGATCGGCGGTCCGGACGATCTGCGGCGCGCGCTGCTCGCGCGCTCGACCGTCCTCGTGCGGACGTTCACCGAGAATCTGATGACCTTCGCGTTGGGACGACGGCTCGGTTACACCGACATGCCGATGGTGCGCAGCGTCGTGCGTCAGGCGGAAGCCGCCGACCACCGCTTGTCGGCGTTCGTCCTCGCCATTGTCAAGAGTGCGGCGTTTCGAATGAAGAGCGCGGAGGTCGACCCAACCGCGCACGCAGGCGTAGCGCAGCCCTTCAGGGCTGCCGGAGGCAAACCGTGACGTTCATTGCTGGCAAGCACATTCCCCGCCGCACCGTCCTGCGCGGACTCGGCGCCACCGTGGCGCTGCCGTTTCTCGACGCGATGGTGCCGGCGCGCGGGCTCTGGAGCCGGACCGCGAGCGCCGCGTCGCTCGATCGCACGCGGCTCGTCTGCATCGAGATGGTGCACGGCGCCGCCGGCAGCAACGCGTGGGGTGCGACGCAGCATCTCTGGTCGCCCGCCGCGACCGGACGCGATTTCGATCTGACGCCGAGCGCGCTCGGCCCGCTCGAGCCGTTTCGCAAGTACCTGACGATCGTCAGCGACACCGACGTCCAGGGCGCGGAAGCGATCACGCAGCCCGAGATCGGCGGTGACCATTTCAGGTCGAGCGCGGTGTTCCTCACGCAGACGCATCCGAAGCAGACCGAGAGCTCGGACGTGCGCGCGGGGATTTCACTGGATCAGATTTACGCGAAGAAGTTCGGGCAGGACACGCCGATTCCGTCGATGCAGCTCTGCATCGAGAACGTCGATCAGGCGGGCGGGTGCGCGTACGGCTACTCGTGCGTCTACACCGACATGATCAGCTGGGCGTCGCCGACCGAGCCGCTGCCGATGATTCGCGATCCGCGGATGGCGTTCGATCAGCTCTTCGGCGCCGGCGGGTCGACGAGGGAGCGGCTCTCGCGCCGCCGATCGACGACGAGCGTGCTCGACTACATCACGGCGCAGGTCGCCGATCTCGAGCGGCGCCTCGACCACAGCGATCGCCAGCGGATGGAGCGGTATCTGGAGGACGTGCGCGAGATCGAGCGGCGCATTCAGCAGATCGAGGCGAGGAGCGAGAGCGGCGAGTCGCGCGAGCTGCCCGGCGCGCCCTCCGGCGTGCCCGACTCGTTCGACGAGCACGTGAAGCTGATGTTCGATCTGCAGGCGCTCGCGTTTCAGGCCGACGTCACGCGCGTCTTCTCGTTCAAGATGGGGCGCGATGCCTCGAGCCGCGTCTACCCGGAGAGCGGCGTCTCGAAAGGGTTCCACCCGTCATCGCATCACGGGAACAGGCCGGCGAACATCACCGAGTTCGGACAGATCAACCGGTATCACGTCAGCCTGCTGCCGTACTTCCTGCAGAAGCTGCAGGACATTCACGAAGGCGACGCGTCGCTGCTCGACAAGAGCCTCATCCTCTACGGATCGCCGATGGGCGACGGCAACATCCACAATCACAAACGGTGTCCGCTCGTCGTGCTCGGCGGCGCGAACGGTCAGCTGCCCGGCCACGCGCATCTGCGAGCCCCCGCGGGCACGCCGATGGCGAACGTGATGCTCACGCTGTTGCACAAGCTCGGCGTAAACGACATCGAGCAGTTCGGCGACTCGACTGGCGAGTTTTCTTTGGCGTAAGGGACAGCAGCGCCTGCGGCCATGCCGCGGCGGGAGCCGCGGCATCAGCGAAAGGTCCCGGCCGGGGTGGGGCCCCGCCGGCAGTGCAAAAAAGTTGGCGAGTATGACAATGCGAAAAACCGCAGTCGGATTGTTGACGCTGATCGTCACCGCCGCGATGCCGCATGCAGCAGGCCCGGCGTTGATTGCCGATGCCGCGATGCGGGGGGATGTTGCGGCGGTTCGCGAGGCGCTGCAAAGCGGCGCTGACATCAACGCAGCTCTGGGTGACGGCATGACCGCGCTGCACTGGGCGGCAGAGCACGGTGATTCCGATCTGGCGGCGCTCCTCCTGAAGTCCGGCGCGAATCCCGCCGCGGTGACGCGCATCGGACGGCACACGCCGCTCCACGTCGCCGCGCGCGGCGGCTACGACCTCGTCGTCCGCCTGCTCGTGAACGTGAACGCGGACGTCAACGCGCTGACGACGACCGGCGCGACGCCTCTTCATTTCGCCGCGGCGTCCGGAAGCCGCGAGGCGGTCGCGGCGCTGATCGATCGCGGGGCGAACGTGAACGCGCGCGAGCCGCAGTGGGAACAGACGCCGCTCATGTTCGCGGCGGCGTCGGGCCGCACCGACGTCGTGAAGGTTCTGCTCGCCCGCGGCGCCGACGCCCGCGCGACAGCGAAGGTCGTGGACATCAGCGCGCGCAATCAGCGGGACAGCGTCGAGAGCCGGCAGCGCAACGCGCGCGTCGCCGCGATCCAGAAGCAACTCGCGGCGGCGAAAGCGGCGTCGTCTCCAGGCGGAGCGCCGCGTCCCGCGCCGCGCGGCCGATCGGACGGTGATTCCGGCGGCGAACCGGAACCGCTCGGGTACGCGGATCTCGTCGGCTCGCAGGGCGGACTCACGGCGCTGCTGCTCGCGGCGCGCGAAGGATTCGAGGAGACCGCGTTCGCGTTGATCGACCGCGGCGCCGACGTCAACCAGGTGAGCGCGTCGGATCACACCAGTCCGCTGCTGATGGCGGCGATCAACGGCCACTTCGATCTCGCGATGAAGCTCGTCGCGCGCGGCGCCGACGTCACCAGGGCGAGCGATGCCGGTGCGACGCCGCTCTACGGCGTGCTGAACATGCAGTGGGCGCCGAAGGCGCGTCACCCGCAGCCCGCGAAATACATGCAGCAGAAGATCGGCTATCTGGACCTCGCCGAGGCGATCCTGAAGGCGGGCGCCGATCCGAACGCGCGGCTCAGAAAATCGCTCTGGTACACGACCTACAACCGCGACCTGCTCAGCGTCGATCGCACCGGCGCGACGCCGTTCTGGTGGGCGGCCTACACGCTCGACGTGCCGGCGATGCGCCTGCTGCTGAAGTACGGCGCCGATCCGAACATCCCGACGGCGAAGGTGGCGGAGCGCTACGAAGAGGGCGGCCCCGATCCGAACGCGCCCGATCGATCCGGCATCGCGCCCATTCCGTGGAGCGGCCCCGCGGTCTATCCGATCCACGCCGCGACCGGCGCCGGCTACGGCCTCGGCTTCGCCGGCAACACCCATCGTCACGTCCCGGACGGCTGGCTCGCGGCGGTGAAGTTTCTCGTCGAAGAGCTCGGCGCCGACGTCAACGCGCGCGATCACAACGGCTACACGCCGCTGCACCACGCCGCGTCGCGAGGCGACAACGAGTTGATCAAGTACCTCGTCTCGAAAGGCGCCGACGTGAGAGCCGTCGCCCGCAGCGGCCAGACCACCGTCGACATGGCGAACGGCCCCGTTCAGCGCGTGCAGCCGTTCCCCGAAACGATCGCGCTGCTCGAAAGCCTCGGCGCGAAGAACAATCATCGCTGCGTGAGCTGCTGAAAGGTGTCGGACGTGTCGGACGTGTCGGACACGTCCGACACCGAATGTAAGTGTCACTCGCTCAGATTTGGTGTCCGACACCTCCGACACCTCCGACACCTCCGATGACTTTTACCAGTACGAGTTCTTCGGGCCGGCGCAAGCCGAGATCTGCGGGAACGTCGACGGGCTGGAGCTGCTCGACGTCGGGTGCGGGAGCGGGTACTTCCCGCGCGAGATGGCGAGGCGCGGCGCGCGGGTGACGGGCGTCGACATTTCTCCGCGGATGATCGCGCTCGCTCAGGATCTCGAAGCCGCGGCGCCGATGCGGATCGCCTACCACGCGATCGACGCGGCGGATCTCTCCGGCGCGCTCGCGCCGCAATCCTTCGACATCGCGACGTCCTGCCTCGCGCTCCAGGACATGCCGCGTCCGCTCGACGTGCTGCGGAGCGTGCGTGCGACGCTGCGGAGCGGCGGACGGTTCGTCGCGTCGATCGAGCATCCGTGCACGAACCC
>Ga0114129_10016746_pt1 | contig 10440 bp, 6 predicted proteins | sample RhiMetdeltSRZDD1_FD_80071 | JGI IMG/M metagenome (GOLD analysis project Ga0114129, IMG submission 80071) | Populus rhizosphere microbial communities from Tennessee, USA - Rhizosphere MetaG P. deltoides SRZDD1 (version 2) (version 2) | ecosystem: Host-associated > Plants > Roots > Rhizosphere >... | reverse complement strand
GGCCATGCACGACATCGCGCACTACCTCCGGCCCGCGCATCTGGCCCAGCTGGCGTCGATCCTGGACGACCCGGAAGCGTCCCCGAACGACCGGTTCGTCGCCCTCGACCTGCTGCGCAACGCAAACGTGGCCGCCGGGGGCGTACTGCCGATGTGCCAGGACACCGGCACCGCGATCGTGCTGGGCAAGCGCGGGCGGCACGTGCTGACCGACGGCGCCGACGAGGCTGCGATCGCGCGGGGCGTATTCGAGGCGTACACGAAGCTCAACCTGCGGTACTCGCAGCTCGCCCCGCTGACCATGTACGAGGAGCGCAACACCGGTACGAACCTCCCCGCGCAGATCGAGCTGTACGCGGAGGACCCCGACGGGCAGGCCGACGCGTACAAGCTGCTGTACATGGCGAAGGGCGGCGGATCGGCGAACAAATCGTTCCTCTACCAGGAGACCAGAGCGCTGCTGAACCCGGCGACCCTGCTGCGCTTCCTCGAGGAGAAGCTGCGCTCGCTCGGCACGGCCGCGTGCCCGCCCTACCATCTCGCGGTAGTGGTCGGGGGCACCTCGGCCGAGCACGCGCTGAAGACCGCGAAGCTGGCGTCGGCACACTACCTCGACACGCTGCCGACGAGCGGGTCGTCGCTGGGCCACGGGTACCGCGACCTCGAGGTCGAGCAGGAGGTCCTCGAGCTCACCCGGCAGCTGGGCATCGGTGCGCAGTTCGGCGGGAAGTACTTCTGCCACGACGTACGGGTCGTCCGGCTGCCCCGGCACGGCGCCTCCTGCCCGATCGCCATCGCGGTGTCGTGCTCGGCCGACCGGCAGGCGATCGCCAAGATCACTCCATCCGGCCTCTTCCTCGAGAAGCTGGAGACGGATCCGGCCCGGTACCTGCCCGACGTCACCGAGTCCGATATGGACGGTGACGTCGTCCGGATCGACCTCAACCGGCCGATGGACGAGATCCGCGCCGAGCTGTCCCGGTACCCCGTACGGACGAGGCTCTCGCTGGACGGTCCGCTCGTCGTCGCGCGCGACATCGCCCACGCGAAGATCGCCGAAGGCCTCGCGGCTGGCGAGCCCATGCCCGCCTACCTGCGCGACCATGCGGTCTACTACGCGGGGCCGGCGAAGACGCCCGACGGGTACGCCTCCGGCTCCTTCGGGCCGACCACCGCCGGACGCATGGACTCCTATGTGGACAGTTTCCAGGCCGCCGGCGGCTCGCTCGTCATGCTCGCGAAGGGCAACCGGTCGGCCGCGGTCACCCGGGCGTGCCGGGAGCACGGCGGGTTCTACCTCGGCTCGATCGGCGGACCGGCGGCCCGCCTCGCGCAGGACTGCATCAGGCACGTGGAGTTGCTCGAGTACCCCGGGCTCGGCATGGAAGCCGTCTGGAAGATCGACGTCGTGGACTTCCCCGCCTTCATCGTCGTCGATGACAAGGGCAACGACTTCTTCGCCGAGACGGGTACGCCCGTCCTGACGGTGGGGCGGCGTCCGCCCTCGTGAGCCGGTGGCCGGATCGAGGGGCAGGATAGGGGCGTGACCGAGTACCGCACCGAGCGCGACACGATGGGCGAGGTACGCGTCCCCGCCGACGCGTTGTGGCGGGCGCAGACCCAGCGCGCCGTCGAGAACTTCCCGGTCTCGGGCCGGGGGCTGGAGGCGGCGCACGTACGCGCGCTCGCGCAGATCAAGGCCGCCGCCGCGCGGGTGAACGCCGATCTCGGCGTGCTCAACCGGGAGGTCGCCGACGCGATCGTCGCGGCCGCCGCCGAGGTGGCCTCCGGCGCGCACGACCGCCACTTCCCGATCGACGTGTTCCAGACGGGCTCGGGCACGTCGTCGAACATGAACGCCAACGAGGTCCTCGCGTCGCTGGCCAGCCGGCGGCTGGGGCGGACCGTCCACCCCAACGACGAGGTCAACGCCTCGCAGTCGTCCAACGACGTGTTCCCGTCGTCGATCCACGTCGCGGCGACGGACGCGGTGGTGCACGATCTCGTACCCGCGCTGCGCCACCTGACCGGCGCGCTCGACGCCAAGGCGGCCGAGTTTGCGGAGGTGGTCAAGGCCGGTCGCACGCACCTCATGGACGCGACGCCGGTCACGCTCGGTCAGGAATTCTCGGGGTACGCCACGCAGACGCTGCTCGGGATCGAGCGGCTGGAGTCGACCCTGCCCCGGCTGGCGGAGTTGCCGCTCGGCGGCACGGCGGTCGGCACCGGCGTGAACGCGCCGCCCGGCTTCGCGGCCGCGGTGATCGCTCGGCTCCGGGACGAGACCGGCCTGCCCCTGACCGAGGCGCGTAACCACTTCGAGGCGCAGGGTGCCCGCGATGCCCTCGTCGAGGCGTCCGGGCAGCTGCGTGTAGTCGCGGTGAGCCTCTACAAGATCGCCAACGACATCCGGTGGATGGGCTCCGGCCCCCGTGCCGGACTGCGCGAACTGCACATCCCGGACCTCCAGCCGGGATCGAGCATCATGCCCGGCAAGGTGAACCCGGTCGTCTGCGAATCCGTACGCCAGGTCTGCGCGCAGGTCGTCGGCAACGACGCGGCGGTGGCCTTCGCCGGCTCGCAGGGGGACTTCGAGCTGAACGTGATGCTGCCGGTGATCGCCCGTAACCTGCTGGAGTCGATCCGGCTGCTTGCGGCCGCCAGCCGGTTGCTCGCGGACCGGTGCGTGTCCGGACTTACCGCCAATGTCGAGGTCGCGCGCGGGTACGCCGAGGGCTCGCCCGCGATCGTCACGCCGTTGAACCGCTTCGTCGGGTACGACGAGGCCGCCGCGATCGCCAAGCAGGCGCTGGCCTCGGGCCACTCGATCCGGGAGGTCGTCATCGAGCGGGGACACGTGGCCGCCGGTCGGATCAGCGAGGCGCAGCTCGACGAAGTGCTCGATGTGCTGCGGATGACCCGGCCGTGACTCTGGCGTTACGGCCCATGGCGTAAACAGGCTAACTTCGATCTGATTGCTCTCACCCCTCGTATCCCTTGGGAGGCGAATGTGAGAGCTCGTATGAGGCTCGTGGGTGCCGTGGCCACCGCCGCGACGGCCGCGGGCGCACTGGTCGGCGCGGCCCCACAACTGGCCGCCGCGGCCGGCGGGAGCACCGAGTACACGGTGCTTGCAGCCGAGGGCGTCAGCGACGCCACCGCGCTCGCCGCGATCGCGCAGGCCGGCGGCACGGTGGTCGCCAGCAACACCGATATCGGGCTGTACCGTGTGCTCGGCGCGGCCGACGGTTTCGTCGCCCGGGTGGACGCGACGCCAGGTCTGTTCGGTGCCGCGCACCGCGTGCCGATCGGCACGGCTCCGCAGGTGAAGCCGATGCTCGTCGAGCAGGAGGCGATCGACGCGGCACAGGCCGGCGCGCAGGCGGCCGCGTCGGGGACACCCACGGCGACCACGGTCGGTCCGACCGCAGCCGAGGTGACGTCGACGGCGGGCATGGATCCGATGGACAACCTTTTGTGGGGCTTGACCATGGTCAAGTCCGACCTTGCCCGGCAGGTCAACGCGGGTGACCGGCGGGTCTCGGTGGGCGTCATCGACACCGGGCTCGACGCGAGCAATCCGGACCTCGCGCCGAACTTCAGTTGGGAGCTGTCCCGCAACTTCGCGCCTGACATCCCGTTGGTCGACGGCGCGTGCGAGGTGGCGAGCTGCCTCGACCCGGTCGGCACCGACGACGGCGGTCACGGGACGCACACCTCCGGCACGATCGGCGCGGCCGCGAACGGCTCCGGGATCTCCGGTGTCGCTCCCAATGTGACGCTGGTCGAGCTCAAGGGCGGCCAGGACTCCGGCTTCTTCTTCCTCGACCCGGTCGTCAACGCCTTGACCTACGCGGGCAACGCGGGGATCGACGTCGTCAACATGTCCTTCTTCGTCGACCCGTGGCTCTACAACTGCGTGGCGAACCCGGCGGACACACCCGAGCAGCAGGCCGAGCAGCGCACGATCATCGCGGCGATGACCCGGGCGCTGACCTTCGCCCACGACAAGGGCGTCACGATGTTCAACTCGCTCGGTAACAACCACGAGGACAAGGGCAACCCGCGTACGGACACCACCAGCCCCGACTTCCCGCCGGGCACCGCGCACCCGCGTCCGATCGACAACGCGACCTGCCTCGACCTGCCGGTCGAGGGTCCGTTCGTCATCGGCGTGTCCGCGCTCGGTCCGTCGACGACCAAGGCCGACTACTCGGACTACGGCGTCGAGCAGACCTCGGTGAGCGCGCCGGGCGGCTGGTTCCGGGACGGCTTCGGCACGCCGACGTTCCGGACGAACGGGAACCAGATCCTGTCCACCTACCCCCGCAAGGTCCTGCAGCAGAGCGGGCTCGTCGACGCGGCCGGCAACATCACCCCGGCCGGGATGGGCCTTGCCTTCAAGGCGTGTACGGCCAGCGGGGCCTGCGGTTACTACGTCTACCTGCAAGGCACCTCGATGGCGGCGCCCCACGCTTCCGGCGTGGCCGCGCTGATCGTCAGCCGGTTCGGCAAGAACGACCCGGCCCACCAGGGCACGCTGCGCCTCGAACCGTGGAAGACCGAGGCCGTACTCCTGAACACGGCCGCCGAGCACGCGTGCCCGGACCCGCCGTTGCAGAGCTACGTGCGCGAGGGCCGGTCCACCGAGTTCAACGCGCTGTGCGTGGGAACGCCGGAGTTCAACGGGTTCTACGGGTTCGGCATCGTCGACGCGTACGCCGCGGTGACCGAGCCTCCGGCCTTCGGGCACCCGAACGACAACGGCTGAGTGTGCTCCGGTGTGGGGTCGGCCCGTCCGGCCCCACACCGGCATGTCGGGCGGGGTCATGACCGCCCCTGCCGTGCGACCAGCGCGTCGTGGATCTCCCGGAGCACCGCCGTGAAGTCGTGACGCAGCCGGTGCGCCGAGACGGCGATGAACCACCAGCCCTCGGCCGGGATGGTCTCCGGCCGTCGCGGCACCGGATCGGCGCGCTCCGCCGGATCGCACACCACCCCGACGCGATGCCGTGGCCAGGCGAGATCGGCCACCCGCAGCGACCGGTCGGGCATCCGGACCGGATAGTGCGGCACGGGCCGGGGCACCCGGGCCAGCGCGAGCCGGACGCGCAGCACCGACGCGGCGGGGCTCGTGGCACGCCCGTCGACGAGGGCGAACGCGCGCCGTGCCCGCCGGCTCCCGGGCCACGGGCGGTCGGCGTACCGGTGTGCGATCTCGGTCAGCTCGGCCGGCTGGACCAACCCCGTACGGAGCATCGCGTCGATGATCGAGACCGCCGGCGCGAGGTCGAGCCAGCAGGCCACGTCCCACGCCGTGCGCGCCGGCACCGTACGCGGCGGTCCGCCACCGCGCGTCCACGACTCGACCGGGCCGAGATCGGTGCTGTGGATCCGTACGCCGAGCCGGGGTCCGACGCGGATCTTCTTCGGCACGATGACGTGCACGTCGTCGCGGTAGGTGGCCGCGTGCCCGATCCCGTCCAGGTACGCCGCCGTCGGGCCCGCGAACACCACCGACGGCGGCAGGCGCAGCGCGGCGCCCCGGCACTTCAGGTCGTGGTCGCAGTCGAGCGTCGAGTCGGCGTACACGTCGTGCAGCACCCTGATCCACGCGCTGCTACGGAGCTGGTGCGCGGTGAGCAGCTCGCGCCGGACCGCGGCGGAACCGATGAAGACCTGCCCGGCGAGTGCGGCGGGTCGGTACGCGGGTCGGGGCATGCCGGCCACTGTGACGGGTCGACCCGGGTGTCCGGAAGCCCTTGTGGATAAAGGAATCCGCTGTGGATAACCCGTCAGCCGAGCGCGGCGGCGACTACGCTCGCGGCGGCCACCACCTGTGGCCCCACGGTCTCGACGTCGAGAGGTGCCAATGCCACGACACCGATGCTCGCCTCCAGTCCCTCGATGCCGAGCACCGGCGCCGAGACACCGAATGCGCCCGGCTCGAGTTCGCCGGCGGTCGACACGTACCCCTGCTGCCCCGCACGCGCGGCGAGGATGGCCCGTCCCGCGGCGCCGCGCGACAGCGGATGCCGCGATCCGGTGCGGTAGGCGACGTGGAACTGGGTCCAGCTCGGCTCGACCACGACCGCCGCCACGGCCTCGTCGCCCTCGGCGATCGTCAGGTGCGCGGTCGCGCCGACCTGCTCGGCCAGCCGGCGCAGGCCGGGCAGCGCGGCGTCCGCCAGGAGGGGCTGCGCCCGCCGGGCCAGATGCAGGACTCCCGCGCCCAGGCGCAGGCGACCGCCCGCGTCCCGGCGCAGCAGGCGGTGCTCGGCGAGTGTGCTGGCCAGGCGGTAGACCACGGCCCGCCCGACGCCGAGGGCGCCGGCGGCCTCGCTGACCGTCAATCCGGCCGGCGAGTCGGCGACCAGGTGGAGCAGCCGCAAGCCGCGGTCGAGCGTCTGGGCCGTCTCCGGCCGGCCGGCGCCGTCGTGCTCCCGCATCTCCGCGAGGGTACGGCGTTCCGCCTCGTCATGGCGCTCCGGATACCCTTTCAGGATGGCATTGCGGTTGTACGACACGGTGACCCGCTCCGTGCGGGACTTTGTCCCGCATACCCCTGGTCGGGTCGGGATCTACCTGTGTGGTCTGACCGTGCAGTCCGGCCCCCACATCGGGCACCTCCGGTCCGGGGTCAACTACGACGTGCTACGTCGCTGGTTCATGCACTCGGGGTACGCCGTCCGGTTCATCCGTAATATCACTGACATCGACGACCGCGTGCTCGCGAAGGCGGTGGAGTCGGGTGAGCCGTTCTGGGCGATCGCGTACGCGAACGAGCGGCTGCTGACGGCGGCGTACACGGCGCTGAACGTGCTGCCCCCGACCTACGAGCCGCGGGCCACGGGGCACATCCCGGAGATGCTCGAGCTGATCAAGAAGCTGATCGCGGACGGGCACGCGTACGAGGCGGCGGACGGCTCGGGCGACGTGTACTTCGACGTCAAGTCGTACGCGGACTACGGCTCCCTGTCCGGCCAGCGGCCCGACGCGATGCAGGCGGCGCCCGACGGTCCCGAGCGGGCCAAGCGCGACCCCCGCGACTTCGCGCTCTGGAAGGGGCAGAACCCGGACGAGCCGGCCGACGCGAACTGGCCGTCGCCCTGGGGTCTCGGGCGCCCCGGCTGGCACATCGAGTGCTCGGCCATGTGCCTGCGGTACCTGGACGCCGAGTTCGACATCCACGGCGGCGGCCTCGACCTCGTGTTCCCGCACCACGAGAACGAGATCGCCCAGTCGCGCTCGGTCGGGCTGGGCTTCGCCCGGTACTGGGTCCACCACGCCCTGCTGAACCTCGGCGAGGCGAAGATGAGCAAGTCGCTCGGCAACGTCGTGGACGTGGATGCGGTCGTCGCGCTCGGGGTACGCCCCGTCGAGCTGCGCTACTACCTCCTCGCGCCGCACTACCGTTCCCGGATCGACTACTCGGTCGAGGCGCTGCGCGAGGCCGGCGCCGCGTACCGGCGGCTGGAGAACTTCGTGCGGCGGGCGGCGGAGCGGCTGGGCGCGGGGGAGCCCGGGGTGCTGTGCGCGGAGTTCGTCGAGGCGATGGACGACGACCTCAACACGTCCCGCGCGCTGGGCACCGTGCACGACATCGTGCGCGAAGGCAACGCGGCGCTGGCCTCGGACAACGACGCCGCGGCCCGGGGCGCGCTCGCGAGCGTACGGGCGATGCTCGGGCTCCTCGGGCTGGACCCGTTCGATCCACAGTGGACGGACGAGGACAAGGGTACGGGCCTGCGCCCGGCCGTCGACCAGCTCGTCTCGCTGGCCCTGCGGCAGCGGGACGAGGCGCGGGCGCGCAAGGACTACGCGGCGGCCGACGCCGTACGGGACACGCTCAAGCAGGCCGGGATCCTCGTCGAGGACACCCCCCACGGTCCACGATGGACGATCGGAGAGCAGCCGTAGTGGCGGGCAACTCAGAGCGGCGCGGACGCCGTACGACGCCGAAGGCCGGGCCGCGCGTCGGCTCCGGCGGTCAGCGCCGCGCCGGACTCAAAGGCAAGGGGCGTACGCTGCCCGCCGACGAACGGCCGTGGCACAAGGGGTACTCGGGCGACGAGCCGCTGCCGAAGCGTACGAAGTGGAAGCAGGACAAGGAGAAGCGGGCCGCCGCGGCCGAGGGGCGCGCGCCGAAGGTGGGCAACCCGGGCACGAAGTCCACGACCCGGAAGCCGGTGGCCGGCGCCTCGAGCGGTGGCAAGGCCGGCGGGGGCCGCTCGACCAAGGCCGGCCGACCCGGTACGGGCCGCGCCGGGTCGGGGCCGCGCGTCGCGCCCGGCCGCCGCGCGCAGACTCCCAAGGACGCGCCGGAGCTGCTCGTCGGCCGGAACCCGGTCGTCGAGGCGCTGCGGGCCGACGTCCCGAGCACCGCGCTCTACCTCGCGCTGGGCATCGAGCTGGACGAACGGGTCAAGGAGGCCGTCCGGATCGCCGGCAACCGGGGCATCCCGATCCTCGAGGTGTCCCGGGGCGAACTCGACCGGATGACCGGCGGCGTGCTGCACCAGGGCCTCGGGCTGCAGGTGCCGCCGTTCGCGTACGAGCCGTTCGACGACCTGCTCGCCGCGGCGCAGGAGCAGGTCACGCCGTTGTTGATCGCGCTGGACGGGATCACCGACCCGCGCAACCTCGGGGCGGTCGTACGCTCCGCGGCGGCGTTCGGCGCGCACGGCGTGTTCGTGCCCGCGCGGCGCGCCGCGGGCATGACGGCCACCGCGTGGCGTACGAGCGCCGGTGCCGCGGCGCGCGTGCCGATCGCGCAGGTGACGAACCTGACCCGGGCGATCAAGGCATGCCAGGAGCAGGGCTTCACGGTCGTCGGGCTCGACGCCGACGGTGACACGTCGCTCTACGACCTCGAGGCCGCCGTCGGTCCGCTCGTGATCGTGGCGGGCTCCGAGGGCCGGGGCATGTCCCGGCTCGTCGGCGCCACCTGTGACCTGCAGGTCGGCATCCCGATGGCGTCCACCGTCGAGTCGCTCAACGCGAGCGTCGCCGTGGCGGTCACCCTGGCCGAGGTGGCCCGCCGCCGGACCGCGTAACCCGTCCCGGGCGGACCGCGTGACCCGCCCGGCGCCCGCGGCGGCGGAGCCGACGTCAGACCGCATAGCATCGGGTGCCGGGCATCCCCCTCGCCCCGGAGGAGTCGCCGCATGACTGGGCCGCTGAACGCCGGCTTCGCGCTCGGTGTCGACCTCGGCACGTCGAACACGGTCGCGGTCGTCCGCTGGCCGGACGGGCGTACCCGGCCGCTGCTGTTCGACGGCCTGCCGGTCATGCCGTCCGGTGTGTACCTCCACACGGACGGCCAGCTCCATGTCGGCCGCGACGCGCACCGGCTGGCCCAGGCCGATCCGGGCCGCTACGAGCCCAACCCTAAGCGCCGCATCGACGAGCCGGCCGTCCTGCTCGGCGATCGCGAAGTGTCCACAGTGGACCTTCTCGCGGCCGTTCTCACGGCGGTCGCCCGTGCCGCGGTCGAGGCGACCGGGTTCCTCCCACCGGCCGCGCTGACGTATCCGGCGTCCTGGGGTTCGCGGCGGCGCGACGCACTCGCCGCCGCGGCCGCGCGCGCCGGCTGGCCGCCACCGCATCTCGTACCGGAGCCGGTGGCGGCCGCGCGGTACTTCGTCGAGATCCTGCGCCGGCCCGTACCGGTGGGCTCCGCGCTCGCCGTGTTCGACTTCGGCGGCGGCACGCTCGACGTCGCCGTCGTCCGCAACGAGGGCACCGACGAGTCCGGCCGCCCGCGGTTCGCCGTCCTCGGCTCCGGTGGCGTCGACGAGCTGGGCGGCCTCGACCTCGACGCGGCGCTCGTCGACCACCTCGGCGGCCTGCTCGACCGCTCGGCACCCGACGTCTGGGCCCGGCTCGCCCGCCCGTCGTCCACTGTGGACCAGCGCAGCCGGCGGAGCTTCTGGGACGACGTGCGCGGCGCCAAGGAGATGCTCTCCCGCAGCGCGTCGGCGCCGGTGCCGGTGCCGGGCATCGACCAGGCGGTCCACCTGACCCGCGAGGAGCTGGAGCGCCTGGTCACGCCGCTGATCCGGCGCGGCGTGTTCGAGACCGCGGCCGTCATCAGCGCCTGCGGCCTGCGCCCGGAGCAGCTCGCGGGTCTCTTCCTCGTCGGCGGGTCGTCGCGCGTACCGGCCGTCGCCCGCCTGCTCCACGCGGAGCTCGGTATCGCGCCGACCGTGCTGGAGCAGCCGGAGCTGCCGGTCGCCGAGGGCGCGCTTGCCGAGCTGCTGCCACCTCCGCCGTCCGCGTCCCAGGCCGCGCCGATCTCCGGGCCGCCGGTCTCGCCCGCTCCGACGATGCCGGTGCCCACTTTGGGGGTACCCGTCACGCCGGCCGGACCGACGGCGGCGGTGCCACGGTCGACGGCGCCGAGGCGCGGGCGCTGGATGGCCGTGCTCGCGGCCGCCG
>Ga0114129_10016744_pt1 | contig 10441 bp, 8 predicted proteins | sample RhiMetdeltSRZDD1_FD_80071 | JGI IMG/M metagenome (GOLD analysis project Ga0114129, IMG submission 80071) | Populus rhizosphere microbial communities from Tennessee, USA - Rhizosphere MetaG P. deltoides SRZDD1 (version 2) (version 2) | ecosystem: Host-associated > Plants > Roots > Rhizosphere >... | reverse complement strand
TAGAATCCGCAGTTAGTGTTCCGGAACCTCACGCAGATAGTCAGGTACCGCGGCCTGATTCAAAGTCTGGTCGCGCGCGAGCTCAAGGCGCGGTATCGCGGATCGGTGCTCGGATTCTTCTGGTCGTTCATCAACCCGCTGCTGCTGCTGCTGGTGTACACGTTCGTCTTCCGGTACGTCCTCGTCGGCACGCAGCCCAAGGAGATCGAGCCCTATCCGGTGTTCCTGTTCTGCGGCCTGCTGCCGTGGACCTGGTTCTCCTCGTCGCTGGCCGAATCGGCGAACGTGCTGATCGCGGGCGGTAACCTGATCAAGAAGGTGCTCTTTCCGGCCGAAGTGCTGCCGATCGTCACGGTGCTCGCCAACCTCGTGCATTTCTGCTTCGGCCTGACCATCCTCGCCATCTTCCTCGTCGTCTTTCGGCGGCCGCTCGAGATCGCGGAGCTGGCCTGGTTTCCGTTCGTCATCCTCGTGCAGCTCACGCTGACGCTCGGCCTCGCCTTCATCATCTCGGCGCTGACCGTGCACTTTCGCGACATCAAGGACATCCTCGCGAACCTCCTCACGTTCTGGTTCTTCGCCACGCCGATCATTTATCCGATGGTCACGGCGCCCGGCCTCGCGAGGAAGATGCTGAACCTCAATCCGTTCACGCATCTCGCGATCTCGTACCAGGAGATCCTGTTCTACCCTGGGCCGTTCGGGCATTGGGTCTGGCTCGTCGCGCTGTTCGGCGTCTCCCTCGTCGTGTTTCTGTTCGGTTACTGGGTATTCGATCGGCTGAGGGACTCATTTGCTGAAGAGGTTTGATCATGACAGGCGAGTGGGGGTGGCTTGACACAGTCCACGCCGAGGCCGAGAGCGAAGCTCGAAGCGGCGAGGGAGTCGATCGCAGCGTGACAGGCGAGTGGGGGTGGGGCCCCACGAGCAGTAGAAAAAGATGAACGCCATCGACGTCCGGAACGTCACGAAGATCTACCGCCGCTACACGCTGCGGAAGCAGTTCGCGACGCTCAAGAGCGCGCTGCTGTCGCGCAGCCTCATTGCCGATCTGAAGCCCGATCAGACGTTTCCTGCGCTGCGGGGCGTGTCGTTCAGCGTCGCGGGCGGGCGCACGTTCGGCATCATCGGCCGCAACGGCTCGGGCAAGAGCACCATGCTCAAGCTCGTCGCCGGCATCACGAAGCCGACGAGCGGCACGGTCGACGTCAAGGGCCGCATCTCGGCGCTGATCGAGCTCGGCGCCGGATTTCATCCCGAGATCTCGGGCCGCGAGAACGTGTTCATCAACGGCATCATGCTCGGACTGTCGAAGCGCGAAGTGGCGCGCCGCTTCGACGAGATCGTCGAGTTCGCCGAGCTCGAGGATTTCATCGACGCCCCGGTGAAGACTTACTCGTCCGGCATGTACATGCGCCTCGGGTTTGCCGTGGCGATCAACGTGAACCCCGATGTCCTGCTCGTCGACGAGGTCCTTGCGGTCGGAGACGAAGGGTTCACGCACAAGTGTCTCGACAAGTTCTCTGAGTTCCGCCGGCGCGGCAAGACGATTCTGCTCGTCACCCACTCGCTGAACCTCGTCGAGCGGTTCTGCGACGAAGCGCTGTGGCTCGACGACGGCGTCGGCCGCGCGATGGGCGATCCGAAGCGCGTCGTCGGCGCGTATCTGACGTCGGTCGAAGCGAGCGAAGAGCAGTTGCTCGCGGCGACGACGGCGCGTGCGGTCGAGGCGGCGATGCGCGAGCCGGCGCCGGAGCCCAAGCCCGCGCCGCCGACCGGCCCGGATGCGGCGCACGGCCCTCTGACCGTGCCGGAAGCCGCCGCGTCCGCGCCGCTCCCCGCCGCCGATGCCGGTCCGACGGACATGTTCCAGGCGACCGAAGGGCGATGGGGATCCCGCGAAATCGAGATCACCGAGGTGGCGCTGCTCGATCGCGACAGGAAGCCGTCATTCGTCTTCCACTCGGGCGAGCCGATGGCCATCCGTCTCCGCGTGCGCGCCGCCCAGCCGACCGACGACTTCGTGTTCGGCATCGGGCTGTTCAACGCGGAAGGCGTCTGCTGCTACGGGACGAACACGTATCTCGAGGAGATGAATCCCGATCGACTCAGCGGTGCGGCGGAAGCCACGTTCGTCATCGACAGCCTCGATCTGGTCGAGGGGACTTACAAGCTCGATGTCGCCGTGCACAAGCGCGACGGCTTCCCGTACGACTACCACCGGCTGTTGTACACGTTCCGCATGAAGTCGCGCACGCACGACGTCGGTATCTACCGGCCGCGCCACCGGTGGACGTTCTCCTCAAATGTGGTCTTCAAGCCGCAAGAGTGAGGGTAAGGGGACGCGTGCAGCCCGCAGTTACACGCCGAGGCCGAGAGCGAAGCTCGAAGCGCCGAGGCAGTCGATCGCGGCGTGACTGGCGAGCGGGGGTGGGGCCCCGCGAGCAGTAAAAAGATGACGCTCGCCGAGGCCGTTGATCTCGTCCGACGCCTGCGCACAGCCGGCAAGACAATCGTGTTCACCAACGGCGTCTTCGACCTGCTGCATCCCGGCCACGTGCGCTATCTCCGCCACGCACGGTCGCTCGGCGACGCGCTGATCGTCGGCGTCAACTCGGATCGGTCGGTGCGCGCGATAAGAGGCGCCGGCCGCCCCATCACGCCGGAAGAGGAGCGCGCGGAGATTCTCGCCGCGCTGACGTCGGTCGACGCGGCGGTGATCTTCGACGAGGACACGCCGCACGCGATCATCGCGGCGCTGCAGCCCGACGTGCTCGTCAAAGGCGCCGACTGGGCGAACGACGCCATCGTCGGCCGCGACATCGTCGAGGCACGCGGCGGTCGCGTCGTGCGCGTCCCGATCGAAGCCGGCTATTCGACCAGCGACATCATCGAGCGGATACGGGGCTGACTGCCGGCGGCTATCGCACAGGGCCGAGGTAGCGATCGAGCTGGCGGCCTGCGCTTCGCGGACGAACCGCGCTTTGGCGTGGGCGTCCTGCGCAATAGACGGCGGCAGAAACGTGAGGGCGACCTTTTGCGGTTGAGCCGCGTGTCTTCGGCCACGTACACGACGCCCATGCCGCCGCCGCCGGCCGAGCCGATGACGCGATTAGTGCGAGACGATGGCCCCGATCATCGCGAGAGACAGAGTCTACACGCCGAGCGGCGTTGTACACTCACCATTTGGCCGTGCCCACGTCAACTTCACTGAACCTTCGGGCCATTCTCAAAACCGCGATCGCCCGCAGCGCGATGGACGCTCCGGCGGCGTCGATTGGCGGCCTGACCTCGTCCGCGCAGGCGCTGTACGTCGCCGCCGCGGCCCAGGCGCTGCCGCACGGCGTCGTCACGGTCGTCGTGCCGAGCGACCGCGACCTCGAGCAGGCGGTCGCCGACGTCCGCTTCTTCGTCTCGGCGCTCGAAGGCCTCTCCGACTCGGCCGCCGATCGCGCGGTGCTCGCGTTTCCGTCGCACGAGATCGATCCGTACCGCGGCCTGGCGCCGCACTTCGGCGTGGCGTCGGAGCGGGCCCGCGCGCTCCATGCGATCGCGCGCGGGGACGCGCGCGTGGTGGTGGCGTCCGCTGCGGCGCTGCTGCCGCGCGTCACGGCGCCCGATCGCCTGACGAGCGCATCAGTCGATCTGAAGCCGGGCGACGACGTGGGGCCACTGCTGCTCGCCGACCTGCTCGTCGACGCCGGCTTCACACGCGAGGACCCCGTCGACGCGCACGGCGAGTTCACGGTCCGCGGCGGCATCCTCGACGTGTTTCCCGCCCGCGAGGCGCAGCCGGTCCGGATCGAGTTCATCGGCGACACGATCGAGTCGCTGCGGCGCTACGACCCGGCGACGCAGCGGTCCGTCGCGACCATCGATCAGCTCACGATCGTCCCGCTGGCCGATGTGCTCGGCGGCGATCGCGGCGCCACGTTCTTCGACTACATCGCCCGCGCGCGCGATACACGCGTCATCGTGTCCGAGCGCGACGAGGTCGACGAGAACGCGGCGAAGCTCATCGAACAGGTGCAGCACAGCTACGAGGAAGCTGTCGCAAAGACGGGGGGGCAGATTCTTAGACCCGCCGAATTGTTCGCGAGCCTGGACGAGGTCAGCGCGCGCCTCGCGCATGCGACGAGCATCGCGCATCTCGGCGTCGGCGCCGAGCGCGAGGTCCGATCGCAGCCGACCATCGAAGTGCGCGGCCGCGTCGGCGACTGGGTCGCCGAGATCCGCGCGCGCCGCGACGCCGGCGAGACGACGCTGTTCGTGGCGGCGACGCCGGGCCGCGCCGAGCGGACGATCGAGCTGCTGAAGGAGCACGACGTCTTCGCGGTGCCCGTCGAGCGCGCCGAGGACGCGCGCTACGCGGCCGTCCTGGTCGCCGTCGGCGGATTGTCGCGCGGCTTCCGCCTCGTCCAGGCGGGGCTGCAGATCTACGCCGAGTACGACGTTTTCGAGGAGGAGCGGCGCGCTCCCGAGCGCCGGCAGTCGGCGACCAAGGCATTCCTCTCCGATCTGCGCGATCTGAAAGTCGGCGACCTGGTCGTCCATATCGACCACGGCATCGGCGCGTTCGTCGGCCTCAAGCAGATTGGCATCGGACCCTCGTCGCGCGCGGGGACGGGAGACGAGCTGCAGGAATTCCTCGAGCTGCGCTACGCCGGCGACGACAAGCTGTTCGTGCCGGTCGAGCGGCTCGACCTCGTGCAGAAATACACCGGCGCAACGCGGCCGCCGCTCGATCGCCTCGGCGGCACGTCGTGGGAGCGGGCGAAGACGCGCGTCAGGAAGGCGATGCGCGACATGGCGGAGGAGCTCCTCAAGCTCTACGCGCAACGCAAAGCCGTGCCCGGCCATGCCTTCAGCGCCGACTCGCACTGGCAGCAGGAGTTCGAGGACGCGTTCGAGTACGAGCTGACGCCCGATCAGCAGGCCGCCATCGCGGACATCAAGCGCGACATGGAGTCGCCGACGCCGATGGATCGGCTGCTGTGCGGCGACGTCGGCTACGGCAAGACCGAAGTCGCGATGCGCGCGGCGTTCAAGGCGGTGATGGACGGCAAGCAGACCGCGTTTCTCGCGCCGACGACGGTGCTCGCGTTTCAGCATCAGAAGACGCTCAGGGAACGGTTCGCGGGGTTTCCGGTCCGCATCGAGATGGTCAGCCGCTTCCGCTCGAACGCGGAGCAGAAGGAGGCGCTCGCGGATCTCGTCGCCGGCAAGGTCGACGTCATCGTGGGCACGCATCGCCTGTTGTCGAAGGACGTCGAGTTCCGCGACCTGGGACTGCTCATCGTCGACGAGGAGCAGCGGTTCGGCGTGGCGCACAAGGAGAAGATCAAGCAGCTCCGCAAGAAGGTCGACGTCCTCACGATGAGCGCGACGCCGATTCCCCGAACGCTCAACATGTCGCTCGTCGGCATCCGCGACATGTCGATCATCGAGACGCCGCCGAAGGATCGCCTCTCGATTCAGACCAACGTCTGCAAGTTCGATCAGGAAGTGATCCGCCGCGCGATTCGCAGCGAGCTCGAGCGCGGCGGCCAGGTCTACGTCGTGCACAACCGCGTGGAGTCGATCTTCTCGATCGGGAACCTCGTTCAGCGGCTCGTGCCCGAGGCCCGCATCGTCATCGGCCACGGGCAGATGGGCGAAGACACGCTCGAGCGCGCGATGATGGACTTCGTGTCGCGGAAATTCGACGTCCTGCTCGCGACGACGATCGTCGAGAACGGCCTCGACATTCCGAACGCGAACACCATCATCATCAATCGCGCCGACCGGTACGGCCTGTCGCAGCTGTATCAGCTCCGCGGCCGCGTCGGCCGATCGGATCGTCCCGCGTACGCGTACCTCCTCATTCCACCCGAAGACAACCTGTCGCCGGTCGCGAAGAAGCGGCTCGCCGCGATCAAGGAGTTCAGCGACCTCGGCAGCGGATTCCGCGTCGCGGCGCTCGACCTCGAGATCCGCGGCGCCGGCAACCTGCTCGGCGGCGAACAGAGCGGACACATCGAAGCGGTCGGCTTCGAGATGTACATGAAGCTGCTCGAGCAGACCGTACGCGAGCTGAAAGGGGAGGAGATCGAGGACGACGTGCGCGCGACGGTGAACCTGGGCGTGGATCTGCGGATCGACGCGGCGTACGTGCCCGACATGAACCAGCGGCTGATGCTCTACCGGAAGGTCGCCGCGGCCAGACGCGAGGACGAGATCGACCGCGTGCTCGACGAGTCCGCGGACCGCTACGGTCCGCTGCCCGACTCGCTGCTCAACCTGGCCGACTACGGACGCATCCGCGTCATGGCCGATCGGCTCGGCGTCGACACCGTCGACCGCGAAGGGCGTACCGTCGTCTTAAAATTCAGACCGCAGGCGAGAGTCGATCCCGTGCGGCTCGTGGCGCTGGTGCGGCAGCGTCCCGATCTCACGCTCGTTCCGCCTGCGGCTCTCCGTCTGCAGCTCGACGGGGATCGTCCGAATCCGAAATCCCAGGCCGCGAGCCCGGTCCGCGGACGCGCGCGGTCGCAGGCGCCCGCGCCGAGCTGGTGGACGGCCCGCGCGCGCACGGGCGAGGTGACGCCCGGGTTCACCAAGGCCGAGATCCTCAAGCCGGTCAAAGACGACCCGCGCGCGCCGGGCGGCGTGTTCGAGCGCGTCGGCGGACTGTTGAGCGACCTCCTCGAACGAGAGTAAAATACTCGTTTCCCAACATTTATGAAGCACTTCAACACACGCGTGGCGCGGCTCGCCGGACTTGCGGCGGCCATCGTTTCGTTGCTCGCGGCGGCCTCGCCGCTCCTGCGCGCCGAAATCGTCGAGCAGATCCTGGTGAAGGTGAACGGCGACATCTTCACGAAAACCGACCTCGAGCAGCGCCAGGTCTCCGTGCTCCGCCAGCGCGGACAGCAGATCGATCTCAAGGGCGACGCAACAAACGCCCAGCTCCGCAAGGCGCTCGACGAAATCACGCCGCAGATCATCGTCGAAGTCGTCGACGAGATGTTGATCGTCCAGCGCGGCAGGGAGCTCGGCTACAAGTTGAGTGACGAGCAGTTCAAGAACGCCGTCGACTCGATCAAGAAAGACAACAAGATCGAGACCGACGACCAGTTTCAGGCGGCGTTGAAGCAGGAAGGCATGACGCTCGCCGATCTGCGGCGCAACTTCGAGAAGCAGATGATCGTGTCGCGCGTCGAGCAGAACGAGGTGCTGGGGAAGGTTGGCGTCACCGAGGAGGAAGCGCGCAAGTACTACGAGGCCCACCTGAACGAGTTCACGACGACTCCAGCGGTCACGCTGCGCGAGATTCTCGTGGCCGTCGCCACGGATCCGAAGGGCATCAATGTCGCGGCCGACGAAGCCGCGAAGACGAAGGCCAACGTGATTCGCGGCAGGGCCACCTCCGGCGAGAGCTTCGAGAAGCTCGCCGCCGACCTGTCGGACTCGCCGTCGCGCGCCAACGCCGGCCTGATCGGCCCGATCAGCCTCAAGGACCTGTCGCCGGACTTCCAGAAGCTCCTGCAGACGATGAAGCCGGGCGATGTCTCGGAGCCGATCCGGACGTCGCGCGGCTACCAGATTCTGAAGCTCGATTCGACGACGGCTGCTGAAACGATGAACTTCGAACAGGCGCGCGAGCAGATTGCGGACCACGTCGTCACCGACAAGCGCCAGGCCGAGTTCCGCAAGTTCATCGACCGGCTGCGCAGCGAAGCGATCATCGAGTGGAAGAACGCCGACGTGAAGAAGGCGTACGAGCAGGGGCTCGCGGAGCGGAACAAGGGCGCTGCGCAATGAGCTCGGCATCCGGGGCTCGGGATTCGGGATTCGGGATTGGGGACCGCGACCTGATGGCGCCGAATCGCATCCCGGATGCCGAATCCCCAATCCCGACGCGATCGCAGGCGGTGCAGTGGTTTGCGATCTGGACGCGCTCGCGCCACGAGCAGGTCGTTCGCGAACAGCTCGAGCGCAAGCACTTCGATGCGTTCCTGCCGACCATCACGCGGTGGAGCCGCTGGAAGGATCGCAAGAAGAAGATCGACTGGCCGCTCTTTCCCGGCTACTGCTTCGCGCGCTTCGATCCCCAGGACATCCTGCCGATCCTCAAGTGCACGGGCGTCGTCAACATCGTGTCGTTCGAGGGCAAGCCGGCGCCGATTCCCGAGTACGAGCTCGAGAGCATTCGCCTGCTCGTCGCCAGCGAGTTCCAGTACGACCCGTGCCCGCTGATCCGCGAAGGGATGATGGTGGAAGTGGTCCACGGTCCGCTCCGCGGCGTGATCGGCCGCCTGATGCGCAAGGACGCTGCGAAGGCTCGTCTGGTTCTCTCGGTCGATCTCATCGGCCAGGCTGTTTCGGTGGAAGTTGACGCGGCGGACGTCAAACCGTACTAACGCGAGGCGTACGTCGTGTCCGGCTTCAGCCGGACGATTGCATAGACGATCACGCCAATCATCGCGCCGATCGTGTCGGCCAGCCAGTCGAGCAGCGACGCCATGCGGCCCGGAACGTCCATCTGGTGCCACTCGTCGGTCAGGCCGTACACGCTGGTCGCGACGAACGCGATCGCAAGCGCGTGCCGCCGGCTGAGCCCTTCGCCGACGAACGCGCGGCAGAACAGCACCGCGAGCGCGCCGTACTCGATCAGGTGCAGCCACTTGTCCCAGACGCGGCTGGTCAGCTCCGGCAGGGGATCGGATTGCGACGACAGGTTGAAGATCGCGAACATATAGAGAATGGGCGGTCCCCATAGCAGCAGCCGTCGCATCGGTTAATACTAGATGTGAACGCTTCGGGCTGAGGAGCGTTGCGACAGGTGCGCGCGGGTGGTGCCCCGCGCACGTATAAAGAAAAAGCAAGGCACATGCATATCGGCTCCGTGGTTCTCGACTCGCCGTTCGCCGTCGCGCCGATGGCCGGGATGACCGACTCCGCGTTCCGCCGCCTCGTCAAGCGCCACGGCGGCTGCGGTCTCGTCGTCACCGAGATGGTGAGCTCCGAGGGTCTCGTCCGCGGCATCGACCGCACGCTGGAGTACGCCGACTACACGGAAGAAGAGCGCCCGATCGCCATTCAGATCTTCGGCGGCGATCCGGTGAAGATGGCCGATGCCGCGCAAATCGTCGAAGGCATGGGCGCCGACATCGTCGACGTCAACATGGGATGTCCGGTCCCGAAGATTGCGAAGCACAACGCGGGCTGCAGCCTGATGCGCGAGCCGGCGCACGCGGCCGGCGTGATCGGGGCGATGGCGAAAGCCGTCAAGATCCCGGTCACCGTCAAGATGCGCGCGGGGTGGAACGACGCGGAGCGCAATGCGCCTGCGCTGGCGAAGATGATGGAGGATGCCGGCGCGGCGGCCGTTGCCGTGCACGGCCGCACGGCTGCACAGAGCTACAGCGGGACGGCCGACTGGACGCTCGTCGCCGACATCGCCGGGCGGCTGACGATCCCCGTCTTCGGCAGCGGCGACTGTCTCGAGCCGCATGATGTCATCGGTCGTCTCCGCGGCGGCGCCGACGGCGTGCTGGTGGGACGGGGTGTACTGCGCAATCCCTGGATTCTCGCGCAGGCGCGGGAGCTCGCCGCCGGCCGGCCCGTTCGCGAGGCGACGATGGCCGAACGAGGTCAGTTCCTGCTGGATTACATCGACCTGCTGGTCAACGAGCGCGTTCGCGAGCCGGAAGGATTCCGCCACGCGGCGTCAGGCGCGTCGCACGACCCACGCCGCGCGTCGCACGACAAGTGGGTCATCAACAAGATCCGCGCGCTCGGTTCCTGGTATACCAAGGGCGTCATCAACGGGTCGCATCTGCGACCGGCGATCAACGCCTCGGAATCCTTGACGGATCTCCGCGATCTCATCGCGGCGTTCTTCATCGGCACGCCCTCGAGCGTATCGTTTCACGCCTGATCTGTATTTTTCTTGACACACTGGCTCGCCCGTGTAGAATGGCGATCCAACTCGGCATTAGCTGTCTGTAGTTCAGCAGACCGCCAACCGGACGCGATCCCCACGCGATCCGTGACGTGTTGACGTCGGCGCAGCTTCTTTGGGGGACTCTCCATCTAAACCCAAGCAGCTGTAAGTCACAGGGCGAAGCTTCGCGTTCAACGAGCGCTATTGGTCAAAAGCCAAAATAATGCGAATCTGCAACGGGTTGTAATTGCAGCTCTTGTGTCATTTGCCCCAGTCGCAGGTTGCCGAGACGCACATTCGGCCCGAAATATCGAGCCCGTCTACGACCGCAATACCGGCCGCCTGACCCTCCTCAAGTACGACTCCAACAACAACGGCAAGGTCGACACATGGAGCTACATGGATGGCCCCCGCGTCGTCCGCATCGAGATCGATCAGAACGAGGATGGAATCATCGATCGCTGGGAGTATTACGGGCCGGATCAGAAGCTCGAACGGGTCGGCTTCTCACGC
>Ga0114129_10016740_pt1 | contig 10443 bp, 7 predicted proteins | sample RhiMetdeltSRZDD1_FD_80071 | JGI IMG/M metagenome (GOLD analysis project Ga0114129, IMG submission 80071) | Populus rhizosphere microbial communities from Tennessee, USA - Rhizosphere MetaG P. deltoides SRZDD1 (version 2) (version 2) | ecosystem: Host-associated > Plants > Roots > Rhizosphere >... | reverse complement strand
TCCCGGTCGGGGAAGCCGGCGAGTCGGTGCTCGCCGAGGTCGGCGAAGTCCGCGAACCCGGGCCCCATGCGGGCGCGGGCAGCCGACGAGACGAGAATCTGGCCACCGACCGCTGCGTCGCAGACCCGGGCGGCGCGGTGGACGTCGAGTCCGACGTAGCCGTTCTCGCCGAGCGCGGCCTCGCCCGCGTGGATACCCATTCGGACGCGCGGCGCCCGTCCGCCCGGCCACTCGTGCCCGATCAGCGCCCGCTGGGCCGAGATGGCAGCGCCGAGGGCGGCCTGCGTGTCGTCGAATGCCGCGAAGGTCTCGTCTGCGCGTGCGTCGACCTGATGCCCGCCCCGCTCCTCGACCGCGGTCCGAATCAATCGGCGATGCGTCTCGAGGACCTCCGGGAACTCGACGCCGAGCGAGCGCGCCAGCGCGGTCGACCCCTCGATGTCGGTGAAGAGGAAGGTGACGGTCCCGCTCGGCAGAGCCACCAGCCGAGTCTAAGCGGGTGCGCCTGCCTCAGACACCAACGGGCTCGCGAACGCGCGTGGCGAACTCGGTGCCCTCGAAGGCTGCGTAGGCGAACGGGTGGTGGAAGACGTCGAGCGCACGGCCCGCCGGAGCGTCGATCTCGAACGTCTCGCCGAGGGCCTCGTCGTGCACGACGACCGACAGGTGGTTCGTCGCAGGGTGCCAGAGCAGCGTCACGTGGATCCCGTCGGAGATCCGGTGATCGAGTTCCTGGGGGGCGGTCTCGGGTGCCTCGGCGGTCATCGTGATCTCCTTCATCGGTGTCTCGAGCAGATTCCTTGACCTCCGATCGGTGGACGATGCGGCGGTCTGGTGTCAGGTGGTACGGCTGGTTCGACCTTCGTTGTGGTTCCGGTTCGCCCGACGTACGATCGGAGGGGTGAGTCCGAGGCTGAAGCGGGGGGAGCCTGAGCAGGTCGATCGCCTTCGGGCGCTGTCCGAGGCGTTCCGCCCGTCGGCGCCGATCGACCGGCGCTCGCTCTTCTCGGGCCGGACGGCCCAGCTCGGCGAGCTCTTCGCGGCCGTTGACCAGCCGGGGCAGCACGCGGTGGTCTTCGGCGAGCGAGGCGTCGGCAAGACGTCGCTGACCGCCGTCGCCGCGGAGACGCTTGGGTCAGCGCAGGTGCTCGCGTCGCGAACGACGTGCGATCGGAGCGACGACTTCGGCAGCGTCTGGCGGAAGTCGTTCGACGGGATCCAGGTCACGGTCTCCAAGCCTGGAGTCGGGTTCTCGGGCGAGGCGACCCAGGCGACGATGCCGGGCTCGCGCATGCTCGGCGACGAGACGCCGCACGGCGTTCTTCGGGCGCTCCAGGCGATGTCGGGAGGTCGGCGCACGGCGCTCTTCATCGACGAGTTCGACCGGCTGTCCGACGAGGACGACCGGCTGCTGTTCGCCGACACGATCAAGGCGCTGTCCGACCAGTTGCCGAACGCGACGATCGTGCTCGTCGGCGTGGCGGACGACGTCGAGCAGCTCGTGACGGAGCACCGCTCGATCGAGCGGGCCCTCGTGCAGATCCACATGCCGCGGATGTCGACCGAGGAGCTGTCCGAGATCGTCGTCAACGGCTTGACCACCGCTCGTGTGCGGATCGACACGGACGCGCTGGGGACGCTCGCGCAGGCGGCCGAGGGGCTCCCGCACTACGCGCACCTGTTCGGGCAGCTCGCCGGGCGGATCGCGCTCGAGGACCTCCGGACGACCGTGCGGCTCGCCGACGCCGAGGAAGCCGTGGCCGAGACGCTCGAGCGCCGCCCGATCCGGACTTAGTCGATCGGCTGTGCGGGGATCCTGGCGGTGACGCGCGTCCCACCTCCGGGCGGGCTCACCAGCGTCAGCGTCCCGTCGAGCGCCCCGACCCGGTCATCGAGCTCGCGCAGCCCGGAACCGAGCCCGGGATCGGCGCCGCCCTCTCCGTCGTCCTCGACCTCGACGAGCATCCCGTTCGGCACGCGCCGCACGCGCACCGACGCCCGCGTCACCCCGGCGTGCTCCAGCACGTTCGTGAGCGCCTCGAGCACGACGAAGTAGCCGGCTGTCTCTGCGGCCGGTGAGAGCCGCTCGTCGAGGTCGTTCTCGTAGTCGACCGAGAGCTGTGTTCGGTCGATGAGCGAGACGATCGCGCCGTCCAGTCCCCGGTGCGTGAGGATCGCCGGATGGATCCCGCGCGCGAGCTCTCGCAGCTCGGCGAGCGCAGCGTTCAGCTTCTCGACCGACGCGTCCAGGATCCTGAGCGAGTCGGGGTCGCCGGCGACGCGGGACCGGAGCATCTGCAGCTCGAGGGAGAGCGCGACGAGGTGCTGTTGCGCGCCCTCGTGGAGGTCGCGCTCGATCCTGCGTCGCTCTTCCATCCCGGTTTCGACGATCCGGGCGCGCGAGGCCCGGAGCTCCTCGACCCGTGCGCGAAGCGCCACCTGGACCCGCTGCTCCTCGAGGGCGGGACCCGACGCGGCTGCGGCTGCCCGGACGAGGTCCGGCGGCGTTTCCAGGTCGCTGTCGTGGACGATCGCGGCGATCCGCCCTCCGTCGCGCTCGACGTCGGTCCACGTCCGGCCGGAGTCGACCTCGGGAAGCTCGACCGGAAGCCCGCGCTCGTCGACGAAGTCCTGGCGTTCGGGGAGCCAGTACGCAATCGAGAGCGACTCGTCGCCGATCGTCTCCACCAGCGACTCCCGCACGCTGCCGCTCGGGCCCGACCTCGGGCTGAGCAGCCGCCGCTCGACGGCGCGGAGCGGCCGACCGAGGCCGTCGAGCACCGCGACCGAGAGGATCGCCGAGGTGATCGCGAGCGCCGCGAGCACGGCGCCGGCAACCGGCCCGAGGTGCCACGAGCCGAAGTAGCGCTCGCTTCCCCCGCCCAGGCCCTCGGCAGCGACGACGGCGAGCGCCACGGTCAGGGCGATCGGGATCACTGCGACCGCGGCGGCGGTGAGCGAGGCAAGCAGGCGGGGCGGGGCCGAGATCGCGATCCGGCGCCCCTCCGACTTCGCGCCCGGCGGGATTCGCGCGTGCAGCGCGACGTTCGCGAGCCTGCGTTCGCGCCACGCCACCCACGAGGGGAAGGAGGAGCCGAAGAGCAGTGTCGGGAGGGCGAGGACTCCGAGCGCCTCGAGCGGCACTGCGAGGAGCAGATAGCCCGCCGTGCGGGCGGCCGCGACGAACCTGTCGACGACTCCGAGGGGACGGGTGGCGGCGAGCTCGAGCGCGCTCAACCCGCCACCAGTTCCACGTCGCCGTCGTTGCTGAGCGCCTGGATCCTGGATCGAGCAGACGGGTTGTCGACGATCCCGTCGACGGCCACGTCCCCGTTGAGCGACCCGGCGTCGACGCTGTATTCGCCTGGCGGAACCCGCGCATGGATGTCTCCGGAGCCGGTTCGAAGGGTCATGCGCGAAGTGGGACACGTCGCGGCGACGTCCACGTCGCCGCCGCTCGCGCTCGCATCGAGCACCGAGCCGCAGAACGCGTCGACGGTGATGCTTCCGTCGCGGCTCGAGACGAGAGCCGGGCCGCGGATCGCGTTCAGCCTGATGTCCCCGTGCTCGGCCACGATCGCGAGCGGCGTCTTCTCCGGGACGGTGATCCGGTAGTCGGCTGCGCACTCGCCGATCACGAGCTCGGGACACGTCGTCTCGATCCGGAACACCCCGTCCGCCACGAAGCGCTTCTCCGTCGGCCAATGGCCGAAGGCCGACGAGTCGAGTCGTTCCACGAGCACCTCCGGAGAGCCCCCGCCGACGATCTCCACGCTCCCATCGCCGACCTGCATCTCGATGCGGAGGAGCGCCGACGGCAGCTGCGCGGTGTACGACGTCGAGCTCGTCTTGTTCGACGTCGACCACAGCACCGCGAAGAGCAACGCGGCCGCGAGGAGCACGAGCGTCGAGGCGACGACGATGACCGTCCACGCCCCGGGCCGGTGTCTCAGCGGCCGCCTGCGCGGGGGTGAGTCAGCGACGAGCTCGCTCATGTTCGCGAGAGAAGCTCGTCGAGCGCCTTGCCCGACAGCGCGTCCTTCGGCAGGAACCCGCGCGCACCGGTACCGACGACCGCCCTCGAATAGTCGTCGCGGCTCGACGTGAGCACCACCTCGGGAGGCGCCTCCAGCGCTCGCAGCAACGCCGTGACCTCGAACCCGTTCAGGTCGGGCAGCTGGACGTCGAGCACGACGAGATCGGGGTGGAGCTCCTTCGCGAGGCGCACGGCCTCCGCGCCGGTCTCCGCCTCACCGATCACGTCGTAGCCCTCGCTGGCGAGCAGGGCCCTCGCGCTGCCGCGGAAGCTCGGGTGGTCGTCGACGATCAGAACGGTCGACTGCACGGGATCTCCGCCCGGACTCGTGTTCCATGACCCGCCTCGCTGGACACGATCAGCCGACCGTCGAGCGCCTCGACTCGGTCGGCGAGCCCGCGCAGGCCGGAGCCGCGGCTGACGTCGACACCGCCGACCCCGTCGTCCTCGACCTGCACGATCGCGTACCCGTTGTCCTGCTCGACCCTCACGTGCGCGGAGTTGGCCTCGGCGTACTTGGCGACGTTCGTCAGCGACTCGGCGACGACGTAGTACGCCGCGGCCTCGACCGGCGGCGGCAGGCGCCCAGCGAGCACGTGGTCGAGCACGACGGGGACCGGGGCGCGGTCGGCGAGCGCCTCGAGCGCGGCTCCCAGCCCCCGATCGGTGAGCACCGCCGGGTGGAGCCCACGGGCGAGCTCCCGGAGCTCCTCGAGCGCGGACGCGAGCTCTTCGGACGAGCTCTCCAGGAGCGTCTGCGCAGCGGCCGGGTCGTCCTGGAGCTTTGCCTGGGCGAGCCTGAGCGAGAGGGAGAGCGTCACGAGACGCTGCTGAGCGCCGTCGTGGAGGTTCCGCTCGAACCGGCGACGGGCGGCGTCCCCGGCCTGCACGATCCGGGCGCGGGACGCGGTCAGCTGCTTCCGCGCCTCGGCGTTCGCGAGCGCGAGGGCGACGAGGCCCGTGAACTTCCCGAGGCGCTCCTCGGAGCCGGCCGGGAACCGCTCCGGAGGTCCGATCGAGACCGAGGTCGCGCCCCAGAGGCGCCCTGAGACGACGATCGGCGCGGCGATGTGCGAGGCGACGTCGGTCGACAGCATCGTCTGCTGGACCGTCGACCGCTGCCTCTCGATGTCGACGCGGGCGGGCTGCCCGGTGCGCGCGACACGTTCGATCGCGCCTCCCTGGAACGGCAGCCGGGCCCCGACGTCGACGCCGAACTGCTCGTCGGCCGTCCAACCGCCGACGATCACGGAGGCGTCCTCGCCGTCGAGGTAACGGACAGTCGCTGCGGAGCGGGCGTCGAGCAGCCGCCCGACCTCTTCCGAGACGATGTCGAACAGCCGCTCGGGCTGCTCTTCGGTCGCGACCTCGACCGCGACGCGGCTGAGCGCGCTCTGCTCCTCGGCGAGCGTCGCGAGCGACCTGTGCGCCTGGGCGTTCGCGAGCGCGACGGCGACGAGGCCGGTGAACGTCTCGAGCCGCTCCTCGACGCCGCGCTCGAACGTGTGGGGCAGGCGCGAGGAGATCGACGCGGCGCCCCAGAGCTCGCCGGCCACGACGATCGGAGCGGCGACCATCTGGCGCGGCGTGCCGTCCTGGTCGTAGTCGCGGTCGAGCCGGGAGGGACGGCCCGTCTCCTTCACGTGCGTGACCGCACCGCCGAGCAGCGGGAACCGCTCTCCGACCCTGCGCTCGCGCTCGCCGTCGGCCTGCCAGATCCCGACGACCTCGACTTCGTCGCCCTCGGCGTAGCGCACCATCGAGCCGCGCTCCGCGCCGAAGAGCTTTGCGGTCTCCTCGGTCACGACGTCGAAGAGGTTTTCGGGCGGCTGCGTCGCCGCTGCGACCGCGACGCGGCTGACGGCTGCCTGCTCGCGCGCGAGCGTCTCGATCTCGCCGCGCGCCTGCGCGTTCGCGAGTGCCACGCCGACGAGCCCGGCGAACTGCGCGATCCGGTTCTCGACACCTTCGGGGAACGTCTTGTCACTCGTGAGCGAGACGACGAGAGATCCCCACGGCTCGCCGCCGACGTTCACGGGAACCGCGACGACGGACGTGACGCCGAGCTTCCGCAGCCGTTCGCGCAGCCGCTCGCTGATGTCCGGGTCGTCCGGTCGACCTCGCGCAGGCCGGCCCGTGCGGTGCACAACAGAGAGCGGACCACCGTCCATCACGACGGTGTGGCCGGTCAACCCGATCGCGACGCCCGGCTCGCTCCACTTCCCGACGATCGTGCCCTCGATGCTGTCGGGCGCGAAGCGGACGAGGTTCGCCGCGTCTGCGCCCAGCAGGCGTCCGAGCTCCTCGGTGACGAGGTCGAACGTCGCCTCGGGTGTGCTCTGGGTCGCGATCGCGAGTGCCACACGACTGACGGCAGCCTGGTCGTCGGCGAGGTCGGAGAGCTGCTCGCGCGCTTCCGCGTTCGCGAGCGCAACGGCGACGAGCCCGGTGAACTTCTCGAGTCGCACCTCGGCGTCCGGCTGGAAACGGTCGGACGCCGCGATCGAGATCAACGTGGCACCCCACGGGCGACCGGAGACGACGATCGGCGCGGCGACGCCCGACGTCACGCCGCCGGCCTCCATTTCCTTGCGGACCTCTTCCGGGGTGTTCTCGAGATCGATCCGCGCAGCTCTGCCGGTCCGTCTCACCACCGTGACCGCCCCGCCTCGAAACGGGAGGCGCGCGCCGAGCTCGACCGGTGACTCGCTGTGCGGCTCCCAGCCTCCGACGAGCTCGGCCTCGTCCGGGTCTTCGAGGAAGCGGACGATCGCCGCCGCCCTCGCCCCGAACAATCGACCGATCTCCTCGGTTGCAATGTTGAAGAGCCGCTCACGCTCCTCCTCGGTGGCGACGGCGACGGCGACGCGGCTCAGGGCGGCCTGCTCCTGGGCGAGCGTCGAGAGCTGCTCGTGCGCCTCTGCGTTCGCGAGTGCGACGGCAACGAGGTTTGTGAATTGCGCGATCCGTGCCTCGGCATCCGCGGGGAACGTGCGCTCGTCGTTCGTCGACAGCATCACCGCGCCCCAAAGCGCTCCCGACACCACGATCGGGGCAGCCACGATCGACCGGACGCCTTGTTCCCGCAGGCGGTCGACCAGTGGGGACGGAACGATGTCCGGGTCGTCGATGTGCCCTCGCGCCGGCTGCGCGGTCTCCCGGACACGCGTCACCGGGCCGCCGGTCGTTCGTACGAGGGTGCCGACCCGGGCGATCTCGGCCTCGTAGTTGCTCCACGTGCCGACGACGACTGCCTCCTGCTCGTTGCGCGGGTCGAAACGGATCAGATTGGCGCCGTCCGCGCCAAGTCTGAGCGCGACCTCGCGGGTCACCACGTCGAAGAGCCTCTCCGGCTCCTCGGTCGCGACCGCCACGGCGACGCGGCTGAGCGCGGCCTGCTCGGCGGCGAGCGTCGACAGCGCCGTGAGCGTCTCGGCATTCGCGAGCGCGACGGAGACGAGTGCGGCGAACTTCTCGATCCGGTCCTCGGTTCCGTCAGTGAAGTCCTTCTCGTCCGTGGCGGAGACGACGATCGATCCCCAAAGCTCACCGGACACCTCGATCGGGGCGGCGATCACGGACGACGCGCCGAGCTCGCTCAGGCGCCGGCGCAGGCGCGGACTGATCTCGGCTTCGTCGATCTCGCCGCGAGAAGGCTTCCCGGTGCGATGAACCCGCGTGAGCGGTCCGCCGTCCATGAGGATCGTCCGCCCCGGCTCGCCGACCACGACGCCCGGCTCGGTCCACTTTCCGACGACTTCCGCTTCGATGCTGTCGGGCACGAAGCGCACGAGGATCGCCGCGTCCGCCTCGAGCAGGCGTCCGAGCTCCTCGGTGACGATGTAGAAGAGGACCTCGGGTTCCGTCGCGGTCGCGACGGCGACCGCGACGCGGCTGAGCGCGGCCTGCTCGGCGACGAGCGACTCGAGCGCCGCTTCCTGCCGCTTCCGGTCGGTGATGTCGCGGACGATGGCGACGACCTCGTCGGGGCCGCTGCGCACGATTCGGGCCTCGATGTGCCGGACCGGCTCGACGTCACGGAGCTCGGGCTGGTCGAGCGTGTACTCGACGAGCTCCGTGGTTCCCTGGTCGAGCGCCCGCGCCATCGCGGCCGAAACCTCCACGACGGCCTCGGGACCGATGACGTCCCCGATCGTCATCCCGACGAGCTGCTCTGCGGGGACGGGCAGCCGGGACGTCTCGCTGAGCCGGAACTCGAGGAACGTTCCGTCCCGCGACACGCGGTACATGCTGTCGGGGATCGCATCCAGGAGGGCCGTCGCTCTCCGCTCGCTCGCCTCGAGCGAGCGGAGCGAGAGGCCGCGCTCCAGGGCGATGTGCGTCGCGTCGACGACGGCCTCGAGCTCCGGCTGGTCGGCGAGCGCCGCGTCGTGGACCAGGACCTCGTCGCCGACGCGCGTGGTCATCCGGTCGCCGCCCTCCTCCGGCAGCTGCAGCGGGCGGCCGTGGACGTCCACGTAGCCGCTCGGGCCGAGGTAGCCGAGCTCGAGCGTGGGGTCGTGGAGAGCAGCCCTCAGGACATCCTGGACCTGCGCCGGATCGCGCTTCTGCGACAGCTCGGTCACGAGCCGCCGGGTCGTCGTGCCGAAGCGCGTGCGCGTCAGCCCGTAGAGGAAGGAGATCGGCACGGCGAGCACCGCGGCGAGGACGAACCAGTTCATCACCTCGCCGACGCGCTCGGAGAGCAGGAGGCCGACGATCGACTGGATCACGGCGAGCGCAATCAACACGGCGGCCGTCACGAAGACGGGGAACAGCGCCCGGCGGAGTGCCGGAGACGCTCGTCGCCAGCGCTGGACGAGCCGCACGAGCACGGCTCCCGCCAGGATCGTCGAGGCCAGGGCGTACGCGATCAGGACCGCGTTCGCGACGGTCTGGTTCGGGAAGGTCGCGATCAGGTTGTCCGGGCACGGGCTGTCGCCCGCGCACGGGTTCTCTGCCAGGTCACCCTCGTCGAACAGGAACGCGAGCGGCGGCCCGGCGATCGCGACGGCGTAGAACGCGTACGCGATGACGCGGTCGGCGCGGGTCTCGAGCCGGCCGGTCGGAAACGCGAGGAGCAGGTGCGCGAGGAGCGCAGTGAAGAGCGTGCCGACGAGCAGCCCGATCGTGAAGACGACGTCGTAGTCGGACGTCGTCAGCGCGCCGAGGGTCCAGGCGAAGCCGACGAGGATGAGCAGCGTTCCGGTCCGGTTCTCCGGCCGCTGCACGCGAGCGAGGATCCCAGCCGCGATGAAGCCGAGGGCCGTCGGGATCGCGAGCACGAGCGTCCCCAGCTTCCCCGAGGTGTGATCGCTCGCCTCGACCATCACCGCGGCGCCCGCGGCGCAGGCCAGCGCCAGCGTCCAGATCCCGAGCGCTGCCCGGGTGCTCACTCCAGCAAGTCTGCCAGCCTCCGACCCGAAAGCTCGCCCTTCGGGATGAAGCCGCGCGAGCCGGACTCCGTCACCAGCGCGCCGAACTCGGACGCGTCCCGGCTCGACGTGAGCACGACCTGGGCACGGTTCCCGTTCGTCGAGATCCGCGACGCGACCTCGAAACCGTCCATGTCCGGCAGCTGGACGTCCAGCAGGACGACCTCGGGCTTGAGCCGGGCGACGCATTCGAGCGCAGAGGCACCGTTCTCGGCCTCTCCGACCACCTCGAAGCCCTCCGCCTCGAGCAGCTGGCGCGCCGTCGCGCGGAAGGTGGGATGGTCGTCGACGATGAGAACCGTGGGCACGAAGGAATGGTGTCAGAGGTCAAAGCCAGTCGCCGTACGGCTAGCCGTACTCTTTTTCCATGGCGATCGCCGAGCGCGTCGAAGGGCAGATCCGGACGCTGGAGCTGATCCCGCCGGGCGGCGCGGTCACGGTCCTCGTCTCGGGCGGCGCGGACTCCACCTGCCTCTGGCACCTGCTTCGGGAGCTCGGCTACGAGGTCTCGGCGCTCCACGTCGACCACGGGCTCCGCGGCGCTGAGTCCGACGAGGACGCGCGATTCTGCCGGGACGTGCTCGGCGCCGAGGTCGTGGACGGCCGCGGCGGGACCACGGAGGAGGAGCTGCGGGCGATTCGCTACTCGTTCGCGACCGATCGCCTGCGCGCGACCGGGCACACGGCCTCCGACCAGGTCGAGACGATCCTCTACCGCCTCGTCGCCCGCGGCGCCGCGTCCGGGATCGAGACGAAGCGCGCAGACGGGGTCGTGCGCCCTCTGCTCACGCTTACCCGGGAGGAGACGCAGGCCTACTGCCGCGACGTGGGTCTCGCGTACCGGACGGACTCGTCGAACCCCGACACGAAGCGCGGCCTCATCCGCGAGCGGATCCTGCCGCTCCTTCGCGAGCTGCATCCCGCGGCCGAGCAGAACCTGCTCACGCTCCTCGAGGAAGACGACGCCCTGCG
>Ga0114129_10016739_pt1 | contig 10443 bp, 10 predicted proteins | sample RhiMetdeltSRZDD1_FD_80071 | JGI IMG/M metagenome (GOLD analysis project Ga0114129, IMG submission 80071) | Populus rhizosphere microbial communities from Tennessee, USA - Rhizosphere MetaG P. deltoides SRZDD1 (version 2) (version 2) | ecosystem: Host-associated > Plants > Roots > Rhizosphere >... | reverse complement strand
TACACTGATGATCTCATTGGTGCCGTTTAACAGGTACAGGCTCCAGTCGACATATAATTTATTTTTAAGCAGGGACAGCCATCCGCCTACTTCATAATTGAAAAATGTTTGCGAACCGAGGTAAGGCACTTTTACACCGGTATACAACTCACTGATCTGCGGGGGTACAAACCCTTCGCTGTAATTGGCATATACACCTGCTCCTTTGTAATTGTAAGTGAAACCTATTTTGGGTGAAAAACGGTTGAAGTTGTTTACCGAAGAGGGCGCCCCGGTGTAAGCCGAAGGCGGCAGATCGTTTTGAAAATTATAGTGATAGTAGTCATACCGCAGTGCAGCGGTTATTTTCAATCCCTTTACCGGTGTGGCTTCATAATGTATATACGAAGCGAGGTTGGTGATGTTGGTTTTGTAATGACTGAGCACTGAATCGGTGGGGGTATAATTAACATAATAACCCCGGTTGTCGCGGTCGATGAGAATATAATTGCTGTTATATTTTGAAGGACTGTTATCGAGCGAAACACCGGTAATGAGCTTACTGTTCAGGAAGCGAAACGATTGCTCGTGCTGGGCGATGACCATATACGTGTTGAACGCGCTTTCGTTGATCTCGCCCGATGCAAGCGAAGTATTGGTAGCTGAATTTTTTACCCGGTACGATGGATTCTGTTGCACCGAATTATCACGGTACACAAATGATAGCTGCGTTGAACTATTGTCGTTCCACTGGTGAAATAACTGCGATTTATATCGAATTGCCGGCACTTTGCGCCAGGTAAATGTTTGCGGCGTACTGTAATCTTTGTTGGCAAAATGAATGCTGTCGAGCGAACCCGGCATATCGCTGTAATAGTTCACATACGTAATATTGTTCACCCATTTTGTTTTATCTGAAAAATTATAATCGCCGCGAATGGTAATGCCGGTTTTATGAAAATCGCTGTGATCAACAGGGCCGTTGTGGCGATTGGCATAATAACCGCTGATGAGCAAACCAAATTTGCCAAATGTATTGCCCGCCTGCCAGTCGGTTCTTTTATAACCGGTATTGGTTGCCTGCGCGCTGACCTGTGCTGTAAGTAAAGCAGGTGGCGCCTGTGTGATAACGTTCACTGCGCCGCCAATGGCTTCGGCGCCATACAGCGAGGAGGCAGGACCTTTGATGATCTCAATTTGCCGGGCTGCAGGCATATTCATTTCGAGCAACGCATTGTGATTGTATAGCCCCGTAGTGCGAATGGGGATGCCGTCTTCGAGATATAAAAAAAGACTTTTGGTGGTCATAGGCTGGCGGATACTCATCTGGTGTTGCTCGTTGCCGAGGTTAACCATATTTACACCGCTTACTTTATTTACCAGCTGATCGATGCGCGTGGCCCTGGTATCTTCAATAGTTTGTTTGCTGATGGTAGCAATGGCAACCGGCGCCTCGCTGCGTTTTTGCGCTGTTCTGCTGGCGCTGATCACTACTTCCTGCAAATGGTTGTTGCCCGATTGTAAAGCAATCACATGATGCTTTTGTTGCGGAGCAGCCAACAGGGTCATCGGTTCATAGCCTAAATAGGATATCAATAATTCGCGGTTCGTATCTGCAAACGGTAATACAAACTCTCCGCCGGCATTGGTAACAGTTCCGTGACTGGTATTTTTTATTTGGACCGATGCGTTGGCAATCGGTTCACGGGTAACGGCATCTATTACTTTTCCGGTATAATTTATTTGTGAATGGGAAACAAAGGCCAGTAATATAAAAACCGGAAGCAACACACCTTTAATCGGGTTCATACAATAGAATTGGTACATGCATGATGTGTTATGTTATGAATGTTTGCATAACCTGGCGGGTTACTCATGCACAACACATAACCATCAACTGCATACGATGATTGAAGTTGGGACCTGAATTGAAATGGAATTAAGCGAAAGTGGTAATCTGCGGCGGATGAAAAATCGAAACAATTAATTGTTGTGTAACCGGTTCGGCATAGCGGGAAACATGTACCGGTTTTTCGTTCAATGCTATAAAGCGGGTTTCAGTTTTCTTTTCGCTGTACAACAGCACTTCGAATTTAAAACTGCTGCCGCTGTTCAGGGGCGTGTCCTGCGATTTTTCGTCTTTGGTGAGCTGTTTATTTAAATAGCAGGTACCGTGACAGCACGATTTGGGTTTAAACCGGTTCTCGCATTTGGTGACGGCGATGGCTTTTTGATTCATCCTGAAATTCAGGACGATCAGGCTTTTACTGAAGCTTTGCCCCAGTATGCCTATCAAAAACACTATCGTCCACCATTTTTGCAATTCAACTGATTTCACGCAAAGATAGTAGCTTAAACGATAAAAAAACAGGCAATTATCAGGGTGTCACTTGATAATAGTCATATATGCAACTGCCGTTTATCATACGCATAGTTACGTGCTGTAGGTACTTTTATGGGGCAAGAATAGTGTTATACATTTAGCAAATGGTTTTAGTTTAAGTCAGAAAGTCCGGAAGATAAACCAACAGGTTTTTTCTTTCGGACTTTCTGTTTTTCTAACTTCCCGGCTATTAAAATGCCCTCGTTCTTCCAACATATAAATTCTTCACTGCCATATACGTGTCGGCGGTTGGGCCGGGTGAACCGCTTGAGCCTTCCATTTGCATATTGATAATAATGTACATGGGTTTACCAACAAAGTTGGCGGTGTGAGCGGCTTTCCATACACCATCGATATAATAGTGTATCTGAACATCGGTGGCCGATGTTTTGGTCATCCAGATGCGGTAATTATGCCAGCTTCCGGGCGATGATACATTGGTGATGGTTGAGGTTACATCGCTCGACGTGCGGAAGGTGTTCTGCCAGTTGTTACTATTGCCTTTGAACTCCATAATATCGCTTTCGGGCGGCCAGCTGTTTACGCCGGTAAGCCAGAACGCAGGCCAGGAGCCTTTAACGGAAGGCACCTGAAAATCGCCTTTGACCTCGTAATTGGGGAACTGGTCATTAACCAGCACATGAAATTTGGCATTGATAGCGCCTGAATGATAGTGAATGGGAAGATGCGGTGTTGAACTGCTGGTGCCTTCGTCCCACGTAATGCGGGTGGCTTTAATGTGCAGCACGCCCGATGCATCGAGATAAATGTGATTGTGATCGGCTGAACTGCCATACATACGGGCGGTTCCGTTGTGATCTGAACCCCAGGGGTACAGGTAATTCCAGTAGCTTTCGAAAGTGGCGTAGCTGCCGAATGAATTACTGATCACGGTTTCAAATGCTTCTTCATTGGCCGTTCTGCCGGGTGCAGAAACATCGGAAGATGAAGTTGAATCAGAAATAGATTTTTTACATTGGGTAAACAGTAGTACCAGTGTGCATAACACCAAACAAGGTTTGATTTTCTTCATATGGTTTTATTTTGGGTGAGTGAATGGCAATCGTGAATGGTAAGTAACTCCGTCGATCATCCTAAGTTAACTGAAATTACAAAGGCGCAGGTTACTTTCAATAAAAAAAGCGTCATTTATACACCTGTTAAGTAGAACATATGTTATCGTTTTTCGTTTCAGTGTTTTACAGATTAAAAACAATGGCATGCTGAAAGCAGATATGCCATCCTAACCATCGAACCATAAAACAATCGAACAATCAACAACCGGGTTGTTCTGAAAGGAAAAATTTAAAAAAGTTTGATCATTCCAATTTTTATATACCTTTACGCCACTTTGGGGGTGTCCATAAGCGGACTGAGATAATACCCTTTGAACCTGATGCAGTTCATACTGCCGAAGGGAAAAGTGAAAGGCTCTCATTATTTCTTTCTCTTTATTCTCCTTTGTTTGCGTGTTCATTCCTGAAGTAAAAATTGTCGGCATGAACATCGTCATCAACCAACAACCCAAAGACATACCAGACCAATGTTCGTTGCAGCAACTGCTCACAGAAGTGCTTAACATTCCTGTGGCCGGACTGGCTGTGGCGGTTGATCAAACGGTTATTCCGAGTACTGCGTGGCCGGCCTATATGTTGCGTGCTGAAGATAAGGTAATGTTGATCAGGGCTACGCAGGGCGGGTAGAAAGGCAACGAGGCATAAAGGAAAAGGCACAAGGAAATCGTTTCGTTATGGCAATCGCGGTTATTTGCACCACATAGGCACAAAGAACACATAGAAAACCACATAGAAGGTTCCTATGTGAACCTATGTTTTCTATGTGTCTATGTGGTGAGAAATTGTATTAATTAAACGACATTGATTGACCATTCACTATTCACATAAAAACATCTCTTTCGATATGAAAAAAGAATCAATTCCTTCTCAAAACAAAATAACCTGCGAACCGTTTCCGGCTTCGCGGAAAATATATGTAAAAGGGCAATTGCACGACATTGCTGTTGCCATGCGCGAAATATCATTGAACGATACCACCCTGCATGGCAAGGACGGCGCCACCGAAAAAAATGCACCGGTTACCGTGTACGATACCAGCGGCGCCTATACCGATCCCAACATCACCATCGATGTTAAAAAAGGATTACCCGACCTGCGTGCAAAATGGATAGCCGACCGTGGCGATACCGAACAACTGCAACAGGTATCTTCTTCGTATGGGCTTGAACGGTTGAAGGATGAAAAATTATCGGCCTTCCGGTTTGCTCATATTCGCAACCCGTTGCGCGCGAAAAGCGGCTGCAATGTAAGTCAGATGCATTATGCCAAAAAAGGCATCATTACGCCTGAAATGGAATACATAGCCATTCGCGAAAACCAACGCTATGATATACTGAAAGAGCAGTTGAACGGAAGTTATGCCACGCTTGGTCAACAACATGCCGGCCACAGCTTTGGCGCCAATACACCCAAAAATATCATCACGCCCGAATTTGTTCGGCAGGAAGTAGCGGCAGGTCGCGCCATTATTCCCTGTAATATCAATCACCCCGAAAGCGAGCCCATGATCATCGGGCGCAATTTTCTGGTGAAGATCAATGCCAACATCGGCAACTCGGTAGTTACCTCAAGCATTGAGGAAGAAGTGGAAAAAGCAGTATGGGCTACCCGCTGGGGCGCCGATACCATTATGGACCTGTCGACCGGTAAAAACATACATGAAACACGGGAATGGATCCTGCGCAATTCGCCGGTGCCCATTGGTACCGTGCCTATTTACCAGGCATTGGAAAAAGTGAACGGCAAAGCCGAAGAACTGACCTGGGAATTGTTCAGAGATACGCTGATTGAACAGGCTGAACAGGGCGTAGACTATTTTACCATACATGCAGGTGTGCTGTTACGTTATATTCCATTAACCGCCCGTCGTGTTACCGGTATTGTAAGCCGCGGCGGTTCAATCATGGCCAAGTGGTGCCTGGCGCATCATAAAGAAAGCTTTTTGTATACGCATTTTGAAGAAATATGCGAGATCATGAAAGCCTATGATGTGGCTTTTTCGCTGGGCGATGGATTGCGCCCCGGCAGCATTGCCGATGCCAATGATGCCGCCCAGTTTGCCGAGCTGGAAACATTGGGCGAGCTAACAAAAATCGCCTGGAAGCACGATGTGCAAACCATGATCGAAGGGCCCGGCCATGTGCCCATGCACATGATCAAAGAGAACATGGAAAAACAATTACAACATTGCCAGGAAGCGCCTTTTTATACACTCGGCCCTCTTACTACCGACATTGCACCGGGCTATGATCATATTACTTCGGCCATTGGTGCGGCCATGATCGGCTGGTTTGGCACTGCTATGTTATGCTACGTAACACCCAAAGAACATTTGGGGTTGCCCAATAAAAAAGATGTGAAAGACGGTGTGATCACTTATAAGATCGCTGCCCATGCGGCTGATCTGGCAAAAGGTCACCCGGGTGCCCAGTACCGTGATAACGCTTTGAGTAAAGCACGTTTCGAATTTCGCTGGGAAGATCAGTTTAACCTGTCGCTCGATCCCGATACCGCCAGAGAATATCATGATGAAACCCTGCCTGCAGAGGGTGCAAAAATTGCCCACTTCTGTTCCATGTGCGGACCTAACTTCTGTTCCATGAAAATAACCCAGGACGTTCGTCAGTATGCGGCCGACCAGGGTTTGCAGGAAACAGAAGCGTTGCAAAAAGGGATGGAGGAAAAGTCGAAAGAGTTTGCTGCGAAGGGAAGTGAACTATACCTGTAAGGCATCCACCTGCGCTAAAGCTACGGTGGACAAGCAAGGCACAAGAAGTATGAAGTAAGAACCTGATGTTAATAGTTATATCATATCATAAGCTATTTGCGGGGGAAGCATCGATCATTGAACAGCTTTTTAAAGAAGGGCTGGAATGCTTTCACCTGCGTAAACCGGATGCATTGGAAAATGATATCCGGCAGTTGCTGCATGATATACCTGCCGAATACCACAGCCGTATCGCTTTACATAGTTGCCATCATTTGGCCGGTGAGTTCGACACACAACGGTTGCATTTTACCGAACAGGCAAGGGAAAATGTTTTTGATGAAGGAGGCGCCACTTTGCACGCCCTCATCAAAAAAGGATGCAAGCTCAGTACATCGGTACATAGTATTGATGCGTTGCGCAGTCTGCCATCACTCTTTTCCTATGCGTTCTTTGGACCCGTGTTCAACAGCATTTCCAAAGAAAACTACAACGGTATAACGGACAAAGATTTTTTTGTGTATGATGGATATAAATCTGTTCCGGTTATTGCATTAGGCGGCATCAATGCGGAGAATATCAGTAAGGTAACCGCTATGAATTTTGATGGGGCCGCAGTATTGGGCGCCTTGTGGAATGAACCGGAGAAAGCAGTGGAAGCTTTTAAATTATTAAAAATGAAGTGGCGCATCCTGTCATTAGCTTAATCGACCTGGTGAGTCCTGAGCGTAGTCGAAGGACGCCTTTGCGCGAATTATTATGCAAACACAACGACCATACGTACTATCCATTGCAGGCTTTGACCCAAGCGGCGGAGCAGGTGTGCTGGCCGATTGCAAAACATTCGAACAACATGGTGTGTACGGTTTTGGCGTTTGCGCTGCCTTAACGGTCCAAAGCGATAATGAATTTTTTAATGTACACTGGTTAAGCGCCGAACAGATCATTGAACAACTGCGGCCGCTGGTGCGAAAGTTTTCGATAGCGGCGTGTAAAGTTGGTATTGTAGAATCGCCCGACACCTTGCTTGAAGTATTACGGTTTTTGAAACAACACCATCCTGCCATACGCATTGTGTGGGACCCTGTATTAAAAGCAAGCGCCGGATATGAGTTTCATGCACCCGATGTTTTTCACAGCCTCGAAGCAATACTCGCATCGATCGACCTGGTAACACCCAACTACGATGAGTTGCAGCGATTGCAGGCGATAACCAATTCGGCATTGATTAAAGAAGACAAACCATTGTTTTGTTCCGTATTATTAAAAGGCGGGCACCGGCCTGATGCCCCGGGAACAGATACATTATTTGAACAGACGGGCTGTACTGTTATTGCGGCCGGTGTTGAAAAAGTGTATCCCAAGCATGGTTCCGGTTGTGTATTGTCGGCCGCTGTTACGGCCCGGCTGGCACAGGGAAATTCTTTACAACAGTCCTGTGTATTGGCCAAGCATTATGTTGAAACGTTTTTAAACAGCAATGAGTCGTTGTTAGGCTATCATAATTAAAGTAAATAGTATGTTAGACAGACTATATTATATTTCACAACAAACAAAAACAAAAACGCACACCACCGCTGTTCGCGAAGTGCTCGAAGCAGGTTGCCGGCTGGTGCAGTTACGTATAAAGAACCAGTCAGAAGCAGAGGTGATTCAACAGGCAACAGCTGTTAAAGCCCTGTGCGATCATTATGAGGCCAAACTGATCATTAACGATTATCCGCATGTGGCCAAAGAGGTAGGCGCCTGGGGTATTCATGTGGGGCTGGATGATATGCCTGTTGCCGCTGTTCGTTTAATAACAGGTAAGCAAATGATCGTAGGCGGAACCGCCAATACGTTTGAACATATTCAGCAAAGGGCCGATGAGGGGGTAAACTATATCGGACTGGGGCCGTACCGGTTTACCACCACCAAAGAAAAATTAAGTCCGGTTTTGGGGCTCGAAGGCTTTCAGCGAATAATGGATAAGGTTAGGGCTGCCGGTATTCAATTGCCCATTGTAGCTATTGGGGGCATACTGCCCGAAGATGTGCCCGGCTTACTCGCAGCCGGCATACACGGCGTAGCCATTTCAGGAGCGCTTACAAATGCTGATAATAAAAAAGAAATATTTGATAAGTTTAAAGGTTGCATTCACCATTGACCATTCACCATTCACGAAAAACATATGCTAACAATAGCCGATAAAACATTTACCTCGCGTCTGTTCACCGGTACCGGTAAATTCAGTTCTGCGCCGGTCATGGAAGATGCGCTGCTGGCTTCGGGTTCTGAGCTGGTTACCGTGGCATTAAAGCGGGTTGATATGAACGATCCGAACGACGATATCTTACGTCACCTGCAACACCCGCATATAAACCTGTTGCCCAATACATCGGGGGTGCGCAATGCCAAAGAAGCGGTATTTGCAGCGCAACTGGCGCGCGAAGCCTTACAAACGAACTGGCTGAAGCTGGAGATACATCCCGATCCCAAATACCTGATGCCCGACCCGGTCGAAACGTTACGCGCAACCGAAGAACTGGTAAAGCTGGGTTTTGTGGTGTTGCCTTATATACATGCCGATCCGGTGTTGTGCAAACGGCTCGAAGAAGCAGGCGCTGCGGCGGTTATGCCGCTCGGTTCGCCCATAGGAAGTAATAAAGGTTTAAGAACGATCGACTTTCTTGAAATTATAATCGGGCAAAGTAAAGTGCCGGTGGTGATTGATGCCGGTATCGGGGCACCTTCTGATGCTGCCAAAGCCATGGAAATAGGCGCTGATGCCGTATTGGTAAACACCGCCATCGCCGTAGCCGGCCAGCCTGTAGCCATGGCAAGGGCTTTTAAACAGGCGGTAGAAGCCGGCCGAACAGCATACGAAGCCCGCCTGGCAAAACCATTCGGCGTTGCAATAGCCAGTAGTCCATTAACCGCCTTTTTAGATGAATAACAGCATGAGCAGTTTTATAAACATATTCGACCAATATAGCTGGGACGATATTAAAGAACGTATATACAGTAAAACGGCCTCCGATGTAGAAGCCGCGTTAACAAAGCCGGGAAGAACGCCGGATGATTTTATGGCGTTGATATCACCTGCTGCGGCAGCGTATCTTGAACCCATGGCGCAGCTGAGTCAGCAGTTGACCCTGCAGCGCTTTGGAAAAACAATACAGCTGTATGTGCCCATGTACCTGTCGAACGAGTGCAATAACATTTGTACCTATTGCGGGTTTAGTTTAGATAACAAAGTACGTCGTCGCACCTTAACGGCAACTGAAATTTTGCAGGAGGCCGAAGCCATTAAATCGATGGGGTATGAGCATGTATTGCTGGTGACCGGCGAAGCGAATCATACCGTGCATATTCCGTATTTTAAAAATGCGCTGCAACTGTTGCGACCGCATTTTGCGCATATCTCTATGGAAGTGCAGCCGCTCGATGAGGAAGATTACCGCGAGCTCATTGCCGGTGGTTTACATACGGTGCTGGTTTACCAGGAAACCTATCATCGCGAAGATTATAAAAAACATCATCCCAAAGGAAAGAAATCAAACTTTCAATACCGCATCGAAACGCCCGACAGGCTGGGTAGGGCAGGGGTGCATAAAATCGGTTTGGGGATACTGATAGGTCTTGAAGACTGGCGCACCGATTCATTTTTCACCGCCCTGCATTTACAATATCTCGAACGCACTTACTGGCAAACAAAATACAGCATTTCCTTTCCGCGTTTGCGTCCGTTTTCGGGTGGACTGGAACCTAAAGTAGACATGAAGGATCGCGAACTGGTTCAGCTTATATGTGCCTGGAGAATATTTAACCAGGAGGTAGAGCTGTCGCTATCGACCCGCGAATTACCTAAATTCAGGGACCATGTAATGCAGTTAGGCATCACAAGCATCAGCGCCGGTTCAAAAACAAATCCCGGTGGTTATGCCGTTGAACCCGAATCGCTGGAACAGTTTGAAATTGCCGACGAACGCTCTCCCGCCGAAATGGCCCGGGTGATCGCCTCAAAAGGGTATGAGGCTGTTTGGAAGGATTGGGACCAGGCATTATGAATATTGAATACTGAATGTTGAAGTCTGAAGTCTGACATCTGAAGTCTGAAGTCTCCGCGGTTCATTGCCTGTTGGCCCTGAGCGTCCTGAGCGTAGTCGAAGGAACTGTCAGCCTTGCTACTCGCTGTTGCCCACTCGTCTTTGATTATAATCATCCCTTCGCCTAATAAGCGTCATGTGTAAAGCAGGGTATCCAAATTAGTTTTGGATTACTAAATCATTTTCACCATGAAAAAGATCCTGCTTGCT
>Ga0114129_10016738_pt1 | contig 10443 bp, 7 predicted proteins | sample RhiMetdeltSRZDD1_FD_80071 | JGI IMG/M metagenome (GOLD analysis project Ga0114129, IMG submission 80071) | Populus rhizosphere microbial communities from Tennessee, USA - Rhizosphere MetaG P. deltoides SRZDD1 (version 2) (version 2) | ecosystem: Host-associated > Plants > Roots > Rhizosphere >... | reverse complement strand
CGCTTTTTCCCCCTTTGCGGCTTTCTCCCATCACAGGCGCATCTGATCAATCCGCACCCATCTTATGCATTATCAAACGGTGTCAAGCACGCATCCAGCTCGGTGTTGCTGGCGCCGTTGCTTGAGAGCCAGGCGTTTCTGGGCAATGAAGTGGACACGAAAGATGTCCCGCCATCTTCCGTACTAAACTGGGTGAACTACCTCGTGCACGTGTTACACGGAGAAATGGACGAGGCGCTTCCGCATCTAGAGCGATTTACGAACACGAACATAGGGTTCGACGCGCCAGCAGTATATATTTCCAAGTTCCACGGTAGGCCGATTCATAAAACGACGCTGCGGTCGGCGCGTGAAATGGTCGAGGGGGACTGACATGCGTATATTTCTTGCCGATCTGGGTCACAATCAGATTACGATTAGTTCAGATGTTTACCCTCTGGGTGTCGCCAACTTAGCGGCTTATCTTCAGGCCTATTCAGAGCTCAGAGAACCGCTGGAAATTCGGGTTTTCCGTGAGCCACAGGATCTCAAGGCGGCTCTAGATCAAGATCCTCCTGATGTGATCGGCGTGAGCAGCTACGCTTGGAACCATGAGCTCTCCCTCCACTTCGCACAGTACGCTAAGTCCCGGCGTCCTCAAACCGTTACACTGTTGGGTGGCCCCAATTTTCCGCTCACCCGCGGCGAGCAAGAGTCTTTCTTACGTAGCATGCCTGAGATTGACGTCGCCGTCCGCGGGCCGACTTATGAGGGAGAGCGGGCCTTCTTGAACGTTATTCGACGCTTTTCGGAAGCAAAACACTCGCTGAAAGGTTTGCAAGAAGCGCCAGTCCCAGGCAATTTTTGGATTAATCGGGAAACTGATGAGTTCGTGGAAGGCGAGGATGTGGAACGGATTCGGGACCTCGACGAGATTCCTTCGCCTTATGTCGCGGGCTGGATGGATCCTTTCTTTGCGACCGGCTACTTCCCCATGATGCAGATCTCGCGAGGATGTCCCTTTAGTTGCGCGTTCTGCAACTCATCGGTCGAGTCGAACAATAGGATCTTTCGCCACTCTGTGGACAACGTCCGTGCCGATCTGCTGTATATTGCCAAGCGCGTGCGTCCCGAGGTGCCGTTGTGTTTTGCCGACGATAACTTTGGAATGTACTCCTGGGACGAAGAGGTCGCCGACTACTTTGCTCACCTTCAGGATCGTTACAATTGGCCGCAGTATATTCGGACCACCACGGGAAAGAACAATCACGAGCGCATCATTCGAGTCATGCGCAAGAGCCGCGGAATCCTTCCCATGACCTCTGCGGTACAATCGCTAAACCCCGAGGTTTTAAGGAACATCAAGCGATCCAACATCAAACTGGAGGCCTATGCAAAGATTCAGGATGAAGTTAAGTCCCAAGGGATGCAATCGTATGGGGAGTTGATCTTGTGTCTTCCCGGCGAGACTAGGGCATCCTTCATGCGCGCGGTCCATGACCTTCTGGAAGCAGGAGTCAAGAGGATTTCGGCCCATCAACTGATGCTTCTACACGGTGCTCCTCTCAGCGATCCCGAAACCCGCAAACGATGGGGATTTAACACCCGCTTTCGCGTGGTGGCCCGCAATATTGGTAGGTACGCTGGCGAACCGATCGTGGAATTGGAGGAGATCGTAATCGAAACCCCTACCTTTAGCTTCGAAGATTACCTCAAATCCCGAGTCTTTCACCTGCTCCTTACCACTTTCTACTATGAAGGGAACTTTGAGGAGGCCTTTGAGTTTGCCCGCCAGGAAGGCATCCAAGCCTTTGACCTAATCGTTCGATTGCAGGCTCTTCTCGATCAGGCGCCCACCGGATTCAAAAAGCTCATCGAAGACTTCCTCAAGGAAAGTCATGAGGAACTTTTTCTCACAAAGGAAGAATGTATCGGCTGGTCGAAAGATAATTTCGAGGCTCTCGTCGATGGTACCCTCGGCGGGAATTTGCTGAGCAAGTACTCCATGATCGGCCGTTTCTGTATCACCCAGGAAACACTAGACTTTCTCCAATCGGGCATCGTGGCGTCCTTCGGTGATTCCATAAATGAGAGACGCTTGGCGCGGCTGGGCACGGTCATGGACTATCTACGGACCGTACTCCTTCACGTGCCTTTTCAGGCGACCTTAGCCGATGAGCCTCGATGGAAGACCACCTATGACTTGGAGAACTGGCGCCAGGACGGCTATGCGAGAAATTTGGAATGTTACGGTTACGATCGGCTTAGGGAATTCAATACCATCGTCGAGATCAAGCGAAAGAACCTGATAAAAAGTAGAATCGCAACCTTCGGCGAACATCCCACAGGTTTGGGTAAGTTCACCCGTACAATGTTTGCTCAAGATCTCCGCCGTACGCTGGTTCCAGCCTAGCGTGGTACGAGATCAAAGAGGATTTGACCATGACCAATACTGAGAATCGTTCATCGCAACGCCAGCCAGACGTCTCTTTTGTTATGCCTTGTTACAATGAAGAGACAGTTATCGGTTACACTATCCCCCGACTCGTCAGCGAGTTTCAGAAAGCCGGACACCGCCTCGAACTAATCGCGGTGGACAATGGTTCTTCGGATCGAACCGGGGAGATTATCAAGACCTTGGCTGCGCGCTACCCATCAGTGATCTACTGCAGGGTTGAGAAAAACGAGGGGTACGGCCACGGGGTGCTTAGTGCAATCCCGCTATGCACGGCTCCTTGGGTCGGCATGATCCCTGCCGATGGACAAGTCGATGCCGAAGACGTCGTCCGGCTCTATGAGGCGGTGGCCCCGACAAGTGGTAAGGTTTTAGGGAAGGTACGACGGCGGTTCCGGATGGACGGCACGCGCCGGAAGATTATCTCAATTGCTTACAATCTGTTCGTGCGGATGCTCTGGCCGCGTCTCGGATCGATCGATGTTAACGGTAATCCCAAGATCCTGCCACGGGATGTGCTCCTCGCGTTACGCCTAGAATCCAAAGGGTGGTTTCTCGATCCAGAGATCATAATAAAGACCCACTACCTTGGTATCAGAGTGCTTGAATTAAACGTCTTTGCCCGCATGAGGGGAGACGGGCTCTCGCACATTAGAATGGGAGCTCTCTGGGAGTTCTTTTGGAAGCTTCTCTATTTTCGCTTCTCACGCGAGGTACCCCGCTGGAAGCAGGGGCTGAAAAGAACCTCACTGCAGACAGAGCCTTCCGTTAGTTCTTCCTGAGATTCCATACTTACCTCTCGCCGGAGTAAAGCGATGACAATTCAGCATGAACCTTCAACCACCCGTAAAAGACAAACATGCCGTATCTGCAGCGGTCGAAATCTCCGTTCCTTTCTATCACTAGGGCCCATGCCTTTGGCAAATTCGTTCCTACGATCGCCAAGTGAAGCTGGTCAAGAAGCTTCCTATCCTCTTGATGTTTACTTCTGTGAAACTTGTTCTCTTGTACAGCTCCTCGATGTGGTGGATCCGGAAATTTTATTTCGCGATTACATCTATGTTACCGGGACCTCGGACACCATAGCTAGCCACAACCTTCAGTATGCAAGCACCATTGTTGATCTCCTGAAATTAGGAGCAGACGACCTTGTGATTGAAATAGCGAGCAACGACGGGAGCCTGTTGAAATGCTTCAGGCACCATGGAGTGAGGACGCTCGGAGTCGAGCCGGCTGCCAATATCGCAGAAATGGCTTGTGCTAACGGCATTGATACGATCCCGCAGTTTTTCAATTCCGCTACTGCGAAGCAGGTTCGGGAATTATACGGCCGAGCAAAGGTGGTTATTGGCAATAACGTCCTGGCCCATGTAGATGAGACGCGAGATTTTTTGTCTGGTTGCGCGGACCTGCTTGAGGACGGTGGGCTTGTGGTGATTGAGGTGCCGTATCTACATGACCTGCTCGACCGGCTGGAATACGACACGATCTACCATGAGCATCTTTGTTATTTTTCCGTGACGACGCTCATGCGACTGTGCGATGCTGTAGGTTTGTGCATCATTCGCGTACACCATGTCCCTGTGCATGGCGGATCATTACGCATGTACGCTGGCGCACGCGAGCATTACGCGACCCATTCAAATGATGTTGTTGCACTAGCTGCTAAGGAACGAGCCTGCGGCTTGACGACATTGGCTCGATACCAACGCTTTGCGGAAGGTGCCGAAGCTAACCGCCAAGCCATCAGAGAGCTGCTGGGAGGTATCCGAGCTGGAAACAAAACCGTGGCAGCATATGGGGCTCCCGCGAAAGGGAATACGTTGTTGAATTACTGTGGAATAGGGACAGACCTTATTCCCTACACGTTCGACAAAAATCCGATGAAAGTTGGTCTCTACACTCCTGGTATGCACATTCCCGTGTTGCCGGTGGCGGACTTGCTCGATCGATTCCCCGATTACGTGTTTATTTTGGCGTGGAACGTTGCTGATGAGATCATGCGGCAGCAGCAAGAATATCACCGGAGAGGCGGGCGGTTTATTATCCCCATACCTGAGCCGAGGATCATATGAAGATGCAGGTCATCTTGTTGGCTGGAGGAAAAGGCACGCGCCTGACAGAGGAAACGTCGACTCGCCCCAAACCGATGGTCGAGATCGGAGGAAAACCTATTCTTTGGCATATCATGGGTATTTACGCGAGCTATGGGTTCAAGGATTTTCTCATCGCGTGCGGTTATAAAGGAGAGATGATTAAGGAGTACTTTCACAATTTCTTCGTCCGCAACAGCGATTATCTCATTGACCTCAGGGACGGTTCTCACGAAGTCCTCAACACCAACGGTATTGACTGGCGAATCGCAGTAATCGACACCGGTATCGATACCATGACCGGCGGCCGTATCCTCAGACTTAGAAAGTGGGTTGGCGAACAAACGTTCATGGTAACGTACGGCGATGGACTAGCGGATATTGATATTGGTTCGCTGGCTAATTTTCACAAGTCCCATGGGAAACTGGCGACCGTGACCGCTGTGCGCCCGCCAGCGCGTTTTGGCGCGCTCGGTCTTTGCGGGAACGAGGTGCGGGAGTTTTCTGAAAAACCTCAGACGCGTGAGGGATGGATTAACGGAGGATTCTTTGTTTTTGAACCGGCAGTCTTTGAGTATTTGAAAGGCAATGATTCGATCCTTGAGCGCGACACGCTGGAACAGCTCGCAGCGGACAGACAGCTCATGGCCTATCGTCACAGCGGTTTCTGGCAGCCGATGGATACCTTGCGTGAAAAAAGTCTGCTTGAGTCGCTGTGGGAAAGCGGAAATGCACCATGGAAAACGTGGTAGGAAAACAATTCGGCAAATTTTATCGGGATCGCTCTGTTTTTATCACCGGGCATACCGGCTTTAAGGGCGGATGGCTGGCGACATGGCTCAAGATGCTCGGCACTCGTGTAACAGGGTTTGCTTTGCCGCCTGAAAGTAGCAAACCCAACCTGTTTGAGATTGCAAGTATTGGAGAAGGTATGGTTTCGATTTTCGGTGACGTCCGAGATTGCTCCGCCCTCACGGCGGCGTTTGAGGCGCAAAGACCGGAGATCGCATTTCACCTGGCAGCTCAGCCTTTGGTTAGGCGTTCCTACGTAGACCCTGTCGAGACTTATTCCACAAATATTATGGGTACAGTTCATTTCCTTCAGGCGGTGAAATCTACTCCGTCAGTTCGAGTCGCCATCATTATTACCAGTGACAAGTGCTACGATAATTGCCGAGCGAAGGCCTATACGGAAACTGACGCAATGGGCGGCCATGATCCGTATAGCGCTAGTAAAGGCGCCGCTGAACTAGTGACAGCCTCCTATCGCAAATCATTTTTTCCTCCGGACCATGTCGACCGGCATGGCGTGAGCCTTTCCTCCGTACGAGCAGGGAATGTAATCGGCGGTGGCGATTGGTCTAAAGATCGATTGATTCCTGATTGTATTTTGTCACTTAAGAGTGGCCAGCCCATAGTCGTGAGAAACCCGCAGATGATTCGCCCTTGGCAACATGTCCTGGAACCGATCGCCGGATATCTTTGGCTTGCCATTCGCATGCGCGAGGATCCGGTCGGTTACGCCGGAGCCTGGAACTTCGGCCCTTGTGCGGACGAAAGTAAAACGGTGCGCGATGTCGTCAATCAGGTAGTAGCCCATTGGGGCAGCGGTCAATGGGAACTTCCTTTGGAGGGGTGCCAAGCACCTCATGAAGATATGTCACTAAGACTTGATAGCACTAAGGCCGCAAACTTATTGGGATGGGAAACGGTTTCATCGGTTCGGGAAAGCGTTCAGAAGGCGGTGAAGTGGTACCGAGCCTATTATCAAGACCCGAATTTTAATGGATATGATGTGACTACACACAATATCGCAGATTATGTCAGAACGGCTCAACAAGCGGGGATCCGGTGGGCAATGTGAGTCGAAGATTCCGCTGGTTAGCCTGGTTAGATGGATGTCTATATCGCCATTGCACCCGTAAGTTCGCCGATGCAAGCAAAGCTACCGAGTTGCAATTCCGGTTGCCGCCCTGTTGGTGGTCCTAGGGCAGGAGAACCAGAAATCAGTATGGGGGCGAGTGGCTGGTTTCGCGATCTGGATATGAATTGCAGGTCCGTGTCCCCACCGCAGTTGCTCGGCACAGATAGAGAGAGGACTACTTCGAGCTTCTTTTTCTCATTGCAGTCATCCAGCAGCTCTAAATGTAATTAATTGTAATTAGCCACGACTAGGGAGGTGGACTTATGATTTCAGGGAACCACATTTTGACCCTAGCGATTGAACATGTGCCTGCTTTGCTGTTGATCTGGCTGACGATCTATGCCGCTTATTGGTTTGTGGGTATTTTGAAATGGCCTAGAGGTTCATGGCGCGATAAAGTCGTCACCCGATGGGGGACCGTGGACATTCCCGCGCTTTCGGGGGGGCATTGGGGTTCATTAGCAATCATAAGCTTGATAAGCCTTTTCCTCGAACTCCTCCTTATTCGGTGGATCGCCTCGGAAATTCGGATATTCGCTTATTTTAAATCTTTAGTGTTAATCGCATGTTTTCTGGGATTTGGGCTGGGTTGTTATCTGACGAAGAAACAAATCCGCGTAGCTTACACCCTGGCGCCACTGCTCGCCCTGGTGTTCATAACAGAATTACCGTGGAGCCCAGCCCGTCGACTTATTACGAACCTAGCAGGCTTCATAGGCTGGTTTTCTGACGTGCACATCTGGAACAGAGCATATTTTGAGGGTAGTTTGCTCTGGGGCGTTGCTTCGGCTGGAATGGCCCTCTCGATTGTTATACCTCTTTTCGGCTTAATTGCCATCACCTTCATCCCTCTGGGGCAATTGGTAGGTTGGTATCTTGAGAACTCCCCCAAGGGCATTCTTGCATACTCCGTGAACATCATTGCCAGCATCATAGGAATCTGGCTATACACGACTCTGTGCTTCTTTTCGACGCCGCCGGCAATTTGGTTTGGCATTTTGTTTTTGGGCCTGCTGGCCTATTTCTGGCCGCTCCGTCAAGTGAGAAAAAGCATCGTAGTTTCCTTTGCCTGCATTATAGGCCTCTTTGCATTGGGAAATCAGAAGACTCAATGGTGGGGTGAGCAAAGTTGGAAAGGGTCGAGTGCCGCACTGCACGGGCTAGAGCCGGGGAAATCCGAGACACTTTGGTCGCCCTATTCAAAGTTGACTGTGATTCCGCTGAAAACAGACCATGAAACGGTCTGGTACATTCTCAACACCAACGATACCTGGTACCAGCAAATCGTCAATCTTTCTGATGCTGCGGTTGCGCGGAATCCACAGCTTTATGAAGATATGCCTGCTAAATACCATCAATACAATTTGCCCTATCATTTCTACAACAAACCACCGAAGGTTCTGATAGCTGGAGCCGGGATGGGTAACGATGTGGCCGCGGCATTGCGTAACGGGGCTGGTCATGTGACCGCTGTCGAGATCGATCCGCTAATCTATGCGACGGGCAAGCAGCTACACTTCGAACGCCCGTACGACTCTGACCGGGTCGAGGTTCATATAGATGATGCGAGAAGCTTTCTCCAAAACACGAAAGAGAAATTCGACCTGATCGTGTTTTCGATACTCGATTCGCATACAACAAGTTCGTATTACACAAATATCCGGCTGGATAACTATGTCTATACACTGGAAGCCATGGAGGCGACGCGAAGGTTATTAAAGCCGGAGGGCTTATTCGTCATGTCGTTCTCGGGTGAACGACCGTGGTTTACGAAACGACTTTATGATGTCGTCACTCTGGCGTTTGGCAAAAAGCCATTGATAGTCCAACCCGGTATCGCATTCTTTGTCGTTAGCCCGGGTGATCATGTCGAAGCGGCTCTCGCGGCTGATCCGCAGCTTCAAGAATTCGTCAAAAACCATTCAGGAGTCAAGCTCGCGGAAGCCACACTCATTACCGATGATTGGCCGTATCTTTATCAGCAGTATCGGGGTGTTCCGGTGATCGTATGGATCCTCTCGCTTGGGCTCGCCGCTGTCTGCTGGTTGGCCTTCAGCAGACTGAAGGAGTCTCACGAAGGAATACAGTGGCACTTTTTCTTTCTGGGCGCCGCTTTCATGTTGCTTGAGGTTCAGATCATCAGTAAGCTTGCCCTCCTTTTTGGCACCACTTGGCTCGTGAACTCGATTGTCATCAGCAGCTTGCTCCTCTTCATTCTGCTTTCGAACTTAACGGTCTCCTTCTTTCCTCACTTCCCGCGCGACCTGGCTTACGCGGGACTTTTTGGAACCCTCGCTTTAGATTATCTGGTCTCCGCGAATGCGCTGTTTTATGAATCGCTAGTGATGCGTGCTGCAGTTGCCAGTGCCCTCTACTGTGCTCCGGTCTTTTTTGCGGGGCTGGTTTTCATATCTAGCTTCAAGCAAGTCGGCTTTAAGGCCGAAGCTTTTGGGTCAAACCTGCTTGGAGCGCTTGTGGGCGGCCTGCTCGAGTCACTCTCGTTCCTGATCGGTATTAAGGCTCTCGTCATTGTAGCCGCCTTGCTTTACTTGCTGTCCCTAGTAACGGCGAGACGAGTTCGGATGACAGCACTCGTGGCGGCTACCGCTCCTGCCTAGAATCACAGTTCCGCATTGAGTACGTCGCTGTTTGGCGCGCCAGATTGAAGCGAGTACCGCGAGTTTCATGAGTCCAAACACGGCCACAGCCGGTCACGGTATCCTCCATTTAGATCGCGCTTGGTTAGTCTTACACTTGCGAATCCGAGAGAATTTACCTCGAACCTTTGATGCTGCCTGCCGTTATCGAAGAAACGTCCGATCCAAAGCATCGCCACCTTGAAGAGTCGACCACTAGCGGTAGTCCTCAGCTCACCGAAGCTGCGTTACTCGTAAGGTGAGGGTCGTCTATGAAACAGCAGTACCTCATGACTGGCGCTGGCGGGTTCGTCGGAACTAACCTCGCCGATTATTATCTCTGGCGTATCAGGCGCGTAACCAAAGTTAGCAACGGTCGCTTGCTTGATGAGCAACTCACTAAAGGCATGCCCTAGACGCCAGAGGAGTGATTCGACCGCGTTTGCAGCTCCTGGCCACGTACGGCCCACCAAGGGCACCAATGGTTCAGAACCAGCCCACGTCAGATCGATACCCCCGTCTTGGCCGTGCATACACGGCGGTGGCGCGCACTCTGCTCAGCACACTCCTCGTCTTTGCGCTCTTAAACGCGATGCTCTATGTGTTTCCATCGCTCAGAGCGGACGTGGCGGTTAAGACACCGATAAGCTTTTTTGGTGTCGATCGGCTCCTGGCTGCGTATCCTGGCTGGAGTTCGAGCCAGCTTATTCAACTCCATAACGAGAGTCGCGTCATCTTTGGCTACGAGCCCATCGTGCAGTTCCGGATCAAGCCAATGTCGGGTTCGTACGTCAACGTCTCTCCGCACGGGTTTCGAGTCAACGCCCGTCAAGCTCCGTGGCCGCCCAGTCGAGATGTCTTGAATGTTTTCGTGTTCGGCGGATCAACCACGTTCGGCTGGCTTGTCGCCGACCGCGAGACGATCGTCTCGCGGTTGCAGGACCAGCTGGCCTCGGCCGGATGCCGGCGACCGGTTGCCGTCTACAACTTCGGCCAACCTGCATACATCAGCACGCAGGAGGCGCTGTTCTTCCAGTCTATCGCAATGGCCGGCACGGTTCCGGATGTAGCCATCTTCGTGGACGGGTTCAACGACTTCTTTTTTCGAGGGGAGATGCCGTTTACAGGCACCTTACGGGCGATGATGGACGAAACCGATCTCCGCCAGCGCATCGGACCGGTCACTCAGCTGCCGTTATATCAGCTTGCCAGAAGACTGAATGCATGGCTGTTCTACCGTCCACAGATCCTGGACCCGGAGACGGAAAAACAGCTCTTTGAGAGGATCATCGCCCAGTGGTTTCGGAACAAGCGGTTGATCGAAGCGATCGGTCAGCAGTATGAGGTTAAGACGGT
>Ga0114129_10016737_pt1 | contig 10443 bp, 8 predicted proteins | sample RhiMetdeltSRZDD1_FD_80071 | JGI IMG/M metagenome (GOLD analysis project Ga0114129, IMG submission 80071) | Populus rhizosphere microbial communities from Tennessee, USA - Rhizosphere MetaG P. deltoides SRZDD1 (version 2) (version 2) | ecosystem: Host-associated > Plants > Roots > Rhizosphere >... | reverse complement strand
TCATCCTGCTGGCAGCGCCGATCGGTCTCGAGATTCTCCTGCAGGCGCTCGGGCATCGCTTCGGCGTCTATCGCATCTTCTATCTCGCTCCTTCGGCGCCGTGGCTGTACGCCCTCATCGTCCTGGCGACTGTGCTCTGCGTCACGATCCCGATCAAAATCTGGAACAGCGCCAGAATCGAGCACCGCCTCCAAGAACAGGAGCGCCTGCTCATGGATGCCCGGATCGACGCGCTATCCAGTCAGATCAACCCGCACTTCCTGTTCAACACGCTGACGTCGATCTCTTCGCTGATTCGATCGCAGCCCGAGACGGCGCGAATGCTGATCGTCAAGTTGTCAGGACTGCTGCGCCGCCTGCTCCGCAGCCAGGAACACTTCGTGACCCTTCGCGAAGAGCTTGAGGCGATCGACGAATACCTCGATATCGAAGCGGTGCGATTCGGATCGAAACTGCGGATTGAAAAATCGATTGATCCCGAGAGCCTCGACGTCGTCGTACCCAGCATGCTGCTTCAGCCACTCGTGGAGAACTCGATCAAGCACGGGCTGTCGCCAAAGATTGGCGAAGGACGCATCACGATTCGCAGCGTCCGCGAGAACGGGCATGCGATCATCGATGTCATCGACAACGGTGTCGGAGTGACGGCCTCGCAAGCCGCGCGCCTGAAATCCGGAGGCGCCGGCATCGGATTGCGCAACGTGAACGAGCGCCTGCGCGTCGTCTACGGCGCGAATTATCAACTGCAGCTTGACAGTCTCCCCGGTGAGGGAACCTGCGCGCGCATCGTCGTTCCTGAGCTGGTTGTACCTGCGCGGGTGACTGCGTGATCGGAACAGAATCTAGAAGCTAGAAGTTAGAGCGATAGTGGGAGAAGACGGAAAGCCGAACTCGGAGGGTACGTGAAAGAGAACTCACTCTAGATTCTGGCTTCTAACTTCTGACACCGACAGCGAAGAGATGGAAGCGATTGAGCCGCTCCGCACCGTGGTCGTCGACGACGAGCAGTTGGCGCGCGAGGAACTCTGTTTTCTGCTGCAAGGGATCCAGGGAGTGGAAGTCGTCGCGCAGGCGGGAAACGGCGTAGAGGCGCTGCGCGCCATCGAGGAACACGGTCCCGACCTCGTCATGCTCGACGTGCAGATGCCCGGCTTGACAGGCTTCGAGCTCGCCCGAAAGCTGCTGAGCGACGGCGTCGAGTCGCAGGTGGTCTTCGTGACCGCGTACGACCAGCACGCAATCGAAGCGTTCGAGGTGAACGCGGTCGATTACCTGCTCAAACCGGTCGAACTGGACCGCCTCGAAACCGCCGTAGACCGGGTCCGCAAGCGCATCCAATCGGACCGCCCTCCGCGGACATCGTCGCCCGACCTCGACCGGGTACTACAATTGCTTGGCCAGCGCCAGGGGCGGCGGGATCAGCTGGCAGTGAAGGTCGGAGACCGTTTTCTGCTCATCCAGGCCGACGAGGTCGTACACGTTTCCGTCGAAGACGACGTAATTACTGTCGTAACGAACAGCTTGTCAGGAACGTCCAACTATCGGACACTGGATGAATTACAAGCGCGGCTCGATCCGGCGATTTTCTGGCGGGTCCACCGGTCGCATGTCGTCAATATCAATAAAATCAAGGAGATTGTGCCCTGGTTCAGTCGCAATTACATCCTGAAGATGAAAGATTCCATGGGCAGCGAGATCCCCGTGAGCCGATCCCAGACCAAGCGGCTCCGCGAGTATTTGAGGTTATGAGCAACAGCGATTACGATCCCTCCCCCGTTCCACAGCCGGTTCCGGTGCCGGACCGCTTCTCGGCCGTCGAGCCCGAGCGATTTGCGACCGTCGAACCGAGCCCCGGCCCAGCGGACAGCCTCGTTGTCCCTGAACCGCCGGTAGCCGCCGAACCAGTTCCGGCACTGGCCGGAAATCTCCCCGTCGTGACGCCGGACATTCGGGTAGGTCTCGACAGCGGTAATCTCGGTCTCGGCCGGGTCGTCGAAGAAGTCGTCGCGTGGCTCAAAACGCTCGCCTCGGCAGCCGTCTACGCGACGCTCATCGTCACGTTTGGTTTTCAGGTCGCACGCGTCGAAGGCCAGAGCATGGCGCCGACCCTGGCCGATCAGGATCGGCTCATTGTCAACAAGCTCGCATACCGGATCGGCGAGCCGCATGTTGGCGACATCGTGATGCTCTATTACCCGCTGAATCCGGAGAAATCGTTCGTCAAGCGGGTCATCGCCGAGGAAGGCGATCAGGTTCGCGTCGTCGACGGACGCGTCTACCGCAACGACGTGCCGATGGATGACACGTTCGTCCCGACGGAGTATCGCAGTCACGATGATTGGGGTCCGCAGGTCGTCCCCGAGGGCTACTACTTCGTGATGGGCGACCATCGGAACAACAGCTCCGACAGCCGTCACTGGGGCTTCGTGCCGAAGAAGTACATCATCGGCAGGGTCCAGTTGCGCTGGTGGCCTCTGCCGCACGCCAGACTGTTCTAATCCGGGGGGCTTGTCCCCCGGGTCCCCTATCGCCGTCGCTCGCGGGCCGAGGCCTTGGCGCGCCTCAGTACTGTGGGCAACCGGGACAAAACCAGCGTGATCGTCACGCTCGCGATCAATCTCGCCGTCGTACGGTACGAAACGAGTCGCGCGCGCCTCTCGCATGTCATCAAAGATCGATTGATGCAGAAGTATCCGCAGCTGGGGGACGTGATCATCCACATCGAGCCGCCGTCCCCACGAGACCGCGCGCGAAGTAGGCGGAAGACACGGAGCTCCGTCTCCTCCGGCCGCGTTAGCTTGAGTCGTTATACAAAGACTCGATCGTTGCGCGATATCGCTCTTCGACGACTTTTCGTTTCACCTTGAGCGTCGGTGTCAACTCGCCGGATTCGATCGAGAACTCGTTGGGCAGGAGCCCGATCTTCTTGATGCGCTCGAATTGTGAGAGCTCGCGGTTCAGGCCGTCGATGATCTCCTGGTACAGCGCGACGACGTCCGCACGCTCGATCAGCTCGGCCCGCTCGGCCGGAGGACGGCCCAGGTCCTTCAACCGCCGCTCGAGCGCCGCAAAGTCGGGGACGATCAGGGCCGCCGCGTACTTGCGCCGGTCCCCGAGCAGCACGGCTTCAGCGATGAGCGGGCTTTGCTTGAGCGTGGCTTCGATCGGCTGCGGAGCGATTTTCTTGCCCCCCGATGTTACCAGCAGATCCTTCTTGCGATCCGTGATCGCCAGATAACCATTGCTGTCGATGCTTCCGATGTCACCGGTGTGGAACCAGCCATCCTTCAACGCCTCGGCCGTCGCGGCCGGCTTGTTGTAGTAGCCGGACATCACGTTCGGTCCGCGAGCGAGAATCTCGCCGTCGTCGGCGATTCGAAGCTCGACCCCGGGAAGGGGGCGGCCGACCGTGCCAACGCGCGGCGCATCGGGAGGATTGACGGTCAGGACGGGCGCGGTCTCCGTAAGTCCATATCCTTCGATGATTGGAAGGCCGACGCCCTGGAAGAACTCGGCGATACCGGACGCCAGTGGAGCGCTGCCTGAGATGAGATAGCGGAGGCGCCCACCGAGGCCTTCGCGGATTCTTTCGAAGACCAGACGATCGGCGAGCGCCGCTCGGAGTCGATCCACGACACCGACCGACTGTCCGCGGAGCGTAGCGCGACCCCTGCTGAGCCCGGCCTCCACCGCCCATCGAAAGAGCGCAGCACGAAGCGGCGAGGAATTCTGCCCCTTTTCGAGAATGCGTGCGTACACCTTCTCGTACACGCGCGGAACGCCAGTGAGGATAGTCGGCTTCACCAGCGCGATGTCCCGGGCAACAGTGTCGAACGATTCAGCAAATACAACCGTGACGCCGCAGAACAGATACACGTACGCGACCAGACGCTCGAACGCGTGGCTCAGTGGCAGGAACGACAACGCGACGTCGTTCTCGCCGACTCCGAACGCGAGCGCCGCTCCACGCAAATTCGCGACGAGGTTCGCGTGGCTCAACATCACGCCCTTCGGCTCACCCGTCGTACCGGACGTGTAGATGATCGTCGCCAGCTGCCCGGGACGGATCGCGCGCGCAGTCTCGCGGAAGATCCTGGCGGCGCCCCATTCACCGGCCAATCGAGCGTGCCCGCGCTCGCGAATTGCGGTCAGCGCGATGACCGACGGTGTTGCTCCGGCGAGCGAGTCGTCCATCGACGCGACCGCGTGCAACGACGGCAGCTGATGCCGGATCTCCTGGATCTTTTCGAGCTGGAGACGTGTCGAGACGACGGCAACTTTCGCCGCGGAATCCTGGAGGATGTACCGCGCCTGCGCGGCGGACAGCGTCGGGTAGATCGGAACCGTCACTCCACCGCACGTCAGCACGGCGACATCTGTCGTCAGCCATTCGGGTCGGCTCTCGGCGAGGATCGCGACGCGATCTCCGGCCGCGACGCCGAGCGCCGTCATGCCAAGAGACACCTCGCGGATGGTTTCGAAGACTTCCTTGCTGGAGGCCCCGCTGATCTCGCCGCCGCGTGCGCGGCCGACCAGCATAGGCTTCGCGAAGCGGCCGGCGGCGTGAAAGGGCAGGTCCGCGATCGTGTTGAGCTCGGGAACAGGCTCGGCTTCCGGGGATGGGAGCGTCACGGGCAGAATTATAGAGTGAAGGGAGCCGGATAGCCGGTCTCGTGTCGTCTTCGCTCCGCTGCTCAGTATCCAGCGAGCTTGTCCACGACGTTCAACAACGGCCTCCCTTCCTCAAATCTGCGTAAGTTGTCCACGAAGAGAGTTGTCGCGGCGTCCCAATGGTCTGCGCGAAAGCCGGACGTGTGCGGGGTGACGAGCACGTTTGGCATGTCCCACAGCGGGCTATCCGGGGGCAGCGGCTCGTGGGCAAACACGTCGAGTGCCGCGCCGCCGATACGGCCGGCACGGAGCGTGGCCACCAAGGCATCCTCATCGATCAGCGGTCCGCGGCTGACGTTCACGATGATGCAGTGCGGCGACATGGCTTGCAGTTCGTCGGGCCCTATGAGGCCGCGCGTCTCACGCGTCTGCGGCGCGCAGACGACGACGACGTCGGTCGAAGGCAGGAGCGCGCGCAAGCGTACCGGGGTCGCGATCTCACCGACGAATGGGTTGCGTTCTGACGCGGAGGTCCGACGTATCGCGGTCACCTGTGCGCCAAGCGCAGACATCACTTTGGCAACCGTTGATCCGATCGCACCGAGACCCACAATGAGAATCCGCGATCCGGCGAGGGCGCGATTGCCGGGAGCCGCGCTGATCTCGTCTTGCGCCCACTCGTGTTCGCGTTGCCGCCGGAATGCCAGCGGAAGTCTGCGGAAGAGCGCCAGGGTCACGGCGAGCACGTGCTCCGCAATCGTCTGAGCCGAAACGCCGCGCGAGTTGGTCATGACGATCGGGCGTTCCACCATCTCGGGAAACAGCATCGAGCCGATGCCTGCCGCGGGGCTATGGATCCAACGAAGCAAGCGCGCCACCTCGAGCTGCTCGCAGGTGACCTGCGCCGAGAATGCGACCTCGGCATCGTGGATCAACGTTAACGCCTGATCGTCGTTCGTCGCGTGTCGAAAGGTGTGTTGTGGAAACTGTCGACGCAGTCCGTCGACGTGGCCCGCCGGGATGTTCCACATCACGAACGGGCTGTGTATGGAGACGAGGATGTTCACGCCTTGTACTCGCCGCTGCGTCCGCCTCGCTTCTCGATCAACCTGATCTCTCCAATCGTCATGGCCTTGTCGACGGCTTTCACCATGTCGTAAATCGTCAGCGCCGCGACGGCAACGGCGGTCAGCGCTTCCATCTCGACGCCAGTCTGCGCCGTCGTGCGCACGCGCGCCTCGATCTCGTAACCATCGGCGAGTGGCGTCAGCGCGACGTCGACATGCGAGAGCGGCAACGGATGGCACAACGGGATCAGATCGGCCGTCCGCTTTGCCGCCATGATCCCCGCCAGTCGCGCCGCCTGCAAAGGATCGCCCTTCTTCACGGCGCCGGTTCGAACCTGGACGACGGCATCCTTGGACATTTGGAGGCGTCCGCGCGCGACCGCTTCGCGCGCGGTCACGGGCTTGTCGCCGACGTCCACCATCCGGATCCGGCCGTGCGGGTCAATGTGGGAAAGAAGTGATCTCGCCGACGGTCGTGGTTTTTTGATCACGTCGTGTCTTCTTCTTAAAAAGGCGTGGGGCATCTCCCTCACGCGGTGGCTCGGCTCGCATCGCTGCGCGGACCGCAGGTCCTTCTCCCTGCGCGAGAAAGAACGAGAGGCTCTCGAGCGAAACGGTCAAATCCACGCTCTTCAACTTCACGTCCGACGGAACTTTCAGCGTCCCGGGCGAAAAATTCAGAATCGCCTTCAAACCCGCGGCGACGGCCGTATTCACCACCGCCTGGGCCACTTCTGCAGGGACCGCAATCACCGCGATCGTGATGCCCTGGCGGCAGACGATGTGCTTGAAGTCGCGGACGTCGTGGATGGGCACGCCCCCGCGAGAACGCTGGCCGATTTTGTCGCGCGTCGTATCGAACAGCGACGCAATCTCGAAGCCCTCCCCACGAAATCCCGGGTAATCGGCGAGCGCCATTCCCAGATTGCCCGCTCCCATGATCGCCACGCGCACCCGACGGTCGAGTCCGAGAATCTGCCGGAGGTGGATGCGAAGCTCCTTTACGTAATACCCCACCCCGCGGACGCCGAATTCGCCGAAATAGGCGAGGTCCTTCCGAATCTGCGACGCGGTGAGGTGAAACTGCTCCGCCATCGCCTGTGACGAGATCGTCCGAACGCCGCTCGCATCGAGCACGTTGAGACAGCGCAGGTACACGGACAGTCGATTCGTCGTCAGCTCCGAGACCGGCTCCGCCACGTCGCGAACAATGGCCCGGGCCTCTTGCGCCTCCGCGTCAGTCAAGCCTCGGTCCTTGTTTCGCTTCTTCACAAGCACACGATCTTAGACGATCGGCTCAGGGCTCGGCTGCTGGCTATGGGCTTTGGGCTCTCGGCTTTGGGCCTTGGACTTTCGGGCTTTGATTCTCGAGCAACGAAAAACTCAAGCGACCGAAATTCACCCGACCGCAGTTGCGATTCCGTCTTCATTCCCACCTGACTTCGGCAGGACTGGCCTAAGCCAAAAGCCCTGAGCCCAAAGCCGGGTACTTCGCTGACCCGCAACCTGCTAGAATCCCCGCCTTATGGCACAGATCTCGAAAGCCCCAACGCTCGATCGGCCGGTGGACGTGCGACCCGCGTTTCAGCCGTACGTGCCGGCGACCCAGTCGCCCGCCGAATTCACCGCGAAAGCCATCGTGCTCGGCGCGTTGTTCGGCCTGCTGTTCGGGGCTTCGACCGTATATCTCGGCTTGCGTGCGGGGCTGACGGTCAGCGCCTCCATTCCAATTGCCGTCCTGGCGATCTCGGTGCTCAAGCGGCTCGGTGGATCGACGATCCTCGAGAACAACATCGTGCAGACGATTGGGTCCGCCGGCGAGTCGCTCGCCTCCGGGGTGGTGTTCACGATTCCGGCGCTGATCTTCCTCGCGCCGCGAGGACCCGCCTACTTCAACTACTTCCAGATCACGATGCTCGCGATCGCGGGGGGCATTCTCGGTGTTCTGATGATGGTCCCGCTGCGGCGCGCGTTGATTGTCAAGGAGCATGGGGTGCTGCCGTACCCCGAAGGCACCGCGTGCGCTGACGTGCTCGTCGCCGGCGAGCGAGGCGGCGCCCTGGCGAAGATGGTTTTCCAGGGCCTTGGCATCGGCGCGCTGTGGAAATCGCTGTCCTGGATTTTCCAGGTCTTCCCGACGGCGGTTGGCTACAGCGTTGCCCGAACCGGATTCCTGCCCAACGCGACGCTGAACGTCGATATCTCGCCGGAATACATGGGCGTCGGCTACGTCATCGGACCTCGCATCGCAGGAGTGATGTTTGCCGGCGGCGTGCTGTCGTGGCTCGTGCTGCTCCCGCTCCTCAGCATTCTGGGGAACTACATGACGGTGCCGTTCCCGCCGGTCCCGGCGAGTGGACTTCGCATCGATCAGATGAGCGCGCGACAACTCTGGAGCGCTTACATCAGGTACACGGGCGCGGGCGCCGTGCTGGCTGCGGGGCTGATCACGCTCGCGCGCACGATCCCGACGATCATCGCATCGTTCCGCGAGAGCGTGCGCGAGTTCGGCGCCGGTGGTGCGACGGCTACGAAGGCGCGCACGGATCGCGACATGCCGCTCATGGTGGTTCTCGTCGGATCACTTCTTCTCGCGCTGTTCCTCGCCGTCGCGCCCGGCATGCCGCTGCAATGGAATTTTCTCGCCGCCGCCCTCATCGTCATCTTCGGGTTCTTCTTCGTCACGGTCTCGTCGCGCATCACGGGCTTGATCGGCAACTCGTCGAACCCGATCTCCGGCATGACGATCGCCACGCTGATTCTGACGTGCACGATCTTCGTCGCCGTGGGATGGGTCGGCGACTACTACGCGCCTATCGCGCTCGCGGTGGGCGCGGTGGTCTGCATCGCGGCAGCAATCGCAGGCGCAACATCACAGGACTTGAAGACCGGGTTCCTCGTCGGCGCAACCCCGATCTACCAGCAGATTGGCCTCGTCATCGGCGTCCTCGCGTCCGCATTCGTCATCGGGATGACGACCCTGTACCTGCACGACGTGATGAAGATCGGCTCGGAGGCGCTCGCGGCGCCGCAGGCCACGCTGATGTCGACGATTATCAAAGGCCTGCTGAGCCAGAATCTCCCCTGGGGGCTCGTGCTCGTTGGCGTGTTCATCTCGGCCACGCTCGAGCTCTGTGGCATACGTTCGCTGTCATTCGCGGTTGGTTCCTACCTGCCGATTGCGACGACTGCGCCGATTTTCGTGGGCGGTGTCGTGCGGTGGTACGTCGAACGGCGCACCGGAATCGTGCAAGAATCGGAAATCAGCTCGGGCACGCTCTTCAGCTCGGGACTGATTGCTGGCGGGTCGCTGGCTGGAATCCTCTATGCCGCTTTGTTCGGGTATCAAATCATCGGCGCAGCCGATGACACGGCGACTGTCGGCCTCATTCCGGTCCTCCACCAGGGCACAACTGGCATCGTGCTCGGTGCACTCGTGTTCGCCGCATTGGCCGCCGTCCTCGCTCGCGTTGCGCAGAGGAAGCTTGCGTAACGCGTTTGGCCTGGCGACCGCCGTCGCCGCCGTTCTTTCAACCGTGGGCGGCGCGCAGGCGCCGACGCGCATCGCCACCACGCTCAACGCGCTCAAGACGTACGCCGTGTTCTATCACGGCAAGCAGATCGTTGTTCGCGCCGCGGTCGTCCAGACGGACGGGGTGGCTCGACTGACGCCGGCGGGCGCCAGTGGTGAAGGGGACCCGCGAAAGGCCAGCTCGGTCTTCGTGTTCTGGAAAGATCGGCCCCCCCGTGCCGACGGCGAGATCCGCGGAGAGTTCTGGGACCTCGGACGCCTGCGCGAAGACGACAACCGCTTCACCGCGTACGATTTCCACTCGCTGGTGCAGTTGGTCACCGGAGGTCGCTGGCCCGGCCGCGACGAGATGTTCGTGCTCGTCGGCGCGTCTTTGATCGAGGCGCCGCCCCCGACGGTCCCCAACGTGCGAAACATTGCCTTGATGCCCGAGCACTACGCCGATCGTGGAGTAACCGTCGTGGGCAGGTTCCGCGGACGGAACCTCTATGGCGATCTGCCGGCGCCGCTCAATCGAATGCAGTGGGACTTCGTCATCCAGTCGGCTGACGCCGCGCTGTGGGTGAGCGCAATCCGGCCGCGAGGAAGAGGATTCGAGCTCGATCCGGGCGCGAAGGCCGATACGGGCCGTTGGCTGCAGGTCTCGGGAACGGTCCGCTACGATGGCGCGAAGGTATGGATTGACGGCGAGTCCCTTCAACTCGCCACGCCACCCTCCGAAACGACCGTCGACGTCGTCGTTCCGCCTGTCGTCACGGAAGCGCCGCCGCAGGTGATTTTCAGCGCGCCGCTCCCTGACGAAACTGACGTAGCGCCGGCGGGAGCCGTCCGCATCCAGTTCTCGCGCGACATGGACCCGCGCAGCTTCCGTGATCACGTCCGGGTGAGTTATCCGTCGCCGCCCGCGGGTGCCACCCTGGCGGCGCCGCCCGTCACCGTGGCGTACCACGAAGGCAATCGATCGCTCGAAATCAAGTTCGGCAAGCCGCTCGAGCGATTCCAGAAGGTGAAGGTCGACTTGCTCGAGGGCATTAGCGCAATCGACGGTCAGCAGCTGCAGCCGTGGACGCTGACGTTCACGACGGGCGGATGAACAGTGTCAGAAGCCAGGCTTTCGGCTCATGGCTATCGGCTTTGGACCTGAGGAAACCGGGTGCGAGTTTGTACGACCGAGGGCTCACACACAGTGAAGGAACAACTTGCAGCTCAACACCGGCTTCTCGGAAGGGAGCG
>Ga0114129_10016736_pt1 | contig 10443 bp, 5 predicted proteins | sample RhiMetdeltSRZDD1_FD_80071 | JGI IMG/M metagenome (GOLD analysis project Ga0114129, IMG submission 80071) | Populus rhizosphere microbial communities from Tennessee, USA - Rhizosphere MetaG P. deltoides SRZDD1 (version 2) (version 2) | ecosystem: Host-associated > Plants > Roots > Rhizosphere >... | reverse complement strand
GAGTCCTCGAAGATGGTGCCGACCTTGAGCGAGAACTGCGCTTTCTGGTGCTTGGCGTAGCACTTGTAGCGGCGCTGAGTGGCGAGGTAGGCGACACGTTCAGATCCGCAGGTCGGACAGCGAACGATGCCATCCGGCCAGCGGATCACTTCGACGGCTTTGCGGCAGTTCTCGTAATCCGCGAAAAAAAGGATCGCTTCGCGGAGGGTCTTAGGTGCGGTCGCGGTTGCCATGAACGAATCATGGCAGAGTTCTAGTGGTTAGTCAAGTATATTGTTACCGCCATCAGCCATGACGAGGTTCACCGATGCACGACATTCGCCTAGCCATCAGGGCCCTGCGCGCGACGCCGGTTGTCTCGTTCGTCGCCATTCTCTCGCTCGCGCTCGGCATCGGCGCGAACACGGCGATCTTCTCGATCGTCAACACGCTGCTGCTGCGCGCGCTGCCGGTGCAGGAACCGCAGCGCCTCGCGCTGCTCACCGACGAGGTGTCACCGACATCGGCGGGCTCGTGGACGAATCCCATCTGGGAACAGCTTCGCGCGCGCGCGCAGCTCGTCGACGGTGCGCTGGCGTGGTCGACGACCCGGTTCAACCTCGCGGCCGGCGGCGAGACGCGGTTCGTCGAGGGCGTCTGGGTGAGCGGCGCGTACTTCCAAACGCTCGGTGTGCCGGCCATCCTCGGCCGCACGCTGACCGAGGCCGACGATCGCCGCGGCGGCGGCGTCGACGGTCCGGCCGCCGTCATCAGCTACAGCTTCTGGCAGGGATACTTCGGCGGCGCGGCGGATGCGATCGGCCGGACGCTGACGCTCGATCGCGTGCCGTTCACGATCGTCGGCGTGACGCCGCCGCAGTTCTTCGGCACCGACATCGGGCACAGCTTCGACGTCGCCGTGCCGCTCGGTGACGAGCCGTTGATTCGCGGCCGCGACAGCGGTCTCGATCGCCGTTCGATGTGGTGGCTGTCGGTGATGGTTCGAACCAGACCGGGAGAATCTCTCGAGCAGGCGACGGCGGCGTTGCGCGGCGTGCAGCCGCAGATTCGCGAGGCGACGCTGCCCGAGAACTGGCGGCCGCCGGATCTCGCGACCTACTTGAAGGATCGGTTCGTCTTGTTCCCGGCGTCGACCGGCAGCTCGTTCCTCCGGGAGCGATTTCAGAAACCGCTGATGACGATCATGATCGTCGTCGCCGTCGTGCTCTTGATCGCCTGCGCGAACATCGCGAACCTGCTGCTCGCGCGCGCGACCGCTCGGCGCCACGAGCTCGGCGTCCGCGTCGCACTCGGTGCGTCGCGCTGGCGCTTGATTCGCCAGTTGATGATCGAGAGCCTGCTGCTCTCGGCCACGGGTGCGGCGTTCGGCATCGCGATCGCCGGCTGGGGCAGCCGGCTGCTCGTGCGGCAGTTGTCGACGCAGACCAACACCGTCTTTCTCGATTTGTCATTCGACTGGCGTGTGTTGGTGTTCACGATCGGCGTCACCGTCGCCACGGCGCTGCTCTTCGGCACGGCGCCGGCGCTGCGCGCGGCACGTATCGCCCCGATCGACGCGCTCAAGGAACACGCGCGAAGCAGCGCCGGCGATGCGCGCGTCGGCGTGACGAGCGGGCTCGTCGTCGCGCAGGTCGCGCTGTCGGTGCTGCTCGTCGTGGCGGCGGGACTCTTCGTGCGGACGTTCGCGTCGCTCGCCTCGGTCCACCTCGGGTTCGACGCCGATCGCGTGCTCGTCGTCGATGTCAACGCGCTGCGCGCGAACGTCGAGCCCGCGCAGCGGATTCCGCTGTACGAGCGGGTCCTCGACGCGGTGCGCGCCGTTCCGGGCGTCGCCGACGCGGCGATCTCCGTCGTGACGCCGGTCAGCGGCCGGATCTGGAGCAACCGCGTCAGGGTCTCGGACGGCATCGAGGTGCCGGAGCGGCAGCGCCAGAGCAATTTCAACTACGTGACGCCCGGATGGCTCTCGACCTACAGCACGGCAATCGTCTCGGGCCGGCACATCGGCCCGCAAGATCGCAAGGGCGCGCCGCTCATCGCGCTCGTGAACGAAGCATTCGCGCGCAGGTTCTTCGCCGGCGCGAGCCCGCTGGGACACACGGTGCAGACCGACGGCGTGCTCGGGCCCGCGCCGAAGAAAGAGATTGTCGGAGTCGTCGCCGACGCCGTCTACATCTCGCTGCGCGATCCGGTGCCGCCGACGGTGTATGCGCCGATCGCGCAGTACGACCTCACCATGTCGCCGCCGTTGCCGGCCGTCAACCTCAGCGTGCGAGCCACCGGCGGATCGCCGGTTCTTCTCACGAAGAGCATTGCCGCCGCCGTCGGTGCGGTGAATCCTGATCTCGCGCTCACCTTTCGCCCGCTGACAGAACAAATCAACGCGTCGCTCTCGCAGGAACGAATCGTCGCGATGCTCTCGGGATTCTTCGGCGCGCTCGCGCTGCTGCTCGCGGGACTGGGACTCTACGGCGTGACGTCGTACGCGGTCACGCGGCGTCGTACCGAGATCGGCATCCGGATGGCGCTCGGCGCCGCGCCGGCCGGCGTCGTCCGGCTCGTGCTGACGCGCATCGCGCTGCTCGTCACGATCGGCGTCGCGATCGGCGCGGGCGCGAGTGTGTGGTTGTCGCAGTTCGTCTCGACGCTGCTGTTCGGTCTGCAGCCGCGCGATCCGGCGACGATCGTCGCAGCCGCGATCACGCTCGCCGCCGTCGGCGCGCTGGCCGGGTGGGTGCCTGCCTATCGCGCCTCGCGGATCGATCCGGCTGCTGTGCTGAGAGATGGCTGATGGCTAATGGCTGATGGTCATGGTTGATGGATGCGTCCATTGACCATAACCATTAGCCATCAGCCATCAGCCATGACAGGCGCCACGCGAGGAGCAACGCAGCGGCCAGTACTATACCGGCCGCGCGATGCGATGGCGCAGCGAATACCACCGCGGCGTTGATGATGATGACGAAGAAAAACGCTCGGACTCCCCACAGCGCCGCGGAGCTCCGCGTGAAGTACCTCGCGGGGCGCGTTCGCCATCGCCACAGCTCCATCAACCACACGGTGACGAACACATAATTCACGTACACGCCGCCGCCCCACGCAACTCCGTACACCGCCGCCGTCTGCCGCGCCGTTGCCTCGACCGCCGTGTCATGACTCCAGTGATGCCGGCTCCCGAACGCGATGACGATGTGCACGACGCACAGCAGCGCGCCGGCGAGCGACACGCGCCAGGCCCAGCGCGGAACGATCCGGCGCCGCTTGCCGAATTCGCCCGCGACGAACGCGGCGAGCGCGAGCCAGATCGTGACGTAGAGCGCGATCGTCACCTGAGATGTCAGATTGTTCGCGCGTGGGCGTGCGGTTGTTCATGCGGCAGCGGTGCGATCGAGGACGCGACGGCGACGATCGCGATCACACCGGCGAGCACCCGAAACATCGCGCCGTAGCTGCCGGTCCACTCGACGCACCAGGCGAGCAGCAGCGGTCCGATTGCGGATGCGAGCACCGTGAGCGCCTGCGCGGCGCCTTGAATGCGGCCGAGATGCCGGCGCCCGAACAGCCGCGGCCACACGCTGAAGAACAACACCATCACGAGTCCGCCGCCGAGCCCCATCGCCGTCGCCCACGCCGCGACCTGCGCGCGCGTCGTGACGTGCGGCAGCGCCAGCAGACCGGCGACGAGCACCAGCAGCGCAGCCGCCATCAGCTTGCCGAGCGCCACGCGCGTCGCCAGCCAGCCGCCGGCGAAGTTGCCCGCGAGCGCGGTCATCGCCGTGACGGCGAGCGTCTGGTAATAGACGTCGGCGCTGAACCCGCGCTCGGCGAGAATCGATTCGTTGAACAACCCGATGCCCGACGCCACGAGTCCATAGAGTGATGTCCCGATCGCGAAAACCCAAAACGCCGGCGTGCGCAGCGCCTCGGTCCACCGATAGCCGCTCAGTGGGGTCGACTCGCTGATGATTTCAGGTCCGCGCCGAACCACGATCCATCCGAGCGGCGCGAGGACGGTAATCAGCGCGACCCCGATGGCGAACCACGCGATCCGCCAGCCTCGCTGTTGAACCAGCGCCCCGACCGCCGGAAACGCGATCATGAACCCGACGCTCATGACGATGCTGAAGACGGCCATCGCCGCGTCGATCGTTCGTCCGAACCATTGGCCGATCATCGTGAGGCTGACGACCGAGAGCGCGCTCTGCCCGAGGGCGCGCGTGAGCGTCACCCAGATCGCGAGCGCGCCGAAGGTGTGCGTCCGGCTCATCGCGCAGACGACCGCGCCGAGCGCGAGCGGCACCGCCGTCGCCATCGCGCGGCTGCCGAGACGATCGATCAACTGGCCGATGCCGATCGCGCCCGCCGATCCGACGATCGTCGCCCAGAAATTCAGCTCCGCGTAGCCGACGCGATCCAGATGCAGATCGGCGAGCAGCGGCTCGGTGATGAGACCGAGCCCCTGCGTGCGGCCGGGCAGCGTGCCGACCATCGCCGCCGCCGCGACGAGCACGATCGACCAGTGCGCGTGAGACTGTTGATTGATGATTGTTGATTGTTGATTGATTGTTGATTGTCGCGTGGTTGTGCGGTTCACTCGGCAGTCCGCAAAATCAGAATCAGCAATCCAATCAACACTCAACAATCAGCAATCAACAATCTCGAGCGTCAGAACGTGAGCCGGCCTCCGAGCTGGAACACTCGGGCGTCGGCGGCGCCTGTGATGCGGCCGAAGTCGACGTTGTTCACACGCAGCTCGGGATTGTTGTAGTTCTTCCGGTTCAGGACGTTGAACGCCTCGGCACGCACCTGCAACCGATTTGCCGTCCCGAGCGCGAAGCCCTTGGCCACCGCCATGTGGACGTCAAGGCGGCCTGGCCCTCGCGCCATATCGAGCATGTATGTGCCAGGACGAAGCGTCGCATTGGTGACCGCACTCACCGGAACCCGCGCAAAGCCTGCCGGATTCAGGTAAGTGCAGCCTCTGGGATCGCACCTGTTTCGGTAATCGTCGTACACCAGGTCGACGCCAGTCACGACGTCGGGCCGGCTGCGATCGATTCCCGACGGCTGCTGCACTCGCAGCGCCTGCCCCGATCGCGCCTGCACGATACCTGACAGCTGCCAGCCGCCGAGCACGCCGTTGACCGCGCTGTGCGCGCCGCCGATCGTCGGCAGTTCGTAGATGAACGCGGTGTTGACACGATGACGGACATCGTTGCTCGCCGGTCCGCGATCGTACTCGGGATCCCAGAAGTCCTGATTGTTCTCGAAGCTCGCGATGTAGTACGCGGAGAGATCGCCGCCCTGCGTCGCGACGCTCTTGCCGAGCGTGTAGTTGACCTCCCACGAATAGCGATTCGAGAAGCGCTTCCGCACCGACGTCTGCAAGCCGTTGTACTCCATCGTCTGGCTGCTATCGACGTAGTAGCCGCCTGGCGCGCCGAGCGCCGGGTTCGGCCGCGCGCCGGTCTGGCGATCGAACGCCTGCGTGAACTGCCGCTGCAGCGGGAAATCGCGGCCGTCGGTCCGCAGATAGGCGACCTCGGCGGCCATCGATGCGCCGAACGAATGTTGCACGCTCGCCATCGACTGAATCGTGTACGGTGTCTCCAAGTTCGGATCGAACAACGAGAAGAAGCTGCGTCGGCCCCCTGCATCGGCGATCGCGAACAGTCTCGACTCGTCGGTGTAGATCGGCCACTTGATGCCGCGCGCCGCCAGCTCGGTGCGGTTGTACGTGATGCGGAACGGGATGAACGGGTTCGCCGCGCTCTGTCGAACCGTCGCGGCCAGGTGTGGACTGTGGAGGTAGCCCACGCCGCCGCGGACGACCGTTCGCTCGTGCTCATCCACCGTCCATGCGAAGCCGAGGCGCGGTCCGAAGTTGTTGCCGTCGGGTTCGTACGGCCTGAGCGGATCCCTGAGAGGACCGAAATCCAGCTTGCGCAGATCGGTGGGCGCCTCGAAGTTGACGATCTCGACTTCGACTGGCGTCGTCGGCCGGACCTTGACGACGCCGTAGTAGTCGTAGCGCAGGCCGAGGTTCAGCGTCAGGCGATTGAATCGCCAGTCGTCCTGAATGAACGCGCTGTACTGGTCCATGTTCGAGTCGTGCGGCGGCGCGCCGAACGACGTCGCCAGCGACGTCGGACTGTTTGCGAGCAGATCGGCGTACGTCTGGTACGTGAACGACGGGTTCTCCGGGTTCAACCGTCCGCCCGTCTCGCGCATGAAGCGGAACCCCGCCTTCAGCAGATGGCGCTGATAGCCGCGACTGAGCTTCTGTTCGACGCTGTAGGTCAAGCCGCGCATGTCCCAGATTTCCGATCGCGACGTCGCGAATGAATTGGTGACGGCGAACGCCGGCATGCGGCGGCCGTACGGCAGGATCTCCGCCGGCGCGTTCTGCTGCATCACGCTCAGGAACCCATCGAGCCGGGCGAGATAGGTGCGGTTCCATCCAAACCGGCTCTCCGACACCCACGCGCCGCGCGTCATCACCATCTGCGCCGCGACGCGGTCCTGCTCGTTCGGATACTCCCGATCGTTCGCGTGGTCGAGGACCGGTCTCGGATCCAACGTGAACGGCCGCAGGCGCGTGTACGTCACCGCGAGGTTCGCGCCGTTGAACACCGCCACGTCGCCCTTGGCGACGGGCGAGTTCTCGGTTCGTCTGCGCTCGAACAGACCGCGGAACCGCCCGGCACGCGGGTCGACGACACCCGATGTCGAGACGATCGGCTCGGTCGGCAGGTTCAGCACTGACAGCACTGTCCGCGTTTCCGGGAACGGCAGCGCCTGCAGAATCTCGTCGCGCGTCGCCTGATACGGCACGACCTGATCCAGATTCCGCTGCACCTTCTCGCGGTAGCCCTCATAGGAGCCGAAGAAGAATGCTCTGTTGCGGACGATGGGGCCGCCCACGGTGCCGCCGTACTGATTGAACGTGCCGACCGGCTTCGCCGGTGCGAAGAACGGACGCGCGTTGAACTTCTCGTTCTGACCCGCGTAGAACATCGACCCATGGAAGTTGTTCGTGCCCGATCGACTGATGACGTTGATCTGTCCGCCGGCCACGCCGCCGTACTCCGCGGGCAGCACGCCCTTGACGATCTGCACTTCGGCGATCGAGTCGAGGCTCATGACGGAAATCTGATTCTGGCCGCCGTACTGCGCGAGCGATCGGGCTTCCGGATTCGAGTTGGCTTCGGTGCCGTCGACGGTGATGCCGGTGCCGCCGGCCGCGACGCCGTTCATCTGCACATCGCCGGCGCCGCTCGTGCTCACACCAGGTGTAAGGCTCATCAGGTTCGTCAGGTTGCGGCGATTCACCGGCAGCTCGCGCACTTCCTGCGACCCGAGACTGTCGGCCTGCAGCGACGCCGACGTCTCGATGAGCGGCGACACGCCGGCCACCGTGACCGTCTCCTCGAGCGCCCCGACCTGCAGCGTGAAGGCCTGGCGCACCGTCTGACCGGCGCCGAGCTGCAACCCCTTGTTCTCCAGCGTTCTGAATCCGCTCAGCTCGATCTTGATCGTGTAAGGGCCATTCGGCAGAGCGGACATGACGAACTCGCCGTTCGCGTCGGTGACCGCTTCGCGGGAGACACCCGTGCCTTCATGCGTGGCCACGACGGTCGCGCCCGGAATCACCGCGCCGGAGCTGTCACGCAACTGACCGACGAGCGTCGCCGTCGTGACCTGCGCGTCGACGGCCGCCGGCGTGACGAGGGACGCCGACGCCACACACACAACAAGAACCAACCGTTGGAAGAGTCGCATCCATACCTCCGCACCGAGGTTCTACGACGGCCACTCGGTCTTGGGACGGAAATTATATGTAAGGAACTGCTGGTTGATCGTCGCGCTGTTCCAGCGCGACACCTTCACCATCCGCGTCTTGTCGAGCAGCTTCAGCGGATCGACGAGGCGTGAAAAATCTATAAAGGCTTTCCAATCGCCCGAGAATCGCTCGGGCCAGCCGAGCCGGCGGCCGATCGGATGCGCGATGAGCCGTCGTCCTTCCGTGTGAAGCTTCTGAAACGTGCCGCGGTTGTATTCCTCGAGCGTGATCGGCCGGCCGACCGGATAGTAGTTCCGCTCCGCGTCGCCGTCGTTGGCGACGATCGTCATTCGTTCCCATCCGACCGGCAGCGATCCGTGCTTGCCCCACTGCACGTTCACGCGCGCGCGCATGCCGTGGCTGCGCGCATCGTCCAACGCACTCTCGCCGCCGGAGAGAATCCGGCCGTGGAAGTAGGTCCAGATCTTCTCCACGCGCTGTTTGTCCGGCGAGTACTGCACCCACATGAGCTCGTGATCGCACGGATCGTTGTCTTCGGGAAAATCGATGTCGTCGTCCCAGAAGAAGTGAAACGCAATCAACGGCTGATCCGGATGCAGGATCGCCGCGGCATCCTTGAGCGGAAAGAATTCGGACGGAGTCGCATAGACCCGCGGCGCAAAACGCCGAACGAGCGACCATTCGTCGGGCGTCGGATCGCGCGGCGGATCGAGCGCCAGCGCCTGCGCGTACTCGCGGCTCGCCTCGTCCAACCGGCGTTGCAGGTGATAGTCGACGCCGGCGGCGTGATGCTCGGCCGCCGAGCGTTGCGCCGGCGTTGGGATCAACACGAAGGATACCAAGGACACGAAGACAAGGATTTCCTTTGCGGCCTTTGTGCCCTTTGTGTCCTTCGTGTCAGACAGCATCAGAAATAGAACTTCAACCCGAACTGGATGATGCGCGCGTTGCCGGCGCTCAGAATCTGACCGAAGCCGCTCGAGTCGCGCATGATGTTCGGCGGACCGAAGTTCGCGCGATCGAACGCGTTGAACACCTCCAGCCGGAACTGAAAGTAACGGTCGGCGGTCGCGTGGAAGTTCTTCGCCAGCGTGAAATCGAAGTTGGAGTACCCCGGACCGCGCATGATCCCGACGCCGGCGTTGCCGAACGCCTGCGGCGCGGGGCTGAACGCTTGAAACGCGTCGGTGTTGAACCAGCGATTGATCGTGCGCTGCGAGGCCGGCAGCTCCGGATCGCCAACGAGATTCGGACGCGCACGCCGTTCGCCGCCGAGATTCAGCACCGACGATCCGCCGAGCGTCGCGGTGAGGGCGAGGCCGCTCTGCAGCACGTGAATGCCCGAGAGCTGCCAGCCGCCGAGCAGGAAATCGGTGGTCGGGCTCCATCCGTTTCCGAACCGGCGGCCGCGGCCGAACGGCAGCTCCCAGATGTAGCTCGCGACGAATCGGTGCCGGACGTCGAACTCGGCCGGTCCGCGTTCCGCCTTGACGTTGTAACTGTCCTGCGGCTCGCGGAACGTGCCGGTGTCGATGCCGGCGCCGCCGCCGCTCGTCGAGATGTGATCGGGCGCGTCGGTGATCGCGCGTCCCCACGTGTAGCTGACGAGCGCCGTCAGCCCGCCGGAGAATCGTCTCTCCAGCCGCGTCTGGAGCGAGTTGTAGTCCGAGGCGACGCGGTTCTCCATCCACTGGATGTCGCCGAACGCGGGATACGGACGCGCGCCGGCTGCTTGCGATCCGTCCGCGTTCCGAATGACGGCGCGCTGATTCAAATTGCGAAAGCCGGGCAGTCCGGTGCCGCGATTGCCGACGTACGCGACGTCGAGCACGATGTCGCTCTTCAGCTCGTACTGCACGCCGACGTTGTACTGCTGAATGTACGGCGTGCGCTGATTCGGATCCTGCGCGCGCCGCATCACGGTGGTGGCGAGGCTCGTCGGATCCAGCAGCCCGCTCGGATATCCGTTCACCAGGCGGAATGGCGCCGCCGATGCGACGGCCGCCGCGCCCGACACCGACGTCTGCAGCAGATTGTCGACGAGGTACGGCGGGTTGAAGCCGAGCATTCCCTCGCGTCCCTGCCGGACGGTGTGCGTGTAGAACATCCCATAACCGCCGCGCACGACCCATCGCGGCGCCACCGCGTACGCGAAACCCGCGCGCGGCGCGACGTTGTTGCGATCGGGATGGATCAACGCGCGATCGAACGTATCGCCATCCTTCGCGAAGGTCATCGTGCCGCTCACCGGATCGAAGTTGGCCAGACGGTTCCCGATCTCACGCGGCGGCGTCGCGTACTCGTATCGCACGCCGAGGTTCACCGTCAGCTTCGACGTCACCCGATAGTCGTCCTGAACGAAGTAGAACTGCATGTCCTGCCCCTGATCCATCACGGTGAAGCTGGTCAGCGCCAGCTGTGACGGCAACCCGAGGAGCAGATCGCCCACGGCGCGATTGGTGAAGCGGTTCTCGAAGTTCATGCGTCCGACCGTCGCGTTCAGGTCGTTGATCTTGGTCTGCACGTGGAGGAACTCGCCGCCGAACTTGATGAGGTGCGCGTCGCGGCTCCACGTGATCGTCAGCCGCGGATTCCACGAGCGCGGCGTCTGGAACTGCGGCGTCGACGTGTGCCGGCCG
>Ga0114129_10016735_pt1 | contig 10444 bp, 11 predicted proteins | sample RhiMetdeltSRZDD1_FD_80071 | JGI IMG/M metagenome (GOLD analysis project Ga0114129, IMG submission 80071) | Populus rhizosphere microbial communities from Tennessee, USA - Rhizosphere MetaG P. deltoides SRZDD1 (version 2) (version 2) | ecosystem: Host-associated > Plants > Roots > Rhizosphere >... | reverse complement strand
GCGATCGCACGCCGCTTCGTGTGGATGAATGGCGGCAGGATCTGGGTCGACAGCGCGAGCGGGAAGGGTTCGCGTTTCCACTTCACCCTGCCGCTACAGCCGCGCCCGTGGAAGGCGCCGGCAGAGGCGCTCAGCCCACAGCGCTGATCCGCTCCGCCAGCAGCCGGTTGACGACCGAGGGGTTCGCCTTGTTGCCCATGCGCTTCATGACCGGCCCGACGAGCGCTCCGATCGCGCGAGTGTTGCCGGCCTTGTAGTCGGCGACGGCCTTAGGGTTCTCCGCGAGCACCGCGTCCACCGCGGCGGCGATCGCCGATTCGTCCGAAACCTGCGTCAGACCCTTCGACCTCACGATCGCGTCGGGCGCGGCCCCGGTGCGCCACATCTCGGCGAAAACGTCCTTCGCCGCGGAACCGGAGACCTCACCCTTCTTCACCAGCGCGACGAGCGCTCCGAGCTGGGTCGGCGTGATCTTCGCTCCCGCGACCGATCCGCCATCGTTCTTGAGGTACCGGAGGAACTCCCCGGTGACCCAGTTCGCGACCGCCTTCGCCTCGCCGCCGGCGGCCCGTACGGTGGCTTCGAAGAAATCGGCCAGGGCGCGGTCGTCGACGAGAACGCGCGCGTCATAGTCGGAGAGTCCGTACTCGCGCATGAAGCGCGTGCGGCGCGCGGTCGGAAGCTCGGGTATGGACGCGCGCAGCCGTTCCACGTCGGCACGCGAGGGCGCGAACGCGACGAGGTCGGGCTCCGGGAAGTACCGGTAGTCCTGGACCTCCTCCTTCGATCGCTGCAGGAACGTGCGCCTCCGCTCGGGGCTCCAGCCGACCGTGATCTTCCCCTTGCGCGTGCGGAGCTCACCGCCCGCCTGCCAGTCCCGCCACAGCCGCTCGGCCTCATAGGGCACGGCCTCCTCGAGCGCGGCGTAGCTGTTGAGGTTCTTGATCTCGCTCTGCGGAGGCCAGTGGACCTTGCCGTCTTCGGTGAAACGGATCGAGACATTCACGTCGAAGCGTCCGGCGCCCTGCTCGAAGCGGACCTCGGACACTCCCGAGAACACGAGGATCTCGCGCAGCGCCCGGACGTACGCGAGCGACTCCTCGACCGAGGTCATGTCCGGCTCGCTGACGATCTCGAGAAGCGGCACGCCGGAACGGTTGAAGTCGATGAGCGAATATCCCTCGCCGTGCTTCGAGTTGGCCGTGTCCTCCTCGAGGTGCGCACGCGTGATGCCGACGCGCTTCGTGCCCGCGCTCGTCACGATCTCGAGCCAGCCCTTCACGTTAAGCGGCAGGTCGTACTGCGAGATCTGGTAGCCCTTCGGCAGGTCCGGATACATGTAGTTCTTGCGATCGAACTTCGTGTGCGCGGGGACCTCGCAGTTCAGCGCGAGGCCGGCGATCATCGCGAGCTCGATGGCGCGCCTGTTCGGCACCGGCAGCGCGCCGGGCAGACCGAGGCAGACCGGGCAGACGAGCGAGTTCGGCGGCGCGCCGAACCACCTGGCCGCGCAGCCGCAGAACATCTTCGACTCGGTGGCGAGCTCGACGTGGGTCTCGATCCCGATGACGAGCTCGTACGGGCGCACGCTCATGGCTGCTGCGGCCGCGGGATGCCCGTCGGCACCGGCGCGGTGGTCCTCTCGGGAGAGCGGATGAGCCGGCTGAGGTTGACGATCACGCGGTCGTCGCTCACGGAGACAAGATACTGGTCGAGATCACGCGGCCCGCCGCCGGCGCCGCCGCTCGGCGAGAACTTGTACGTCCCACGCGCCGGGCCACAGCTCGCGACGAAACCGAACGGAACGGGTGCGCCGCCGCTCGAGGCGTCCACGTCCACGACGCATTCCCGGTCACCGACACGCGGTGCCCAGCGTGCCGGAAACGCGTAGTAATTGCCGGGCGGCATCCGCACCAGCCAGAACGCGCGAGCGTCATCCACGAGGGGCGCGGCGATGCGCTGTGGTACGACGCTCGCGGCTTTGGTGCTCTCGATGCTCAGCACCAGCCGATCCCCAGGCACGAGCGCGGGCGGGGTGACGATCTGCGGCGCGATCGCGAGCAGCGACACGACGAGCACGGCGATGAGGCCGCCGAACAGCAGCAGCGCAATGAGGATGTACTGCTTCCACACCGGCGTGGGATCGAGCGACTCCGCCCCCGCCCAGTGCTCGGCAGGCTGATCTTCGTAGCGAGTGCCCATCGCTATGCGACGTGCGTGACGAAGCGCTCGATGCGGTCGCAGGCCTCGGCGATCTGCTCCATCGAGGCGGCGTAGCACGCGCGGATGTGTCCGCGGCCGCGCTCGCCGAACGCGTTCCCGGGGACGACGACGACACGCTCGTGCTTCAGCAGCTGCTCGCAGAAAGTGTCGTCGTCGGGCATGGCGGTCGAGGTGATGTTCGGGAAGCAGTAGAAGGCGCCGCGCGGCTCGAAACAGGCCAGGCCCATCTCGTTGAAGCGCTTCCACATGTACCGACGGCGCTTGTCGTACTCGCCGACCATGCGCTGGACCTCGGTCTCGCCGCTGGTGAGCGCCTCGAGCGCCGCGTACTGCGCCGCCGTGGGCACGCACATCACGGTGTACTGATGGATCTTCATCATCTGCTCGATGATCTCGGCCGGTGCGCAGGCGTAGCCGACGCGCCAACCCGTCATCGCATACGACTTCGAGAAGCCCGCGAGATAGATCGTGCGCGCCTTCATCCCGGAGAGCGTCACGATCGAATGGTGCTCGGTGCCGTACACGAGGCGGTCGTAGATCTCGTCGGCGTAGACGAGCAGATCGTGCTGCGCCGCGAGACGCGCGATCCCTTCGACGTCGCTCTTCTCGAGGACGGCGCCGGTCGGGTTGTTCGGGAAGCCGAGGAGGATCGCGCGCGTGCGCGGCGTGATCGCGGCCTCGACGTCGGCGGGCACAAGGCGGAAGGCGTTCTCCTCGCGCGTGGCAACCGCGACGGGCACGCCGCCGGCGAGAACGATGCCGGGGACGTACGCGACGTAGGACGGGTCGGCGAGGATGACCTCGTCGCCGTCGTTCAGCGTCGCGCGCATCGCGAGGTCCACGGCTTCCGACACCCCGACGGTGACGATGATCTCCCGCTCCGGGTCGTAGCGGACGCCGCGGAGCTTCGCGGTGTGCTCGCTGATCGCGTCGCGCAAGGGACGGATGCCGTAATTCGAGGTGTACTTCGTCTTGCCGTCCTTTATCGAGCGGATCGCCGCCTCGCGGAAGCGCAGGGGTGTGACGAAATCGGGCTCGCCCACGCCGAGCGAGATCGCACCTTCGACACCCGCGACGAGATCGAAGAAGCGCCGGATGCCGCTCGCGGGGATGCGCGAGACGCGTTGATTGGTGAGCGGCCGGGGGGTCCTCGGGGGGCGCAGCCCCCCGGTGGTCGTCATGCCGCGACCTGCGGCCGCAGCTCGTGGTGCTTCGTGGCCCGCTCGTACGCCGCCGCGACGCGGAACATCGTGGTCTCCTGGTACGAATTCGCGATGACCTGGAGCCCGACGGGCAGTCCATCGGAGAGACCGCACGGGAGCGAGATGCCGGGCAGCCCGCTGATGTTCACGGGTAGGGTGAAGATGTCGTTCAGATACATCGACAGCGGGTCGTTCACCTTCTGGCCGATCTCGAACGCGACGGTCGGCGACGTGGGCGTCACGATCGCGTCGACCGTCTCGAAGACGCGATCGAACTCCTGCTTGATCAGCGTGCGCACCTTCTGCGCCTTCACGTAGTACGCATCGTAGTAACCGGCGGAGAGGGCGTAGGTGCCGAGGATCATCCGGCGCTTCACCTCTGGGCCGAAGCCCTTGCCGCGGGTGCGCCGGTAGGTCTCGATGAGGTCCGGGCCGTCGACGCGGAGCCCATAGCGCACGCCGTCGTAGCGCGCCAGGTTCGCCGATGCCTCGGCCGGCTGGATCAGGTAGTAGACGGCGAGGCCGTGATCCGTGAGCGACAGCGAGACGTCGACGAGCTCCGCGCCCTGTCCCTCGAGCTCGCGCAGCGCCTCGCGGACGGAGCGCTCGACGCCTTTCTCCATCCCTTCGACGAAGAACTCCTTCGGTACGCCGATCCGCATGCCCTTGACGCCGCGACCGAGATCGCGCCGGAGGCCCTCGCTCGGCAGCGGCATCGTGGTCGCGTCGCTGGGGTCCTTGCCGAACAGCGCCTCGCACACGATCGCGCAGTCCTCGACGCTGTTCGCGAACGGCCCGACCTGATCCAGCGACGACGCGAATGCGACGACCCCGTACCGCGACACGCGGCCGTAGGTCGGCTTCACTCCGACGACACCGGTGAGCGCTGCGGGCTGGCGGATCGAGCCGCCGGTGTCGGTACCGAGCGCGAAGAGGGCCTGTCCCGCCGCGACGGCCACCGCACTTCCGCCGGAGGACCCACCGGGCACGCGGTCGACGCGCCAGGGGTTCTTCACCGGACCGAACGCGGAGTTCTCGTTGGAGCTGCCCATGGCGAACTCGTCGAGGTTCGTCTTACCCATCATCACCGCGCCCGCGGCATCGAGGCGCTCCACGACAGTCGCCGAATACGGCGGTACGTAGCCCTCGAGGATCTTCGACCCCGCCGTCGTCGCGACGCCCTTCGTGCCGATGATGTCCTTGCAGGCCCAGGGGATGCCGCAGAGGAGCGACGCGTCGCCGCTGCGCAAACGCTCGTCCGCCGCGCGTGCCTGCGCCTTCGCGCGGTCGTCGGACAGCAGAAGCCAGGTGTTGAAACGGTCGGCTTGCGCCGCGCGCAGCGCGAGCTCGGCGAGCTCGAGCGCGCTCGCCTCGCGTCGACGCAGCAGCGCGGCCGCCTCGGTGATGGCCCGCGGCAGCTCGTTCATCGTCCCTCGAGGATCTCCTGGACACGGAAGAACTCGCCGTCTCGTCCGCCCTTCGGCGCGTTCGCCAGCGCCTCGTCGGTCGTGAGGCCGGGCCGGATCACGTCGTCACGTTGCACCCCCACCAGTGGCAGCGTCGACGCCGTCGGCGGGATCTGGCCCGTGTCGACGGCCTTCAGGCGCTCGACCGCGTCGAGGACGACCGAGAGCTGCCCGGTGAAACGTTCGATCTCCTCGTCGGTCAGCCCGATGCGAGCGAGATCGGCGACGTGAACGATCGTGGCGCGGTCGATGGGCATGCGACCAGTCTAGGAGGCGTGCTGGACGCGCGGCGGTGGCGTTAGGGCGTTGTGATGGGGCGAGCCGTGGGGACATCCGTGGCCTGGGCTTTGTTCATCGCGACGCTCGCGACGTGCGGCGGCACGCCGAATGTCGCGTCAACAAGGACCGAACAGGCGAGCCCGGCGTCGACGCCCCTTTCTGCGGGACTCGTCCCTCCGATCGACCACCCACGACAGCGCACGACCGCTCCGGCCGTCCCGCACGTTTTCGTGATCGTCATGGAGAACACCAGCCTCGGCCGCGCGCTGGGCTCGCAGCCGATCGCCCGCCTCGCCGCGGCGAACGCTCTCGCGACGAACTACCACGCGGTCGCGCGGCCGAGTCTCCCGAATTACCTCGCGCTGACGTCGGGCAGCACCTGGGACATCGCCGACAACGAATATCACGCGCTGCCGTCCGCGGACGTGGGCACGCAGCTGACGGCCGCCCGCGTGAGCTGGCGCGCCTACATGGAGGGGATGACGACGGACGGCTGCATGCGCAGTCCCTATCCCTATGCGCTGAAGCACAACCCGTTCGCGTATTACGGCGGCGCGTGTCCCGCGAACGTCGTACCGATCGAGGCGCTCGACGCCGATCTCGCCGGCGATACACCGAGCTTCGTCTGGATCACGCCTGGTCTCTGCCATGACGGCCACGATTGCGCTCTCGATATGGCGGCCGCGTGGCTGGACGGACTGGTGTCGAAGATCGTCTCGGCGGTGGCGTGGCGGTCCGGCGGCATGCTGTTCATCGTCTGGGACGAAGGAGACGGGGGCGACACCAACCTCGTGCCGCTCATCGTGCTCACCACGCGCGCAAGCCCGATGCGCGTCGAGACGGAGTTCGACCACTACTCCCTTCTCGCGACGATCGAGGACGTCTTCGGGCTGCCGCGACTCGGCGCGGCCGCGACGGCACGCCCGCTCACGGAGCTGCTCGCGGGGGCGGGTCGCTAAGAGCCGGGCGTCTTCGGCTTAAGTCGCGCAGCCGCGGCGACGAGGGCGGACAAGCTCATCTCCCGAGCATCGCGAGCCGCGGCCCGAGCACGACCGCGCCGACGACGACCGAGCCGACGGCCGCGATGAGAACCATCGCCGCCGACACGTCCTTCGCCCCCTTCGCGAGGGGATGGCGCTCGGGCGATGCCAGCGTTACGGCCAGCTCGATCGCCGTGTTGAGCGCTTCGAGCGCGAGGACGAGCGTCATCGCGAGGACGAGGACGGCCCATTCGATCGCCGTCATGCCGAGCCACAGTCCTGCCGCGATCACCGCCACGCCGATCGCGACCTCGATGCGGGCGTTGCGCTGCGTGCGTATCAGATATGAGACGCCTTCAAAGGCGAAGCCGAACGCGCGCAACAGGCTCACACTCCCGAGTGTGGCGGACGTCGGCATCCTGCCGCGCGACGCGGTGGCACGACGGCTGAATCGCGAGCTGTTCGTCGCTCTCGGCAGTACCGCGGCGGTCCTGCTGCAGATCGCACATCCGCTCGTCGCCGCTGGCGTCGACCAGCACTCCGACTTCCGGCGCGATCCCTTCGGACGCTTCCACCGCACGGCCAACACGTCCCTCGACGCGGTCTTCGGCACGACCGCGCGAGCAAGACGGGCGCTCCGGCGCATCGACGCGCGTCACATGAGCGTGCGGGGAACGGGCGACGATGGGCGCCCGTACCACGCGCGCGACCCGCAGCTGCTCCTCTGGGTGCAGGCGACGCTCGTGCTCACGTCGCTCCGGTGGTACGAGCTCGTCGCGGGCCGGCTCCCGGCCGCGGACCGCCAACGCTACTGGGGCGAGGGCAAGGTGTTCGCGCGCGAGCTCGGCGTTCCCGACGATCTCTTTCCACCGACGATCGACGACCTCGAGCGCTACGCGCGCGACATGCTCGAGACCGCCGTCGTGCCCGACAGCACGAGCCGCGTCGTCGCGCGTAGGGTGTTGCACCCGATCGCGATCGTGCCGGACGCCATGTACTGGCCGACCGACGTCATCACCGCCGGACTGCTCCCCCCTTCGCTCCGCGACGCCTTCGAGCTGCGCTGGGGCACAGCGGAACGATTCTTCTTCCGCTTCGCGATCCACACGCTGCGCGTCTGGCGCGCGGTCGCACCCCGCTGGCTCGCGTTCGTGCCGCACGCGCGCCTGTACGACGAGCGCGTGGGCTAGGAGGGGAACCCCTGCGGCGTGCGCGAGTACGTGAAGAAGCGATCCGCGTCGAGCCGCACGTAGACGCCATGATCGCTCCAGTCGAAAGCGCTGCCGCCGTAGTGCCCGTTGAAGACGTCGTCGATCTCGTCGACCGCGGGGCACCTTGAACACTCAGCACGGCGGATCCGTGCGCGTTGGTGAGGAACTTCTCGCCCTCGAAGTAGGCGAGCTCGCGCGCGGACGCGCGCGCAGTCCACCGTCCATCGGCGCGACGAGCCGATCGCCACTCAGTGCCGGCGCCCCGACGGCCACGGTCTTCATGCCGTCCAGCAGCTTCACGACCTGCTTCGCGCCCAGCGAGTACTTCTCCGGCTGGGTGATGCTCTTCATGTATGGCCCGGTCCGCGCGTGGCTGCGATCGATGAGCGCCTGCAGCGCCCTCAGCTCCGCCGCGGTCTCGCGCTCGCCCGACATTCTGCGACGCGCTACGGCGTCGCCACGCGCGCGAAGATGCGGACGGTCGCCGTCCACGTCTCTCCCGGGCCGAGGACCACCAGGCCGCAGTCGACGCCGGATCTCCAGAGATTGACGGCGTCGGTCACGCAGGAGTAGGGCTCGAGGCTTACGACGTCTCTCTGCGGTGGGGCATAGACCACCCATTCGCGGAACTGCGGACTCGCTTCGATCACGATCTCGAGGTGGTCAGCAGGGTAGACGACCGCGGCCTCGGTCCAGGCATCTTCTCGACGGATGAGGTCGGTGAGCACGTCGTCGAACGAAGACGAGCCGAGCGGTCGTCCGGCCCGGAAGTCCAGGCTGTCGCCGACGGGCTGACGCTCGCCGGTCGGCAGGAGATCCGCGAGCTTCCAGGCGCCGCGCGCGGGGACGCGGACGATCGTGTCCGCTCGAGTGGAGGTCAGGCGAGCCGGAAACCAGGGATGGATGCCGTATCCCATCGGGAGGTCGCGCGCGCCGGTGTTCCTGACTTCGACCGCCTGCGTCAGAGCGCCGGCCCGGAGGCTTGTCCGCATTCGCAACGAACAGGGGAACGGGTACTCCGCCATGACATCCGGGAACGCGTCGAGCCGGATCGACGAGTCGATCCAGGCGCCGTCCTCATCCGAGGCGCCGACCGCGTCGACGGTCCATGGGCGGTCGCGGACGAAACCGTGGATGTGGTTGCGTCCGCCGCGCTCGTTGCGGCGTAGCAGGTAGACGCGTCCGCCGAACTCGAACCGACCGCCGCGGACGCGATTCGGGAACGGGAACAACACCGGTATCCCGCCGGAGTCGCCGCTCACCCCGAACGGTCCGGCAGGTGCCAGCAGCTCGACGCGCCGATCGAGCACCCGCGTGCTCAGGCTGGTGACGGTGTTCCCGTGCGCGGGATCGACCGTCGCGCCGGCATCGGAGGCCGCGTCTCGGAGCGTCACGACACCGCCGTCTTCGCGGACGGCGTGGAACGGCGTTGTCAGCCGCCGGCTCGCGTCGCGGTGATGAGCGCGGCCGCGTGCGGCGCGAGCGTGACGTCGTAGCCCTCGGCGCGGCCGCCGATGTCCTGACGTTCCCAGACGTCACGCACGACCGCGACGTCCGAACGTGCGCCACCGACGAGATCCCAGGTGATCTCGGCACGCGCCGCCGTCTCGCCGCGGTTCAGCAGGACGGCCGCGCGCGCACCGCGGTCGAGCTCGCGCACCCACACCTCGATGCCATTCTCCTGGCGCACGCGCCGGCCCTGACGTCCGAGCGGGTCCTGATCGATCGCGATCACCTCCGGCGCGGTGAGGATCGCGCGCGTCGCGTCCGTCATGGCGCGCACGTCGTTCCCCGCCATCAGCGGCGCGGCGAGGATCGCCCACAGCGAGAAGTGAGCGCGGTACTCCGCCGCTGTCATGCCGCCGTTCCCGACCTCGAGCATGTCGGGGTCGTTCCAGTGGCCAGGCCCGGCGAACGTCGCGAGATCCGCCTGCCGGTCGAGGATCGCCATCAGGCTGTCCCAGCGGTCGGCGATGTCGTCCGACGTGCGCCACAGATGCCCGACGGTGCCCGCCCACTGCCACGGGCGATTGCGGCCCCACTCGCAGATCGAGAACACCACCGGCCGGCGCGTCGCACGGATCGCTTCGGACCACGTCGTGTACGCGACACGGGCATCGAGGCGATCCGAATGGCACCAGTCGATCTTCATGAAGTCCACGTCCCATGAGGCGAAGCGGCGTGCGTCGAGGAACTCGTGTCCCCGGCTGCCCGGGTATCCCTGGCACGTCCGCTCGCCGGCGCAGGTATAAAGCCCGAACCGCAGGTCGCGGTCGTGAAGGTACCGCGCGAGACCGCGCATGTCCGGGAACCGCCAGGGGTTCGGCTCGAGATGCCCGTCGTCACTCCGCAGGCTGCCCTCCCAGGCATCGTCGATGACGACATACCGGTAGCCGGCGTCGCGCATACCGCTCTCGATCAGCGCGTCCGCGGTCTCACGTGCCAGCTGAGCGGACACGAACGGGCCGAAGCGGTTCCAGGAGTTCCAGCCCATCGGCGGCGTTGGCGCGAGGCCGTCGGTGAGAGCGCCCAGTCCCATCTACAGGCGGCTGGTCAGTCCTTTGGGTTGCCGCTGGGATCGAGCGAGACGAAGTACGACTCGCAGGCCATCTCCACCAGCTGCGACGTGAGCGCGGGCGGCTGGCCGAGGAAGCGCGCGGTGTCGATGAGCTGCTCGATGATGTCGCGCGGGTGGCACGAGCGCAGGCCGATGTTCTTCGTCCGGTAGATCGCGAGGATCTGGGACATCGACTCGGCGCGGTATTCGATGTTCTTCCGCGCGCACATGCGCTTGAAGATCTCCTCGTACTGGGCGACCGTCGGGGCCTCGATGCCGATCTTGTACCGGATGCGTCGGAGGAAAGCCTCGTCGACGAGGTCGGCCGGGTCGAGGTTCGTCGAGAAGATGATCAGCATGTCGAATGGGATCTCGATCTTCTTGCCGGTGTGCAGGGTGAGGTAGTCGACGCGTTTCTCGAGGGGGACGATCCAGCGGTTCAGGAGGTCCTTCGGCGAGACGCGCTGGCGGCCGAAGTCGTCGACCATGAAGATGCCGCCGTTCGCCTTCATCTGGAACGGCGCCT
>Ga0114129_10016732_pt1 | contig 10446 bp, 9 predicted proteins | sample RhiMetdeltSRZDD1_FD_80071 | JGI IMG/M metagenome (GOLD analysis project Ga0114129, IMG submission 80071) | Populus rhizosphere microbial communities from Tennessee, USA - Rhizosphere MetaG P. deltoides SRZDD1 (version 2) (version 2) | ecosystem: Host-associated > Plants > Roots > Rhizosphere >... | reverse complement strand
CCGTGGCGCGCACTGCATGCCGAAGTGCGCGGGCTGCTACGAAGCTGAGGTCAATTGCACCTGCTGAGGATCACGTAGTCGTCGGTGTGCCGGTCCGCACCAGACCTGAGAGCCGCAGGCGCATTCGCTCCGACATGACCACGTTTCCCTTGCGCTCGTATCGGGTGAGCGCTTCCCCGAAGGCGCCAAGGGCTTCCGTGGCGGCGGCCAGCGAGCAGCTCTTGGCCTGGCCCCGCCCTTTATGGGCTCATGCAGTTCGCGGATCTTCTGACTTTTCGCTCTGCACGACGCCCACATACAGCGCTTGCAAGTGGCGTCGAGACTCTATTGCGTGGGGTATTTGATGCACACATTCTTCACCTGCGTGTAGGCCAAGAGCCCTTCCAGGCCCTTCTCGCGACCGAACCCTGATTGCTTATACCCACCGAAGGGCAGTTCGGCCCCGCCGCCGGCGCCGTACGTGTTGATGTAGACCTGCCCTGCCTGGATCCTCGCCGCAAGAGCAAGAGCCTTGTTGATGTCGCGGGTCCAGATCCCGGCGAGAAGGCCGTACTTGCTGTCGTTGGCGATTGCCGCGGCCTCCTCGATGTCGTCAAATGGGATAGCGACAAGAACAGGGCCGAAGATCTCTTCCTGGGCGACCCTCATATCGTTTCGTACTCCCTGGAGGAGTGTGGGTTCCAGGAAGGCGCCCAGAGACAAGCGCTCATCAGCCGGCTGCTTTCCTCCGTAAGCGAGTTCTGCGCCTTCGGACGTCCCGATCGAGATGTATCGGAGGACCTTCTCACGCTGCTCGTTCGACACAAGCGGACCCATGTCCGGATCCTCGATCCCTGGTCCGATACTCATGGTGCGTGCCTTCTTCGAGAGGCGGTCGAGGAACTCATCGTGTCTTTTCCTCTCGACCAAGAGACGGGAGCCTGCCGAACAGGTTTGGCCTGCGTGCTGATAGATGGCACCCGTCACGCCTTCCACGGCAAGATCCATGTCAGCATCTGCGAAAACGATGTTCGGCGATTTGCCGCCAAGCTCGAGGGTGACGGGGATCGTGTGTGCCGCCGCGATCTTCATTATCTGCACACCGGTCTCAATTGATCCCGTGAACGTGACTTGATTCACGAAGGGATGCGCCGCCAACGGTGCGCCCGCCTCGGGTCCGGATCCAGGAACAATGTTCATAATCCCTGCCGGGAGACCGCTCTCGAGAGCGATCCGCCCGATGGCCAGCTGCGTCAGAGGCGCCTGCGAAGCTGGCTTCACAACGACGGCGTTTCCGGCGGCGAGAGCGGCCGCCACGCCCCGCGCGAAGATCTGGAGCGGGTAGTTCCAGGGGACGATATGGGCCGACACACCGAGCGGCTCTCGGACGGTGTAGTCGAGGAGACCTTCTCCAAGGGGGATCGTTGAGCCGAGGATCTTGTCTGCGCAACCGCCGTAGAACTCGAAATAACGAGCGCAGACTTCGGTGTCGCCCCGCGCTTGCCGAAGGGGCTTTCCTGTATCCATGCATTCGAGCCGCGCTAGCGCGTCGGCTTTCGCGCGGATCGACGCAGCAATCTGAAAAAGGATCCGTCCACGCTCGGCCGGCTTCATCCTCCGCCACGCATTCGAGGCGAATGCCTCGGCCGCGCTGGACACGGCTGCATCCACGTCGCGCGCATCAGCAGACGCGATGACGGCAAGCACGTTTCCTGTGGCCGGATCGCGATCAATAAAGGTCTTCCCGCTCGTGGACGCGACTTCTGCGCCGCCGATGAGCAGCCCTTCGGTGGTCTCAATGGATGCCGTAACCACGTTAGATCTCCTTCACATCTTCAGGTGCGGATCCAGTACGTCGCGAAGCCAATCCCCGACGAGGTTGACGCTGATCGCCGTTAGCGAAATGGCAATGCCCGGCAGCGTCGCGAGCCAGAAGTTGGATATGAGGTAGTCGCGGGCCTCGCCGAGCATGTTCCCCCAACTCGGTGTGGGCGGCTGAACCCCCAGCCCCAGGAACGACAACGATGCCTCCAGAACGATCACGTTGGCGAGTTCCAGCGAGCCAATGACGATTCCTGAGGCGACAACGTTCGGGAGGATATGCCTGAACATGAGCCGTAGATTGGTCGCGCCGATCGCACGCGCCGCGATGATGAACTCCCGCTCCCTCATGGACAGGACTTCAGCGCGTACAACTCGTGCGTACGCGACCCACCCTGTAAGTCCGAGGACCACGACGATATTCGTTAGGCTCGGCCCAAACACCGCGATCACCGAGATCACGAGCAACACGAAGGGCAGGGCCAGTCGCAGGTCGCCGAGGCGCATGAGGACCTCATCGGTGAGCCCGCCATAGAAGCCCGACACGATCCCGATGCCGATGCCCAGAACGCCGGAGACGAGGACAGCCATGAAGCCGATCACGAGCGACACTCGTGCGCCGTACATCAGTCGGCTCAGGACATCTCGGCCCAGCTGGTCCGTCCCCAAGACGTGCGCGGCATCCCCTCCGGCCCACAATGGCGGGCCTAGGCGTTCATCAAGGTTCTGCGCGAGTGGGTCGTATGGCGCAAGGACATGGGCGCCGATCGCCGCGATCACAACGACCGCGATTGCGCCGAAGCTAAGAAGCACAGCGGGCGAAGCCAGGAGGCGCTGCAGCGGGAATCGAATCGCGCCTCCTCTTCGCGAGCCGATTATCCGAGCCGGCAGAGCATCGTTGCGGACGGTCATCGCAGTCGGATCCGTGGATCGAGCCAGACATAAAGCAGATCGAGGATGAAGTTGATCACGACAAATATCGAGGCAACCACAAGAACAGTTGCCTGCATTAGGGGGAAGTCACGGTTATATATCGCCTCAAGCGCGAGGCGGCCGACCCCCGGCCACGCGAAGACGCTCTCGGTGATCACAGTGCCGCCGAGGATCGACCCAAAGGTCAGCGCGGTGACGGTCACGACTGGAATCAGAGCGTTGCGCATCTGGTGCCGGACCAGCACGGTCTTATCGGCGAGCCCCTTCGCATAGGCAGTTCGCACGTAATCCTCGTGCATGACCTCGAGCATGCTGGAGCGGAGCACCCGTGCGATCCGTGCCATCGGCCACAGCCCGAGCGTGATCGCCGGCAGCACGAGGCTGAACGTTTCGCCGCGGCCCGTGGCAGGGAGGAGCCGTAACTGCACGGCAAAAATGATGATGAGCATGATGCCGATCCAGAAGGCCGGCATGGATTGTCCGACCACGGAGATGACCGAGGTGAGGGCATCGGCCCACGACCCACGTTTCCTCGCGGAAATCAGTCCAGCGGGTATCGCGACGACAAGCGCGATGAGCATCGCCGCAAGGCTGAGCTCCGCGGTCGCAGGCATCCGCTCTATGACCAGGGTGAGCGCCGGCTGCCTATAGCGAAGCGAGCTCCCGAGGTCTCCCTGCACGGCGTGGATCAGAAAGTCGCCGAATTGGATGGGCAGGGGGCGATCCAAACCGAGGGTCTGCCGGAGTGTCGCGATGTCTTCCTCGGTAGCCGTGTCGGGCACCATCAGTCGCACCGGATCACCGGTGAGATGCCCCAGCATGAAGACCGTCAGCGCTACGAGGAAGAGCATTAGGATCGTGACGAGGAGGCGCCGAACGACGAAGCGGATCATTCGGCACCTCCTCCAAGGGACGCCAGCACGCTAACGCTCAGGATTCGAGGTCAGCCTCCCAGAGCCAGATCTTTTCATTTGAGGGCGCACGCCACTTGAGTTTCTTGTTCAGACCAAAGACGTCGTCCTGGAAATACAGGAACGCCCAGTAGGCCTGGTCGCTGACGTACTGCTCCATCTCCGCCAGGATCTGCTTTCGCTTCGCGGCGTCGAGCTCCGTGTTCTGAGCCTCATAGAGCTGATCAATCTTCGGATCGGCGCCGACATACATGCCCCATCGGCCTTTGGAATACAGGAACAACTGGAAGACCTGGTCGGCGTCGTATTGGTTTAGCGTTCCTATCATGGTCATGCCCTTGTAGGCGCCGGTGGCCCAGGTGTTGAAGAACGCTGTGTACTCACCGGTCGACAGCTTCGTCTTGACTCCGACCTTTTCGAGCATGCCGGCGATCGCCTGTGTCACTTCGACGTCCTTAATCCACCTGCCGGTCGGGTGATGGAACTCGACCTCGAAGCCGTTCGGATAACCCGCATCTCGGAGCAACTGCTTCGCCTTCTCTGGGTCGTACGGATACGGCTTCACGGACGCGTTGTGGTTCGGCGTCCTCTCGTAGGACGGCGTGGCTTGGACCGCGCCCCTACCTCCGAGAATGTTCCGGATGATGCTCTCCTTGTCGATCGCGTAGTTCAGCGCCTGGCGCACACGCACATCCTTGAAAGGCGCCACTCGTGCATCGAAGATGAGGGTGATGTTGCGGAGACTGTGCACCGAGTCGACGCGAAGGTTCGCGGAAGAGCTGAGCACGGTGACAGACTCTGGCGGTACGTTCACGACGAGGTCTGCCTGCCCGGCTTGTAGCGCCGCGATGCGGGCGGAGGCCTCGGGAACACCCTTCCACGTCACCTTCGTGATCTTCGGCTTCGCGCCCCAGTAATTCGAATTGGCCGCCATGACGATGCGCTCGCCCTTGGCCCACTCGGTCAACGTGTACGGACCCGTTCCGATGGGCTTGTCGGCGAGGCTCGCGGGATTCGAGCGCAGCACGCGAGCGGGCATGACGATCATAGAGGTCAGTTCGCCGAAGAACCGAATGTCGGGAGCCTTGGTCGTGATCTTGAGGGTCTTGTCGTCGACCTTCTCCACCGTCGCCCACCCCTGTAGGTTCGCCCGTGCGGACGCCTCCTCGCGCGTCAGGTACTTGAAGCTCTCGACGACGTCGTCCGCGGTCATGGTGTCGCCGTTGTGGAACTTGACGTTTTCGCGCAGCTTCACTTCCCACGTGGTCGTCGTGAGCATCTTCCACGACGTTGCGAGCCATTCCTTCTGGTTAAGCTCGGGGTCGATGGCGGCAAGCCCGTCGAAGACGTGCGCCTGCACATTGAGCTCGTGGCTTCCAAACGCCATGCTCGGGTCGAATGTCTTGATGTCCGCCGACTGAAGTACCGTGATCTCCTTGGGCTTCGGCGAGCTCTGTGGGCCACCACCGGTGCTCGCGGGAGCGCACACGGAAAGCGCAAAGATCGTCGCTACGAGCGTCGCGAGTGCCCGTCGCGTCATCGCCTGTTTCCCCCTTCCGAACTACCTCTGACTAGTACTCAGATGTCAGCACGAGCGGAAACGCGCAGTCCATCAGCGCGTGATCCTCATGGGTTGCCTTGCAGTTGGCACGGTACGGACATGGCAGCTCCTCATCCGATATGTCCACGCGGCAGTGGCGGCACCGAAGAAGCGCCTGCGCATGGGTCTCACGCTCGAGCAGCCTCAGTGCCTCGACGTAGTCGCCGTCTATTTCCGTGGCCAGTAGCCGCATCGCCGATATCGTCATCGCGCGGAAATCCCTCTCCATCTGGCTGCCCGGCTCGATGAGCTCGTGCTTGCGGAGCTTGTCCCTGAACTCGTCCGAGATGTCGAAGACACCAGACCGCAGGAAGAACCAGGGCCGGTAGTAGTCCGCCCCACCCTCGAGCTGGTCCAGGTCCTCGAACCTCAGAAGCGTGTTGAACTCCGTCGCTAACTCCTCTCGGTCACGCAGGTCGAGGAGCATGAAGGTGAAGACGTTGGGAAGCTTCGCCAGCGGCCAGTCGCCGAACGAACGCGGGAAGTCACGCTCGAGGAGCTGGATGAGTCCGCTTCCGTCGTCTCGGTAGAGCCGTCGCTCCGCCTTCCGGAGGACGTTCACGAAATGTCCGTCGTACTTTTCGAGGAGGACCCGTCCAACTTCATTAAAGTTCGCGAGTCGCTCCTCGAGAAGCTGGGCCTTTACGATCCCCGACGCCTCGTCCCGATAATGTTCTTCCACGTCCTGCATCGTCATTTCGGCGAGCACGTTGGCGTCGAGAATCCCCCGTCGGATCGCCCGAACGTGACATGCGGCGAGCGTGTAGGAACCGACGTAACGAACACCGTCGATCGTCATCGTGAGCGGGATCGGATTCCCGGCGTGGTCGCGCTCCCATATGAGCCACACCTGGGACGCCGAGATGAATGCGTATTGGAGTGAATCGAGACCGTCGAGCTCCACAAGCTTTGCACCGTAGTGTTCATCCGTCTGCGCGAAGGGACGGATCCAGCCACTCTCGAACGATGGGCGCGCGCGGCGGGCCACGTCGCGCAGGCGTTCACGGTCTAATCGCACGTGCTGTGTCGCGCCGATCAATCCACTGAGCAGTCTTTTCTGCTCCTCCCTCGTCAGGTTGTGGCTGTTGATTGGCTGCATCTTTGACTAGTAGTGATTCGTCATCACGAGGGGCCAGCCCGCGCCCATCAGGTCTTGATCGTCGTTCACAGCCTTGCAAACGCCTCGGTACGCGCAGGAGAGCTCCGCCTCTGTCATACCTATCTTGTGCCGACGGCAGTGGAGGAAGGCCACGGCGTGGGTCTCCACTTCGAGTGCCGCGAGCGCCTGCGGCCAGCCCCCGGTTAGCTCAGCGAGCTTTCGCAGGGCCACCAGCGTAAAGGCACGGAATTCCTGCTCTATGTCGCTTCCGGGATCAATGAGCTCGTCGTTCAGAAGTCTCCTCTTGAACTCATCGCTTATGTCGAAGATCCCCACCCGGACAAAGAACCAGGGTCGGTAGTAGTCGGCTCCGCCCTCGATATTCTCGAAGTCTCGGAAGTTCAGCAGCCGGTCGATCTCAGGCGCGAACGTGCGCCGAGTCCTCAGATCCGACAGGCCGAGCGGGAGGACATTGGGCAGCTTCGCCATCGGCCAATCCAGCCAACTGCTCGGGAACTTGGTCTGCATCAGCTGTACGAGGCCGCTGCCGTCTTCCCGGAAGAGAAATCCATCGGTCCGTTTCAGCATGTTGATGAAGTGGCCGTCGAAATCGCGGAGGAGAACTCTGCCGACCTCGCGGAAGTTCTCGAGTCGTCGTTCGAGCATCATGACGGACTGCTTGCCGTTGTCGTCGGTGTAGTGCTCCTTGACGTCCTCGAGCGTCAACGACGCGAGCACCTGTGGATCCAAATAGTTCTTCCCCGTGCCCTCCTGCCACTTGCGCGCGGAGCGTGCATGGAATGCGGCCATAGAGAACGAGCCGACGTAGTGCACGCCGTCGATCACGGCGTCGATCGGCTGAGCCCGCCGCTCGGACGTCCACTCCCAAATGAGCCAGCCCTGGGTGCCAAAGACGAACGCGTACTGGATGAACTCGAGATCGTTCAGCTCGACGATTGGAGCGGCTCGGTAGTGCTCCTCGGTGTTCCGAAACGCGTCGATCCAGTTCGTCGCGATCGACGCCGGAATGCGTTCAGCCACCGCGTGCAGTCGCGGCATATTCAAGCGTACGTGCTTCGCGTTCTTGACCACCTCGTTGATCTGTGCCCATTGCCCGGCCTTGGTGAACTCGCTGACCTCAGTCGCCATACATCACTCCCCACGCGCTCCCGCGTCTTCTATCTCGTGCTTCTGACCAGTACGTCTCCCGCTTTCGTTCCTCTTGCGCTACTGGTCGCTCGGCGGCGCCTCGTGGCGGGCGCCGGCCTCTCGCGGCGCGCCACCCCCCTCCGCGCCGCTGTCACGTCGGTCGCCGGTATCTCGTCGGTGCCTTCGGCCGTCTCGAAGATCCAGTCGTACGTGCGCTTGAGGACGCGGATGATCTGGAAGGTCTCGATGCGCTGGATCCCCGCGATGCGTGCGAGGTGCTGCGAGCGGAACGTGAGCCACGCTTCGAGCGATGGGAAGCGCGCGACCACGAGGACGTCAAGGGCCCCCATGGCGATCCCGAGGAAGCGGATCTCGCGCATCCTAGCCAGCTCGCGCCCGACCTCGTCGAGACGGCCAGGGTCGACGTTGAGGCCGATGAGCGCTTCGACGTGCAGCCCGAGCGCGCGCGGGTCGGTGAGCGCCGCGAACTTCAGTACGCGACGCTCGACGAGACGAATCACGCGGCGCCGGACGGTTCCTTCGGAGACGCCGAGGGCGCGGGCCGCCTCGGCGTTCGAGAGACGCCCGTCCGCGCGGAACGCCTCGACGATGCGGGCATCAATCTCGTCGAGGGGGGTCGGCGTCGCGTTGGAGGTCGCCACGCACGGGATCCTACGCTTATCGTCACGAAGACCGTCGGGTGCATCGAACTTCGTCATGGCTGTGCACGAAACCCGTCGATTCCTGTGCTGACGGCGACTTGTGTGTAGGAAGTCGGCGCTGGCTCTGCAAGAATGGCGACCGCTTGAACCGGCAACTCTCCTTCGTCCTCGGCAGTATTTTCTGTCTCTTCGCCGCTCAGACCTATGTCTTCGTGCTCATCCCGCTCGCGGCGGCGGAACAGCGGCTGCCGGGGATATTCATCGGCGTCCTCGTAGGCGTCTCGGCTGGCATCGGTCTCGTCAGCGACGTTCTCGTGGCGGTCATTTCAGATTCGATCGGACGGCGTGGTCCGATGATTGCGGGGGCCGCCTGCGGCGTCCTCTCCGGAATCCTGTTCGCGCTCGGGTCCGATTTCCCGACGCTCCTCACCGGCGCAGTTGTTTTTGGGCTTGCGATGTCGCTCGCCATCGGACCGGCCCTCGCCTACGTGACGGAAGCGAGCACGCCCAAAGATCACGCGCGAGTCCAGGGCTACAACGGCGCGGTCCAAGGCATGAGCGCGCTCGCCGGCGCCCTGCTCGTTGGGTTTGCGGTGGACCACTTCGGCACGCGGGCGAGCGCGCTCCTCGGCAGTGTCCTGATGGGAGCGGCGCTGATTCTTTCGTACCAGCTCGGCGAGACGGTCCAACGGATGCCCGCCCCGCGCACCCCGAGGCGGCTTGCTGGCGCATACGTGTCCGCGGCGCGCATGCTCGTGACCCGTCCGCCTTTACAACTCGCGAGCCTCGTAAGCCTGCTCTACGGGTCGGTCGTGTTCGTCATCGGCAACGCCTTCGTGCCGCTGTATATCGTGCGCGACCTCGGTCAGTCGGCCATCCTTGCCGGCGTCCTCCTGGGGGGGCGGAACCTCGCGATGACTCTCGTGAGCCCGTTCTTCGGACGCATCGTCGAGCGGCACGGACTGCTTGCGACGATGTTCGGCGCGTGCATCGTGGCCGAGGTGGGCGTCGTGCTAACCGCGGTCTCGGGCTCGCCGGCTTTCCTGTTCGCTGCGCTCGTTCTGCAAGGCGCTGGCATCGGGTTCACGCCGGCTATCAGCAATATCCTCGTCACATCGGCGACCGAGCGGCGCGAGCGGGCGCTTGGGTTCGCGACGAACAGCCTGGCCGCACGTGGAGGCTCACTGATCTCCCCGCTCATCTTCGGAGCGATCCTCCAGGTGGCGGATATGCATGCGGTCTTCGTCGCGGGAGGACTCCTCGGCGGTGTCTACCTGGTCGCTATGGCTGGGCGGATCGTGTCGAGCGGCGGTGCCATCCTGCCTATCCACGGTGGCGTCGCCGTCACGGACGATCGTCTCCGATAGCTCGGCCGCCTTGGCCAGTTCGCGCAGACATCGGGACGCGCGGCATCGCGATGGGATAGACGGACGCGCATGTACCGGTCGATCGCCAGGGCCGCTTTCGTGCCGAACGGCACCGTGCGCACGCGGCGACCCTTACCGACCACGCGTACGACCTGCCCCTCGAGATCGAGATCCTCCATGCCGATTCCGGCTAGCTCGGCGCGTCGGAGTCCGGTATCGACGGCAAGTCGCACGATCGCCATGTCGCGCCGCGCGTTGAAGCCTGCACCCTCACACACGCGCAAGAGCTTCTTCAGATCCTCCTCGGCGATGACGGGGACCGGCGCATCCGGGATCGCGGGAGGACGCATGCGCATCATCGGGCTCGCCTTGACCTCCCCCTCCTCCACGCACCAGCGCCAGAACAACCGCAGCGACCGGAAGCGCGTGGCGGCGGTCGACGGTTTGTGATCGGCGAGTTGGCGCTCAAGGAACATCTCGATGTGCTCGCGCGTGATCACCTCTATCACCTGCGACAGCCCGAGTTCGTGGAGGAAGTCCATGAAGCATCGAACTCCGTCCACGTATCCGGAGACCGTGTTCGTCGACTTCCCGGCAGCACGGAGCGAACGCGTCCAAGAGGGCAGAAGCGACTCCAGGGTGGGTGCGATCCGGTCCTCGCGCGCGGTGGTGGTCCCGACGGCGCTCGTCATGCTCGTCCGCCTCCCATACCTAGCGAATTAAGCGCTGAGCGAGCGCTGTGCTTGACATGGAAGACGCCGCTTCAGGTCGAAGTCGTCGAGTTCCCTCGAAAACTTGCGGTCTGTAGCCCGGAGGGGATTCGAACCCCTGACCTCTTCCTTGAAAGGGAAGCGCCCTGGACCACTAGGCGACCGGGCCGGGCTTCTCAGACACAAGTCTAGAGCGCAGTCACCGCCAGACCGTG
>Ga0114129_10016731_pt1 | contig 10446 bp, 10 predicted proteins | sample RhiMetdeltSRZDD1_FD_80071 | JGI IMG/M metagenome (GOLD analysis project Ga0114129, IMG submission 80071) | Populus rhizosphere microbial communities from Tennessee, USA - Rhizosphere MetaG P. deltoides SRZDD1 (version 2) (version 2) | ecosystem: Host-associated > Plants > Roots > Rhizosphere >... | reverse complement strand
GTCGAGCGTCCCCTCCACCTGCAGCGCGGGAAACTTGTTGGGGACCACGCGCAGCTGCCAGCCCGGCGCGTTCGCGGCGCTGCCGTCCTGACGATAGGCGAGCACTTCGTGCGGCGTCATGTCCTCGTGGCCCGGGCAAAACGGGCACTGCTCCCGCCCGAGTGTCGTCGCTCGCTCGAACCGGAAATCGTTCGGACGCTTGCGGCGATCCGTCGAGATGATCACCCAGCGGCCGGAGACAGGATCTCTACGGAGCTCAGGCAAAGTAGTCGGTAGTCGATAGTCGGTAGTCGATAGTCATAGTCGATAGTCGGTAGTCAGTTGGTAGTCGTGTTCATGAGGCGGCGTCAAAGGCGCTTTGAAACACGTCGATCGTGGGCACGCCCTCGTCGAAGTGGATCGACACGACATCGAAGCGGCAGGCGCAGTGTGTGAGTTTCTGCCGCATCAGATAGTCGAGCGCCAGTCGGGTGATCGTGCGACGCTTGTTCGCCGTGACCGCCTCGCAGGCCTCTCCAAAGGCGCGCCCTTCCCGCGCCTTCACTTCTACAAACACGATCGTCTGGCCGTCGCGAGCGATGATGTCCAATTCTCCACCGCGCCGACGGTAGCGCCTGGCAAGAATTGCGTACCCGCGCCGTTGCAGTTCTTCGCAAGCCAGATCTTCTCCAGTTTTTCCGAGTGCGATGCGTGCGTATGTCATGAGGCGCACGCACGTGCAAACACTCGGCCACGCTCAACCGCAGAGACCGCTGAGCACGCAGAGAACAATTTCATCTCTGCGAGCTCTGCGAGCTCCGCGGTTCATCTTCGTGATCCCTCGACCTCCGTCAGCGCCTCCCCGAAGATCTTCACCGCGGTATCGGCCTGCGCCTTCGTCAGGACCAGCGGCGGGGAAAAGCGGATGGCGTTCTTCCCCGCTCCCAACAGGAGCAGCCCCCGACGGAACGCGGCGTTGACGACGGCATCGCGCTCGCTCGTGGCACGTTCCTTCGTCTGCCGATCCCGCACGAGCTCGACGCCGATCATCAACCCCCGGCCACGGACGTCGCCAATCAGCGGGTGTGCCTCCGACAGCGCCTGCAGTCCCGCCATCAGGTGAGCGCCGACGTCCGCAGCGTTCTTGACGAGGCTCTCTTTCAAGAGCTTGATCGTCGCGAGCGCCGCGGCGCACGACACGGGATTGCCGCCGAACGTGCTCGCGTGCGCGCCCGGCGGCCACGCCATCAGGCCGGCCCGCGCCACGGCAACGCCGAGCGGCAGCCCTGAGGCGATGCCCTTGGCAATCGCCATCATGTCTGGCTCGACGCCGGAGAATTCGATCGCGAACATCCGCCCGGAGCGCCCCATCCCCGACTGCACTTCGTCGGCGACCAGCAGGATGCCGTGCTCCTTCGTCAGGGCGCGCAGGCGCTGAAGGAACTGATCCGGCGCCACGACGTAACCGCCCTCGCCCTGGATTGGCTCGACCACGATCGCCGCGACCTCGTCCGGCGACACCAAGTGCGCGAAGATCTGGTGATCGATGAAGTCCAGGCATTCCGCGGCGCAGTCCTTCACGGTGAGGCCGAGCGGGCAGCGATAGCAGTCCGGGAACGGCGCGTGGTAGACGCCGGGCATCATCGGACCGAATCCCCGACGCTGAATCGCCTTGCTCGCCGTCAGCGACAGCGATCCCATGCTGCGGCCGTGAAATCCACCGAGAAACGCGATGATGTTCTGCCGGCCCGACCCGTATCGCGACAGCTTGAGGCAGGCTTCAATGGCCTCGGTGCCGGAGTTGCCGAAGAACGACCGCACGCCGCCGGCGATCGGCGTCACCGCGGCGAGCTCCTCAGCCAGCCGCACCTGCGGCTCGTAGTAGAAGTCCGTGCCCGACATGTGGAGGAACTTGGCGGACTGATCGACGATCGCCTTGACCACGTCGGGATGGGAATGGCCGGTGGAGTTGACCGCGATACCGGCCGCGCAGTCCAGGAAGACATTGCCGTCCACGTCCTCGACCATGCATCCGGAGCCACGCTCGATGACCAGCGGATAGCCGCGCGTATACGAGGGCGACACGACAGTCGAGTCGCGGTCGATGATGGCTTTGGCTCTGGGGCCCGGCAGAGGGGTTCGGATGACAGGGACTGACATGCAAAGTTGGAAGTTAAAAGGCAAAAGTTAAAAGTGAACCTTTTATCTTTTCACGTTTACCTTTCATTTCCTTTTCCAGCGAGTGGTGCCCGCGCTGTCTTCGAGAAGCACGCCGCGTGCCGCGAGCTCGTCGCGAATGCGATCGGCGGCGGAAAAGTCGCGGCGCCTTCGCGCGGCGTGACGTTCCTCGATGAGCCGCTCGATCTCTTCCACGGGCACCGGCGGTTGCTCGTCTTCGGCGCGCCTCAAGCTCAGAACGCCCAGCACGCGATCGAACTCGTCGAAGGCGGCGCGGATGCCGGGAACGTCGCCCTTCCCCAGCGCTCCCGCGTCGATGGCCGAATTGAGCGCCCGGACCAGCTCGAACATCGCGCCGAGGGCCGCGGCGGTGTTCAGGTCGTCCCGCATCGCCGACGCAAATGCCTGTCGCGCTTCGTCCACCCGCGCGGCTGTGTTCGGATGGGCGCCGTCACCCGAGACGGTGTCGAGCCGCGCGAGGAAATCGGTGAGCCGGCGCAACGCCTCTTCGGCCTGTCCGAGGCTCGCCCACGTGAAGTTGAGCTGCTTCCGGTAATGGGCCGACAGCAGCAGATACCGCACGGCGGACGACCGGTAGCCCCGCGCCAGGACGTCGGGAATCGTGTAGGTGTTGCCGAGCGACTTCGACATTTTCTGCTCGTCCACGATCAGGTACTCGACGTGGACCCAGAAGCGCGAGAAGGGCTGGCCGGTGGCGCCCTCGCTCTGCGCGATCTCGTTCTCGTGATGGGGAAAGATCAGATCGATGCCGCCGGCGTGGATGTCGATCGGCGGCTCGCCCAGGAGGCGCAGCGCCATCGCCGAGCACTCGATGTGCCAGCCGGGCCGACCGGCCGGCACGCCGGCGTCGGAAAACTCCCACGACGGCTCACCGTCGCGATGCCCCTTCCACAGGACGAAGTCGCGCGCGTCTTCCTTGGCGTAGCTGTCCGAATCCACGCGCGCCCCCGGCTTCATGCCCTCGGTGTCGAGACGCGCCAGCTTTCCGTATCCGGGGAGGGTCGAGATCTTGAAATAGATGGAGCCGTCGCTCCGGTAGGTGTGGCCGCGCGCGTCGAGCGCCGCGATCATCTCCGCCATGGCGCGCAGGTTCGCATCGTCGGTCGCGCGCGGGTTGTCTTCCACCGGCTCGAGGCCAAGCGCCCGCGCGTCCTCGCGAAACGCGGCGATGTACTGGTCCGTGTACGCGCGCAGATCCATCCCGGCCTTCTGCGCGCCGGCGATCGTCCGGTCGTCGACATCGGTGAAGTTGATCACGTGCTGCACGCGGCACCCGAGGAGGTACTTCAGCGTCCGGCGCAGGACGTCCACGCACACGAACGTGCGGAAATTGCCGATGTGGCCCCGGGCGTACGTCGTCAGACCGCACGTGTACATGCGGACCGTGTTGTCGCGTCCGGCGTTGAAGTCCTCTTCGCTGCGCGTGAGCGTGTTGTACAGGCGCATCGCGGTCATGGCAGAGGACGCGAGGCGCGCCACTCGCCACCGCCATCGCACGCCACCGTCATCTGGAGCTGGCCTGCCGCAGCCTGGAACCGCACGGCGCAGCGCCGCCCGGACGATGTCGTCTCGATTACGGCGCTCCGCAGCGCGGCGGTCAGCTCCCGGCTCGCCTCCGCGGTGTAGCCGACGTGGACGAACACGGCCCGCGCGACCTCGATGAGCATCGAATCCAGCTGCGCCGGGTCGGACAGATCGAGAGCAAAGACGAAGTCGTGATCGGACACGCTGTGGAATTCTATAGTGAAAGCCGATTGAAGAGCACGCGCGCCCGCTGGCAGTCGGCGTCGATCTGGGCCCGCAGGAGATCCAGCGACTCGAAGGCCCGTTCGTCGCGCAGGCGCTGAACGAACCCCACACGAATGGACGCGCCGTAGAGATCGCGATCCAGCTTGAAGATGTGCGTTTCGATCGTCGCGCGGCCGGACTGGTCCACTGTCGGGCGTGTCCCAATGTTGGTCACCGACGGATATACAATCTCTCCAATCCTCGTCGTCGTCGCATAGACGCCGTGCGGCGGCAGCAGCTCGTTCGTCGTACAGAGGTTCGCGGTGGGAAAGCCGATGGTGCGGCCGCGCTGATCGCCGAGGACGACTGTGCCGTCAAGAAAGTACTGGTGCCCCAGGAGCGCGCCCGCCTCGTCCAGCCGTCCTTCGCTGACCAGACGCCTGATGCGCGTGCTGCTGACGACGAACTCCTTGTAGCGGACCGGGTCGATTTTCTCGGCCTTGAAGCCGTAACGCCCGCCGAGGGTCCGCAGCAGCGAGAAATTGCCGGCCCGATCGTGGCCGAAGAGAAAGTTGGCGCCCACCCACACTTCGCCGACGCGCAGCCAGTCGACGAGCACGGCGCGGACGAAGGTTTCCGGATCCCAGCGGGACAGCTCGGGCGTGAATCGGACGATCGCCGCGCCCTGTACACCCGCGCCGGCAATCGCTTCCAGCTTCTGCTCCTTGGTCATGAGCAACGCGGGCGCCTTGTCGGGACGCACCACGCGAGGCGGATGCGGATCGAACGTCATCACGACCGACGTGGCGCCGCGCTCGGTGGCCACGCGCTGCACGCGCTCGAGGATCTTACGATGTCCCCGATGGACTCCATCGAAGTTACCGAGGGCCAGGACTGGATGCGACCAGCGTGTGGGCCTGACATCCTCGGGAAAGTGGATCACATCCATTCGGAATCGTTCTTCCCTTTGTGCCCTTTGTATCCTCTGTGTCCTTTGTGCCTGGTCCTCACGTAATCTCCAGGACCAACCCATCATAGGCCAACTCCACGCCGCGGGGCAGTTGCGCGCAGGTTTCGGCGTGCGGGAGATCGTGACAGATGTGCGTCAGGTACGCGCGCTCCGCACCCAGCCGCCGCACCGCGTCGATCGCTTCCGAGACGCTGAAGTGCGTCGGGTGCGGACGGTGGCGCAGCGCGTCGATGATGATCGTGCGAACGCCGCCGTCAGCCGTGAGGAGGGGCCACGATGCGTCGGGAATGTGACTGCAGTCGGTGAGATACGCAAAGGATCCGATCCGAAACCCGAGGATCGGCAGCCGGCCGTGCATCAGCGGGACGGGAACGATTTCCACACCGGTCAGGCAGAACGGTCCCGCGATGTTGAACAGCGTCAGCTGGGGCAGGCCGCCGCCCGGCTGGACCGTCGGATCGAACGCGTACGAAAAGACGCGGCGAAGGCTCGCGACGGTCGCCGCATCCGCGTAGCAGCTGATCGACGATCGTTGCATCTGGTTGAACCGCCGGACATCGTCCAGACCGAAGACGTGATCGGCGTGGTTGTGCGTGAACAGGATCGCGTCGACGCGGCGGATGTCGTGGGCCAGCGCCTGCGCGCGCAGGTCGGTCGACGTGTCGACGAGAATCGACAGGTCGTTCGTCTGAATCAGGATCGACGGCCGCGTCCGGCGGTCGCGCGGATCGGACGAATGGCACACGGCGCAATCGCAGCCGATCGCCGGGACGCCGAGCGACGTGCCGCTGCCCAGGACCGTGACACGCAGGGACAAAGCCAAGGCGCTACGGTTCGATGATGCGTTTGGCGCCGCTGGAGGCGTCGACGAAGCGGAGTCGCAGCTCGTAGAGGACCTGTTCGAGCACCTGGCGCTCCTCGGCCGTGAGGTTGCCGCGCGTCTTCTGATCGAGCAACGCGAGAATCTCGATCATCTGCGCGGCGCCTTCGAGGTTCTTCTCAGCCGGTTTGCCGGAAACCGGGTCCGGCAGATCGCCGAAATGGATGGCCGCCGTGCTCGCCAGCGACAGCACAAAGGCGGTAAACGACAAGGCAGGTTCAGACATCGGGTAATCGGGTAATCTGGTAATCGGGTGATTGATGTGTCAATCCCCAATCCAATTACCAGATTACCCGATTCCCAGATTATTCAATGCGAGAGTTTGATCGTCTCGTTGACATCATGGCAACGCTCCGTGGACCCGATGGCTGTCCCTGGGACCGCGAGCAGACCATCGACACGCTGAAGCCGTTCGTGCTCGAGGAGACGTACGAAGTGCTGGAGGCGATCGACCGGCACGATCACGCGGCGCTCTGCGAAGAACTCGGCGATTTCGTGTTCGAAGCGGTCTTTCTGGCCCAGCTCGAGTCGGAAGCGGGACACTTCTCGATCGCGGATTCGCTGTGCAGCGTGGCCGACAAGCTCGTGCGACGCCATCCGCACGTCTTCGCGCGCGAGGGAGAGTCCGCCGCGGTCGACTCCCCGGATCGTGTGCGCACGCGCTGGGAGGAGATCAAGGCGCAGGAGCGCTCGGCCAGCGTCTCAGCCGAAAAGCCGAAGACGCTGCTGAGCGGCATCGCGCCGACGCTGCCGGCCCTGCTCCGGGCGTTTCACATCGGCACGCGCGCCGCCTCCGTCGGCTTCGACTGGGCCGGCGCCGGCGACGTGGTCGAGAAGATCCAGGAAGAGGTCAACGAGCTGCGCGAGGTCGTGGACGCCGGCGCGAACCAACCAATCGATCACGAGCGCGCGGAAGAGGAGATGGGCGACCTGCTGTTCGCGATCGCCAACCTCGCGCGGAAGCTGAATATCGAGCCCGAGACGGCGTTGAGAAAGGCGAATGACAAGTTCACGAGGCGCTATACCGCGATGGAGGCCTCAATCGCAATGTCGGGGCGCACGATGAAAGAGATGACGCTCGCAGAACTCGAACAGGTGTGGCAAGAGTCGAAAAGCCTCAGGGCCACCAGACTAGAGTGACGGCTCATCACGAAGACATGAAGCAAATGAAGACCGCGAAGCCTCTTTTCGGCTTTCACCGTACGACACGGCAAATGCCTTGCTTTAGGATCGGTACGTTGAAATTGACGAGGAGTCCTAGTCGCAACCCTGTCAGCCGCAGGTAGCTCACCACTTGGGCGACATGCACAGCGTGAAGGCTATCAACGGATTTGATCTCAACAATCAGACGTCCGTCAACGATCAGGTCAACCCGTTGCTGACCAAGAAGCTTGCCCTTGTACCGCACCGCGATACTCTTCTCGCCTTCGAACGACAATCCACGCAACTCGAGCTCCGTCCGTGTCGCGCCGGCGTAGATCGATTCGCTCATTCCCGACCCGAGCTCTCGGTGGACCTGTAGAAGCGCGCCAATCGTGCGCGTTGCGAGAGCCTCGAGGTCCGGTGGGAGGGAAGAAATAAGCCTGAGAGAAGTCATGGTTTCGTGTCCTTCGAATTCGTCGTGTCTTCGTGATGAGTCGTCGTTCCTGACAGCGCGAGATGGCGACCCGCCAACGCATGCACAGCAACCGAATGGCCGTCGCTGTCCAACATCACCGCCCCATCTGCGTCCGTTCTGAACACCTCGGCCCCAACGGATCGGTAGCGCTCGAGCACCTCCGGCACCGGGTGGCCGAAATGGTTGCTCCGACCCGCGCTGACGACGGCCACGTTCGGCCGGGCTGCTCTGACAAACTCCCAGCTGCTGGACGTCAGGCTCCCGTGGTGTGGCACCTTGAGGATTCGCATCCGTGAAGGCGGCAGCGCGAGCGCGACTGATCGCTCCGGCACCCTTCCGATGTCGCCGGTCAGGAGTATCGAGACGTCGCGCCAGCGCAGCTCCAGCACCAGCGAATCGTCATTCCTCACCTTCTGCCGCTCCCACTCGGCGGGCGTGGGATGGTGCGCAATCACCCGAACACCATCGATCTCCGTCGCATCGCCGGCATAGACGTTGGACCAGTGAGCCCCGCCGGCCTGCGCGGTCATCCGCAGCGCCGTGAGCGGCTCGAATCGAGGGACTGGAATTCCTTCCCAGACCTCCCGCGGCCGGAACTCGCGGACGATCGATGGCAGGCCGCCAATGTGATCGGGATCGCCGTGCGTGAGGGCGAGGTAGTCGAGCCGGCGGATGCCGGCGGCGCGCAGTACGGGCGCGACCACGCGATCGCCGAGGTCGAACGACGACGATGACGGGAGGCCGCCGGCGTCGACCAGCATCGACCGGCCACCAGGAAAGACAACGAAGATCGAATCGCCCTGACCGACGTCCAGGAACGTGGCGTGCAGCCGGCCGTCGCCGCGCGCGGCGGCGATCGATGGTGGATCGATCAGGATCCAGAGCGCCGAGGAGGCGGCCAGCGTGCACGCGACGAGCCGTATGCGGCGGATGGCCCTGGTTTCCGCGCTGCCGACGCTGACGGCCCTTCGTCTCCAGAGCGTCCAGCCCAGCGCCGCCGCGCCGTAGTAGATCGCAATCGCCGTCCACGAAGGCGGCGCGAGGCGGTACGTGAGGACAGGCGCATATTCGACCAGACCGGCCGACCTCACGAGTCCCGACGCTCCGACGTACGCGACCCAGCCGGCGGCGAGCGCGCATGGCCTCGAGACGGCGTGGAGCGGCACGACCGCCATGCCCGCGACCTGCGCGACACCCATCATCGGGATGGCGAGCAGGTTCAGCCCGAGACCGGCGAAGGTCACACGAGAGAAGATCGCCGCGCTCACCGGAAAGAGCAGCGCTTCGGCGGCCGCTGAGGCGACGAACATCGACACGAGCAGTCGTGTGCCCCATTGCGCCAACGGTTTTTCACGAAGCCACGACGGAACACGAAGAAGCACGAAGCGTCTTTCTTCACAAAGGCCGTCGTCCGCTTCGTGGTTCTTCGTGTCTTCGTGATTAGCCGTCGTGACAGCCGGAACGACGACGAGAATCGCGAGCGTGGCGCCGAACGTGAGGAGGAAGGCCGGGTCCGCCACGGACAACGGATCGGCAACGACGAGCACGGCCGAGACCACGGCAAGTGCGTTCAGGGGCGGGCTGCGCTGGTCGACCGCCCGTGCGCCGAAATATACGACCGCCATCAGTGTGGCGCGGTCGACCGACGCGCTGTCGCCCACGAGGCGTGCGTACGCCAGGAGCGCCCCAATGGCCGCGACCATCGCCCCGCGGCCGGGCCAGCCGGCGACCCTGAACGCCGCGATCAGCAAGCCGGCCAGGATCGCGATGTTGCCGCCGGAGATCGCGATCACGTGATAGGTGCCGGCCTCCTGCAGCGGGCGCTGAAGGTCGGGCGTCAGGCCGGCGCGATCGCCGATGACAATCGCCGCGACAATCGCCGCGGACAGCGGGTCCCAGGTGCCGACCGCATCCGCGATCGCCAGCCGGGCACGTGCCCGCGCGGCGCTCATCATCTCGTCCAGGGCATTGCCGCGCTCGAGGAGCTCGACCAGCGCGCCACTCTTCACCGATCCGACCAAGCGTGTGCCACGCCGCGCGAGCGCGCGTTCCTGATCGGACACGCCAGGGTCCAGGTATCGCGACGGCCGGCGCAGCTGCACCGGCATCCGCACACGTCGTCCGGCGCGCCACTCGCCGATTCGCTCGGCGGCCAGCGATCCGGCGACGGTGACGGTGATGCCGCCCGTCACTCGCGGCCCTGCCGCCTCCGCGCCTTGGGCGCTTCGGCGAGCCTCGCCGTAGCCCGCGGGATCCTCTGGCGAGCGAAGGCGGGAAAGGGCCGCGCTACGTACCGTCCCTTCCCGCCCTGCCTGCCCCTCCAGCCCCTCGACGTCCACGCTGAGCGAAACGCCGCTCGCCGTCGGCGCGGCGTCGGACCGCAGCCTCCCACGCACGACCGTAAACGCCTCGTCGTCCAGCGGAAGCCTCCGGCCAGCGGCTTCGGCCTGAACCCGCTGCACGCGCGCGAGCTCCTCGAACGCAGTCCAGAGTGAAGGCCGCCAGGCGCGTTCCCATGCATCTGCGGCAAGGAGAGCGCCTCCCGCGAAGAACGAGGAGAGGACGGCGATCGCCATGAGACACGCGTCACAGTCGCGCCACGCGCGCCACGCGAGCGCCCCGCCGGCGATCAGGAATGCGTAGACAGGAAGACGAGGAACGTCAGGAACGAGGAGACCGACCGCAGCGCCGAACAGGAGGCCGGCGGCAGGAACAGCGGCAGCGGCACGCACGCGGCAGCACGCTGCAAAATCCGGGACGACGGTTTATCACGAAGGGACGCAAGGGACGAAGACCCACGAAGGATCAGTACTTGAAGAACTTTCGTGTGCTTCGTCGTTCTTCGTGTCTTCGTGAAGAGCCGCGGAACGTGGCAGGTACTGCGCGCCGCTCAGGTCCGCTGAGTGGCAGTTTCTGCGTAGTAGTCCTGCAGCGCCCGAACGCCCAGACCCTGCTGCCGCAGGCCGCGGATGGCGCTCACGGCGGCGGCGGCGCCGGTCAGCGTCGTGATGCACGGGACCTCGTGCATCATCGCGGCGCGGCGGACCGTGCGGTCGTCGAAGAACGACTCTC
>Ga0114129_10016730_pt1 | contig 10446 bp, 12 predicted proteins | sample RhiMetdeltSRZDD1_FD_80071 | JGI IMG/M metagenome (GOLD analysis project Ga0114129, IMG submission 80071) | Populus rhizosphere microbial communities from Tennessee, USA - Rhizosphere MetaG P. deltoides SRZDD1 (version 2) (version 2) | ecosystem: Host-associated > Plants > Roots > Rhizosphere >... | reverse complement strand
CGTCCTGCACAAGAACACGGCCGCCCGCTACAAGTCCCGCCTGACCCGCTCGGTGCGCGGCCTCGGCGAATCGCGCGCCTGACGCGCGCCGCGCTCCGCCGGCGGCCTAGCCTTTGATGACGCCCATCGGCACCAGGCGGGCTACCGGTCTCGAGATGCCGGCCCGGCGACAGACGTCGACGACCCGCGCCACGTCCTTGTAGGCCTCCGGGATCTCCTCCATCAGCGTCATCCTCCCTTCCGACCAGACCACGATCCCCCGATCCTCCATCTCCCGGACCAGGGACCGGCCGCGGGCCGCCTTGCGGGCGGCGGAACGGCTCATCATGCGGCCCGCGCCGTGGCACGTCGATCCGAAGGTCTCCTCGAACGCCCTCGAGGTGCCCACCAGGACGTAAGAGTAGCGCCCCATGTCTCCGGGAATGAGGACCGGCTGGCCGATCGCTCGGTAGGCGGCGGGAACCTCCGGATGGCCCGGAGGAAAGGCCCTGGTCGCGCCCTTGCGGTGGACGCAGAGCCGCCGCTTCCGCCCGCCGACCTCGTGCTCCTCGAGCTTGGCGATGTTGTGACAGACGTCGTAGACGACGGAGAGCCCCGTCTCCCTCGGGCTCTTTTGGAGAACCTCCTCGAACACGTCGCGGATCGTCGCGCTGACGACCTGCCGGTTCGCGAAGGCAAGTTCGCGGCGGCCGCCATGGCGGCGAGGTAGCGCTCCCCTTCCGGCGATTTCAGCGGGGCGCAGCAGAGCTGGCGGTCGGGGAGCTCGATGCCGTACTTCGCGGAGGCCTGGATCATCAGAGAGATGAAATCGTCGCAGACCTGATAGCCCAATCCCCGGGAGCCGGTATGGATGATGACCGTGACCGAATCGGCTTCGAGCCCCAGGGTGCGCGCCGCCGCCTCGTCGTAGACCTCGGCGACGTAGCCGACCTCGACGAAATGGTTGCCCGAGCCCAGCGTGCCGAGCTGCCCTCGCCCCCTCTCCAGCGCGCGCTCCGACAGAAGCTCCGGCCGGGCGCCCGGCAGGCACCCGCCCTCCTCGATCCGATCCAGATCGGCGGCCGAGCCGAGGCCGCGCGCGATCGCCCATGCCGCGCCGCGGGCCAGGACCTGCCGGAGATCTTTCTCCCCCAGGCGGAGATCCTGCCGGTGCGATCCGACTCCCGCCGGGATCCGCCGGAAGAGCTCGAGAACGAGGTCCTTGATCCTGGGCTTGAGGGATTCGCGGCTCAGACCTGAGCGCAATAGACGGACCCCTCAATTGATGTCGTAGCCGACGCCTCCGGGGGAGACGACGCCGTCGTCGGGGTCGAAGGCCGCCACGCCTCCGATCGGAAAGCCGTAGCCCCAGTGGATGTCCGGCATGGCCAGCGAGGCCTGGACGATTCCGGGGAGGTGGGCCACGTTGGCCACCTGCTGAAGGCTCATGGCGTCGATCAGGTCCGCCATCAAGGCCTCGTCGGCGTAGACGATTCCCGGGACGCGCATCCCGGGGACGGGGCCGACCTGGACGCGGCATTCGTCGAGGCGGCGGAGGGGGAGAGTCCTCGGATCCTCCATGGCATTCCTCCTTAGACGTCGATGATGATGCGGCCCGACCACTGCGGACCGTCCCGCGCGACGCGCAACTGATGATACGTGGCGGCCTTCAATCCCTCCCGGAAGACGTGGGCGTCCGGGTCGTGCGGCTCGCCGTGGAGCGCGGCTTCCAGCCGCGTTTCTCCGGCCGCCTCGACCTCGAGGCTCCGCCAGAGAAACTCTTCCACTTCGCGCAGATAGATGAGCTCGTTGAGCCATCGCACCATCAACTCCTCCTTCGAGCCCGCCGCGAGGCGAATCGTCCTCGTTCCCCGCTCGCGGACTTTCGCGGGGTCGAACATCAGGTCCGCCAGCACCGCCCCGGTCGCCGCGAAGAGATCCGAGAGGCTCTCTCCCCTGACCTCGATCCCCAAGTCGGCGGTATGGTCCAGCATTTCGTAGGCCACCGGCGGCGATCGCCTCGCCTTCATCGCCGCCTCTTCCGTCCTCCCTCACGGGACGGGCTTTCTCCTTCGGCGGGCGAGAAGTCGATGCGGCGCTGGGGCTCGTCGACGCGATCCAGCCGGACCTTGAAGGGCGCTCCGATCTTGAAGGTCCGGCCCGTCCCCTCCCCTTTGAGGATCTGCTTGCGCTCCACGAAGTGGTACCGATCCTCCGGCAGCGACGAGATGTGGACCAGCCCTTCGACGAAGAGATTGGCGATCTCGACGAAGAAGCCGAAGGGGGTGATGGAGGAGATGAAGCCGTCGAAGACTTCTCCCAGCCGCTCGGCCATGTAGGCCAGCTTCTTCCGCTCCACGACCTCCGATTCCGCCTCGTCGGCCGTCCTCTCGGTCCGCGAGGAATGGAGCGCGATCTCGGGCAGCTCGGCGCGCAGCCGCGCCAGCCGATCCTCGGGGGGGCGCCCGCGGCGCAGGACTTCCCGCAGGATCCGATGGACCACCAAGTCCGGGTAACGCCGAATCGGCGAGGTGAAGTGGCTGTACGTGGAGGTGCCGAGTCCGAAGTGGATGCCGTTCTCCGCGGAATAGCGCGCCAGCTTCATCGCCCGGAGCATCGAGCGGGAGAGGAAGCGGAACTCGGGCTTCCCTTCGAGGCGATCGAGGATCTCCTGGAAGTGCGACGGCCGCAGCGCCTCGTACGGCTCCGGCAGCGCCAAGCCGAACGCCGAGAGCAGCTCGTTGAGCCGGGCGATCTTGAGAGGATCCGGCCTTTCATGGACCCGGTACAGCGACGGCACGCGGAGCCGGAAGAGATGCCCCGCGACCGCTTCGTTGGCCGCGAGCATGAACTCCTCGATCAGGCGGTGCGCCACGTTGCGCCTCAGGGGCACGATTCCCTGGGTCTGGCCCTGGACGTCGAGGAGGATCTCCGGCTCGGGGAGGTCGAAGTCGATCGTCCCGCGGCGCCTGCGTTTCGCGTTCAGGACCGTCGCGAGCTCCTGCATGACCCGGAACGTCTCGACGAGCGGCCGGTACCTTCGGGCGGTGACCGGGTCGTCCTCTTCCAGGATCTTCGCGACGTTGGTGTAGGTCATGCGCTCGACGCTCCGGATGATCCCTTCCGTGAAGCGGCTCGCGAGAACCTGGCCGCCGGGATCGAAATCGAGGAGCACCGAGAAGGTGAGGCGGTCGACGCCCGGATTGAGGGAGCACAGGCCGCTGGAGAGCCGCGGCGGCAGCATCGGGATGGAGGTGCCGGGGAAGTAGACGCTCGTCCCCCGCAAGGCCGCCTCCCGGTCCAGAGCCGATCCCTCGCCGACGTAATGGGCGACGTCGGCGATGTGGACCTCCAGCCGATAGCCCCCACCGGCGAGGCGCTCGGCCCGGACGGCATCGTCGAAGTCCATCGCCGTCTCGCCGTCGATCGTGACGATGGGCAGGGAGCGGAAATCCTCGCGCCGGCTCAGGTCGTCCTCGGAGAGGAGCTCGGGAAAGCTCTCCGCCTCGGCGAGGGCCTCCGGAGGGAAGGACTCGCGCAGGTCGTATTTTCGGACGACCGTCCGGACGTCCATGCCCGGCTCGTCCGGAAATCCCAGGATCTCGACGACCCGGCCGTGCGCCGGACGCCGGGAGGAGGGGGGATCGGTCAGCTGCACTCCCACCACCTGCCCGTCGCGCGCGCCTCCCCGCTCGCCCGGACCGATGAGGATCCCGGCGGGATAGCCGCGATCGTAGGCGTCGACGCTGTCCCCGTTCGCGCCTCTCCGGAAGACCCCCATGACGCGGCGCCGGGCAGGTTCCACGACCTGCACGATGATCCCTTCGTCCCGGCCGGTTCCGTGCCGGCGGAGGATGCGCGCCTTGACGCGATCGCCGTGAAAGATGGAGTCGAGGTTGCGCGGATGGATGTAGAGATCTCCTCTCCCCGAATCGGGGACGACGAAGGCGAAACCGTCGGGATGACGCTGGACGCGGCCTTCCACCGTCTCCTCCTGCCGCGAGACGGCGTAGCGCGTCTTGCCGACTCTCTCCAGGCGTCCTTCGGAGACCAGGTCCCGGACGAGGCGCTTGAACGCCATGTGATGCTGCTTGGGGATCTTCAGCCTCCGGGCGATGTCGCGCAGGCTCGCCGGCGGGAAATCGGGCTTCCCCATCGCCTCCAGCAGCTCCTGGCGGCTCGGCGGAAGATCGTCGGCTTGATGTTCCCGGCGCGTTCTGGACAAGAGGGACTCCGATTCGAACTCCGACTTCAACCCGATGATCTTCTTCTTTAGAGTCTACTTCAAGAGCCGCCCAGGCTGGCCCGGCGAGCTTGGCCGGAACCAAGGCCAGCCGACTTATCCTTTAATCTATGACTTTGTATCTCCGGTCACCCGAACAATCGCTGAGCACCCGGGCCTTGGCATGGGGAGCCCGCGTCCTGCGGAGTGGCCTGCCCCTGAGTCGGGAGGCGCCTGACTTGCACGCATCGCCCGTTTAGGGTAAAAACCTCGGCACGCTACTGCCCGCCGGGGATTTGATCGGCCCGGCAACCGGTGTGCCGAAGTGGTGAAATTGGCAAACACGCTAGATTCAGGGTCTAGTGCCCGCAAGGGCTTCGGGGTTCGAGTCCCCGCTTCGGCACCAGCTACTCCCCTTCTTTAGAACGGCCAGGCTCATCCCCAAGAGCTATGCTCGGTGCCCCCCGCTCGTTCTCCGGATCCATATATGAGACTGGAAGAATCTCAGTCCCGGCTTCCGATCGCCAGAACCTGGCCGGAATTGACGGGTTCCTCCGGGGCTCATTCGCGGCCTTGATGCCTTGCCGCTCCTTGCAGTAAACTGCGGTTCCTCATATTCATCTTCAGGAGTCGCCATGCCCCAGTGGACGGAGAAGCAGCTGGAAGAATTCTCGGCGCTCATCAAAAGAGAGCGCGAAGCCCTCAACGAATTCGAGCACCTGATGCGCCTCGTGCGCGACCAGTCCGAATCGCTCGAGACCATTCAACCCCGGATCCAGGAATTGTTGAAGACCGTCAGCGAAACGACGACCCGGCTCCAGAGCTTCCTCGAAACCGCCCCCGGGAAGTAGAGGTCCCGCAGGGAGTTTCCGGCGATCCCCATCCGCTTGCCAGCCGTCTTCCGGGGCCTAGATTATCTGGGTGAAGTATTCCAGGCTCCCGGGCGCTTTTCTCTTGTCGATCCTCCTCCATCCGGTCCTTGCCGGCTCTTCTCCGGCGCAAGCCTCTGACTCTTCAGCCTGCCACGCTCAGGAGATGCGCTGTCCCGGAGCCGCAGGGCGCTGCGCGGATCCAGGTTGCCGGCGCGGCGCCGACCTCTGCCTGACGCGGAGAAAGGAGCGCCAGGGGGAAGAAGGAGAATGGATATTTCGGACCTATTCCTTCGATCGCTTTTTCGCTCTGAATCAGGTCTCGACCCCGCGCAATGAGCTGCGCGTCCGGATCGACCCGGCGATGCTCGGGCGGATCGAGCAAATCGAAGAGCGCTCGGGGGCGATGCTGGAGGGGTACCTGGTCGGCGTGCGGCGCATCAAGCGCGCCAGGAAGACATGCTCCGACGGCGTTCGCGCGAATAACCGTCCGGAGACGCTGGAGATCCTGATCGCCGCGGCGCCCGACGCGCCCCGGAGACTCGCCATCCGTGCCGAGCTGACTCCGGGCATCCGCATGCGGCACCCGTCGTGGACGTACGCGCGGCTGAAGCATTGGGTGGCGCAGGGGCGCTCCGACGCTCCGCGAATCCGGATCCGCGGCTATCTCCTGTACAACAACCTTCGGGGAGGGGAGGTTGGGGCGGGAACGCGTCCCACGGCGTGGGAGATCACCCCAGTCACCGAGGTCTTCTTCTGTCCTTCCGATTGGAAATGCGGGCATTCCGATGCGGAGGGTTGGCTCGAGCTGGAGACCCTCTAGCGGCTCTTCAGAAAGGCCCGGACGGCGGTGTCGGCCTCCTCGCGCGTCCAGAAAGCCTCGCGAAAAGCCGCTTCGTGCGATCCATCCGTCAAGGGAAGCTGGAAAATCCGGACGTAGATGGCGCCGCCGCGCTCCGTTTCGCGAACCTCGAAGGTGTTGCCCGCCATGGTGCTGACTTGGCGCCGGCGCGTCGGCCGGGCATCCAGCTCGAAGTCGGTCGCTTCCGGAGGAACCCCTTTCTTGCGCGGGCGAGCCGGCGGCGGGTCTTGCTGGCGGGACGCGCCCCCGACCCGGGCCGCTCCGGCGGCATCCACGAATTCCAGCCCCATTCCTCCCCGGAGGCTCCTCTTGAAAGCGGGGGGGAGATCCCGGGCCCAGCGGACGACCCCGCGGACCGTGAGCGCTCCGTCGGGATACTCGATCTGGAGGACGAGGACGGTATTAGGCGGGTAGATGATTCCGGCCTGGAGGTAGATTCCGCTCTCGGAAACGTCCTGGGTGTAGCCGGCATGGGCGAGATCGCCGGGGCCGAAGCGGACCTGCAACCTCTTTCGGTGGCGGCTGTGGCGGCGCCGATCTTTTCCTTCCCCCGAGCCGGTCACGTGAGATTTCCATCGTGGATTCCGTCGCCGGAATTTCTGCTCATCCCCTCTTGACCCCGGCCGCTCGCGGGAGCATATTGGCGTCTCTTCCGTTCAGATCATGATGAGGGGCCGGAACGATGAAGATCTTCTGTCTTTCCGAGAGCTTCTCCATTCGCGTCGGCCGGAGGGGCATCTGGATCTTCGCCCCGGCCGTCAGCGCCGATCCCATCTACCTCGACGATCGGCGCCTGGCCGAGATGGGCCTCGGCCTTCTCGCCACCCTCGAGGGACGGGACGCCTCCCCTCCGCCCGACGGACTTTCTTCCTGGCCCGGCTCCGAGCCGAATCGCTTCATCCAGTAATCCATCTCCTCCGGTGAGGAAACCGCCGGCTTCTCGCCGCTTCCCGGTCGTCCGCCCGGCGAATGGCGCATCCGGCGAAGAAAGGATTCGGAGGAGATCCAGCGGACTCCTTCGGCTTGGGCGATTCTTCCGATGTCCTTTCGATCCGAGGTCACGACCGTCATCGAGCTCCGGCGCTTTTCTTTCACGATCATTTCCAGGATCAGCTGATCCGCCGTCTGTGGATAACGCGAGAATCGAACCTGGACGCCGGCCGGCGAGCTTCCTTTTCCGGTTCTCCCTTCGTTTCCCCGCCCGTCGAAGACGATCACGATCTCCACCTCTCCGCGACGGTAGGCGCCGACGGCCGCAATGAGCTGCTCGCGAGCCGCCTCGAGGCTTCTTTCCGCCTGGCTCTTGAGCACGCCGTCCTTGTAGAGGAGGTTGTAGCCGTCGATCAGGATCTTTTCCACTGGCGCCTTATAGCACGCGCTCCGGAGCCCCGCAACTCCTCCCGTGTCTTGACTTGGATCGCCCGGCAGCTTACCATGTCGGTCCTTCGCGAGCGGTCGAATCGAAAGTGGTCTTCGAGGCGCGCCCCGAACGGGCCGGCAACGATCCCGATCCGGGCGAGGGAGGGTTTCATGGCAGAGTCGAAGGCGGGACGGAACCGGCCGGCAGGCGCCCGGTCCGCCGAGCCGAAGAGCGTGACGACCGATCTCATCCCCGCGAATCCCCTCTCGGCGCGGCAGGCCCTGATTCAGGTCGCCCTCCTCGCGGGCATCCCGCTGCTGTTGCTGCTGCTGATCCGATACCTCCTCCACCAGTTCTTTCCGGAGCTGGGTTACTGAAATCGACGGCGTCCAGCGCTCCGGCCCATTCCCCGCCGATGCGAAGAGAATCCCGCATTCCTTGACAGTTCCTCTCCCCTTTGATTACCATGAGTCCCGCTGAACCGGGGTTCGAGCCTCGAATCCCGCCCCCGCCCGTTTCAAAGGTCGCTGAACGCGGCCCGCCGCTTTTCGGCGGGAGCCCCGGAGGTTGTGGCATGGCCCAGCAGTCCGGAGATCCGCCCTCTTCGGTCGAGGCGCGCTCCGAGCGGGAAGAGAAGCTCGTGGCCCATTTCAAGGACGGGGACGTGGCCCGCGGCTATTCGCTCGACTTCCGCCCCGAAAAAGACGTCTTCTTCCTCATGACCTGGGACGGCGACGTCACCTCTTCCCGCAAGATTCACGTCGACCAGCTCAAGGCGCTCTTCCACGTGAAGACGTGGGGCACCCCGGGAGGTCACTCCGATCGCCGGCGGGAATTCCTTACGGAGATCGAGCCGGAGGGGGTGCCGCGGGAAAGCGCCTCGCGGACGATCGTGGAGTTCTACGACGGGGAGGAAATCTGGGGATACAGTCACGGCTACCATTCCCCCGCCCCCGGCTTTTTCCTCTTTCCCGCCGATCCCGAAGACAACAACCGCAAGATATTCGTCGTGCGATCTTCCTTGGTGAACATCCAGTTCCTGGACAATTGAGGCTTCGATGAGGAAGCGAGGAATCGTCCGCGCGGCGCCGGCGCTGGTCACTCTTGCCCTCCTCCTGCTCCAGGAGACTTCCCCCGCGCTCGCCCGCTCCAAGGAGTTCCAGGTCCTTCTCCATTTTCGCAATCCGGACGGACGGGAAGAGACGGTCAGCGCCGCCAATCTCCGTTTCGTCTATTACGATCGTCGTTACATCCACCACCCCCGGGGAATCGGCAAGAAAGGCGAGCTGGAGGTCCGCGACCTTCGGAGAGAGGTCCGCTCCATCCAGGACGAAAACTTGAGCCGGCTGAAATTCGCCAAGCTTAGCAAGGTCGGATTCGATTACCGTCCGGAAGGCGGAAAGGACCACCTGCGGATGATCGCGACCTGGAAGTCGCGGTGGCGGAAGCCGGTGGACTGGCCGGGTGATTTCCTGCGGAACGCGAACACCGCGCAGCTTCCCCATTTCCGCGCCGTCGTTGACGGTCGGGAGAAGGATTTTCATCTTCCTCCTTACGTGAGACCCGCCGCCCCCACCGGGCCGATCCTCGTCCAGATCGACTTCCTGTCCGCCCAGCGGCGTCACTGATTGAGGATCCGCCCATCACATCGGTCCGGACCCGGCCCGGCGGCGCGGCGGGCCGCGGAGAGCGCCGCCGCTCCCGGCCGCCGGCTCCTCCTGCTGCTTTTCTTCCTCTCCGGCTTCGCGGCCCTGGTGCTGGAGATGGTCTGGGCGCGTCGCCTTTCCCTGCTGACCGGCAGCGGCCTGAGGGCCTCCGCGGCCATCGTCGCCCTGACGATCATCGGACTCGCTCTCGGAGCCCGGTGGGGGGGGAAGCGCGCCGACCGCTCCCCGAACCCTCTTCTCGTCTATGGCCTTCTGGAAGGAGGGATCGCACTCGTGGCGTTCGCGACTCCCTTCCTGTTCCGGCTTCTCCCGCGTCTGATCCTCCAGCGCTTCCCGGGTGAGGGAATGCGATTCGATCTCGGCGCCGGCGCTTTTCTCGCGGCGGCGGCCGTCCTCCTTCCCGGGACTTTTCTCATGGGCGCGACGACGCCCTTCCTGGTCCGTCACGGTTCCAGTCATTGGGGTGCGTCCGGCTCGATCCCGCCCCACGGTCAAGCCGGCAGGCTGCTCGGTTCTCTCTACGGCTGGAACACTTTGGGAGCTTCGTGCGGGGCCCTCGCCTCGGTGTTCCTGCTGTTGCCGGCGTTCGGAATCGGGAAGACCACGCTTGGCGCGGGTTTCACCGATGCGTGCGTGGCCGCGGCGGCCATCCTCCTGGCGCGCAAGCTTCCCCATGCAGAGAAAGCCGGACGGCTCTCGGAACCCTCCGGCCCTCCCGGCGTCGCCGCGCCTGCGGCCGCGGGGCGCCCCCTGATTCTCCTGGCGCTGTTCGCCGCGGGCTTGCTGGGAGGAATCTGCCAGATTGCCTGGACGCGTCTTCTGGTGCTCCTCTTCGGATCTTCCACCCATGCGCTCGGGACCACCCTCGCCATGGATCTGGCTGGATTGGCCCTCGGCTCCGTCTGGGCCTCGCGCCGCCTGCGGCGGGAGGCGGCGCCCCGGGCCCTCGCGGCCGCCATGCTGATTGCCGCGGCGCTTGCGACCGGCGTCTCGATCCTGCTCTGGGGTCGCGTGCCCGCCCTGCTGGTCCTCGGCTCCGAAACGCTGGGCTACTCCTTTGCGGCGTCATGGATCTTGCAAGGTTTGGTCTCGGCCTTGCTGCTGCTGCCGATCGCATTCGCCTTCGGCGCGCTTCTTCCCGCACTCACGGCCCTTCTGAGCGGAGCCGCGCGGCGCGACGGACGCGACGCCGGCGACGGTGTCGCCGTCGATTCCTGGGGAACGGCCGCCGGAGCCCTCGGTTCGGCATTTCTGCTCCTGCCGGCTGCCGGGGTCGAACGGACCCTCCGCCTGACCGGGATCGTCGAGATCCTCCTCCTTCTTCTCCTCGCGTCGCCAAAAGGCTCCGCTCCCCGGACGCCCGGCTTCTGGCGCCTCGGGGCAGCGGCGGCGATCCTGACGCTTCTGCTGGCGGCGCCGCCTTGGAGTCCGGCGCTGATGACGTCGGGCCCTCTGCTCTACGCGGAGTCCTACGCGCGCGCCGGCTG
>Ga0114129_10016726_pt1 | contig 10447 bp, 7 predicted proteins | sample RhiMetdeltSRZDD1_FD_80071 | JGI IMG/M metagenome (GOLD analysis project Ga0114129, IMG submission 80071) | Populus rhizosphere microbial communities from Tennessee, USA - Rhizosphere MetaG P. deltoides SRZDD1 (version 2) (version 2) | ecosystem: Host-associated > Plants > Roots > Rhizosphere >... | reverse complement strand
TTCAGCCACTCGGTGTTCGCGCTGCCGTTTGCGCTCATCGGCGCGCTGCTCGCGTGGCGTCACCATCCGTTCTCCTGGTCCCAGGTGGCGTGGATTGTCGTCTGCATGGTGAGCGCGCGCAGCGCCGCAATGGGGTTCAATCGGCTGGCGGATGCGCGTCACGATGCGCTCAATCCGCGGACGAAGATGCGCGAGCTTCCGCGCGGCGCCATCACCCGCACCGAAGGCACCATCTTCGTCATCGTCTCGTCGGCGGTGTTCGTCTACGGGTCGTGGCGGCTGAACCCGATCTGCCTGATGCTGAGTCCCGTGGCGCTGGCAATCGTGTTCTGGTACTCGCTGGCAAAGCGCTACACCGCCTACACGCAGTTCTTCCTTGGCCTCGCGATGGCGGTCGCGCCCGTCGGCGGATGGATTGCCGCGGGGGGCATGGGAGGAGCGGAGCCGTGGCTGCTCGGGCTCGCGATTGGCCTGTGGGTCGGCGGCTTCGACATCCTGTATGCCTGCCAGGATCTCGACTTCGATCTCGGCCATGGTCTGCTGTCGATCCCCACGCGTTTCGGTGTCAGACGCTCGATCCTCGTGTCGCGCATCATGCACGTCTCAGCCGTGGCGTCGATGGCCGCGCTCTGGCAAGTCGCGCATCTGCCGGCGTTCTACCTTGTCGGCGTCGCCATCGTCGCGATCCTGCTCACGTACGAGCAGTCGCTCGTCAGCGACGATGACCTGTCGCAGGTGAAGAAGGCGTTCGATCTGAACGGCTACGTGGGCATCGTGTACTTCGTGGTGACAGCGTTATCCCTGTACTTGCACTGACCAACTCTTCGTGTCCTTTGTGGCTCCCCGTTCTTCGTGATCTTCGTGGCGACCCCGCCCGACAAGTCTCCCGATCGCATCGCGGGGATGTTCGACGCGATCGCTCCGCGCTACGATCTTCTCAACCACCTCCTGAGCGCCGGCATCGATCATCGCTGGCGCGCGGCCGCCATTCGATCGCTGCAGCTCACCGGGCGCGAGACGCTGCTCGACGTCTGTTGCGGCACCGCCGACGTCGCGCTGGAAAGTCGTAGGGGCCGACCTTCAGGTCGGCCCTCCGCCGCGCGCGTCGTCGGCGTCGACTTCTCAGGCGCGATGCTCGCCGTTGGTCTTCGGAAGGTGCGCGAAGCAGGCGAGGCTGGTCGCATCTCGCTGCTGCGCGGCGATGCGATGCGTCTGCCCGCCGCGGATCGGTCGGTTGACGCCGTGACGATTGCGTTCGGCATCCGGAACGTGCAGCGGCCGGAGGTGGCGTGCACGGAGCTCGCCCGCGTGCTTCGCCCCGGCGGACGCCTCGCCATCCTCGAGTTCGGCGTCCCGCGCATCCCCGGCATCAAGCCGGTCTATCTCTGGTACTTCACGCACGTGCTGCCGCGAATCGGCCGAGCCATTTCGGGCCACGACGCGGCATACTCCTACCTGCCGGCGTCGGTTGGCACGTTTGCGCCGCCGTCGGAGTTCGTTGAAACGCTGCGCAGGTCGGGCTTTTCCGACGTGCGCGCAGACCCGCTTACCTTCGGGATCGTCTACTTGTATACGGCGCGGCGGGCGGCGCCGTAGTTAGTGGTTGGTGGGGAGTGGCCGGTGGTCTGGGGGAACGGTGGCGTGGACGAATCACCGTGGGTGCGAACCGCTAAGTTGTTGCAGGCGCGAATGTTATAATTTGCGGTCGGACAAAGCTCGTTGATTCACTTCGACATCGAAAATCGCTACCAGGACGAGTTGGTCGTCGGCAGCGCCATCTCGCGGCGAGAAGGCGTCATCTTTTCAATCGTCTGCCACATCCTGCTCATCCTGGCGATCGTCCTCGTGCCGAAGCTGCCGATGTTCCAGGTGAGTCCCGAGGAGCTTGCGCAGCGGCGTGCGGAGTTCGAGCGGAAGCTGCGCGAGCAGGCGGATCAACGGTTCGTGTTCGTGCAGCCGCGCGTCGACTTGAAGGCGCTGCAGCCGCCGGAGCGCGCGCCGCTCTCCGACGCCGACCGTCGCGCGCAGACGCGCGAGACGCCGCCGACGGCCACCAACCCCGCGCCGTTCGCGCGCGGCAATACCCCCGAACAGCTCGAGGAGCAGACCGCCGAGCGCGCGGCGGGAGAGCAGAACCAGAATCAGCCGACGCTGCAGCCGCAGCCCGAATCACAGGAGGCGCGCGTGCTTCCGCCAGCGGACGAAGGGTTCAGGAGGCCGCCGGCAGAGACGCCGCGGGTGAGGCCGAGCGGGTCGCTCGGCGAAGCGCTCCGCAATCTGCAGCAATACGTTCAGAAACAGACCTTCGAGAACCCGCAGGGCGGCCTCAACCAGCCCGGCGCGGCGATTCAGTTCGACACGAAAGGTGTGGAGTTCGGGCCGTGGCTGCGCCGCTTCGTCGCGCAGGTGCGGCACAACTGGTTCATCCCGCAGGCCGCGATGACGTTCCACGGCCACTGCGTGCTCACGTTCAACATCCACAAGGACGGCAGCATCACGGACGTCCAGGTGCTTCAGCCGTCGGACATCGACGGATTCAACAAGGCTGCGATCGGCGCGATCACCGGCTCGAATCCGACCGAACCGCTGCCGCCCGAGTACCCGTCGGACAAGGCCTTCTTCACCGTTACCTTCTATTACAACGAAGATCCCGACCGGTAATGCCGACCCGGACGCAGCAGCTTGGCCTCCTGATTCTCCTCGCGGCCCTCACCCTCTACGTTTTCGTGCGAGTGCTCTAGCATGCCAACAAGACATGTTCGAACGGCGGCAGCGCTGACGCTGCTTCTCGCCGGCGCGGCCAGCACAGCCCGCGCGCAGACGCGCGCGCTGACGGCGGATGACTACGCGAAGGCCGAAAGGTTTCTCAACTACAACACGAACCGGCTGGTATTGCACGCCGCTGCGCAGCCGACGTGGGTCGGCGACGACCGGTTTTGGTATCGCACGACGACAGAGAACGGCACGGAGTTCTTTCTCGTCGACGCCGCCACCGGCTCGCGGGCCGCGGCATTCGACCAGGCGAAGGTCGCCGCCGCGCTCTCGACCGCCGCGCGCGCCAGCTACACCGCCTATCGTCTTCCGTTCAACCAGTTCGACTTCAGCGCCGACCGGAAGTCCATTTCGTTCAACAGCGGCGGCAGCCGCTGGACGTGCGATGCCGCCGGCGAGAAGTGCGAGGGGAAGGCCCGCGCGCAGGGGCCGCCCTCAGAGGTGTCGCCCGACGGGAAGCGCGAGGCCTTCATCCGCAACTACAACCTCTGGGTTCGGGAGGTCGCCTCGGGCAGGGAGACGCAGCTGACGAAGGACGGCGTGAAGGAGTACGGCTACGCCACCGACAACGCCGGCTGGATCCATAGCGACAACCCAATCCTTCTCTGGTCGCCCGACTCGAAGAAGATCGCCACCTTCCAGCTGGACGAGCGCGGCACGGGCGAGATGTATCTCGTCAGCACCAGCGTCGGCCATCCGAGGCTCGAGGCGTGGAAGTATCCGCTGCCTGGCGATCCGAAGATCTTCATGATCGAGCGCGTCGTCATCGACGTCGATCGCGCGCGCGTGGTCCGCCTGCAGATGCCGCCCGACCCGCACCGGTCGTCGGTCTGCGACGACGTGGAGTGCAACGGGCCGTTCGAGGACGTCGAATGGAGCGCGGACGGCCGGCAGGTCGCCTTTCTCTCCACGTCGCGCGATCACAAGGAAGCGCACCTTCGCGTGGCCGACACCGATTCCGGCAAGGTGCGGCAGGTGCTCGAAGAGAAGGTGGCGACGTACTACGAGTCCGGCATCGACGCGCACAACTGGCGCTTTCTGCCGGCGTCGAACGAAGTGATCTGGTTTTCCGAGCGCGACAACTGGGGACACCTCTATCTGTACGACCTGCAGACCGGACGCCTCAAGAACCAGATCACCACCGGCGAAGGCAACGTCACACGGTTGCTGAAGGTGGACGAGCAGAACCGGCTGCTGTACTTCCTGGGCGTCGGCAAGGAGAAGGGACGCGATCCGTACTTCGTTCACCTCTATCGCATCGGCTTCGACGGCAGGAACCTGACGCTGCTCACGCCCGAGGACGCGACGCACGTCATTGCGCCGTCACCCTCCGGTAAGTACTTCCTCGACAGCTATTCGAAGCCGGATGTCGCGCCGACGGCCGTGGTGCGCGACGCCGGAGGAAAACTGATCGCGACGCTCGAGAAGGCGGACATCTCGCGGCTCGTGGCGACCGGGTGGAAACCACCGCAGCCGATCGTGGTGAAGGCGCGCGACGGCATGACCGATCTCTACGGTCTGTTGTACACGCCGACGAACCTGAACACCTCGTCGAAGTATCCGATCGTCAACCACATCTATCCGGGCCCGCAGACCGGCAGTGTCGGACCGCGCAACTTCCTGTCCGCCCGCGGAGATTCGCAGGCGCTCGCGGAGCTCGGGTTCATCGTCGTCGAGATCGACGGGATGGGGACGCCGTGGCGATCGAAGAAGTTCCACGACGCGTACTTCGGCGACATGGGCGACAACACGCTGCCCGATCAGGTCGCGGGGATGAAGGAGCTCGCGGCGAGGTATCCGTGGATCGATCTCGATCGCGCCGGGATCTGGGGACACTCGGGCGGCGGCTTCGCGACGGCCGGTGCGATGTTCCACTATCCGGATTTCTTCAAGGTAGGCATCTCGGAATCGGGCAATCACGACAACCGGAACTACGAGGACGACTGGGCGGAGAAGTGGCAGGGGCTGCTCGAGCGGAAGAGCGAGGCCACCAACTACGACAGCCAGGCGAACCAGAATTTCGCGAAGAACCTGAAGGGCAAGCTCCTGCTCACGCACGGGACGATGGACGACAACGTGCCGCCGTCGAACACGCTGCTGGTGGTGGACGAGCTGATCAAGGCGAACAAGGATTTCGACCTGCTGCTGATGCCCAATCGCCGGCATGGCTACGCCGCCGAGCCGTACATGATTCGCCGGCGCTGGGACTACTTCGTGCGCAACCTGCTGGCCGCCGAGCCGCCGCCGAATTACGAACTTCGCCCTTCGCCCTGATCACAATGGTGCCGCGGCATGTGCTAATGTCGCGCACCGCTGTACCAAGACGGGATTCGCGCGGATAAAGGTCGAAGCATCAACTGCTTAGCGCCCGTTCGACTGGCGTCGCTGCACACCACTTCACGCTCGCGCGTGTTCCATTGCGGATCGTGGGCGGTTTGATCACACTCAATTCATCTCCGGTAAGTAGTTCACACTCAGTGGTTTAGTACATCGGCCGACGGCCGAGGTTGTGGAGTACGCCTTGCTCCTTGACGGGGCACATGAAACTCCCCCTCGTACGAATCTGGCGTGGCGCTGCTCGCCCCGCCGTATCAGCAATCGCTGTTGCCATCGCTGCAGGCGGGTTCGCCGTTCCGCAGGTCGATGCGGCCGCGACGACCGCGACGTCATCACAAATTTCGGCGCCGGCCCCGGCCCCTGCCGCGAACGTGAAGGCGAAGACGGTCGATGACCTCCTCGTCGATGCCGTCAAGCAGGGAAAGATCAAGAAGATCGACCGTGCGCTGGCGGGAGAACTCGACAACACGAAATCGACTCACAAAGTCATCGTGACGCTGCAGCCCGGCTTCCAGGACACGTTCCGGCAGACCCTGCAGCAGCGCGGACGGAAGATCCGGCGCGAGCACGGCTCGCTCAACCTGTTCGTCGCCGACCTGACCAGTGACGACGTCCTCGAGTTCGCCAAGCACAAGATGGTCAAGGCGATCTCGCTCGACGCGCCAATCAGCACGAGCCAGATCAGCGTGCCGGTCGTGAACGCGCCGCCATCGGTGACGGCGTCGGCCGCCGTGCTGCCGGGAGCTCCCATCGTCGTCACGATCGCCGGCGGTCCGGGGAACGCCAGTGACTGGGTGGCGCTGAGCCCGGCGAGCGCGCCGGACACCACGTACGGCGCGTGGGCGTACCTCAACGGCCTGCGCACGGCGCCGCTGGTGGGGCTCAAGGCCGCCACCATTCAGCTCGCCGCGCCGTCGACGCCGGGGACGTACAACGTGCGGTTCTACGCCAGCGGCGGCTTTACGAAGCTTGCCACGAGCGCGACGATCAACGTCGGCCCGACACTCGCCGTGCCGGTGACGACCGTGCGTCCGGGGGGGCTGTTCAGCGTGAACGTCAGCGGAGCACCGGGCAGCGTTTCGGACTGGCTGTCGGTCACGGACGTCAACGCGGCCGACGCGAGTTATGTCGGCTGGGCGTACCTGAGTGGCACCAAGACCTTGCCCGCGACGCCGTTGACCAATGCGACGGTTCAGTTCGTCGCGCCGCCGACGCCCGGCAACTACAACGTCAGGCTCTTCGCCAACAACACGTGGAACAAGGTCGCGACGAGCGTCGTGATCAGCGTCCAGGGTCTGGCACCGACGGTGACGGTACCGACCACGGTGAAGGCTGGCGCCCAGTTCACCTTGACGGTCGCCAACGGGCCGGCCAACGTGCAGGACTGGGTGACGCTGTCTCCCGCGAGCGCCGCCGATGCGGGGTACCTGACCTGGATGTATCTGAGCGGCCAGCGGACGATCCCGCCAGCGGGGCTGTCCAGCGCATCCCTCCAATTCATGGCGCCGATGATTCCCGGCACCTACAACGTCCGGCTGTTTGCGAACAACGGCTGGTCGAAGCTGGCCACCAGCGGGTCCATCACGGTGGAGGCCGCTCCGAGCGTGACGACGCTGCGCCAGACGCTGGGGCTGCCGACGGTCGCGGATCCGACGGCGACCATGAACGTGGGCGTCGCGGTCATCGACTCGGGCATCACGCCGAGTGACGATTTCGCCGGCCGCATCACCGGCTTCTACGACTTCACGAACGGGCTCAACGGCGTTGCGGTGACGCCGTACGACCCCTACGGCCACGGGACGCATGTCGCGGGCCTCATCGCCAGCAAAGGCACGCTGTCGAACTACGAAATCCAGGGCGTTGCTCCGGCGGTGCGCCTCGTCGGGCTCAAGGTGCTCGACGCGACCGGCGGCGGCAACACGAGCGACGTGATTGCGGCGCTGCAGTTCGTCACGGCTCACAAGAGCGAGCTGAACGTTCAGATCGTCAACATGTCGCTCGGCCATCCGATTTACGCGCCGGCGAGCCAGGACCCGTTGGTGCAGGCCGTAGAGCAGGCGACCGCCGCCGGGCTCATCGTCGTGACGTCGTCGGGCAACTACGGACGGAATCCAAATACGTCCGTGGTCGGCTACGCGGGGATCACGTCCCCGTGCAACGCGCCCTCGGCGATTTGCGTGGGCGCCGCCGTGACCCAGAACACCGTGTCGCGCGCAGACGACCAGGTCGCCGACTTCAGCTCGCGCGGTCCGTCGTGGTACGACGGCTCGGTCAAGCCCGACGTCATTGCGCCGGGTGACAAGCTGGCATCGGATACCTCGCAGACCTCGTATCTGTATACGCGTCTCCGGACGAGCCAGGGGTACGCCACCAACTCGAGTTCCACGCTGTATCTGAGCGGCACGAGCATGGCTGCCGGGGTCGTGAGCGGCGTCGTCGCTCTCGCGATCGACGCGCACAATCGCAACTCGCTTGGCGCGCAGCCGCCGCTGACGGCGAACATGGCCAAGGCGATCCTGCAGTTCACGGCAATCCCGCTCGCCGGCGTCGATCACCTGACACAAGGAGCCGGCGAGGTCAACGCGGCCGGCGCAATCGACCTGGCGGGAGCCATCGACACGGCGCAGCCGATCGGCGCGTGGTGGCTGATGCGCGGCGTCACGCCGGCCACGGCGATCGGTGACCGCTCGGAAACGTGGTCGCAGATAGTCGTCTGGGGTGACACCGTCCGCGGCGGCAACATTCTCTACTCGCACAACATCGTCTGGGGCGAGAACATCCTCTGGGGCGAGAACATCCTCTGGGGAGAAAACGTCCCGGTCGCCCAGAACATCGTCTGGGGCGAGAACCTCGTCTGGGGCGAAAGCCTCGTGTGGGACGACCGCTACCTGGGTCAGCGCCTCGGCGGCAACAACATCCTCTGGGGCGAGAACATCGTCTGGGGCGAAGCCATGACGTGGGCTCAACTCACCGGTGCCAACGCCGTGTGGGGCACCAAGACGGGCACCACGGTCACGTGGGGAACCATGTTCGGCAACAACATCACCTGGGGGGAGACGAACAACATCACCTGGGGTGCGAACATCCTCTGGGGCGAGAACGTCGTCTGGGGCGCAAACATCATCTGGGGTGCAAACATCGTCTGGGGCGAGAACCTCGTGTGGGGTCAGTCGCTCGATGCGGTTGACGAGACCGTGTGGGAAGAACACGCGGCGCCAGACCTGGGTCCGGAGCGAAACCTGAGCGTTGATGGAGGTGCCTTCTAATGGAAACGATCCTTCATCAACCCGCACAGCAGTTCGAGCCGATCTGCTTCGAGCACGCGACCGCTCCGGAGCCGATGACGATCGAGGGCGACTGGACGAAGGGCCTTCCGGTGCTGCGCGCGGGCCACGTCGCGCTCCGCGAGCTGAAGAAGACGGACGCGTCCTCGCTCCTCTCGCTGCTCTCGACCGAAGAGGTGTCGAAGTTCATCTCGCCGCCGCCGACGACGGCCGAGGGCTTCGTGAAGTTCATTCAGTGGGCGCAGCGCGAGCGCAAGGCCGGGAACCAGTTCACCTTCGGGATCGTTCCCGAGGGGTTCGACCGCGCGGTCGGCATCATCCAGATCCGGGCGACGGCTCCTGGGTTCTCCGTCGCGGAGTGGGGCTTTGCGCTCGGTTCTCCGTTCTGGGGGAAGGGCGTGTTCATGGCGAGCGCACGCACGACGCTTGATTTCGCGTTCGAGCATACGGCGCTGAATCGTGTGGAAGCGCGTGCGGTCGTCCAGAACGGACGCGGCAATGGCGCCCTGCGCAAGCTCGGTGGCGTGCAGGAAGGCGTCCTCCGCGGCTCCTTGCTGAAGGACGGCAAGTACTTCGACCAGATCCTGTGGTCGATCATCGCCCAGGACTGGTATCAGGCGAAGGCGGTCTGGGGATCGGTCATCCAGTAGCGGCCTACGCGATGAAGACGCCGCCGTTGGCGTCCAATGTCTGGCCCGTGATGTAGCGCGCAGCCGAGCCATACAGGAAGCGGACAACGGCGGCGATCTCCTCCGGCCTGCCTCGGCGCCCGACGAGCGTGGCGGGCGCGGCGCGCAGGAACGACGATCGTGCCATCCGGCGCGGTCGCGATCGACTCGCCGGTCTCGCTCTCGAACGGCTCGCTGCCGCCCCACGACGAGAGTCAAAATCGGAGCTACCCCATGTAGACGCCTCCGTTGGCGTGCAGCGTCTGACCCGTGATGTAGCGGGCATCCGGTCCGCACAGGAAGCGAACGACCGCGGCGATCTCCTCCGGAGTCCCGCGACGCCCGACGAGCGTCGCGTGCGAGGCGTGATGCGCGGGCTCCGGTCCCCTGCGTGCCGTGTCGATTAACCCCGGCGCAACGCAATTCACGGTGATGGCGTGCGGCGCAAGGTCGTGCGCCAGCGCGCGCGTGAGGCCGACGAGCCCGGCCTTGGCGGCGATGACGTGCGCGCGGCGCGCCGCGCCCGTATAGGAGGAGAGGCCGCCGATGTTCACAATCGAGCCGCCACCGGCGGCAATCAGGTGCGGCAGCGCGGCGTGTGCGCAGAGATATGCGCCGTCGAGGATGGTGGCGAGGATGGCGCGCCATTCCTCGTAGTCGAGCCGCGCGAAATCCATCTCCCGCCGCACGGCCGCGTTGTTGACCAGGATGTCGAGGCGTCCGAAGTGATCGAGCGCCGCGCCGACGAGCGCGGCGGCGCCCTCGGGTGTGCCGACGTCGGCGATTCGCGCCGTCGCCTTGCCACCGGCGTCGCGAATCTCCTTCGCGACCGCCTCTGCTTCGACCTCGCTCGACCTGGCGTTGATGACGACCGCGGCGCCGGCGCCGGCCAGCGCGCGAGCGATGGCGCGGCCGATGTTGCGCGCGCTCCCCGTGACGATGGCGGCGCGCCCCTGGAGATCGCCGCCGCTCACGAGCGGAACTCCGCCAACGAGCCGAGCGCCGGCTGGTCGAACAGGTCGCGACAGAGTCGCTGGAAGCGCTCGCCCTGCTCCCTGCGCCAGCCGCCATACAGCACGTTGTCCATGAACTTGGCGTCCAATTCTTCCTGTGACAGCGGCGCGTGCACACCGCCCCGCATGTAGGGCCGGCGAATCTCGCGCCGGCTCCCGTCCTTCAGCGTCGCGCGCAGATGCCCCGTGAAATTGCGCGGGTACTCGTCGTTCGGATTGATTGAATAGCGGATTTTCGATGCCAGCGCCAGCACCCTGTCATCCTCGATGCGCGCCTGCGTGAACTGCGCGAAGCCGGCGCGGCCATCGAAGAAACCAACCGCCATGCAATATGGGGTGCTGAACTTCGCGGCGTACGGCGTCGGCGGCCGGT
>Ga0114129_10016725_pt1 | contig 10447 bp, 8 predicted proteins | sample RhiMetdeltSRZDD1_FD_80071 | JGI IMG/M metagenome (GOLD analysis project Ga0114129, IMG submission 80071) | Populus rhizosphere microbial communities from Tennessee, USA - Rhizosphere MetaG P. deltoides SRZDD1 (version 2) (version 2) | ecosystem: Host-associated > Plants > Roots > Rhizosphere >... | reverse complement strand
CGGCCGGAGGCCCCAGCAGAACAGGCCGTTCAAAACGCGCCGCCACGGGGGCGTCTCGGTCGGACAGCCGTGGCGCAATGGACCAGCCGTTCCCAGGGGGGAGCCGCCGTTTGTCCGAAGCCTGCTACCCCTGCAGCTCGGCAGTCCGGGGAACTCCCACGAGCGCGAGAGCCCCGGGATCGGGATTGTCGGGCGGTGTCGCCTTGGTTGTTTCGATTCTTCGAAGGTCCATCGGCCCTCCTCCCCGAAGCCGGAGGCCTCGCGCGGCTCGAGAAGCGCAAGGTCCGTGCCGCGGAGCGTCCGGGTTGGCCGCGGTTCCCCCGGGATTCCGCAGGGGATTACCGTGGGCATTCGCCTGAGGGCGGCGCGCGGATTCTCGGATTCGAGAAGTGCTCGGCATGGTTCTCAGGAATGTGAGAGAGAGCTGTCTCCAAGAGGGAGGTGCCTGACTGAGCGTTTACCCGTCTCGGACACCTTCTGTGATGGCCGGCCTGAAGCGTCCGCCGAGGAGGCGGGGTCTCAGCACCGCGTCGCTCGCTCCGAGTGAACCGTCGTGAACGATCAGGTGCGACGAGCCCGCGTAACACGGCGCGCGGCGCCGCAAGTCATTCGAGCAGCGCGAAGTGGACACAGAGCGCAGGGGCGTGTGTCACGCCCTTTACCGCCGCGGTCTGGCGGCCGCGGTCTGGCCGCCGCGGTCTGGCGGTCTGGACCGAGAGCACCGGGGCGCCTCATCGCACCCTGACCGGGATGGCCGGTTCCGACCCGACTCCTGCCAGCCGGTGGCGATATCGAGGTACCGGGCGCCAACGCGCCCGAGGCCGTGCGGCAGCGCCAGGACCGAGTATCGGGGATCGAGGATCGCCGTCCAGCTGTGCTCGTTCGTTTTCATCGCGTCTTCTTTCCGCGTGGATCGGGGCGGTAAATTTCCGGAGGCGCCGCGACGCGGCGAGAGGCCGCGGCGCGCCGCTGGTGTCCCCCATCGAGGAGTTACCTCCTCCGACGACTCGTTTCAGCACGGGATGTGCCATCGCGCGTGCGCACCGCCGGGCGGCGGCAAGTTCAGTGGGACCGGCGGCTTCCGCCTTGGAGTGCGCGCTCACCGCGCGGGGGCATCGTGGGCCGGTGTTCGCCGCCGAGCACCGTGCGTGTCCGGAGACAGCGCGGCGAGAGCGCGCGGCCGGAGACGCAGCGGCTTGGGTCGGAGGTGTATCATGGGCACGATCCATGCCAGGCGGCGAGAAGAATGGCTGTGTCCGCCCCAACCACCATACCCACCGAGCCCATTGGCAGCATTCCCAGACCTCCTGAGCTGATCGAGAGGATCACGCGGAGCGACTCCGCGGATCCCAACGAGGAGCCCGATCTGGCTCCTCTCTATGAAGACGCCATTCGGGACACGATCGAGCGGTTCGAGGCGACGGGCTCTCCGGTGATCACGGACGGCGAACAGCGGAAGTACAACAACTTCGCGACGTACTGCGTGCACGGTCTTCCGAACACGGCCCCGGACGGCTTCGCAATCCCGTTCGCCGACGGCCACACGCGCCGGCTCCCGCGGCTCACGCGCGGTCCCTTCCAATACCGGCGGCATGCCGGCGGATACTTGGACGTCGCCCTGCGCTACGCGCACGTGCCGGTCAAGCAGGCGGTGATCTCGCCGTCGGCGTTAAGTCTCATGTACCCGGCCGAGAGCATTCCCGGCTATTCGCGCGAGCGGTTCATCGACGACCTGCTGCGCGAGCATGAAGCGGACATACGCGGCTGCCTGGCCAGGGGCGCCCACAAGGTCCAGGTGGACTTCACCGAAGGAAGGCTGGCCGTGAAGCTCGATTCCTCCGGGAATCTCCTCAACAGCTTCATCGACCTGATCAACCTCGCGCTCTCGCGTTTCTCGCCCGAAGCGCGCCGGCGCATCGGGGTCCATACCTGCCCGGGGAACGACCTCCGTTCGACGCACAGTGCGGACGTCGATTACGCCGAGCTGCTGCCCAGCCTTTTCGAGCTGAAGGCGGGGAGCTTCTACGTCGCTCTCGCGGGCGAGCGTGACCGCCCGCACGTCCTCAGGATCATCCGGAAGTACCTGAAGCCCGACCAGCGGGTGTTCGTGGGCGTGATTGTGCCGGGCGATCCACGTGTCGAGACCGCGGAAGAGGTGCGGGACCGCGTGCTGGAAGCCGCCGAGTACATCCCGGCCGGGCAGCTCGGGACGACCGACGACTGCGGGTTCGCTCCTTTCTTCGACAACACGTCCACGAGCCGGGACACGGCCTTCACCAAGATCGAGGCGCGAGTGCGTGGCACGCTCCTGGCAGGGAACGCTCTCGGAGGTCTCTCGTGACCGCGAAAGACGACGAGGACACGCTCCTGCGATCGGTGGCCCTGCAGAACGCCACGAGCATCCTCATCGCCCGCCAGCGTGCCGAGCAGCGCAGCGAGTTCTATCTGGCCGAAGGGCAGCGGCTCAGCCGTACGGGGAGCTTCGGCTGGAGGCCTTCTACCGGCGAGCTCTTCTGGTCGGAGGAGACCTTCCGAATCTTCCAGTACGACCCCGCGACGAAACCGACCGTCGAACGTGTCCTCCAGCGGGTTCATCCGGAAGACGCGGCCCTGGTGCAGGAGGCGATCGAGAGCGCCGCGCAGAAGGGGAGGGACTTCGATTTCGAGCATCGACTGCTCATGCCGGATCGTTCCGTCCGGCACGTCCACGTCGTGGCTCGCGCCTCGCGGGATGAATCGGGCGCCCTCGAGTTTGCCGGAGCGGTGATGGATGTCACCGAGCAGCACGAAGCGAGAGAGGCTCTGGAGAGAGCGCTCGGCGAGATCAGGAGCTCGGAGAAGCTGCTAGCCGGCGAGAAACGGCTTCTCGAGATGATCGCCAGGGGCGAGTCTCGCGCGCTCGTCCTCGATGCCTTGTGCCGGCTCGTCGAAGATCTGGCCCGCGGTTCCCTGTGCTCGATCCTCTTACTGGATCCGAAGACCAGCCAACTTCGGCACGGCGCCGCGCCCGGCTTGCCGAGCCCCTACAGCGAGGCTATCGATGGCGCCGTCATCGGCCCGGCCGTGGGTTCGTGCGGGACGGCCGCCTACCGCGCCGAGCCGGTGATCGTGGCCGACATCGCCACCGATCCGTTGTGGGCCGATTTCCGCGACCTGGCCCTGGCGCACGGGCTGCGGGCCTGCTGGTCCACGCCGATCTTGTCCTCGGCGGGTGAGGTGCTCGGGACCTTCGCCACCTACTATCGCGAACCGCGCCGTCCGACGGCGGAAGAGCGCAACGTCATCGACCGTTTCACCCAGGTGGCGAGCATCGCCCTCGAGCGCGAGCGGGCCGAAGAAGCGCTGCGCCAGCAGGCCCGCCTCCTCGACCTCACGCACGATACCGTCTTCGTCCGCGACATGAACGACGTCATCACCTACTGGAATCGCGGCGCGGAGGAGCTGTACGGGTGGGGGAGCGCGGAGGCCGTCGGCAAGGTCACTCACCAGCTCCTGCGGACCACCTTCCCCGAACCCCTCGCGAAGATCACGGGCGTCCTGCTTCGCAGGGGCCGCTGGGAAGGCGAGCTCGTCCACACCAGGCGTGACGGGACGCGGGTCACGGTGGCGAGCCGTTGGGCGTTGCGTCAGGACGACGAAGGGCGCCCGGTCGCGATCCTGGAAACCAACAACGACGTCACCGAGCGCAAGCAGGCCGAGTACCTGACCCAGCAGGTGTTCGAGATCTCACCCGACTCCATGGCCATCCTCGGAAGGGACTACCGGCTCCAACGGGTCAATCGGGTCTGCGCGCAGAGGTGGGCGATGCCGGCGGAGAGGATGGTGGGCAGGCACGTCCGGGACGTCATAGCAACAGACATGTTCGACAGGGCCAGGCCGTACGTCGACCGGTGCTTCGAGGGAGAAGACGCCAGCTTCGCCGGATGGCTCACGATGCCGCAAGGCCGGCGGCACGTCGTGGTGACCTTCTCGCCTTTGCGGCCGCAGTCGGAGCGGGTGGAGGCCGCGCTCGTGATAAGCCGTGACATCACCGAGCAGACCGTCGCCTCCGAAGCCTTGGGCGAGGCGCAGGCGCAGCTCGCGCATGTGACGCGCGTGACGACGCTCGGGGAGGTGACCGCATCCCTGGCCCACGAGGTGAACCAGCCCCTGGCCGCCATCGTCAACAACGCCAATGCCTGCCTGGGCCTCCTGCCCAGTGGGCGCGACCTGGACGAAGTGCGGGAGGCCCTGGGCGATATCGTCAGCGACGGCGCCCGGGCGAGCGCCATCGTCGAGCGTGTGCGCGCGCTGGCCAAGCGATCGCCGCCGCAGCCGGTGCCGCTCCGTCTCGCCGACGTCGTAGACGATGTCGTGGCGCTGACCGCCGCCGAATCGGCGACGCGCAGGGTCGTGATCCGCACCGAGGTTGCCGCCGACCTGCCCGTGGTGCTGGGGGACCGCGTTCAACTGCAGCAGGTGCTGCTGAACCTGGTCGTCAACGGCATGGACGCGATGATCGCGGTGGCGGAGGGGGAGCGCCTGCTCGAGATCCGCGGGCGCCCGGATACCCAGGACGGCTCTCCGGCCACCCTGCTCAGCGTGCGGGACCGCGGGGTCGGCCTGGAGGCCGGACAGATGGACGCCGTCTTCGAGCCCTTCTACACGACCAAACCGCACGGCATGGGCATGGGGCTGGCGATCAGCCGCTCGATCATCGAGGCTCACGGCGGCCGCCTGTGGGCGAAGCCCAATCAAGGGCCGGGGGCGACGTTCGCCTTTTCCCTCCCTGCCCTCGCCGAGGACGCCGCACCGTGACCGACGAGGTGACCGCGATGACGACCCACATGCGGAAGACCGGGATCGACGTCGTGGGCGAGATGCCCTGGGGCACGCACTTCTGTCTCTTCTACGAGACGAAGGACGATCTCCTCGGCACGCTGGTCCCCTATTGCAAGGCGGGACTGGAAGCGGAGGAGTTCTGCCTGTGGGTGGTCTCCGAACCCGTGACGGTCGACGAAGCGAAGCACGCGCTCAGCGGTGCGGTTTCGGACCTCGATCGCCACCTCGCGGAGCACAGCCTGGAGATCGCCTCCGCCCGCGACTGGTATCTCCAAGGGGGCACGTTCGATCTGAAGAGAGTCATAGGCGGTTGGAATGAGAAGCTCGCGCGCGCGTTGGCGAGCGGCTATGCCGGGGTGAGGGTGACCGGAGATACGGCCTGGCTGGGCAAGAAGGACTGGAAGGACTTCTGCGAGTACGAAGACGCGCTCAACGGCTCGGTGGCCAATCAGCACCTCGCCGTGCTGTGCACGTACCCCCTCGCCGCGTGCGGCGCGGGAGAGGTCCTGGACGTGGTGCGGACCCACCAGTTCGCCACCGCCAAGCGGCGCGGGAGCTGGGATGTCATCGAGACCGCCGGAGTCAAGCAGGCCAAGGCCGAGATCAAGCGGCTGAACGAGGAGCTCGAGGAGCGCGTCGTGGAGCGGACTCGCCAACTGACGGCGGCGTCGGAGGCCTTGCGGCAGGCGCAGGCCCAGCTCGCGCACGTGACGCGCGTGACCACGCTGGGGGAGGTGGCCGCGTCCCTGGCCCACGAGGTGAACCAGCCCCTGGCCGCCATCGTCAACAACGCCAATGCCTGTCTGGGCCTCCTGCCCAGCGGGGGCCACCTGGACGAAGTGCGGGCGGCTCTGACCGACATCGTCAGCGACGGCGACCGCGCGGGCGCCGTCATCGAGCGCGTGCGGCTGCTGGCGAAGCGATCGGCGCCGGAGAAGGCGCCGCTCCGCCTCACGGACGTGGTGGAGGACGTCGTCGCCCTGGCGGGCGCCGAATCGGCCACGCGCAAGGTCGCGATCCGCACCGACGTGCGGCCGGACCTGCCCCTGGTGCTGGCCGACCGCGTTCAACTGCAGCAGGTGCTGCTGAATCTGATCGTGAACGGCATGGACGCGATGAGCGCGGTGCCCGAGGGGGAGCGCCTGCTCGAGATTCGCGGGCGTCCGGACAGCGAGGACGGCTCACCGGCCGTGCTTCTCAGCGTGCAGGACCGCGGGATCGGTCTCGAGAAGGGACAGGTCGAGAGCGTGTTCGAGGCCTTCTACACGACCAAGCCGCACGGCATGGGGATGGGACTCGCGATCAGCCGCTCGATCATCAAGGGCCACGGCGGCCGCTTGTGGGCGGAATGCGATCAAGGGCCGGGCGCGACCGTCTCCTTCCGCCTCCCCGCCGCCGCGGCCGCCGCACCGTGCCCGAGGCGGAGCCCACCGTCTTCGTCGTCGACGACGACCCGTCGGTGCGGCGGTCGACCGAGCGCCTGGTGCGCACCATGGGATTCGACGTCCGGACCTTCTCGTCGGCGAGCGAGTTCCTCGAGCAGGTGCGCGTCGAAGGGCCGGCCTGCCTCGTGCTCGACGTTCGCTTGCCCGGCCGCGGCGGCCTGGATCTCCAGCGTGAGCTCGCGCAGGCCGGCGTGCGCATCCCGATCATCTTCATCACCGGCCACGGCAGCATCCCGATGACGGTGCGCGCGATGAAGGCGGGAGCGGTCGAGTTCCTGACCAAGCCCGTCCGCCCGCGCGACCTGCTCGCCGCCATCGGTGCGGCCATCGAGCGCGACCGCGGCGCGCAGCAAGCGCGGCTCCAAACGGAGGCGCTTCGCCAGCGGTATGAGCGGCTCACTCCGCGCGAGCGCGAGGTCATGGCCCTGGTGGTGGGTGGCCAGCTCAACAAGCAGATCGCGGGCGAACTGGCGACCTCCGAGCGGACGGTCAAGTTCCATCGCGCGCACGTCATGGAGAAGATGGCCGCCCGCTCGCTGGCGGAGCTGGTCCACATGGCTGGACAGCTCGGCGTCGCGCCCGAGGGCCACGCCGGACCTGTCCCCAAGGACAGCCAGGGACCTGCCCCAAGAGACAGCTAGAATCGGTCCTCCCGCGCCCGTACATTCCCTCCATGCAGGGTTCCAGACGGAGGGCGGGCACGGACGGCCAGCCGCGGACCGACCAGGCGCCGGTCGTCGCCATCGTCGACGACGACGCGTCGGTGCGGCAGTCGATGCTCCGGCTGATCCGCTCCTTCGGCTACCGCGCCGAGGCCTTCGGCTCGGGCGAGGAATTCCTCCGCTCGCCCACGGCGGCGGAGACGGCATGCCTGTTGCTCGACGTGCGCATGCCGTCCATGGACGGTCTCGAGGTCCAGCGTCGTCTTACGGAGAGGGGCGCGCAAGTCCCGGTCGTGTTCATCACCGGCCAGGCCACCGACGACGAAGAGCGCCGGGCCCGGCGCGGGGGAGCGGTCGAGTTCCTGCGCAAGCCGGTCGGCAGGGCCAGGCTCCTCGACGTCCTCCAGAACCTGACTCGTCAGAAGTGAGGTTGGACCATGTTGACGAATGACACGCGAGTCATCACCGATCACGGAGAGTGGCCGAACGACCTCGGCCTCCGGCCGAGCCACCAGGTGGAACGCCGCGGGGACGGTGTGGCGTCGCTCGCGGATCAGCTCGACGCGATAGGCGGCCGCGGCCGACTCATCGGCCAGTCCGCCGAATGGCAGGGCGTCCTGAAGAAGGCCACCCAGGTCGCGGCGACGGAGACGACCGTGCTGCTGCAGGGTGATTCGGGGACCGGCAAGGAAGTCGTGGCCCGGTTCATCCATCGGAAGTCGCCCCGGAAGAACGGACCGTTCGTGGCCATCAACTGCGCGGCCCTGCCCGACCAGCTCCTGGAATCGGAGCTGTTCGGCCACGAGCGCGGCGCGTTCACGGGCGCCCTCCAGCCCAAGCCGGGTCAGATCGAGGTCGCGTCGGGCGGAGTGCTGTTCCTCGACGAAGTCGGTGAGATGAGTCCATCGGCGCAGGCCAAGCTGCTGCGCGTCCTTCAAGAGCGGGAGTTCCAGCGGCTGGGAGCCACCAGGACAGTGAGGGCGAACGTACGCATCGTCACCGCCACCAACCGCGACCTCCGCAAGGCCGTGGAGCGCGGCGCGTTCCGCGAGGACCTCTACTACCGGCTGCACGTGTTCGAGATCCGGATCCCGCCGCTGCGCGAGCGGAAGGACGACCTCCCGCTGTTCGCCGACGCCTTCTTGAGCGACATCGGACGCTCGCTCGTCAGGCCCCCCGCCGGCCTGAGCGACGAGGCGAAGGCCGCCCTCTTCGCGTACGACTGGCCGGGGAACGTCCGCGAGCTGCGCAACGTGCTCGAGCGAGCCGCGATCCTCTGTGAAGGCGGCCTCATCACCACGGAGCACCTCTCGCTCTACTCCCCGCGGCGGGCCGCCTCCCCGTCGACGACCGACCTCGGGACCCTCGAGCGGCAGACGATCGAGCAGGTCCTGCATGAGACGCGTTGGAACAAGGTCATGGCCGCCAAGCGCCTCGGGCTCTCGCGGACGCAGCTCTACGGCCGGTTGCGCAAGTACGACCTGGACCGGCGCGCGTCGCCGTAGGGTGCGGGGCAGGCGACGACACGTGCGAGCGCACCGCATTGCCATCGCGGCGGTCCTATTCGCCGCCGTTCCCGCCTTCCTGCTGCGAAGCGGGCTCTGGGCGGCGCCCATCACGGTGTCCACGGCGCTCTTCGGCCTGGCCATCGTCGCCGCCGCTTTCGCCCTCTCCTGGGCCGCGGAGGCCGCCGAGCGCGACGTCCCCCGCGCCCTCGCCCTTACGGCGGTGGCCCTGCTGGCCGTGCTCCCGGAGTACTCGGTCGACATCGTCTTCGCCTGGAAGGCCGGCCAGGATCCCGCCTTTGCCCCGTACGCGGCCGCCAACATGACCGGCTCCAACCGGCTCCTCCTCGGCATCGGCTGGCCGGCCGTGGTCGGCTTCGCGTGGCTGCGGCACCGGAAGACGGTCGTCCCCCTGGACCGCGGCAGCATTCCCGGTCTGGCGTTCCTCGCGGGCGCGACGGTCTACTCGTTCATCCTGCCGCTGAAGGGCACCATCTCCCTGGTCGACAGCGCCGTGCTCTTCGCGCTCTTCCTCGCGTACGCCGCCTTGGCGGCCACGGCCGAGAAGGCCGAGCCCGACCTGGTCGGACCCGCGGCCACGATCGGCGCGCTGCCTGCACTCCCGCGGCGGCTCGCGATCGCGGGGCTCCTGGGGTTCGCCTTCCTGACCATCGCCGCCTCGGCCGCGCCGTTCGCGGAGGGGCTCATCCACAGCGGCCGGGCACTGCACGTCGACGAGTTCCTGCTCGTTCAATGGCTGGCCCCCTTCGCGAGCGAGGCGCCCGAGTTCCTCGTCGCCGCGCTGCTCGCCTCTCGAGGCAAGGGAACGGCCGCGCTCGCACTGCTCGTGTCCGCAAAGCTCAACCAGTGGACGCTGCTCGTCGGCAGCCTGCCCGTCGCATACTCCTTCGGCGCCGGCCACGCCGGCGCCCTGGCCCTGGATCAGCGGCAGACGGCGGAGGTTCTGCTGACCGCCGCCCAGAGCCTGTTCGGCCTGGGCGTGATCGCGACGCTCTCGTTGAGCTTGGGGCGCGGCGCTCTGCTGGCCGGCCTCTTCCTGTCTCAGATCGCCCTCGGCGGACTGCTTCGCGTCGGCCTGCACGCCCCGGATGCAGCCAGCACGGAGCTGCTCGGCTTCACGGTCCTCTATCTGCTGCTGGCCCCGCTGTTCTTCTTCAGGGCTCGAGGGAAGACACTGAGAGCGCCACGAATCAGCCCTTGCGTCGTCGGGGGCGGGGGCGGGGATCCATGATGGCGGAGAAGCGCTCGAGGAGGAAACCATGAAGCTGGGACAGGCGGGCGTCGAGGCCGAGGAGCAGCCGGGCAAGCGCATCGCCGAGCTGGCCCGCCGGGCGGGCGTCCAGCATTACACCTCGGTTGGATCCGCGCACCGGCGGACGGGCATCCCCCACTTCGAGAAGAAGTGGCGGATCGAGCAAACGGTGAGGAAGCTGGCCTTTCCGTCCTACGCCATCCTGCGCCCGGTGTTCTTCATGGAGAACTTCTTGTCGCCGTGATTCAAGCCGGGCCTGGACCAGGGAAAGCTGATGATGGCGCTGCGCCCGCGATGTCGTCGACGGCGATCATCTGGAGGGGCGTGTCCGCCTCGAGGCCTGGGCGGCGAAGGCGCGCTGGAGCTGACCCGGGCGCGCTGATCGGTACTTCAGCCGGACCACCGGGTGCCGCGAAGGTCCTTCCAGGGACCGCCCTCCGCGTAGCGCTCGGGATGCAGGATCCGGGAACGCGGATCCTCCGCCGTGTCGAGCTGAAGGACCATCCACTTCGGATAGGGAATGCCGGGATCCGACGCCGCGTCGAGCTGTCGGACGTCATCGTCCGTCAGCCGAAGGTCCACCGCACGGACGTTGTCTTCGAGCTGCTCGGCTTTCCGGGCCGCGACGATCACGCTGCTCACCGCGGGCCGACCGAGCAGCCATGAGATCGCCACGCGCGCCGGGGTTGCGCCGTGCCGCGCGGCCACCATCTTGACCGCGTCCACGACGCGGTAGCCCAT